>Ga0255338_1005521_pt1 | contig 11578 bp, 9 predicted proteins | sample MeOH1_35cm_T4_19_FD_203715 | JGI IMG/M metagenome (GOLD analysis project Ga0255338, IMG submission 203715) | Sandy soil microbial communities from University of British Columbia, Vancouver, Canada - MeOH1_35cm_T4_195 | ecosystem: Engineered > Artificial ecosystem > Sand microcosm > Unclassified ... | reverse complement strand
CGCCTCGCTGCGGACTTCAACAACTTCCGCAACCGGGCCCAGCGGGACATCGCCATGGCCGTGGAGCAGGCCGAGCGGAAGATCCTTCTCGAGATGCTGCCCGTCCTCGACAACTTCGAGCGGGGTCTCAGCGCCACTTATCAGGATGTCGAATCTTTCCGGGCTGGTGTGGAACTGATCCAGAAGCAGTTTCTGGAAGCGCTGCGCCGCATGAACGTCGAGTCCATGCCGCTGAAGATCGGCGATACCTTCGACGCCCTTCATGCCGAAGCGCTCACCACCTTCAGCGATCCGAACCTTCCGGACGGAGCCGTGGCTGCGGTCTACGAGCGTGGCTACAACCTCAAGGGGCAGCTCCTCCGCCCCGCCCGCGTGGTGGTAAACCGGCTGCAGGACTCGGGAAAGTCCTAGCCGCGTTCAGTGACCGCACTGGATGACGCCCAGCATTCCTTTTATCATGAAGCCGCGACCCCCCCGGAGTTCCACCCATGGCAGGCAAACTGATCGGCATTGATCTGGGTACGACGAACAGTTGCGTCTGCGTGATGGAGAGCGGGGACTCCCGGGTGATCCCCAACCGCGAAGGCAGCCGTACCACGCCTTCGGTGGTGGCCTTCACGGACAAGGGCGACGTGCTGGTGGGGCACATCGCCAAGCGGCAGGCCGTCACGAACCCGCAGCGCACCCTGTTCGCCGTGAAGCGGCTCATCGGGCAGCGGTTCCAGGCACCCAAGGTCCAGGAGGCTGTCGGCCGGCTCCCCTTCCCGGTGGTGTCCGCGCCCAACGGGGACGCCTGGCTGCGTGTGGGCGAGCGGGACTACGCGCCGCCCGAAGTCACGGCCATCGTCCTCCGCTCCCTGAAGCAGGCCGCCGAGGCCTTCCTCCATGAGGACGTGACGGACGCCGTCATCACGGTTCCCGCCTACTTCGACGACGCCCAGCGCCAGGCCACCAAGGACGCGGGCAAGATCGCCGGCCTCAACGTGCAGCGCATCATCAACGAGCCCACGGCGGCGGCCCTGGCCTACGGCTTCAACAAGAAGGGCCTCAAGCAGATCCTGGCCATCTACGATTTCGGCGGCGGCACCTTCGACTTCACGCTGATGGAGATGAATGACGGCGTCTTCGAGGTGCTGGCCACCAGCGGCGACACCTTCCTCGGGGGGGAGGACATCGACCAGGCCATCCAGACCTGGCTTGTGGAGCAGTTCCGCGAGAAGACCGGCATCGACCTGTCCTCGGATCGCATGGCGCTCCAGCGGCTCAAGGAGGCCAGCGAGAAGGCCAAGTGCGAGCTGTCCACCCTGGACCGTGTGGAGATCCGCCTGCCCTTCATCGCCCAGGCCCCCGGCGGTCCCCAGCATCTCGAGGCCACCCTTACCCGCGCCCAGCTCGAAGAAATGGCCCAGGACCTGGTGCAGCAGACCCTGGTCCCCATCAAGGACGCCCTCGAGCAGGGCGGCAAGACGCCGAAACAGATCAACGAAGTGATCCTCGTGGGCGGGCAGACCCGCATGCCGATGGTGCAGCGGCTGGTGCGCGACTTCTTCGGCAAGGAGCCCAACCGGAGCATCAATCCGGATGAAGTGGTGGCCACCGGCGCCTCCATCCAGGGGGCCGTGCTCAAGGGCGACATCAAGGACCTGGTGCTGCTGGATGTCACGCCCCTTTCCCTCGGCATCGAGACCCAGGGCGGCGGCTTCGTGAAGATCATCCAGCGCAACGCCACGATCCCCACCCGCGATTCCCGCACCTTCACGACGGTGACGGACAACCAGAACCGGGTGGAGATCCATGTGCTGCAGGGCGAGCGCGAGCTGGCCGAGCACAACAAGAGCCTCGGCCGCTTCGACCTCATCAACCTGCCGCCCCTGCCCAAGGGCGTGCCCCAGATCGAGGTCGCCTTCGACATCGATTCCAACGGCATCGTGAAGGTGTCCGCCCGCGACCTCATGACCGGCCTGGAGCAGGGCTTGAGCATCCGCCCCAGCTCCGGCCTCTCCGAGCTGGAGATCCAGCGCATGATCCGCGAGGCTCTGGCCAATGCCGAGACCGATGTGAAGAAGCGGGACGCGCTGAAGTACATCGCCTCTGCCGAGGGGTTGATCTTCTCCTGCGACAAGAGCTTCGCCGAATGCGGCAAGTACCTGCAGGAGGACCAGCAGGCCATGGTCCGGGACGTGCTGACCCGGGCCCGGCAGGCCGTGGCCGCCCAGGATTCCGCTGCCCTGCGCGCCTGCGAGGGCCAGCTGCTCGAAGCCCAGAACCTGCTGACCGATGCCGTCCTCGCCGCCAGCGAGGCCATGATGGCCTCCCTGGATGGCGAAGACGAGGGCGCGGGACCGAATTAGGCCGGGGCTATCGGCTATCCTGGAACCCAGGATGGGTGCATGAAGCGTGACTACTACGAAGTGCTCGGCGTCTCCAAGGAGGCCGGGGCGGATGAACTGAAGAAGGCCTACCGCAAGCTGGCCATGGAGCTGCATCCCGACCGCAATCCCGGCAACAAGGAGGCGGAGGAGAAGTTCAAGGAGGCCGCCGAAGCCTACAGCGTGCTGTCGGATGCCGAGAAGCGGAAGGCCTACGACCAGTACGGCCATGCGGGTCTGGGCGGCGCGGGCGGCGGACAGCAGTTCCAGTTCGATCCCAACCAGTTCGCGGATTTCGAAGACATCCTGGGCAGCTTCTTCGGCGGCGGCCTCTTCGGGGACCTCTTCGGCGGCGGCGGCCGGCGCCGGTCCAGCGGCGAGGAACGGGGCTCCGACCTGCAGTACAACCTGAAGCTGAGCTTCCGGGATGCGATCTTCGGCAAGGACAGTGTGGAACTCAGCATTCCGCGCCTGGAGGCCTGCGGCACCTGCCACGGCTCTGGCTGCGAAGCCGGCTCCCGTCCAGAGACCTGTCCCCAGTGCCGGGGCGCGGGCCAGGTGGCCATGCGCCAGGGCTTCTTCCAGATGCTCACGCCTTGCCCTCGCTGCGAAGGCCGGGGCCGCATCATTCCCAAGCCCTGCCGCGAGTGCCGGGGCGAGGGCCGCATCCACCGCAAGTCCAAGGTGAGCTTCAAGGTACCGGCCGGCGTGGACCGGGGTACCCGGCTCCGTCTGCAGAACCAGGGCGAGGCGGGGCGGTTCGGGGGCCACACCGGCGACCTCTACGTGGTCTTCGACGTGGAGCCGGACACCCGCTACGAACGTGATGGCTTCGATCTGCACCAGCGCCTGGAGGTTTCTTGGCCCCTGCTGGTGACCGGCGGGACGCTGGAGGTGGAGACGCCGTACGGCGCCGACAAGGTGAAGCTCGCGTCCGGCACCCCCGCCGACCACGTGGTAAAGCTCGTGAACGCCGGTGTCCCCCGGCTCCAGGGCAGCGGCCGCGGCGACCTCTACCTGCACCTGCGCGTAGCCGTGCCCAAATCCCTCAACGCCGAACAGCGCCAGCTCCTGGAACAGCTCCGCCGCAGCCTCGATGGCGAGCCCGCCGGAGCAGGCGAGGAAGGCTTCCTGTCCAAGGTGTTCGGCTCCGAAAAGAGCGGGAAGAAGAAGCGGAAGTAGGTCGTCAGCCTCCAACCTCCGGACTCCAGCCTGCCCTACTCCCCCGCCACCACCACGTGCCGCTTGCCTTCGCGCTTGGCGCGGAGGAGGGCGCGATCGGCCTGCTCGATGAGGTGGCCGGCGCCGTCAGCGTGCTCGGGGAAGGCGGCGACACCGGCGCTGAGGTAGATGGTCAGGTGATCGTTCCCCAGGGCCACCGGTTGGCCCAGGATGACCTGGATGAGGCGCTCCGCAAGCTTCTGGGCACCCCGGGCCAGGGTGCCCGGCATGAGGATGCAGAACTCGTCGCCCCCATAACGATAGAGGCGGTCGTGGGCACGGCAGAGGCGCTGGGCCGTCCGGGCCACGGCTTCGAGTACGATGCTTCCCGCGGGATGGCCGTACTGGCTGTTCACCTGCTTGAGGTCGTCCACATCGAGGAAGACCAGAGCCACAGACTCGCCTTTGGCGGCGGCGGTGCGCACGGCCTGGGGCAGCTCCGTCTCCAGACAGCGGCGATTCTGGGCCACGGTGAGATCGTCCTTGAAGGACAGCGCCCGGCTCTCCTCCAGGCGCCAGGCGTTCAGCAGCAGGGGCTCCACATCCTCGAAGCCCAGGAGGAGGCGCTCCGGGGGCTCCTGGGGATCCAGCAGCCGCAGGAGCCCCAGCTGCTCCGAGGCCGCCAGCGGGAACGCCTCTCCGCGGCGCACCAGTTCCGCGGCCTCCTGGCGGGGCAGGGGGGCCTCGGGGAACGACCCATCACCGGCCCGCTGGTAGAACAGGTTCTCCTTCCTGAGCCAGATGGCGCCGCCCCGCGCCCGGGACTGGCGGACGGCCCGGCTCAGCATGAGCTTCAGGAGGTCGTCCAGCGACGCGAGGTGGAGCATCTGGCGCAGCCAACCCTCACTGCCGAGATCCCGCTGCCGCAGGTGCCGGAGCGCCTCCCGGGCCGACTCGAGCGGGCGGTCCTGGAGCAGCACCCAGCCGGGCCTCTGCTCCAACACCGCGCTGATCTCCTCCGCCTCCGCCTGCTGGACCCACCACAGGACCTCGGATCCCTCCGCCGGGAGCAGCCGCGGGTCGGGTCGCTCCGCCACCAGCACCAGCGACCCCGGCCCGGGTCCCGGCACCACCTCGTGGCCCCACGCCTCCAGGGCCGCGCGCAAGGCGTCGCCGGCCCGGGAGGGATGGGGTTCCAGCCAATGGATGCGTTGCATGGGGCTCCCAGAAGGATGGTTTCGGCCGGCGCGGGGCGGTCAGTCCAGCGCGGCCTCCAGTCTCAACGCCAGCTGGCCAAGGTGGGCGGCGAGCTGCTCCAGAACGGGTAGCGACCCTTCCCGCTGGCCGCGTTCGGCCCGGACCCAGCGCTTGAGCAGGGTCACGGCCTGGGCGTCGCGGACTCCGAGACGCTTGGCGTTCTGGATCAGCTTGTGGGAGAGCCGGGTGCGCTCCGGTCCCGTGGGGCCCTCCTTCAGGCTGGCGATGAGCCGCAAGGTCTCCTGGGCCACCTGGAGGTCCTGGCGGATGAGGGGGACCCGGGCGTTGATCCGGAGCCGGAACAGCTCCAGGAACCTGAGCAGCTCGCTCAGCACATCCATGCCGTCGCGGAGGGCCTGATGGACCTCCTCCGGAGATTCCAGGAGCCGGCCGAGATCCTGGATGAGCCGCTCGGCCTCCTCCCGGTCCGGCCGGCGCATCAAGGGGAATTCCGGGCTGCGGCGGAAGGCCAGCAGATGGCGGTAGGACTGGGCGAGGCCCAGGGCGAGCCGGGGGTAATCCTGCAGTTCCAGGCTGAGCAGGAGCTGGACGTGGATGGGCGGAACCTGCTCCCAGAGGCGCTGGATGCGGAGGCGGAGCCGCTCGCCCTCTTCCATCAGGCTGGGGGATTCCGGGAACAGCCGCTGCTGCACATCCGGCGAGAATAGGCCCACCAGCTCGCCCATGAGCTGCTTCTGGTGGTTGACGAGCAGGCCGCGCAGGGTGTCCTGCGTCTGGGCCAGCTGTTCCGCGTCCCCCCCGGCCAGGGCCTGCTGCAGCAGGCTCCGCAGGGTCGCCTGGTCCTGGCGCAGGCTCAGCACGGCCTGGCGCAGGTAGGCCCGGAGCCGGGGGACCACGGATTGATCAGGATTCAGCAGGGCGGCCCGCCCGGGGTCGTAGGCGCGCTCCACCACGCGGCCCAGCTCGGATTCGATGACGAGGAAGGTGGGCACGGCCGCATAGAGCTCCTGGGCGCCGGTACCGGCGGCGGGATCCACGGATTCCATCAGCCCCAGGAGGGAGATGTGGCTGGCCAGAGCCCGCGCCACCACGGAGAACAGAGCCCGGTCCTCCTGGCGGAGGCCCTGCAGCAGCCGCCGCAGGTCAGCGGGCATGCGGTCCCGGAACAGCTCGGCGTCCATGCGGGGCAACACCCAGCCCAGGTGGTCCCAGAGCCACTGCAGGCTCCCCCGCACCTGTTCCACCGCGGGCCAGTGGATGCCCCGGTCCAGGGGGCGCATCAGGCTCAGGCGCAGATTGGACACCACGTTCTGGAGCAGCAGCAGGGGCTCCACCCGGGCGTGGAACTCCGGGGGGATGCAGGCCTCCAGCTGTTCCGCCAGCCGCGCCAGGCTTTCTTCGAGCCGTCCCTGACCCTGGATGGCCCGGTTCACCACCTTCATCTGGGCGTTCAGGCGGGTCACGGCCTCCGGACCGTCCTGGCAGGCCTGGAGGGCGGCCAGGATCTGGCGGAAGGAATCGCGGTGATCTTCCAGGAAGGCCGCCCACAGGGCCCGGAGGGCCCCAGCATCCTCCCCCGGCGGGGGGGCCATGGCCCGGAGCGAGGCCAGGAGATCGAGGAGGAGTCCCACCCAGGCGGGCTGCTTCTGCTCCACCATCAACTCCCGGTGGGCCCTCCCGGTCAGCAGGGCGAGCCGCCCCAGGCTGTGCTGGAGGACCTGGCCCATGGAGGCCCGGGCCTCGCCGAGCCGGCGGGGCGAGAACTGATGCAGGAAGGCCAGGAAGAGCCCCAGGTTGCGTCGCAGATCGGCCTGGGCCGGGGACTCCCCAGCGGACGCGAGGCCCCGGGAAGGTGCCTCCAGCAATGGATCCAGGTCGCCGGCCCCCTCCTTGAGGATGTCCTCCAGCAGGGTGAGGTCCATCCGGGAAAGACCCTTCTCCCGGATCAACTGCCGGGCCAGCAGCAGGCGCTGAGGCGAGGTTCCTGGGACGGGCATGGCGAAAGCATACAACGGGCCGGGCGTGGGGATGGGGCTGAGCGCGGGATTGGGCGGAAGCCCGGGATGAACCCCGAAGGTGATACCATCGCCTCACCCCATCCGGAGGCAGCCAGTGGTCAGCAAGCTAGGGGAAATGCTCGTCAAGGCTCAGCTCATCACGGATGCCCAGTTGGAAGAAGTCATCAAGATCCAGCGGCGCGAGGGTGGCAAGCTCGGCAGCATCGTGGTGCGGCAGGGCTACTGTTCCGATCAGGACATCGTGAGCTTCCTGGGCATGCAGTACGGTGTGCCCGCCGCGGATCTGGAGCAGTGGCCCCCCATTGATGCGGGCGTCATCGCCCTCATCCCCAAGGACCTGGCCCAGCGCCACAAGGTGCTGCCCCTCCAGCGCACGGGCAACGTGCTGACCCTGGCCATGTCCGATCCCACGGACATCTTCGCCATGGATGACGTGCGGTTCCACACGGGCTACAACGTGGATCCCGTCGTGTCCAGCGAGATGGGCCTGGTGCGGGCGGTGGAGAAGTACTACGGCGGCGCCAGCGGCGTGCGTCTGGCGGATGGCGTGGGCGCCCGCGCCACCATGGGCGGTACGGCGGCGGCGGGTCCCACCGACGCCGGCGTCGCCCAGCCCTTCAACGAGCAGGACGAGCACATCGACCTCCAGGAACTGGAGCAGGAACTCGACGCCGACGCCGAATTCGAGGATGCGGGCGACGATGAAGAAAGCATCAACGTCGGCGCCCTGAAGAAGGGCAGCGAAGATGCCCCGGTGGTGAAGCTCGTGAACATGGTGCTCATCGACGCCATCAAGCGCGGCGCCTCCGACATCCACATCGAGCCCTACGAAAAGAACTACCGCATCCGGTTCCGCATCGACGGCATCCTCATGGAGGTCATGCGCCCGAACCTGAAGCTGAAGGATCCCCTCACCTCCCGTGTGAAGATCCTGGCCAAGCTCAACATCGCCGAGAAGCGCCTGCCCCAGGACGGCCGCATCAAGCTGCGCGTGAACATGGGCGGCCGGCAGAAGGTCATCGACTACCGCGTGAGCATCCTGCCCACCCTCTTCGGCGAAAAGATCGTGCTGCGGCTGCTGGACAGCGACAAACTCATGCTCGACCTCACCAAGCTCGGGTTCGAGCAGGAGAGCCTGGAGCGGTGGGACCGGCAGATCTCCAAGCCCTACGGCATGGTGCTGGTGACGGGGCCCACGGGCTCGGGCAAGACCAACACCCTGTATTCCTCCATCGCCAAGCTCAATACGGTGGACACCAACATCCTCACGGCCGAGGATCCGGTGGAGTTCAACTTCCCGGGCATCAACCAAGTGCAGATGAAGGAGCAGATCGGCCTGAACTTCGCCGCGGCGCTGCGCTCCTTCCTCCGGCAGGACCCGAACATCATCCTGGTGGGTGAGATCCGAGACTTCGAGACGGCCGAGATCGCCATCAAGGCCAGTCTCACGGGCCACCTGGTGCTGTCCACCCTCCACACCAACGACGCCCCCAGCACCATCAACCGCCTCATGAACATGGGCGTCGAGCCCTTCCTGGTGGCCACGTCGGTGAACATCATCTGCGCCCAGCGCCTCGTGCGCCGGCTTTGCAGCAGCTGCAAGGCGGTGGACACCCACCACCAGCCGGAGGAGGGGCTGCGCGAGGTGGGCTTCACCCCGGAGGAGATCCAGCGGGGTATCACCTTCTACAAGCCCGTTGGGTGCGATATTTGCAACAAGCGGGGCTACAAGGGCCGCGTGGGCCTCTACGAAGTGCTGGAGATGTCCGAGACCCTCAAGGACATGATCCTCACCGGAGCCTCCGCCATCGAGCTGCGCGAGCAAGGCCAGAAAGAGGGCATGATCACCCTCCGCCGCTCCGGCTGCCGCAAGGTCCTCGACGGCGTCACCACCATCGAAGAGATCATCCGCGAAACCGTGTTGTAGGCGCCGACCCACACGTTCCTAAAGATCTTTGACAGGATTAACAGGATTGAAAGATTGGATTAACAGGATTTCAAGAAAGGGAATGCTTGTGATGCCTGAGGGGCATGCCACGGATGAGCTTTCTGGGCGGGTCATCGGGGCGGCCATGCGGGTGCATGCCACGCTGGGGCCGGGGTTCACGGAAGCGGTGTACCAGAATGCGTTGGCCCTCGAAATGACCTTGGATGGCATTCCGTTCGAGCGGGAAGTGAAGCTCGAAGTCCGGTACCGTGGGGAGCTGGTCGGGCAGTACCGGGCGGATCTGCTGGTGAACGGGAAGCTGATCCTTGAACTGAAGGCTGTGCAGGCCATCCTTCCTGAGCATGAAGTACAGGTCGTCAACTACCTGGCCGCAACGGGTTTGGAACAGGCCTTGCTGTTGAACTTCGGAACCCGCAGCCTCCAGGTGAAGAAGAAATTCCGTTCCCCCCGACAGCCAGAATCCTGTTAATCCTGCCTTTCATCCTGTTAATCCTGTCTAATTGTCTTGTCTTTTCCCGAGGTTATCCATGAGTGAGATCGGTTCCAACTACGTCGCTCCGCTGCAGCAGCTGCTCAAGACGATGGTGGAGTACGGGGGCACGGACCTCCACATCACCACGGAATCGGCGCCGCAGATCCGCATCGACGGGCGCATGGTGCCCCTCAAGCTGCCGCCCATGGATGCGTCCCAGACGCGCTGGCTCTGCTACGGCGTCATGACCGACCAGCAGAAGCACCGCCTCGAGGAGGATCTGGAGGTGGACTTCTCCTTCGGCCTCCAGGGCGTGGCCCGCTTCCGCGCCAACGTCTTCAACCAGCGCGGCGCCACGGCTGGCGTGTTCCGCACCATTCCCGAGAACATCCGCAGCTTCGACCAGCTGGGCCTGCCGCCTTCCGTCCAGGCCCTCTGCGACAAGCCCCGCGGCCTGGTCCTGGTGACCGGCGTGACCGGCTCGGGCAAGTCCACCACCCTGGCCGCCATGGTGGACAAGATCAACGCCGAGGAACCCGTCCACATCCTCACCATCGAGGATCCGGTGGAATACGTCCACAAGCACCGCCGGGCCCTGGTGAACCAGCGGGAGATCCACGCGGATACCCACAGCTTCAAGAAGGCCCTGCGCTCGGCCCTGCGCCAGGATCCCGACGTGGTGCTGGTGGGCGAAATGCGCGACCTGGAGACCATCGAATCGGCCCTCACCATCGCCGAGACGGGCCACCTCACCTTCGCCACCCTGCACACCAACAGCACGGTGCAGACCATCAACCGCATCATCGACGTGTTCCCCAGCCACCAGCAGGCCCAGGTGCGGGCCCAGCTGTCGCTCGTGCTGGAAGGCGTCATCTGCCAGAGCCTCATCCCCAAGGCGGGCGGCAAGGGCCGGGCCCTGGCCCTGGAGATCATGATCCCCAACGCCGCCATCCGGAACCTCATCCGCGAAGACAAGATCCACCAGATCTACGGCACCATGCAGTCCGGCCAGACCAAATACGGCATGCAGACCTTCAACCAGAGCCTGTCGGACCTGGTCCTCAAAAAGGAGATCACCCAGGAGCAGGCCTTCGAGTACTCCTCGAACACCGACGAGCTCCGGGAACTCATCAACCGCGGCGTGGGCGTCGGTGCCGCTGGCGGCCGCGGAGCCGCCGCGGCCCAGCCCGCCGCCACCAGCAATCCCGCGCTGGGCGGGCGGAACCCCAACATCAAGTACACCTAGGCCGCGCCATGGTCGCTAGGGATGCCATCCAGAAATTTTGCCAGGAGCTGGTGGAGGTATTTCAGCCCCAGAAGGTGGTGCTGTTCGGATCCTACGCTTACGGAACTCCGGGCGAATTCTCAGACGTGGATCTGCTGGTGGTGATGCCGATCGAAGGATCCTCCGCGAGGATGAGTGCGGAAATCCTCATCAGGCTGTCTCCACCATTTCCCCTGGATGTGCTGGTGAGAAGCCCTGAAACCCTCGCCGAACGACTGGAGGCGGGGGACTTCTTCCTGAAAGAGATCATCAAGAAGGGAATCGTCCTCCATGAAGTCGCTTAGCTTTGAGTGGGTCGCCAAAGCTGAGGGAGATTTCGCGTCTGCCCAGCGGGAGTTGAAAGCTCGGAAGTCGCCCAACTTTGATGCTGCGTGCTTCCACGCCCAGCAGTGTGCCGAGAAATACCTCAAAGCCCGATTACAAGAAGCAGGGATTGCCTTCGGCCGCAGCCATCACCTGACGGCTCTGCTCGACCTGGCTCTTCCCCTCGAACCGATGTGGGAGGCCAGCCGAGCCGACTTGGCCACCCTGACCGCCTATGCCGTGGAGTTCAGATACCCCGGGGAATCCGCTAACCGTAGCTTGGCCAAGGAAGCCATCCGCAGGTGTGCCTCGTTTCGCGAGATCGCACGGACAAGTCTAGGTCTTCCTGGAACCTGAGTATTCTTGCGATCTGTGATTGGACTTCACTGCTGATCCATTCCTGCCTATCCTGAAGGCACCACCGTTCCTAGCCCGCCGAGGTCCGCATGCCCGCATACGCATGGAAAGGCAAGAATCGAATGGGGGAGGCCCAGGAAGGTGTCCTGGTGTCCGAATCCCGGGATGCCGCCGCCGCCACCCTGAAGCGCAACGGCATCGAAGTCACCACCATCGGCGCCATGGCCGCCAAGGGCACCAAGTCCTTCGGCAAGGTGAAGCCCAAGGAACTGGCCATCTTCACCCGGCAGTTCAGCGTCATGATCGACGCCGGCCTGCCCCTGGTGCAGTGCCTGGAGATTCTCGGCGCCCAGCAGCAGGACAAGGGCTTCCAGAAAATCATCGAGGCCGTGCGGGGGGATGTGGAGCAGGGCCTCACCCTCCAGGCCGCCCTCTCCAAGCACCCCA
>Ga0255338_1005520_pt1 | contig 11579 bp, 7 predicted proteins | sample MeOH1_35cm_T4_19_FD_203715 | JGI IMG/M metagenome (GOLD analysis project Ga0255338, IMG submission 203715) | Sandy soil microbial communities from University of British Columbia, Vancouver, Canada - MeOH1_35cm_T4_195 | ecosystem: Engineered > Artificial ecosystem > Sand microcosm > Unclassified ... | reverse complement strand
CGGGTCGTCGTCCACCACAAGAATGGGGCCGCTGCGTTTTCCGAGAGCTGGACTCGCCCCCTGGATTGCTTCCACCAACCGTTGCCGGTCTACCGGCTTTACCAGCCACTCCGCCGCCCCCAGAGCCAATCCAACCTTGCGATCTTCGGTGATCGAGACGATCACGATGGGGATGTCCCGCGTGAGCGGATCGGATTTCAATTCCGCTAGCACGTGCCACCCATCGATCTGCGGCAGGATGATGTCCAGCACGATGGTGTGCGGGCTGAGCTCTCGGGCCATCCGGAGCGCCTGCTCTCCATTGAGCGCCTCGGCGACTTCGTATCCGGCATTGCCCAGGTACTGGCCAAGCAACTCGCGAGCGGCGGGGTCATCCTCCACCAGCAGCACCAGTTGGTCGGAGCGTCCGGCCTGGCGTCCTGGCAACGGGGGCGGTGGTGGCGCGGCACTGGTCACCGGAGCGTCGTCGCAGATTGCGCCTCGTCTTACCGGTAGCAGCACGGTGAAGGTGCAGCCATGCCCCGCGCCTTCACTCGCCACGGTGATTTGACCGCCGTGCAGTTCAACGAGCTTTCGCGTCATGGCCAGTCCGAGGCCAGTTCCCTCGTGCCGGCGGGACAAGGAAGAGTCCACCTGAACGAAGTCTGCGAAGATCCGCCCCTGGTCCTCCAGGCTCATCCCAATTCCGCTATCCGTTACCGAGATTCGGATCTGGCCGACGGGCGCTCCGGAGTGGTCGGTGACGGGATTTTCCGGTACAAACGCCGCGGCGATCGTGATACGCCCGCCCTCGGGGGTGAACTTTACTGCGTTACTCAATAAGTTGAACAGGATCTGCCGGATCTTCGCAGGATCGGCGACCAGGGGAGGGCAATCCGGCGTTGACTCAGTGCGGATCTTGAGGCCCTTTCCGGCCGACAGTGCGCGACCGATGGTCTCCAGGTCATGGAGAACGTGCGAAACCTGGATCTCTGACAACTCCAGCTCCATGCGTCCAGCTTCCACCTTCGCCAGATCCAGGATGTCATTGATGAGCTGCAGGAGGTGACGGCCGCTACTCAGGATGTTCTGGCTGTAATCCTGCTGCCGCTCGTTCAGCGTTCCGAAGATCTGCTCCGTCAGCAGTTCCGAGAAGCCGATGATCGCGTTGAGCGGGGTGCGCAGCTCATGGCTCATGCTAGCCAGGAACTCAGACTTCGCACGGTTGGCAGCTTCGGCGGCCGCCTTGCTGGCTTCCAATTCAGCCGTGCGCTGGGCTACCGCGTTCTCGATCAGCTCGTTGGAGATTTCCAGGTGTACCTGACGTTCCGCGGCGCTCGTATTTTGCACAATGGAGATGGTGAGGAAGACATCCTCGAACACCACCCAGCCGGCATGTTCCAGCCAGCGCCAGGATGCTCCCGTGACCGTACCATACACTGAAAGCGGCAGATACAATCCGCGCAGGAAGTGGTCCGCGGCGACTACCACGGACGCGGTGATGAGGACCCGCCAGTCCCGGTAGAACGCAAGGAATGCCAGTGAGCCGAAAACGTGAAAGTGGGTCTCGATCCGCCCCCCGTTCAGGTGGATCAGCAGCGCCGACATCAGCATCTGGCCCACTGCAATCACGTGCCGCGTAACGGTGCTTCCAGGCTGAGCCAGTGCGAGGAGTACCGGAAAGATGGTGACGGTGCCGCCCAGGAGCAGCGCGGTCCAGACGTGAGGATGGACCGCACTCACGTTTCCTGCCCAGGTGAGTGGCGACGTCCAGAGTGCCAGGGCAAGGGCAGCGAGCCACTGCAGTGGCATGAGAAACACGAAGATCCGGTCGGTTCTCCGGTAGATGGCCTGTTGGTGCTCCTCGAACAGGGTTGCCGCGCGTCCTGCAGTCTCTTCGGAGGTCAGAGTCGTCATGGGGCGATCCCGGATCGTTCGATGACACGCATGCTCGTGCTGCCGTCCGGAGCGATCAGCGAGCAGCCATACACGGCCGTAGTCACTCGATCCAATTGCGGTTTAGAGAGCAGGGAGAGAATGGCGCGACCTCCGATGCTCTCGCCCGAGTGGCCGCGGGAGTCGGTGAGGCCGCCGCTGAAGAGCAGCCGGCCGTTTCCTCCATAGAGCAATGCTTGCCCTGACGTCGCGGCCCCCAGCGTGTGGGCTGTTCGGCCCTCCACGTCCGGCAATACCTGGACACCGGGAATGCTGGAGGCGGTGCGCCAGAGGCCAGTCTGCCGCCAGGCAGCCGACGCGTCCGCCGGCTCATAGAAGTAAACTCGGGCATCCAGACCGTCCGGCGCCGAGTTCACGACCCTGGCCAGCTCTTCAATGGTTGCCGCGGTACAAGGGCAGCGCGGATGCGCGATGACAAGCAGGGTCGGCCGCGAATGCCTTCCGGCGCTGTGGAAAGAGGAAGGACTTTGTTTCGGCGGCTGGGCGGGGCTGCCCGGTCGATTTTCGTAAATCCACATGGAGCGCAGGCCAAAGCCAACCCCGACGACCCAAAGGCCTCCCAAGACGGTGAGCAGCGGGCGCGGGATCCGCAGTACCGATTGCGAGCCGGGAGTGCCGTTCATCATGTGAGCTGAGTTTGAGAGCAGCCGGAGTGGTCCGACAGAAGGAGGCGAAGTGGGCGCCACCTACAGCCAGCGTCCGCTTGCCTATCCTGTTACCATTTCGGCCTGGGCGGCAGGCAACTTCAGGTTGAGGTTGCCTGAAGATCAAGGGGTCAGAATTGAACCCATATAGCCTGGGCAGCTCATCAGCTTGATGGCCAACATAACCTCAACTTGAAGGTAAGGAGATCGTCGCATTTACCAAGCGTACTTGGCGCGATCTTCAGACCACCCGCGACAAAAAAGCCCCCGCCGGTCGGCGGGGGCTTTCTAGAAATGGACCTGAGGGGATTCGAACCCCTGACCTCCGCGATGCGAACGCGGCGCTCTCCCAACTGAGCCACAGGCCCCAACTATTTGGTTTTCGGCGTCTCTGGCTGAACCCCAGCGACGCCCCATTATAGGCAGCAGGGGCCGACACGTCAAGCACCTTTGGCAAGCCCTTTACCTCGTGGACGCCGTCGTTATCCGGGCGCTTGGCTCGGCAAAAGTTGCTCGATCTCCGATGGCATGATGGGCCTTCCGGCTGCGGTGATCGCAGTTGCGATGACGCGGGCGCGGAGGGCGGGTCGCCCGTCAGTAAGACGATAGATCGTCTGCAGGATACCAAAGCGGAGGCGGGAGACCCGCTCCAGGTCCACGCTCACCGTAAAGCGGTCCCCGCTGCGAAGCGACACCAGGTAATCCAGTTCAATGCGCACGACTACCAGATTGACTCCTGCCTGCGAAAGCGCCGCGAAGTCGAGTCCCTGCGTCTTCAAGAAGACGTGGCGGGCGTGCTCCAGGTAGTTCTGGTAGACCGCGTTGTTAACGATGCCCTGTAGGTCGCATTCATAGTCGCGGACCTCGAACTCGAGGGTAAAGGCGTGGATGTCGGTCATGGAGTTCCAATCGCTCGGCGCCGGACGATCATTGCATCATAGGCAGGATGCTTGGAGATTGATCACCAAAAGCGTTGAACGCATCTCATGGTTCCCAGCCCCGTTTTCCTATTGGATGCGGCTGTCACGGACGATCGGCTGGCCGGAAGTTGGAAAGGCGATGCTGCCGCGTCCATTTGCGCGCACGTCGCAGTTCTCCAGCGTACCGCGGCCTTCTTCGTAGACGTAGATGCCCCAATGCTGGTTGTTCCGGACAGTACAGCCTTTCATCACGGACTCGGCTTTCCGATAGAATGCCACGCCACTCCAGCCGTTGTCGTAGACCTCGACGCCCTCGAATACTCCCCGAGAGCCATTGCCCACTTCAAGCCCGCCCCGGTCACTGTTCCGGATCTTACAACGGCGGAGCACCGGCTCGCTCTGTGCCAGTACCACCACACAACTCCAGTCGTGGCCGTTAGCGAAGTCGCAGTCCTCGAAGGTGCCCCTACCATTGTCATTGACCAGCAGGGCCGTCGCGTTGTTCTCGCGGCTGCTGCAGTTGCGGAACACCGGATCGGCGCCGGTCTCGACGGAGATGCCGTGCCAGCCGCACTTCGACACCTCGGTGCGCTCCACCGTGCCGTGGCTGTTGGTGCGGAACGCAATTCCATTATTGGGTTGACCGATCACCTTACAGCCCGTGATCGTTACGTTCGAGGAATTGTGGACCTCGATGCCGTGAGCGTTCCCGGAAATGGTCACGCTCTCCAGCGTGAGCCGCGCCTGATCACGCGCCAGCACCCCGGTTCCGGTGTTACCCCGCACCGTTCCGCCACGCAGCGTGGCGTTCGCTTCCTTCTCGGCAACCAAGCCACCGCCGCCGTTTTCCAGCAAATCGCAGTGAGCCAGCGTGGGCACAGCGCCGTCTCCGGCAAAGAGCCCTTGGGCCTTATTCTTCCGCAAGATGCACGTTTGCAGGACCGGGCGCGCCTTGGTCAACGCGCGCAGCCCGGCGGACGCATTGTCGATGATCTCGCAGTCGGTGAGCGTGGCGCTGGCCGCTTCGGAAAGGAAGACGCCGTCACCCAGGCTACCCTTGATCCGACACCGGGTGAGGGAAGCACCCGCTGGCGCGCCACGGATGGCCAGTGCCGCTTTGGCACCGGAGCTAATCTCGCAGTCGTCCAGCGTGAGGCGACCCCGCGGAACGTCTACACTGTAGTCAGCTTTGGAGTCCGCCCGCAATCGGAAGGTCACGCCCTGCACCGTGGCCGCGGTGGTCGCCATGGTCAGAGCGGGGCCAGCCACACCTTCTACGATGATGCCACCGGGATCGAACTGGTCCGGAACGATCTCCACGGCTCGATCCAACAACAGGCTCTCTGAATACACTCCGGATCGGACCCGGATCTTCGCACCTGCTTTGGCCGCTTTGATGGCTGCCGCGAGCGTACGGTAGGGGCTGCCCCCGAGCGGGGCCACGATCAGGGTACTGGGAGTAGCTGGCTTGGGCGCGCTGGGAGCGGGACTGGAGGCGCGGGTCGGCTTAGGTCGGGGTGACCGGGGTGCCGAGCGGGGCGCGGGAGCGGATTTGCGCGGAGCACGCTTGCTGCGGATGCTGTTCAGCGTATCCTTATTGTCCGCACCGGAAGCACCTTGAAGCAGGAGTCCGGCAAGGCAGAGGACGACCACTGAGAAGCGTAGCATCGCCCACCTCCATCGAATGAAGCCACTGTGCCACCCATCCGGATCACGAGTTGATCCGGATGGTGACCCGGCTGGTGGGAACGCTACGTCTCGCGGTTCCCACCAGCCGACAGTAAGCGCTAGGCCGCTTCCGGTACGGCGTCTGGCATGGTCACCGGGTGCTCCACCTTCGGCATCTGGACACAGAGGGCCAGAACGGCGAGCAGCAGGTAAGCACCGGCCACCACGAACAGCCCACCGGTATAGGCGAAGCCCATGTCTTTGAGCTTACCCAGCGCGACACCGCCCACGTAACCGCCCAGGTTTCCGACGGAGTTGATCATTGCGATCCCGCCAGCGGCGGCGGACCCGGCCAATACCGTGTTCGGAATGGCCCAGAACGGTCCGAGGGTACCAGACATCCCAAACGGCGCCAGAACAAAGCCGACGTAAGCCAGGATGAGTTTGGTGTTGTCCGGTAACGGCACGAGGTTCGGAATAAGCAAGATCGCGGCGAACGCGACCCAGAAGGCTCCCCACAGAGCCGCTCCTGCCACGTGCTTCCGGCGCTCATGCGTTCGGTCGGAGCTCGCACCGATCAACACCAGGCCGAAAGTGGCGGCGATGAAGGGCACCGCGACCATAAAGCCGGTCACCTGATCGGTAACGTGGTAGGTGCCTTTGAGGATGGATGGGAGCCAGAAGGTGAACCCATACGAACCCGTCGCCTGGGCGAAATAGATCAGGCAGAGGAGCCAGACCTTGGGGCTTTTGAACGCATCTCCCAGATTGGCGTGCTTGTGCGACGAGGCGGCTCCCTCGCTTTTCATGCGGGCCAGGATCCAGTCGCGCTCTACTGGAGTGAGCCACTTCGCGTCTTTCGGTCCGTTCGGAAGGTAGAACAACACGATGATGCCGAGCACACATGCCGGTAGACCCTGGAGCAGGAAGAGCCACTGCCAACCTTCCAGTCCCATGATCCCGTGAAAGCCCAGGAGCCACGCTGAAAAGGGGCCGCCCAGGATGTTGGCGATTGCCGTGGCGGTCATGAACTTACCTACGGCACGTGCCCGCTCGGCGGCGGGAAACCAGTAGGTGAGGTACAGGATCATACCGGGGAAGAATCCGGCTTCCGCCAGGCCGAGCGCAAACCGCATCCCGTAGAACCAGGGCACCGTCCTCACGAACATCATCGCTGCGGCCAGTAAGCCCCAGGTGATCATGATGCGGGCGATCCACGGCCGGGCGCCCACCTTCTCCATGATCAGGTTGCTGGGAACTTCGAGCAAGAAGTATCCGAGGAAGAAGATGCCCATTCCGGTGCCGAACACGGTTTCGCTGAAGTCGGCGCCTAGAGCCCCCTGCATATGCAGCTTCGCGAAACCAACGTTCACCCGGTCCAGGTAGGCGACGATGTACAGGATGAACATGAACGGAATGAGGCGCCACGTGACTTTTGACATCAGGGCGCGCTCGGCGGCTTTATCCAGCATGGGGCTCCTTTAGACCTACTACTACTCCGCGTCTCCCCGAGAGCCTGATGCGGGCCAAATTGGGGACCAGACCGGATGCAACTGCATTTAAGAGAACAGAACCGTACCCGGTTGCGGGTGGTCACTTGACTCACGCACGCGGCGGGCTATAGGGACTGTTTCGAGAAAGAGGGGAGAGAACCTCCCCTGGAGAATTCGGGAATGGTGGTCGCGAACCCTCCCGGCTTCGAGGAGGAAGAGGGCGGCCGACGCCGCGCGACGTGCCTGTACCGAGGGGATTGTAGTGAAAAACCAATTATTGAGCCGCCGCTCGCTGCTGCAGAGCGGACTGGCTGCGACGACCTTCCCGCTCCTGCCTACCCTGGTGCCAGGCCCGGCTCGTGCCGCCGATTCGGCAGGGGACAGCTGGGGTGGGCTGAAGATGGGCGTGGCCTCTTACACGCTGCGGACGCTGCCGGTCGACGCGGCAATCAAGGCGATCCTGAAGGTAGGGCTGAAGTATGTCTCGATCAAGGACATGCACCTTCCCATGAAGAGCACCCCGGAGGAGCGCCGCGCGGTGATTGCGCAGTTCAAGGCCGCCGGGATCACTCCTCTTAGCTGCGGCGTCGTGAACCTCAGTAACGATGAGGCCGCCATCCGCCAGGCGTTTGAGTACACCCGCGACTGCGGCCTGCCCACGATGGTCTGTAACCCGGACCCCGCCTCGCTGGCAATCCTGGATCGCTTGGTCAAGGAGTTCGACATCCGGCTGGCAATCCACAACCACGGACCCGGCGACAAGCGGTGGCCGTCTCCGTTCGACGTCATGAAAAACGTCGAGTCGCTCGACCGCCGTATCGGCGTCTGTATCGACGTGGGTCACACGGCCCGCGCCAAGGTGGACTCGGCGGATGCCATCCGCAAGATCCGCGACCGCGTCTACGACCTCCACCTGAAGGACATCGACAGCACGGAGCCAACCGGCAATTCGGTGGAAGGCGGGCGCGGTGTCCTGGACTTTGCGTCCATATTCCGCGCGCTCCAGGAGATCCGCTATTCGCACTTGATCGGCATCGAGTACGAGAAGGATGCAAACGACCCGATCCCCGGCCTGGCCGAAACCGTTGGCTATTCGCGCGCTATTTTGCGCAGTCTACGGAAAGCATAGAAAGCGTTAAACGTTGGGTCGCAAGCATGAAAGGGATCCTCACTTAACGCTCAGCGCTTGACGCTGGGAGATGATCGTGTTGAGAAAGGCGCGCCGGATCGCGTCGTAGCCGCGGTCGTTGGGATCCTCGAAGTTGGGGTCGTACCAGTAGGTCGGATCGCGCGGCTGGTACTGCTGGCGCCAGAACTGCCGGCAGTAGATGCCATGGCCCAGTAGCGGCGTCCGGATGTCGACCTGTGTCACGTCCGGATGCCGCTCTGCTACTCGCTCGATCACGGCATTGTAATCCGCGTGGATCCGCAGTCCCTCCGGCCAGGACGGCAGTCCGACCACGCCTGCCGTGCCATCCCCATCCGTGGGGTCGTAGATATTAGCCAGGAATATGTGCATGCCACCAGGAAACCGGCGGCGCAGCTCTGCTACCATCTGCTCCAAGCGCCGATCGTAGTTGGCGATCCACGGCTGTGCCTGGGCGAGGGTAGCGCCATACATCGCCCCTTCCTGCGGGGCCGAGCGGCCGTAGTCGTGGATGAGGTCGTTGCCGCCGGTGGTCATCACCACGAGGCCCAACGTGTCGCGGCCGTAGACGGGGAGGCGCTGGATCCGCTCCAGGTGCTGCGGCGAGGTGCTGCCGGACACCGCCGCGTTCAGGCTCTTCAGTTTTGGAAAGAGAGCCGAAAGCGAGCGGCCGCGCAGCTCGGGAAACTCATCCGGTGGGTTCTGCGCCAGGCGCTGGACATACGACTTCCCCGGCGAGGCGCCGAACCCAGCCGTGACGCTATCGCCCAGGCCCAGCAGCAGGACCGGCCGCCTGCTCCAAACTTGTGCGAATGGCGCCAGTTCCACGGACGGCCCCGCCGGTCCGGTGCCGACCTCCCGCTCCAGCCAGTAGTGGCGCACAGATCCCACCACGGCTATGAGCAAAAAACCAGCTGCCGTTAGCCATGCGGCCGTGCGCTTGGCATGTCGATAGGCGGCCTTCAGTCCGAGCTCCACTTCCGCCTCCGCAATCCACTACTGCCTCGCCATTCCTACATAGCCAGACGAACAGCGTTCGCGCGATGGTTCGCATGCGTTGAACCTAACAGACCGCTTGTGAAGGCGTTCACATGCCGGTCGCCGAGGCTGGAATACACTCTGGGTGGTTGTCCTGATGGACACCCCCTGGCGGCCCGCTTCACGAACAGCAAGGTGCCGCAGGAGATAACGAACGGTCCAGGAGAGACGTGATGCGATTAGGTTTCATGGCCGCGGCAGTGGCGGCGACGGTGGTGTTTGCAAGCGGAGAGGCACGGGCGCAGATTTTCCCGCCCCAGTTGGTGCAGAAGGCCCTCAACAAGAGTGTCCCACTGCTGCAGACCAGCGCGGGGAAGTTCGAGGCCCGAATGGGGAAGGTCTGCTTCTCTTGCCACCACCAGTCGCTGCCGTCCGTGGCGTACGCCAACGTGGCAGGCCGCGGCCTGAACCTCGATGAGAAGGCTCGCCAGCATCAGGCGGACTATGTTTATGGGTTTGCGGCCAAGATGAAGCCGCTGTTGGCCGCGTCGGTGCGACAGAACGATCCGGCCGCGACTCGGAAGATCGACCAGATTACCGTCGACCCAACGATTTCCGTGAGTTACCTCCTCTTCGGCCTGGAAGCGGACGGCCGCAAGGCGGACGAGACGCTGGGCCTCGCCGCCCAATTCCTGGCGCGGAAGCAAAGCGCAGATGGTCGCTGGCCAGTGTTCGCCGCCCGCCCCCCGATGGAAGGCAGCGAGATCACCTGCACCGCCCTCGCGGTAAAAGCGCTGCACACGTACGGGCTTGCCGAATACTCGGACGAGAACCGGGAGCGCCTGGAGCGCGGCCGCCAGTGGCTGGCGCAGGCTCACCCCCGGAGCACGGAAGACAAGGCCTACCGGCTACTCGGGCTCCGCTGGGCCGGTGCCGAGAGCGGACAGATCGAGCAGTCCACCCGCGACCTGCTGGATGACCAGCGTGACGACGGCGGCTGGTCGCAGCTCCCCGGCAAGGGCAGCGATGCCTATGCCACGGGCCTGGCCATGATCGTCCTTCATGATGGCGGCGGCGTACCCGTCAGCGACGCGGCCTATTCCCGGGGCACGGTCTACCTGTTCGCTACCCAGAAGCCGGATGGCTCGTGGCGCGTAGCCAAGCGGGCTACCGCAGTGCAGCCCCACCTGGAGACCGGCTTCCCACACGGAAAAGACCAGTTCATCTCCGTGGCGGGCACCGCCTGGGCCACCGCCGCCCTCGCGCTGAACCTGCCCGAACAGTCCCGCACCGCCAAGCGTTAGGTGTTGCCGGCTGGACAAGTAACGGAAACGGCCGAAACGAGGTTATTCCGGCCGTTTCTGCAATCGGCAACCCTACCGCACCTATTTTGAGTAGGTGTGACCGATCCGATTGACATGAGCGCCTCCCGCGAGTGCATCCCTCCTCGCGCGTAGATGACATGCGCTCCGGGAGTAGAGTCATCGCGAGGAGCGAAGCGGCGTGGCGATCCCGTCCGATGACAGGCAATCCAAGGTCGGAGACTTCCGGATTACCTGTCTCCGGTCGGGATTGCCACGCTTCGCTCGCAATGACTCTTCTCACAAGTTCTGGGCTGCCCGTGGACGATGAGGATTACCACAGCCGGTCCCGGGCTGCGGTTGCCCCCCAAGCGCGGCTTCGCAATGACTCCGCTTGGCCGGCGCCAGTCGGTCCATGGCAGGTAGCGCCAAACACGCACTCAATGAGAGTTCCGGGAGGCAGGTCTACTTCCGCCAGCAGGTTCTACTCTCGTAAGTATCGTCCCCGTGGCCGCTAGTACCTGTTTCCACCACGCGGATGCTCTGAACAATTCACTGTAGTTCCACCCGAAAGCGAGACTGGTAGCGGCCGCCGCGGGTGAACTCCTGGGTCCCATAAAAGGGCGAGATGGTGTCTAGCGCGAGCCGGCCCGCCACCTCGTAGGTTCCCGGCATCAGCATCAACGTGACGCTCTTGCGGGGCTCGATGACGACCGCGCGCTTCTCCACGCCGCGGAACATGATGGTCAGCGGCGCATCCGTGGCATTGGTGATCGTCCACTCGGCGCGGACGGTGTCCGTGACCGCCTGGGCGGCGGGCTGCGGGAACTCCGGCGGATCGGTCGCCCGGATCTTGCACAACTCGGCGTCTACGTCGATCTCGGGCAGTTTGGCAGGCATCGGCGGGGCCGGAACGGGCTTCACCGGAGGCGCCGTGCCTTCCGGCTTTGCAGCCGGCGGCACCACGGGTGGATTGGGCTTGGCGGCGGGCGTTTCAGTCTTGGGCACCGTGGCTGCCAGGGGCTGTGTTGCGGGGACGGGCGCAGCCGCGGCGGGTTTCGCGGGGACGACCGTATCGACTTTGTTAGCGGCGACTTCCGGCTTCTTGGGATCGGACACCGGGATTGCCGGAGCGGTGGGTTTGTCGACTGGAATTGCCGGCTTCTGCGCGGGGGCCGCGGCGGGCCTGGCAGGTACGACCGGCGCCTCGACTTTCGCTACCGGCTTCTCAACGGGTGGAGTTGATGGCCGCTCCGCCATGGGCGTGGGCACCGGGTTTGCCGCTGCCAGCGGGGCGGGCGCCGGCACGGGGAGCCGGGCGGAAGCAGCAGTCGGAAAGTCGCGCTTGAACGGGACCGGAAGCTTACCGGTCTGATCCACCGATACACAACTCACCAGGGCTACGGAGGGGGAGACGTAGTGGACGAGTGCAGGCCCTTCAAAACGGGTACGCCTCTCCGTGGGACGGAGGAGTGGCAGCCCGCGCAGCAGGG
>Ga0255338_1005519_pt1 | contig 11580 bp, 10 predicted proteins | sample MeOH1_35cm_T4_19_FD_203715 | JGI IMG/M metagenome (GOLD analysis project Ga0255338, IMG submission 203715) | Sandy soil microbial communities from University of British Columbia, Vancouver, Canada - MeOH1_35cm_T4_195 | ecosystem: Engineered > Artificial ecosystem > Sand microcosm > Unclassified ... | reverse complement strand
GCGAGGCCGCGGCGCTGAAGCGCCAGGTCGGCTACATGACCCAGCGCTTCAGCCTCTATGAGGATCTATCGATCCGCGAGAACCTGGACTTCATCGCGCGCCTGTTCGAGCTGCCCGGGCGCCGCCAGCGCGTCGACGCGGCACTGGCGCGCCTGGGTCTGACGGCGCGCCAGCAGCAGCTGGCCGGCGCGCTCTCGGGCGGCTGGAAGCAGCGCCTGGCCCTGGCCGCCTGCCTGTTGCACGAGCCGCGCCTGCTGCTGCTGGACGAGCCCACGGCCGGCGTCGACCCGAAGGCGCGGCGCGAGTTCTGGGACGAGATCCACCGCCTCGCCGCCCAGGGCATCACGGTGCTGGTGTCCACCCATTACATGGACGAGGCCGAGCGCTGCCACGAGCTGGTCTACATCGCCTACGGCCGGCTGCTGGCGCGCGGCACGCAGGCGCAGATCATTGCGGACGCGCGGCTGACGGTCTGGTCGCTGCAGGGCCTGGATCCGGCCGCGCTGGCCGCGCACAGCGAGGCGCTGAAGGCGGCGCCCGGCGTGCTCAGCGTCGCGGCCTTCGGCAATGCCGTCCATGTGGCGGGGCAAGACCCGGCCCTGCTGGAGCAGGCGCTGACGCCGCTGCGCGCGCTGCCGGGCCTGCGCTGCACGCGCGCCGACGCTAGCCTGGAGGACGTGTTCATCAGCCTGATCGCCAAGGCCCGGGACAATTTCGCGGCGGAGCTGGCATGACGAGCCCCCGTCCGGCCGACCCGATGGGGGCTCGCAGCATCGCGCGCAGCGGGGAGCCCGCCCCATGAGCGCGGCGCCGCTGTCCTGGACGCGCATCGCGGCCATCTTCATCAAGGAGCTGCAGCAGATGCTGCGCGACCGCCTGACCTTCGCGATGGCGGTGGGCGTGCCCATCCTGCAGCTGGTGCTGTTCGGCTACGCGATCAACACCGACCCCAAGGGCCTGCCCACCGCCGTCGTGATGCAGGACGGCGGCAGCATGGGCCGCAGCGTGCTGGCGGCGCTGCAGACCAGCGGCTATTTCCGCGTCACGCACAGCGGCATCAGCGAGGCCGAGGGCGACGCGCTGCTGACGCGCGGCGAGGTGCAGTTCCTGGTCGTGCTGCCGGGCGACTTCACGCGCCGCGTGGTGCGCGGCGAACGCCCGCCGCTGCTGGTGGCGGCCGACGCGACCGACCCGTCGGCCTCCGGCAACGCGATCGCCGCGCTGCAGCAGCTCTCGGGCCAGGCGCTGGCGCGCGAGCTCGGCGGTCCGCTGGCGGCGCTGCAGCCCGGCCCGCCGCCCTTCGAGCTGCGCCTGCAGCGCCGCTACAACCCCGAGGGTCTGTCGCGCTACAACATCGTGCCCGGCCTGATCGGCACCATCCTGACCATGACCATGGTGATGCTGACCTCGCTGGCGATGACGCGCGAGCGCGAGCGCGGCACGATGGAGCATCTGCTGGCCACGCCGGTGCGGCCGCTGGAGGTGATGGTGGGCAAGATCCTGCCCTATGTCTTCCTCGGCTATGTGCAGCTGCTGGTCATCATGGGCGCGGCCTGGGCCCTGTTCGAGGTGCCGATGCTGGGCAGCCTGCCGCTGCTGCTGGCGATGATCGGCGTCTTCATGCTGGCCAATCTGGGCGTGGGCTTCACCTTCTCGACCCTGGCGCGCAACCAGCTGCAGGCGCTGCAGATGACCTTTTTCTTCTTTTTGCCCTCGATGCTGCTGTCGGGCTTCATGTTCCCCTTCCGCGGCATGCCGCCCTGGGCCCAGGGCCTGGGCGAGCTGCTGCCGCTGACGCATTTCCTGCGCATCGTGCGCGGCATCATGCTCAAGGGCAGCGGCGCCGCCGAGCTGCTGCCCGAGCTCTGGCCGATGCTGGCCTTCCTGCTGGTGGCGGGGCTGATCGCGCTGAAGCGGTATCGGCAGACGCTGGACTGAGCATCGGCATGAACTGCCGAGCAACTGTCGAGAAACTGCCGCTCGATATTGCGAGGTCGGTTCCAGGCTGCTAGCGGCCATTCGTTGCTCGGCGGCGAATGTCTGCGGCCTCCGGAGCCGGGCATTCGACCTCCATCATGCCAGGTGACTCCCCCGTAGGCAGGCAGGGAAAGGGAGCGCCCGTCAGTAGAAGTAGCTCTGCAAACTTTTCAGGAGATCGTCCGCGTCCTTCAATTCCGCGCTGGGTGCGCGGATGGTGGCGACACGAGCCACGCTCTTGTGCGCCACGTCGCCTCGCTTCTTACCGTAAGCGGTGAGCGCCGCTGTCAGCGCCACGTCGATCTCATCAGGCATCTTTCCGCTGAACACGGCAAGCTTGCTAAACGAGAACTTGGTGATGCCGTCGTTGCCCTTGATCACGCCGCGCGCGCCTGCGATCACTTCCCGCGCGAATGCCTCCCAATGCGGTGCCTCGAACCGAGGCGGCTTTGCCAGGAGTGCGCCAATCACCAGAAGCGAGACGTTTGCGCGGATGCTACTGGCTCCGCCATTGAAGGAATGCTCTAGCGCATCAAGGCCTTCCCGAGCCTTTGCCTCCAGGAAGTCTTCGAACTCGGCATGAGTCAGCAGCCGGAACGCGGCAAGCCTGTCCGGATCAGGCGTGAACCCAGCGGGGTCAGCCCTCTCTGCCGCGAGCTGGTCGCGGACGAACTTGTCCCTGAGCGCGTCAATCCGAGAGCTGAGATCGACGAACAACGGGCACGGCGTGCCTCCGGCCATAGTCAAACGATGCGGAACGTAGCTTTGTCGAATTTGCGTCCGATGACGCCAGCTAGGCGCTCACCCCACAGCTCGATACGTGAGGTCGTCGCTCCCACGGTCTTCGGCGTCTTCTCCACCGCGTCCTTGAATTCCGGTGTCAGACACAACTCTTGAAACTGCGTAATGACCGCAGCCTTCTGATCAATGGCGGCCTTCGCAATGTCGGGCTCCGCGAAGAAGCGCGTGATGCAGTCGAAGATTGCGCGGTTGATCACACGCTCGTACTTGACCCCGAGCCACTTCTTGAAGGAGTCGCGACCAAAGATCTCCCGGGAGGTGAGAAGCGCGGCATCGAGACGAGAGAACTGGTCGCTCACTTCTGCTTGGCGCGTGTCCCACTCCGATTCATAGAACTTCGTCGCGTCGTCGAGGAAGCGCTTGAAGTCGCCACGGTACTCAGTAAGGGCGCGGTCATAGGCGATGAAGCGCAGTACGAGCTCCGAATCGCGCATGCGCTTGTCGAGGCTGTCCCCGAAACTCTGATGGAAGGAATTGCTTGCAATTAGGTAGCCCTCGATCGATTCGAGTAGCTTCCCGCCGATCAACGCCTTACGCAGTTCCTGTGGCGACAAAGGGAGGCTGCCGCTGTTGAGCCGGAAGAAGATGGCGTAGAGGAAATCTTCATCACCCCAGTTCTTGATGACCGTCGCACGGATGGTGCTGTTGTCGAGATACTCCTTGTCCGCGTCCGGCAACTGGGAATAGGTCTTGTTGTTAAGGTCCCCGCGCATGTCGAGCCCGCTCAACGAGTAGCTCCCCCTGATGAACTCGTGGATCGAGAGCAGCCGCTGTTTGCCATCGATCACGATGAAGCGCCCCCTGTGCTCTTTGTTCTCCGCAAGCACGATGTTGGGAACTGGCATTCCGACGATCACGGACTCAATGAGGCGGCTCTTGCGGACGTCATCCCATGCAGCGCGCCTCTGGAATCCCGGCTGCAGGTCAATGTTGCCCTTCTTGATCTGACTGTCGATCGTCTCGATCGTCCAGTCCGCATTCATCACCACGGCGTCCTTGAATGACACCGTCTTCGGCAGGTCGTCTTCGTCCTCCTGCTGGTTGTCAGGTATTGCAAGAAACTCGTCGACTGCAACTTCGTCCGGATCGGCCACGGGGTTCCCTTCACGCGCGCCGGGGTGTCCGGCTACAGGCGAGGATTTTACGAGACCGTGGCGTGCGGGGCGCCAGGCTCAAGAGCACCTTCGCATCCGCGATGTTCCTGGCCCATAACGCCAATTCCCAACGGTTGGGGACTCCCGCTGCGTGATTCATATGGCTTCAGTCGTAGTTGCTTGTAGTGATGACCAACGCGTTGCCCAACTCGAACGCTCCAACGACTGTTGAGTGGCGTTGAGCAGACGTTTGGCCCGCGAGAACGGCCGACAGCAACCACTGCGATCCTGCCCGTCCTGACGGCTACGGCAGGATCAGGCTGGAGGCGTACGTCGTCCCAGCCCAGAACGCCTGGCCTTGCCGCCTACGGTCCGCTGGTTTCGTTGTTTCTACTTCTTCTTGTTCTTCTTCTCTTTGTCGTAATGCCACTTGATGGCGAAGAACATGCCCGTGCCGAACACGAGAAGCTTGAACGCAACGAAGACTATAGGGATCCAATCCATGATTCTGAGTATTTCCAGGCTGTGACTTGACGCCATCCATCGTGAGAAGCGCCACCACCGCCCATGCCGATGAAGCGCCGCAACACCATTCGCACGCACCGGATCGGACGCATGAACAGCAGCAACTCGCTTTCGCGACTGAACTGTGCCAAATCCCGGCCGCAAAACCCAGGCTCAGATCCCGCCCAAAAGAAGCGGATCAGATTCTTGAGCATTCGCCGGCGAGCGGCAGCGTCCCCACTCACCGATTCGCGATCAGATCCGGCCCCAGGTTCGCGTGCTGCACGAAGCGCGCATAGCTGCCGTCGCGCTTGAGCCGCTCCAGCGCGGCGCGCAGGGCCTGCGCGTCGGCCTCGCCGAAGTCCAGCGAGCCGGCCAGCCAGATCTCCAGCAAATCGTGCGAGGGGCCCTGCCGGTAGTCGCCCGGCTTGCGCCCGCTGTTCTGCAGCGCGCCGACGAACAGCGGCTGGCTGACATAGGCCAGGTCGGCGCTGCCCTCGTCGAGGCGGCGCAGCAGATGCTCGTAGCTGCCCTCCTCGCCGACCTGCTGGTAGCGCAGCTCGCGCAAGCGCCGCGCGCCGATCGCGCCGCGCAGGGTCACGACTTTCAGCCCCAGCAGCGAGCCGCCCTTGGGCAGGGCCGCCCAGCGTTCGGCGCGCGCCACCATCACATAGCGCTGCTGGAACAGCGGCACCAGCCAGCGGTACTGGGACTCGCGCGCCGGAATGCGCGCCAGCGGCGCGATCGCGACGCGCGGCCCGCGCTGCGCCAGCAGAGCCGCGCGCGCGAAGGGGTAGAACTGCGGCTGCAGCTCGAGCCCCAGCTCCTCGCCCAGACGCAGCAGCAACTCGACCAGCAGGCCCGGCGCCTGCGGCCCCTTCTCGACCGTCAGCGGCGGGAAATCGGGGCAGACCAGGGTGAAGGGCACGACCGCCGGAGCCTGGGCCTGGGCCGGCCGGAGCAGGCCCAGCGCGGGCAGGCCTTGCAGCAGGAGCCGGCGGCGGCTGCAGCGCATCATCGCAAAGCCCTCCTCGTGCGCGCGCCTAGGGGGCGCCGCACAGGCAGTGCACGAGGGCCGCGAAGGGCCGGCCCTGGCTGGCCTCCGTCAGCCAGGCCAGCTCCTGGCCGGCCTGCTGCAGTGCCGCCGCCGCGGGCGGGAGCAGGCCCAGCCGGGCGCGCAGCTGCTCCAGCAGGGAGGGCGCCAGCACATCGCCCAGGCCCTCCAGCAGCAGCTCCAGCCGGCCGCGCTTGCGCTCCATATACGTGATGCGCGGCGGGCCCGCCTGCGGGTCCAGCCCAGCCAGCCGGGCGGCGAGCCGCAGCGCGTCGCCATAGCTGCCCAGCTCGTCGACCAGGCCGCGCTGCAGGGCCTGGGCGCCGGTCCAGACCCGGCCCTGGGCGACGCCGTCGAGCTCGGCCAGCGGCTTCTTGCGCGCCGCCGCGGCCTTGGCGGTGAACTCGTCGTAGACATGCTGGATGCCCGACTGCACCGCGGCACGCATGCGCGGGTCCAGCGGCCGGCGCGGGTCGTAGCCGCCGGCCAGCCAGGTCGTCGTCGTACCGCCGGTGTGGACGCCGAACTTGTCCAGCAGCTTGTCGGCGGTCGGCAGCATGCCGAACACGCCGATCGAGCCGGTCACGGTGCTCGGGTCGGCGATCACGCGGTCCGCAGCCATCGAGATCCAGTAGCCGCCTGAGGCCGCCACGTCGCCCATCGACACCACGACGGGCTTGCCGGCGCGGCGCGTCAGCTCCAGCTCGCGGCGCACGATCTCGGAGGCGAAGGCGCTGCCACCCGGCGAGTTGACGCGCAGCACCAGGGCCTTGACCTGCTCGTCCTCGCGCGCCTGGCGGATCAGCGCGGCGGTGGAGTCGCCGCCGACCTTGCCGGGCCCGGCCTCGCCATCGACGATCTCGCCCTCGGCCACCACGACGCCCAGCGCCGGGCCCTCGGTCCGGGGCTTCAGATAGGCCTGGTAGGCCGCCAGCGAGACCTGGCGGAAGCTCTTGCTCTTCTCGTCCCGGGCGCCGCGTTCGATCAGCAGCGCGCGCACCTCGTCGCGGGTCTTCAGCGCGTCGACCAGCTTGGCGTCGAGCGCCAGTCGGGCCGTGTCGCCCTGCACCGCGGCCAGGCGCTGCGGCAGCTCCTCGATGCCCTTGGCGATGGCACCGGCCGGCAGCTTGCGCGCCGCCTCCAGCGCACCGGTGTAGCGGCTCCACAGATCGCCGTAGAGATAGCCCTCGGCCTCCTGGCTGGCCGGCGAGGGGCCGTTGGCGAAGAAGGGCTCGCCGAAGCTCTTGTAGGTGCCGACGCGGATCACGTTGGCGCTGACGCCCAGCCGGTCCAGCGCGTCCTTGTAGTAGTTGCGGTAGCCGCCGAAGCCCTCGATCAGCACCATGCCCATCGGATGCAGCCAGACCTCGCTGGCCTGGGCGGCCAGGAAGTAGCTGCGCTGGTCGTAGGACTTGGCATAGGCATAGACGGGCTTGCCACCGGCCTTGAAGCGCGCCAGCGCCGCGGCCACCTCGCGCAGCTGGGCCTGGCCGCCGCCGGCAAAGCCGTCCAGCTCCAGCACCGCGCTGGCGATCTTGGGGTCCTGCGCCGCCGCCGCCAGCGCCGCCAGCACATCGCGCAGCCGGGTCTGGGCCGGGCCGGACTGGCCCTTCAGCTGGGCCAGGGCCTGCTCGCGCGGCGAGCTCGAGTCCTGCTCCACCAGGCGCCCCTTCAGGTCCAGCACCAGGGTGGTCCGCTCCTGCAGCGCCCGGGGGCCGCGCGTCAGCAGCCCCACCAGCAGGGCGATCAGCAGGGCCAGCAGCAGCAGGTTCAGCAAGGCGCGCCGGCCGGCGTCCAGCAGCCACCATGCCTTGGACAGGAAGCGCCCGATGGGACGCAGGACGGACGACAGGATCATGCAAGGCCTCGCGATGCGGCTGCCGTGAGCGGCGCACCGATTGTAGGCAGCGCCCTGCAGGCCTGCCCAACAGGGCTTAAGCTGCGGCCCACCGCGATTGCCCGCAAAGGCCTGCCCATGCCCCTCTGGCTGCTCCGACTCGACCACCATTTCCCGATCCGCTTCAGCGCCTGGCTGCTGAGCGTGCTGGCCACCCTGGTCTGCGCCGTCGCCTGGGTGCTGCGGGGCATGGACGCCCTGCCCTTCCTGGTCTTTGCCGCGCTGAGCCTGGTGGGCCTGCACGACGTGCTGCAGACCCGGCGCTCGCTCCTGCGCAACTACCCGGTGATCGGCCATCTGCGCTTTCTGCTGGAGTTCATCCGGCCCGAGATCCGCCAGTACTTCATCGAGGCCGACAACGAGGCCGCGCCCTTCTCGCGCCAGCAGCGCTCCCTGGTCTACCAGCGCGCCAAGGGCGAGCCCGACAAGAGGCCCTTTGGCACCCAGCTGGACGTGGGCGGGCGCGGCTATGAATGGATCAACCATTCGCTGACCCCCAGCACCCTGGCCGGCCACGACTTCCGCATCACCATCGGCGCTGGCCGCGCCCAGCCCTACGAGGCCAGCATCTTCAACATCTCGGCGATGAGTTTCGGCGCCCTCAGCGCCAACGCCATCCTGGCGCTGAACGCCGGCGCCAAGCGCGGCGGCTTCGCGCACGACACCGGCGAGGGCTCGATCAGCGTGCACCACCGGCAGCATGGCGGCGACCTGATCTGGGAGATCGGCTCGGGCTACTTCGGCTGTCGCAACGAGGACGGCACGTTCAGCGCCGAGCGCTTCGCCGAGAACGCGCGCGAGCCCCAGGTCAAGCTGATCGAGCTCAAGCTCAGCCAGGGCGCCAAGCCCGGACATGGCGGGGTGCTGCCCGGCCCCAAGGTGACGGCGGAAATTGCCGCGGCGCGCGGCGTGCCGGTCGGCGCGGACTGCATCTCGCCGGCGGCCCACAGCGCCTTCGCCACGCCCATCGAGATGCTGCAGTTCATCGAGCGCCTGCGCGAGCTCTCGGGCGGCAAGCCCACCGGCTTCAAGCTCTGCATCGGCCATCCTTGGGAATGGTTCGCGATCGCCAAGGCCATGGGGGAGACCGGCATCGTGCCGGACTTCATCGTCGTCGACGGCGCCGAGGGTGGCACCGGTGCCGCGCCGCTGGAGTTCACCGACCACATGGGCGCGCCGCTGCAGGAAGGGCTCTTGCTGGTGCACAACACCCTGGTCGGCCTGAAGCTGCGCGACCAGGTCAAGATCGGCTGCGCCGGCAAGGTGGTCAGCGCCTTCGACATCGCGCGCATGATGGCCCTGGGCGCCGACTGGTGCAATGCGGCGCGCGGCTTCATGTTCGCGCTGGGCTGCATCCAGGCCCAGAACTGCCACACCGGCCATTGCCCCACCGGCGTCACCGCGCAGGACCCGCGGCGCCAGCAGGCCCTGGTGGTGCCCGACAAGGCCGAGCGCGTCTACCACTACCACCGCAACACCCTGAAGGCCCTGCAGGAGCTGGTGCAGGCGGCCGGCCTGCAGCATCCCGGCGAGATCTGCGCGGCCCACATCGTGCACCGGGTCAGCCCGCACGAGGTCAAGCTGCTGTCCAACCTGCTGCCCTTCGTGCGCCCCGGCGCCCTGCTGGACGGCGAGCTGCCCGGCAATGTGTTCCGCTACTACTGGCCCATCGCCAGCGCCCACAGCTTCGCGGCCCAGGGACCGGTGGTGGAAGCCGCGGCATGAGGCCGGGGCGCTGGATCGCCGCCGCGCTCGCGGCGTTGGCCCTGCTGGGCGGCTGCGCGACGCTGGACCAGAAGCAGCGCGAATGGATCTTCCAGCCCAGCGACCGCAGCTGGCCCGGCGGCCTGGCGGCGGCCCAGGGCATGAGCGATGTCTGGATCGACTTCGAAGCGCGCGGCGGCGCCGGCGCGCCGGCCCGGCTGCACGGGCTCTGGCTGGACGGCCCCGCGCCCGACGCACCGGTGCTGCTCTACCTGCATGGCGCGCGCTGGGACGTGCGCGGCAGCGCGCCGCGCATGCGCCGCATGCAGGAGCTGGGCTTCGCGGTGCTGGGCATCGACTACCGCGGCTTCGGCCGCAGCAGCGCCGGCCTGCCCTCGGAGCAGCAGGCCTATGAGGATGCGCGCGCCGCCTGGGACTGGCTGGCCGAGCGCTACCCGCAGCGCCCGCGCTACGTCTTCGGCCATTCGCTGGGCGGCGCGATCGCGGTGCAGCTGGCCAGCGAGCTCGGCGATGCGGCCACGGGCCTGATCGTCGAGGGCAGCTTCACCTCCATCCGCGCCGTGGTGGACGACTACCGCTGGGGCTGGCTGCCCGGCTCATGGCTGGGCCCGCTGATCACGCAGCACTTCGATGCGGCCGCGCGCATCGCCGCGGTGAAGGCGCCGGTGCTGATCGTGCATGGCAGCGAGGACCGGATCATCAAGCCGGCGCTGGGCCGCGCCCTCTTCGAGCGCGCGCCCGAACCCAAGCGCTTCGTGCTGGTGGAGGGCGGCTCGCACCACAACACCAACGCGGTCGGCCAGGGGCAGTACCGCGCGGCGCTGGCCGAGCTGTTCGGGCTGCCGGCGCTCGCGCGCTGAGACGGGCGGCCCGGCCGCGGCGGCACGGGTGCGGCGCGTGTTGATGCGAGTCAACACGCGCCGGCAGCACGCTGCCGATGATGGAGCCTCGCCCCGAGGCGCCCCTCGTGCCCTGCCGCACGACGGGCCCTCCCCTTCCTTCGTCGAGAAGCCACTGCCATGTCGGAAACTGCCACCCCCTCTCCCTCCAGCAAGTACCAGGACCTGACGCATAGCGTGTCCGCCAACCTTGCGGGCCTGCGCTCGAGCACGCCGGCGCTGATGAAGAGCTTCCACGAACTCGGGCGCGCCGCAACAGCGGCCGGCGCGCTCGATCCGAAGACCAAGGAGCTGATCGCGCTCGCGCTCAGCGTGGCCGCCCGCTGCGATCCCTGCATCGGCTTCCACGCCAAGGCCCTGGTCAAGCTGGGCGCGACGCGCCAGGAAGTCGACGAGATGCTGGGCGTCACGACCTATATGGGCGGCGGCCCCTCGCTGATGTACGCGGCCAGCGCGATCGCCGCCTTCGAGGAGTTCGCGCAGGCCGCCTAGCGCTCATCGGCCCGGCGCGGCCGTGGCGGTCGCCCGGGCCAGCGCGCCGGCGATCAGCGCGGCGGCCGCCTCGGGCGAGTGCTCGTCGGTGTCGATGTGCAGCAGCGCCTCGGGCAGCGCGGGGAAGGCAAAGGCACCCTGCCGTTCCAGCGCCTGGAACAGCTGCCGGTCCGTCAGCTTGCCGAATTTCGCCCGGCTGGGGTTGGCCAGGCGCTGCAGCAGCGTGGCCGTGGCGCAGCGCAGTTCGACAAAGAACACCTGCCCGCCGGCCTCCCGGACGGACTGCAGCAGCCGGGCTATCAGGCCGGGATCGACGCTGGCTTCCGGGTGAAAGGTGAAGATGAAGGAGCGCCCTGCCGCGGCGGCTTCCGCGAACGCCGTCTGCCAGATCGCCGCGCGCAGATGCCGGAAGCCCGGCGTGCCGAACTCGAACAGCGCTCTCGCCGCATCCACGGCCAGATGGTTGTGGAACAGCGGCAAGCCCGTGCGCGCGCTCAGGCGTTCGCCAACGGTGTGCTTGCCCGACGCCGCGGGTCCATGAATGAAGATGACGTGCATGGCGGCCTCCCTGCGCGCATGATGCGCCAGGGCCGCTTGGCGGGGGCTAGCGGCCGCCGGGGTCCGGTTCACCGCGCGCCCGGTCCAGCTCGACGCCGGCCAGCTCGCGCCCGGCCAGTTCGAGCCCCTTCCGGCGATCCAGCACCGGCCAGTAGGCCACCGCGCAGGTGCCGCCCTGCGCACAGCTGACGCGCAGCCGGGACTGGAGGGCACCGGACTCGGGGACTGGCAGCCCGAAGAACAGCCCGAGCTGACGCCAGGGATGGGACAGGGTGACCTCGTGCGAGCCGGGCCGCACGCTGACCTCGGCCCGCCCGCCCATCTGCTCGATCCAGGCGCGCGGCTCGCCATCGACGCGCAGCTCGAATCCGCGCAGGCTTCGGGCATCGTGATACTCGCCATATTCGACGAACACGACGAGCCTGGCGCCCAGGTCCGCGGCTGCCGGCGCGAGCGCGGGCGGCGGCACGTCGAACGCAAAAGTCATGCACCCCGCCGTGGCCACGGCCGCGAGCAGCGGGCCCAGCCAGCGGATGCGGGCCGGCCGGCGCGGCAAAGGCTTGCTGTCCTGGTTCGGCA
>Ga0255338_1005518_pt1 | contig 11581 bp, 8 predicted proteins | sample MeOH1_35cm_T4_19_FD_203715 | JGI IMG/M metagenome (GOLD analysis project Ga0255338, IMG submission 203715) | Sandy soil microbial communities from University of British Columbia, Vancouver, Canada - MeOH1_35cm_T4_195 | ecosystem: Engineered > Artificial ecosystem > Sand microcosm > Unclassified ... | reverse complement strand
TCCCCGGTTCCTTGACCGGTACGGCTCAAGACGATACGTCCGGGACGAAGACAAGGGGATCTGAACCTGGGCCATGTGCGGCGGGAGGGCCTCCTCGCTGGGAGATTCCCGAGCGCCCTATCCGGTAGGACAAGGTCGGCGAAGGCGCGTGAGCAGCGGAAGCAAGCACCCCATCATTCCGCGCCAGGCGTTAACGGTATACGAGATCCGGCCAGCCGCCTGGCCGTCTGCGAGCTAGCGATCGACGCAGAAAAAAGCATCTCCCTTCGCTCGCATCAAAGGAGATACGAGCGAAGGGAGATGCTTTTCAGGCAACTTCCCACCTCTATGAGGGGGCATGGATGCAGGAAGACCGCAGGGAGATGCTCATTCCAGGCACGAATTGAGGAACTGCCTGAAGAGAAATGAGCCGGCTGGGACTCGAACCCAGGACCACTTCCTTAAAAGGGAGATGGAGTTTCCAGGCGCGTTTTGTCCGCTTTTGTGCCTGTACCCGACCGTGCTACCTGCCCGATTACGATGAAAGGAGATGCTCTTACCGCAACCCGGATTAAAGTACATCCCTTGCATTATAGCACGATTGCTAGATAAAGCAGGCTAGATTGTTTGCTGTTTCGGAAAGGTGAACTGTGATGATATCTGCAAACTGGGGAGCAGGCCGCGTTATGGGATCGCGGGGGTCTTGGCCGATCAACAGTCTTGACGCCACTCGTTAGGCGGAGCAGCGGCGACTCAAGCTAGGCGGGCGAGCCGATTACAGCAAGCAACTATTTAGAAGGCAGTGACTCTATCCCTCGTACCAACGCTTACGTTTCGTGCCCGCGCAACCAGCTCAATTGGCCGAAGTCGCTCGGCCAGCGGTGAAGGGTAGTGACTCTATCCTGCGGCGGAATAGTGACTCTACCGCCTTCACTGTATGATAGTGCGTCGTCGCATTCGCACTTCCTGCCGTCGCTGCAGCACCTTCACTTGAGCACGAGAGTGAGCCGGAATGGCCGCCGGCTATACCTCTGTGCAGAACCGCTGCTGACCGCTTTCCGGCGATCCCCGCCCGCCGACCATAATCCGCAATCCGCTTGGTCAGGCTGAAGTGGCACATCGGCTCGCCGAGCGAGCTGACGAAAAGGAGATCGTCAACTTCGACATCGCTGCGGCGTTCGAGGTAGGTTGTCAGCAGGCGACCCACAGCCTCGCCATAGAAGACCGTGCGAGTTTTTGCCGCCCTTGCCCATCACGGAGAGGGAGCGGTGTTTCGGGTCAATCGCGCTCAAGCAAACCGGGATCGCTTCGCTGATTCGCAGTCCGGTATCCACGAGAAATGCGATGAAGGCTACGTCCCGCACGCCGGTGTAGGTCGCCCAGTCAGGTTGCTCCAGGAGCCGGATCAGCTCTTCGGTGAGCTGCCGGACCGCCTGCGGGCACTCCTCGGATAGTCTCAGAGTGCCGTAATCGTCCGCATCTCCGGGTCGATGACCAGGATGGAGTGATCGGGGATCTCCTGCCACTCCTCATGGGAGATGGGCTCCGAGGCGATTACCGCCGCCCGGTACGGGGCAGAGGGGGTGTGGCGGATATGCGGGATACCGCAGATCTCGCAGTCGTGCACCTCCCGGCGCTCCACCCACCAGAGGGAGTTGTTCCACCGGGTTGCTGCCATGGTGACGCCGTCCGTGAGCAGGAAGTTGAGGCGCGGCACCGCCTCCGGCTGCGCTTCTTCACACCATGCCGCCAACTCCACAACGGATCGGGCCACCACGGTGCGGAGATGCTCCTCGTCCCCACCCGTGTCCACAGTTGCACCGGCTTTCAGGAGCCGGGAGAGCAGCCAGTAGAAGATGAGTTCGCTGTCCGTGGCGCCAAGACGGTATTGCAGTAGGGTGGCGGGAATCTCGGCTTCCAGCCGGTGATGCACGTCATCGAACCCCGTCATGGTGCCGTTGTGCGCGAAGAGCCAGCGACCGTGGCTGAACGGGTGCGTGTTCGCAACCTGGGGTTGGCCTACCGTTGCTTTGCGGACGTGAGCGATCACCGTCCGGGAGAACGTGCGCTCCGTGGTGACGGCGAAGTTGAGGTCCGTGTGCGCTGCCGTCGCGCGGCGCTCCACCGTCGGCTCTCCATCGGCGTAGAAGCCGATGCCCCAGCCATCCGGGTGCCCGATCCCGCGCTGGTCCCGCCGGCTCTGGAGCAGCAGCGCGTTCTGCGCGCGGACCAGGGTACATTCCACTTTGGTCTGCTCGTTCGCGCGGAACCCATACAGACGGCACATCAGCCAGTCTCCACTGCCCCGGGGTCCCCCGTTTCCTCGCCGGACTTCGACTCCGCTGGTGGCGGAAGCTCGCTCCACCGCCGCCCGGCGGCGCGGCATCCCTCGAGCCGCTCCAGAAGCTGCGCCTCCTCCGGCTCCGGAAGGTCCGCCAGCACGCTGAGCAGCGTGCCACAGCTGAGGACGTGTTCGGAGATTGCCCGCAGATCTTCCAACAGCATCTCGCGCTCCCGGGGGAGCAGCCACTCTCCTTCCGGCAGCCGGAGGAGGCGCCGTACCGCGGACTGGCCCATCCGGTGCTCCGCGTAGAGCCGCGCGGCATAGGCGGGACCGAAGACCCCGGCCACGCGGGGCACAGGACTCGCTCCTCGAACGCCATATGCCCGCCGGTGAGCCGGTCGATCTCGTCCGCGATCCGGCGCGCGGCGCCGGCATCGTTCTCCTCCACGGCAGCCGTGAGGCGCGCCAGTCCGCGGGTCAACTGCTGGTGATCCCGCATGAAGGCCCGAACGAGCGGCGTCTCGGAAAGCGGGGGCATGGTGATCGTCCGCATCTATCGCACCACCAGCAAGGAGCATGGCGCCTTATTCAGTAGACGGTCCGTGACGCTGCCGACGAGGAGCCGGTGGATCAGCGATGCCCCACATGCCCCAACGATGATCAGATCCGCCTCCTGCGCCGCGGCCGTCGTCAGGATCGCCTTGGGCGGGTTTCCCCCCTGGACGCCGATGGTCGTTTGCCGTCCCGCCTTGCCCAGGCGGGCGGCAGCCTCCTGCAGCAGCCGCTGCCCCGCCTGCCGCTGTTCTTCCTCCGCCTCGGCCACCGCTTCGGACAGGTGGTAATCCCCAACCCCGGCCAGATCGATCACGGGGAAATGCGGCCGCACCACGTGCAGCAGTGAGATGACCGTCTCCAGAGGAAGCGGTAGGGTCGCTGCCATCTCCACCGCTCGCTGCGAGTGCTCCGAGCCGTCGTGGGCCAACAGCACGCTCCGCAGCTCGTGCTTTGGCTTCCGCGCCAGGAGGACAGAGCAGTGAGCGTGCTGCGCAACGCTCCGTGCGACGCTGCCCAACACCAGCTCTTCGAAACCGGTCAGGCCCCGCGATCCGACCACCAGCAGGTCCGCCTGGAGCTCCTCCGCGGCGGTGATCAACTGATGGTCGGCGTTGCCCATGCGCACCGCGGTGGTGACCCGGAGGTCCGGCCGCCGGATCTGCGCCGCCGTCTGCTCCACCAGCCTCCCCGCTTGCTCGATCAAACCCGATCCAACCACGTCTTCCACGAAGGCGTCGACCACACAGACTACCTGGATCTCCGCCCCGGCAGGCAGGGGCAGCAGCCCCAGAAACTCCGCCACGTCTTTCGCGTGCGTGGAGCCGTCCGTACCGAATACAATCCGCATCATCGTCGCGGCTCCTCTCAGTACCCTCGCCTGCCGGGCAGTGTCGGCACCGATCAATTCACCCATAGTGGCCGCACCGGGCACGCGGCGCGGTCGATTGACTCGCGCCGGGGCTGCAGCGGCCGATAGCGTTCCGCATACTGAACGATCTAGATTTCATACCGAGCTACGAGCTCTGCGGCGCCCGTTACGCCGGCCCGCTGCAGTCGCCGCGCCCGGGCCAGTCCCTCCACGAGATGTGCGCAGCCACCGCGCACGTGTCCCGCTTCCGCAATCTCGACCGCTTTCACGGCATCCCAGCGAAGTTTGGCGTTCTCGCTCTCCGGCAGCATCAGCGTGTTCTCCCTGCGTGTCCGCGTCCCGGTGTGAGTGAAAACAAAAAGCCCTCACCGCTGCCTCAATCGAGGCGGCGGCGAGGGCAAAACATGGCCCAGCCGGAGCAACGGACGCGGATGCTTCGGCTCTGTGGTTGTCATGTTAAGGGACGAAAGTAGCCGTCGAAATCGATGCACCATTTTTTGGCCATTTCGCTGTCAATGTTCAGCGGCCCGGATGTAATCGGAACCCGCGGTGCCCACCGCCGACACAAGGTGCCTGTGCATGGATGCCGGCGTCGTCGCTCCCCGTTTTGGATCCCCTGAATGGCCCGGCTGCCACATTGCGGTACACGCACAGGTGGAAGTGGTGGTTTTCCGGCTGCGGGCGGAGGCATGGCCGTAGGCATGCACGGCAGACGTGCGAGACGTTGCAGTGGAACCAGACTGGCAGGGCTTCTTCCCACTCTCCAGCATCCCAGCGTGCCGCGGCGGCTGGACGGTGAAGCGGGCTCGACTTCGATGAGGTCACTGATGCAGGATGCGGAGACACGGGCACCCTGGGAGAAACCAACTCGAAGCATTGCTGGGGTGACGATCACGTCTGTGCGTCAGCGCGCTTCGCCTTCGGAGGTGAGTACGATGCGATCCTACATTCTGGTCCCGGTATTGGCATTGCTGTGTCCGGCTCCCGGATTTGCGAAGACCATGAACGGCAAGGGCGCGCTGATCGTGCGGGACCGCTCAACTCAGCTGCCCCTTGCCGGTGCCACCATTAAGCTCCAATATCCCGACACCGGAGGTTCAATCCGTAAGACGCGTCCGCTAACGGGAGACCGCGCGATCACAGACGGCCAAGGATACGCCGCCGCTCGGGTCTATGCCGGGGAATCACGCGACCAGGGAGCGACGAAAGATTTGGAGGCCGGGGTTTTCCGGGCGACGGTGGAGAAACCCGGATACCAGTCGTTCGAGGGTTTGCTGGGCGTGTTCTATACCGCGTTTCGAAAGAGTAAGGGAACCTATCTCTTCCTGGATGAAGTACATCTCTCGCCGATCGGGCGGACGGAGCCGAGCTGCGCCGCATTCCAGTCGTTCCAGCCGGAGGCGGAAGTCCAGCCGAAGTGGGGCGACCGCGGGATGTCGTATCTCGCCCAGGTGCGGGTGCGCGTCCCGGCCGTACTGGCCCACGAATACGACTATCCGCTGCTGCGCGTCGGAGTCCTCGGTATTTCCGAGAACCCGAGGAAGCCGCAGTTCCCCCTCCGGGACGATGGAATCGCTCCCGACGCGGCGAAAGGCGATGGGGTCTTCACGGGCAAGCTCCTCCCAGCCGGGGCGACGTCCCCTTCCGTGGTGGACGAGTTGCCCGTTATCCTCTGTGCCTACCAGAACCTCCATACCCTGATCCCCCGTGAGGGACGCTGGCACACCTGGGACGATCACGAGAGCAGCTTCGTTGGGAACCGCGGCGTCACCGTTTTCGCCACGCGGATGATGCTTCCGGTGCGGTGGGTGACGGCAGCGACCGCTCAGGAAGCACGTTCTCTCTACGACGAGCGGTTCTCCGCCAATCGCCCTGCCGAGGCGGTGGCGGCCATTCCGTCTTACGAACCCCGGGGGAGATTGGAGAATCCCCCTCCCGCCTCCGGTTGGCACATCACGCTGAGGCTGCGGGGCGCCGGATTCGGCTTCCCAATGTCTTTTCCCGTGGGAGCAGGAGGGGACTGACGAGATCCGATGTCATGTCGATCCGCTGTCAGGCCGCTACGATCCGATGCGAAAGTCCATGGGGAGCGGTCCCCGCGGTTCCCAACCAGCCGGGTGCCGGCGGTTCACATCGAGTCCTCCGATCCTGGCCAGCAGTTGCCATCGGTGCTTTGTTGTCGGCACCACACTTAGACAAAGCAGGATGCCCGCTTCAAGCTGCCGTGCAGCAACCCAGCGCGCGGAAGGATGAGAGGCGCGCTCCTCAGCCGGTCAAAGCGCCGTGCAGGTCGGTTCCCAAAAGCAACGCATCGTCGGTGACCGCGGCGGTCAGGTCGGCGTTCTCCAGGTCGGCCCGGATCAGATCGGCCCGGCGCAGGTCGGCGTTCTCCAGGTCTGCCGCGGCGAGGTCGGCTTCCTGAAGGTCAGCGCTGGAGAGGTCGGCGTCCGTCAGATCGGCGCCTTCCAGGTTGGCGCGGCGGAGGTCGGCGCCTGCCAGGATGGTTCCGGAGAGGTCGGCACCATCCAGTCGCGCACCGCGGAGGTGCGCGTGCTCCAGCAAGGTGCCGTGAGCCAGCGCGTCTTCGAGGTTAGCCCCGTCGAGCGCACAGTCGCGGAAGTCCGCGCCCTCTAGCTCGGCTTCGGCGAGAATGGCGCCGTCGAGCGCAGCCCCATGGAGCACCGCCCCGCGGAGGCAGGCGCCCCGCAGGTTCGCCCCCTCCAGTCTAGCGCCGACGAGCAGCGCGTGGGAGAGATCGGCGCCCACGAGATTGGCCCCTGTGAGCACCGCCCCCGTCAGGTCCGCTCGGGACAGGTTCACCCCTCGCAGCTTTGCTCCGGGCAACTCCGCACCACGGAGATCGGCTCCGGGGTATGCCGAGTATTGTTCGATACGCAGCGCAACGCCGGCTCCCGGCGTTTCGTCCGGATTTCGGCGCGCGGCCATCGCGTTCCGTAAGCGCATCATCCCCGCCTCCTGATCACCAGGATGCCCGGGTGCGGAGTCCGTGACGCGGTCCGGACCTTACTCAAGAGAAGTGACTGATGCAGAGCTGCGAGATGCGGGCATTCTGTGAGGAAAATCAGCCCGTCCATGTTCGCGGTCCTGGTCTTGTCCACTATGAGCTATGAGACGATCCGAAAGTCTCCAGGAAACGGCCCCACGGCTCCCAACCTCCTCTCCTACGAGGCGGCCTGCCGCGACTTCTCGTGGGAGCAGGCGCGTGGACTACTGGATGGGCTGCCGGGCGACGCCGGACTCAACATCGCCCACGAGGCAGTGGACCGGCATGCGGCGGGAGCGCGGCGAGACCATCTGGCGCTGCGCTGGCTCGGACGGCAGGGCCGGGTACGTGATTTCACCTTTGGCGACCTGCGCCGGCTGACCAACCAGTTCGCGAACCTGCAGGACTGCCTGGGCGTGGCTTCGGGCGACCGGGTCTTCTCCCTGGCTGGCCGCATTCCGGAGCTGTACGTCACCGCCCTGGGGACGCTCAAGCACCGGAGCATTTTCTCACCGCTCTTCTCCGCGTTCGGACCGGAGCCGGTTCGAGCCCGGTTGACCATTGCCGAGGCGCGGGTGCTGGTCACTACGGAAGCCCTGTACCGCCGGAAAGTAGAACCGATCCGCGGGGAGCTGCCGTTCCTGGAACACGTCATTCTGGTCGGCGATGACCGGAGCCCGGCCGACCTTCCGGGAAAGCTCAGCTTCGAGCGGCTGATGGAGGCGGCGAGCGACGAGTATGCGATCGCGCAGACCGCTCCCGAGGACCCGGCGCTCCTCCACTTCACCAGCGGCACCACGGGTACTCCGAAGGGAGCGCCGCACGTCCACGAGGCGGTGGCCGCGCACCACATCACCGGCCGGCTGGCATTGGATCTGCACCCGGAAGACATTTTCTGGTGCACTGCCGACCCGGGTTGGGTGACGGGCACCTCCTACGGGATCATCGCGCCGCTCACGAACGGGGTCACCAGCATCATTGACGAGGCGGAGTTCGACCTGGAGCGCTGGTATGGGATTCTCCAGGAGCAGCGCGTCTCCGTCTGGTACACCGCGCCCACCGCCATCCGGATGTTGATGCGGGCCGGGGTGGAGGAGGTGCGGAAGCACTCCTTCCCCGATCTCCGGTTCCTCGCCAGCGTGGGTGAGCCGCTGAACCCGGAAGCGGTGGTATGGGGGGCTGTGGCGTTCGGGCTGCCGTTCCACGACAACTGGTGGCAGACGGAGACCGGCGGGATCATGATCGCCAACTACGCGTCCATGGAGATCCGCCCCGGCTCCATGGGCCGGCCACTGCCCGGCATCGAAGCCGGGATCGTGCGCCAGGCGGAAGACGGCAGCGTACAGGAAGTGGCAGAGCCGGACACCGAGGGCGAGCTGGCGCTGCGGCCGGGCTGGCCCTCCATGTTCCGGGCTTACTGGAACGAGCCGGGGCGGTACGCGAACTGCTTCGCGGACGGCTGGTACCTCACGGAAGACCTGGCCCGGCGCGATCGGGACGGCTACTTCTGGTTCGTGGGACGCAAGGACGACGTGATCAAAAGCTCCGGGCACCTGATCGGACCCTTCGAGGTGGAGAGCGCCCTCATGGAACATCCCGCGGTGGCGGAAGCGGGCGTCATCGGCAAGCCGGACCCCGTGGCACTGGAGGTGGTAAAAGGCGTTCGTCTCTCTGAAGTCCGGCTTTGATCCCTCGGAAGCGCTGCACCGGGAGATCTACGGCTTCGCCCGGAAGCGGCTCGGTGCCGCCGTAGCCCCGAAGGAGATCGAGTTCGTCACCTCGCTGCCACGGACGCGCAGCGGCAGCCAGATCTAGGGGAACTACCTCGGCCTGAATGCCGCCGGCACCGCCGCCCTGCCCAACGGCGGGAGCGGCGTGGAGTTGGAGGACGGCACGGACAATCTCGTAGGCGGGACGACCGCCGCGGCGCGGAACGTCATCTCAGGGAATATGGGCGACGGGGTCACGGTGTAGTTCGGCGCCGAACTGGAGCTGATCCAGGGGAACTACATCGGCACCAACACCGTGGGGCGAGCCGCCATCCCCAACAGGGGCAACGGCGTGCTGATCACGGACGGCGCGCAGGCCATTCAGGTTGGCGGCCTGGAAGGTGGCGCCCGCAACCTGATTTCCGGCAACGCACTGGACGGCGTCCGCATCTCCGGCGAGGGGCTCGCCGACTCGTTCAACTCGGTGCTGGGAACTTCGTCGGCACGGATTACAGCGGCGACCGGGCGCTTCCCAACGGCCAGAATGGGATCGCGCTCACGGCTGGGACCACGCACAACACCATCGGGGGAGCCACGGCCGGAGCGCGCAACCTGATCTCCGGAAACCTCCAGAACGGTGTAGCGATCGAGGACACGGGAACCCAGGAGAACCTCATTACGGGGAACCTCATCGGCACCCATAGCGGCGGGACGGTAGCTGTTCCCAACCGCCGGAACGGCGTGGAAATCGGGGGCGCCCAGAACAACCGGATCGGCGGCCCCACTCCCGGCGAGCGCAACCTGATCTCCGGCAACACGGAATCGGGAGTAATTCTGACGGACGCTAGACCCGGCAACCGGGTGTTGGGGAATTACATCGGTACCAACGCCGGCGGCAACGGCGCCCTGGGTAATGGGATCGGCGTGCTGTTGACTTACACGGGGGATGCGGTAATCGGCGGCAGTGGGTCCGGCGCCGGAAACCTCATCTCGGGAAATCGCTCCACCGGGATCGTGGCGGAAGACTTGGCCCACATCGCCATCCGGGGTAACTTTATCGGCACCAACGCCCTCGGCACCGCGGCGCTGCCGAACCGCACCGGGATCGTGCTCGGCCAGACGGGCGACATCGAGATCGGAGGCGTTATCCCGGCCGAACGGAATGTGATCTCCGGCAACCTGGGGTACGGGATCAACCTCGGCCCGGCCGATAACACCCGGATCCGGGGTAACTACATCGGCGTGAATGCCGCCGGCACCGGCGCGGTTCCCAATACCGAGCACGGCGTGGCTGCTTTCGACCGGTCGAGGTTCACCACGATTGGGGGAACGGACCCAGGCAGCCGGAACCTCATCTCGGGCAACCGCCTGGATGGTGTATTCATTACCGAGGGCTCTCGAGAGACGACCGTCCTCGGGAACTACATCGGCACCAACGCGCTGGGCACCCAGGCCATCCCCAACGGACGCAATGGCGTGGAGGTCTACCAGACTCCGAACAACCGCATCGGCGGACCGGCCGCGTGTGCGGGAAATGTCATCTCCGGCAACGGGGGCAACGGGATCCTCATCGGCGCTTTCGGGTTCGATTTCATCGAAGGAAATACCATCCAGGGCAATCTCATCGGCACCCGGGCCGCCGGCTCCGGTCCGCTCCCCAACGGCGGACACGGCGTGGCGTTCCAGGGGGAGGCGCTGCGAAGTAATCCGATCGGTGGCACCGGCCCCGGCGAAGGGAATCAGATCGCCTATAACCTGGGAGACGGGATCCAGTTCACGTCCACGGCCCAAGATGATCCCACTCTTTTCGGCAACCCGATCCGGGCCAATTCGATCCACGACAACCGCGGCCTGGGAATCAATCTCCGGCCGCCCGGAGAGCCGCCGGGCACCGTCACCCCGAACGACCTCCAGGACTCGGACCCGGGTGTCAACCGGCTGCAGAACTTCCCGGTGCTCACCAGCGCGGTGGTGCAGTCCGGCGTGACCACGCTCATGGGCACGCTCAACAGCACGCCGAACAGCCCCTTTGCGCTGGACTTCTTCCGCAGCCCGGCCCCGGATCCGGCGGGCTTCGGGGAAGGCCAGCAGTATCTCGGCAGCGCCAGTGTGGCCACGGACACCAGCGGCAACGCCAGCTTCACCTTCACTACGGCGGGGGCCGGCGAAACAGGCTTCTTCACCGCCACGGCAACCAACATCAGCACCCAGGATACGGGAGAGTTCAGTGCTGCGCTCCGGGGCGACGCGGGCGCTTCCCTGGCGAGGGGAACCTCGATCCGTGTCCCGCAGTTGGCACCCGGCGGCGCACTGACCGGCTCCGTGACGGACTTCACGGCTGCCGGGGTGCCCGGCGTGCGCATCAGCCTCCACCAGCCGGCCGTCGGGCAAGAGATCCATTCGAGCGATTGGGATCCGGACAGGATACAGGTCGCCTGGACGGACGCGAACGGGGTATTCCGGTTCACCGGTCTCCCGCCGGGGCGCTACCTGCTGCTTGCCTATGCCCCGGGTATCTATTTCACGCCACGGGCGCAGTGGGCGGACGCAGGTAGGAATGAGGAGGTTCGTTTCACCGTCGGCGGAAAGGATGCGATTGGACCGCAGGTAACTCTCGCGGCACCGGCGGATGGCCAGGCACCCCTTTCCGCGTTCGCCGGGGGAGCCGTGCAGGACACCGGCGGGGCGGGGGCCCGCGCGGTCCTGGCGCGGCTGTACCGCGTGGAAGCTGAACCGGGGCAGCCCCACCGCCGCTTCGACTGGCAGACCGGCGCGTGGGTGCTCGGAGAGGGGCGTGGTCAGGTTCGGTGGGCGGTGCTGGATGCGGCCGGCACCGGCTGGACCCTGGCTCTTCCGCCACTTGCCTCCGGGACCTACCGCCTCGAGGTACAGGCCCGTGACTGGGCGGGGCTGGCCGGCCCCGCAGTGAGCGCCACCTTCCAGGTGAGATAGCAGGTTCGCCGCGGCCCGGGGTGGGTCGATGGGGGCTAACGACGCTCGGAACGGCCGGTGATATCCAGATCCTTTAATGGTCGCTGCGGGACCGGGCCGCGCAGGCATCCTGAATCCGCGGACGATCCAACGGCCGATCAGGCCCGGTATGAACAGGCCAATCTCCCCAGGGGAGCAAAGCGCTGAATGTAAGCGCTCTTCCCGTTACCAGGAGACCCTGGGCGGCACCA
>Ga0255338_1005517_pt1 | contig 11584 bp, 16 predicted proteins | sample MeOH1_35cm_T4_19_FD_203715 | JGI IMG/M metagenome (GOLD analysis project Ga0255338, IMG submission 203715) | Sandy soil microbial communities from University of British Columbia, Vancouver, Canada - MeOH1_35cm_T4_195 | ecosystem: Engineered > Artificial ecosystem > Sand microcosm > Unclassified ... | reverse complement strand
CACTGGAACCACCGGGGCAGTCCTGCCGGAGTGATTCCCGGGGGAATCACCTGGGCGTCCTGCTGGAGTGTTGCCAGTGGCAACACGGATTCGGCTCTCTGCGGAGTGTTGCCAGTGGCAACACGGGGCCGGCTCTCTGCGGAGTGTTGCCAGTGGCAACACGGGTTCGGCTTCCTGCTGGAGTGTTGCCAGTGGCAACACGGATTCGGCTCTCTGCGGAGTGTTGCCAGTGGCAACACTTGGGCTTGCTCTCTGCAGGGTGATGCCAGTGGCATCACCGGACCGGTGTCCTGTTGGAGTGTTTCCAGTGGAATCACCTGGAGCCGTCCTGCGGGGTGTTGCTAACGCCCGGTTAGGGATTATTTCAACCGGACGGGGGAGGCTATGCTGTTCTGACTTCGTTCAGTAGCTCGGGGTGGCGATCGAGCACCTTGAGCAGTTTCACCAGAGCCAGAGGTGGCTTTGTTTTGCCATTCTCGTAACGCGAGAACGCATTCACGCCACCGCCGAATATCTCGGCAGCTTCGCGCTGGTCAAGTGAGAGCTTCTTGCGGACGCTGGCGATAAAGCCAGGATCGACAATCGAGGCATTCACCTGCTTGTTAAACTCCAACATCGCCGTGCTGATACGGGCTGACTCGTTTGCATCAAGGACTACCTCGCCACAGGCTGGGCAGAAGTCGCCAGTTACTGCCGGAATGATGGTCGATTCGCTCTTGTAGGTATGTGGTATATCGCGGGTGTCATGCACCAGTTCCGCCGCTGCACAAGATGGACATTTCATGTTCATAGCTCCTTAAAGGACACGATGAGCACGTCATCAATGACCGTGAGTTTCAGATAGATCTCTCCGGCCTCCGTGTTAGTCCGGTACACATCTTGCCAAACCGTATGGTCGGCATGCGTCGTCATGCTTTTGTAGAAGTCTGCCGGCGTCAGTGCCATGACAACGCCGACGATCCTCTCAAAGTCGTACCCCAACGATGCCCCGCCAGCCAGTGCAGACATGGTTGAGCGCACCTTGCCAGCCTCAATCAAGGCTCTGACGACTGGCAACTTGCAGTGCGGAGTTCTTTTTTCCATATGAGCAGTATTAACCTATTAGGTTGTATTTGGCAACTTGGTTAATGGTCTGGGCGTACGATTTTCCTGGATTCTGCGGGCTTCCAGCTGGAGTGATTCTAGAGAATCACCTTTGGCCATCCTGCTGGGGTGTTTCCCCGGGAACCACCTTGGCTGTCCTGTCGGAGTCAGTGGCAACACTTGGGTATTCGGGAAAAGGTGTTGTTAGGCCGCGCCTGCTAGCTAGCAGGCTTTCATAGGGAATGTGCAGCCCATCATGAAGGCGTTTTATCATCGCCAAGCTCAATTTGCGTTTCCGGTTCAGAACCTCGGAAACCCGGCCGCTGGAGCCGATGTACGGCTCTAGGCCGCGTGGGGTCAGCCCCTGCTGATCCATACGGAATTTGATGGCTTCGATGGGGTCGGAAGGCGGCATCGGATAGTGCTCGTCCTCGTATTTCTCGATCAGCACCGCCAGCACTTCCAACTCGTCGCCCTCCGGCGTACCGATCTCGGAACCCCACAGTTGTTCCATGCGCGCAAAGGCCGCGGCCAGGTCATCATCGGAACGAATCGGTTTGATGTTCATTACACGGTCTCCGTGTTGATCTGGTCGTACTGGACATGGGGCCTACGAGTCTTACGAATCCAAGCTGTCGTTCGTAATCGATTGCCAGGATAACCCGGTACTTGTTGCTGTCGATGTTGAACACCACCTGGCTGCTGGAGGGCCCCGGGAACCACCCGGAGCCGACCTGCCGAAGTGTTGCCCAAGGCGTCACCCAGGCTCTCCCTGCAGAGTGATGCCATTGGCATCACCCAGTCCCCGCCCTCGAAGAATGGCGCTCTTCATCCCTGCCAATGCGCTGCGTGCAGTGGTGGCCGTCTCCGGGCTGGGCGAGGTTCTCGGCGGGTTCACCGTGATCGCGGGCGGCAGGGCCTTCGGTGTCTGGGGGCGATCAGGTTGCGGCGGTTGCGGTGCGCTCGGTGCGACCGGAGCCGACGTGGCTTGTGCCGGCTGGTCCTTGGGCACCTGCCAGTGGGCGTTGAACTCGCCGGACACCGCTTTCTGCACGCAGCTGAGCAGGTAGCCGAACGGGGTGCGCACCGCCCCGGTGCTGCACCGATGGTGCCACTGGTTCAACAGCGGCTGGCGAAGCTCGGCGTCAACCTTGGCCAACATGACCAGGGCGGTTCGCTGCTGCTCCTCGTCCAGGCGGTGGAAGGTCGCGGGCAGGGTCAGCTCTTCCAGCAGCCTCGGGCGCGGTACAGAGCTTTTACATACAGAGGTATCTGTATTCGTATACGTACTAGATGAGTTCGGATTCCGAACTCGGTCTGGAAGCCCCGGATTTCGTCTGAGTTCGGATTCCGAACTCGGGGCCGCGAAATTTTCTATCCCCTCGTTTTTGCTCAGTTCGGAATCCGAACTCGGCTCTTCGGGCACGACGGCTACCTGAGTTCGGATTCCGAACTCAGTGAGGGACAGGCGCTGCTCGAGCACTTCCAGCCGGGTCGGCAGTCTCTCGCCGAGGTCGGGATCGTTGGCCAGGTCGGTCAGCGCCCGGCCGGCGACCTGACGCACTGCCTTGTTGCTGTGCTCGAGCGACTGGCCGACCAGCGCCATGTAGTCCTGGTCGATCTCCATCGCCTCGGTGCAGCCCACCGGCTCGTCGTGGAGGATGTAGACGTTGCCCTGCATCTGTCCGCTGGCGGCGTCGCGCACATGGCGGCCGAGACTGAGCCAGCGGGTCAGGCGCAGGACGGTGAGCGCCTTGGCCACGGTTTCCCGGGAGGCGGGTTTGCCCGGCGTATTGCCGAGGTAGGGGCGCAACTGCTCATAGGTGGGGAAGGCGGTGACTCCGTCCGCGTTGATCAGCAGCCGGAAGACCTGCCAGAGGTTGCGCTCCAGGGGCGACAGGCGATCGTCCAGGAGCAGTCGTCGAGGCACGGTCTCGTGCGGGTTGCCACTAAAGACGATGCCGGCCATGTCCTCGGCCGGCATCGACAGGCCTGCAGCTTTTCTCGCCTGTTGCTGCTGGAGATGATTGTGCAGCATCCCGGCCGCCTGATTGATGACCCCCTCCAGGGGGGCCGTGAAGCGTTTTCTTCGGGGTGTCACAGCCGATCGCCTTCTACCGAATGAGGGGATGGCGAACCCGCGGCGCGGTCGCTGTCAGCGGATGCCTGGGGTTCCGGTGGGGAGGGCGGTGTGGGCGCAGCGAGCAGACGCAGTGACGATCGGGCGGGCGCGTGTCGGGGCGGATAGGTCCCCTCGCGGACCCAGCACTGGATGCGTGCCCAGACGGCGGCCAGCGGGATGCGCTCCCTCGTCTCGGGGGCCTCCTCGCTCTCCTCCAGCGGACCGTTGATTTCCTCGGTCAGCATCATCGCCACGTCCAGGAGGGCGTAGGGATCGCTAGGATCCCCCTCGTGCTCCTCCATTAGGTCGAGGAAGCGATACCAGAGTTCCGGCGACTCCGGCAATTCGGCGAAGCGGCCGGAGCGGGCCGGCAGATTCAGCAGCAGGCGCTGCTGGGCCACCTGTTGGGCGGTCAGGCCGAAGAAGTGCTTGAGCATGCTGGCGGTCGCCCCGAGTCGGATGGCGCGCTGGACAAGGCGCTCCTCCTCGCTGTCGCGTTGCCGGCTGTTCAGCAGGTTCTTCACGGCCTCCGCGTCGACCGCGGCGTGACACCAGAGCGCCGAGGAGTTGACCAGCAGGCTGGCCGCGGCTGGATGCTGGATTAGCGCGATGAGTTCGTGGTCCAGGCCCATGGCCTGGCATCGGCGCAGATCGCCGATGCGCAGGTTGTGCAGGATCTGGGCGAGCATCGCTTCATTCAAAGGATTTTGCTTCTTGGACATGAGCGACTTCCTGATACGTATGTCCTGTCGACGGATCATGCCTCGGTTTCGAGTTCGACGAGTCGGCGCCCCAGGCGGATCAAGCGGAAGAGTTTCACCACTGCGGCGTCGCTCAGCCGGTCGGCGAGCTGTGCGGGTTGGTCGGCGCGTGCCGGCTGACCCAGCAGCAGGGCGCCGAGTTGGGCAGCGAACTCGAACTCGACGACGGCGGCGCGGGTCTGCTCCGGGTCGACCTGGAGCGCGACCAGCCACACTCCGCTCAGGCTCTGCAACAGCAGCTTGGCATGGAACGCCGCATCGCTAAGGGCATCGAGCTGGTCCTCGGCCGGCTCCTCGCAGGTGAAGCCCAGACCGCCCGCCGCCGACTGGATCAGGGCCGGGTCCAGGCCGGCGAGGGAGGCGATCTCGCGAGCCAGGTCGGCACAGATCGGGCGCAGCTCATGGGGGAAGTTGTTCACCCGCTCGATGTACCAGACATCCGAGATGGGATGCAGGCCGCCGGCCTGGACCGGGATCGAGACCAGGGCATTGGCGTTGAAGTCCGGCAGCGTCTCCCCGTCGGCCGCGGCGATCTGCCGGCGTATCTGCTCGACGCGGGCCGAGGTCTGGACCGGCGTCACGATGTGACCGTCGATCCGGGCCTGACGCTCCTCGTCCGACAGGTGCTCGGTCGAGGCGGCGTCCGCGTTTCCCGTTCCGGTATCGGTGGGAGCGGGGACCGACTTCGGCTGTGACGGCGGAGTGGTGGGCGTCGCTCGGTCGCGGGCTTCCCGCGTCGGCGTGGCGACCGCGGGCGGGGTGGTTTCGCCCGCCAGGGGCGCCGGGAGTGTCTGAATGGACTCCGCCGCCAGTTCTTCCGGCAGCGCCTCGGGCAGTGGGATCAGGTTGCTGCGCCGCAGCCCCTTCTGCTTGTCGTCCAGGGCGCGCAGGATGGACTCGTAGCCGACCCCCGTGAGCAGGGCCATCTGGCCGATCAGTTCGTCCTGAACCGAGCGGTAGACGAACTCCTGCGTGTCGTTGTTCTCGAAGGTGCTCAGCACGTTCTGGAACAGGGGCTCGAACTCGGTGTTCGGGACCTCCGCGTCCGGTCCTTTTTCGGTGAGCCAATCGTTCCAGACCTGCTCGGCCGCCGAGTGCAGCGACAGCAGTTTTTCGATCTGCGGTTTGCCCAGGCCCGAGTAGAGCAGGGTCGGGATCGCCGGCAGCAGGACCCGGATGGTTTCCTGCATCCGACTGATGTGCGAGTGGGAAATCGGATAGCCGTCCGCTTTCAGCCGGCGCGCCAGTTCCCGCTGGGAAATCGCCTGGCCGCCGTTCTCCTGCTCGTACAACTGGCGTGCCCGGTCGACGCCGACGGCCCGCTCGATGAACATCAGGTCGCCGCGCACGTCGTTCTCGGCCAGGTGGCCGGTCAGGACGACCAGTTCGCCCCGCTCGGCGTTCCAGGGGCGGAACAGGCAGTGCAGCCGGTAGTAGCGCTCGTCCTTGGTCTCCTGCCACAGCTCGCGCAGGATGGTGAGCCGGGTGTTGCCGCCGTCGCGGATCATGAACTTGTCCGCGCCCGGGCGGCGGGTGATCGAGGGTGGATGGTCCAGGCCCCGCTCTCGGATCGACTGCTTGATCTCGTCGTACTTCTCGTTCCGGGTCGTGCGCGGGTTGGTGTCGTAGGGAGCGATGTCGTCCAGGGTCAGGTACATGGGCGTGTCCGCCACGGGGTCCGGCAGGCGCTGGACAGCCGGGGCCTTGCGCTCGAAGCCGCCGTGCAGCATGCGCCCGGCCAGTTGCTCTTGGGATAGCTTGTTGCTCATGTTCAGGCTCCTTCGGGGCGGGCGGGGGACGGGGCGGTCAGTAGCCGGTCGATGACCGCCTTGAGGCGGGTGATCTCCGCTTCCAGGGCGAGGGAATGGTCCATGCGGAAGACGACTTCCGCGTTCATGGAGCGCTGGTTGTCCCGGGCCGAGGCGCTGAGACGCTCGCGCATGCCATGGGGAAAGCGCACGACGAACTTCTCGTCGTGCGCAGAGGAGACGTGGTTAGTGAGTGTCATGGAGATCTCTCGAACTGGGCTGTCGATCGGCGCGACGGAGCTGGGCGCGGGCGTTGTGTTCGGCGCGGTGGTCGCTGGGCGACGACGAGGTGAAAATGGGGGCGCAGCCGGCCTTGGTGAAGCGGATATGGCCGCCGTTCGTGCGGCTCACGCTCCACCCCTGCCCGATGGCGAAGCAGGCCAGGTCGTGCAATTTCTTCTTGAGGCCGCGAGGCAGGGCAGGCGGAGTCATGCGACGCTCCTTCTGGCGGCCCAGTTCGCCTTCAGCGCGGCCTTGTAGCTGGCCTTGGCCTCTTTCTTGGTGCGTGCCCACTCGCCCTGTACGTCGATATAGCTGGATAAGCCTACCCAGCGTCGCATGCGGTACTCTCGATTCCGCCAGTCGCCGCGACTCTCGTACTCCGGCACGTTGATCCCGAGATAGTCGGCGAACGATTCGCTGTACTCCGAGCACAGGTACTCATCGTAGCGGGTCTGCTTTGGCGGCTCTGGCAGCAGGCGCAGAGCTAAGCGGCGACCCGCATCGGTTACGGTGAACACCACGTCGTCAGGACAACAGAAGGCTGGAGTACGGGCGCGCGCCATCAGCCCCTCGGCCTCCAGCCCCTGCAGATCCGGCATGGCGTAATGGCCTGGATCGGCGACGAAGTGGTTGCGGTAGGGCTCGCGTCGTTCGGGCGTCACGCCGAGCGTGTGCCAGAGAAGCGCCAGGTGGCGTTCGTTCATGGTCTCGTTCTGCATCATGACCGGCCCCCCTTCTGGAAACACGGGGTCCGGATCTCGATGCGGTAGCGACGGGCGATCTCCTGGCAGCGGCTCAGGGGCTCCTTCAGCTCCTTGGCGATGGCGCCCAGCGATTGGTTGCCGCGCTTGGCCTTGACCAGCAGCTCTGCTCGCAGCTGGGCATCCGTGCGTTTCGTCTTGCTCGTCTGGACGAAGCCCGACGGGGTCCCACTGTCGGTCGGGGAAGACACCCCTTCGGCGACGTGCGAGACTCCGCCGCCCTGGGACATGAAGGCCTCGACGGCCTCGTCGAGAGCTTTACGGGCGGCTTCGCGGCCGGCCGGGGTCGGCAGGTCGTTCCGGGTATCGTGATCGCGCTCCATCAGTGGGCTCCTTCTGCTGGGCTGGCTTGCCGGGCGAGTGCGTTGCCCGCCTGGACCGCCACGATCTCGGGGGCGAGGCCGGGGAACTGGATGGTGAGGTCGGCGAGGAATTCGCGGGCGGCTTCACGCGTGCCGGGAATACGGAACACCACGGTGCAGTGCTGGGCTTCCTGCCGATCGTCGAGCAGGGGAATAACCGCGACCTTCAGGGCATTGGCGTACAGATGGCGGGGCACCCAGATCGACCAGAAGTAGGTGGACAGGAGGGCGCTCGGGCAGAGCAGCTCCACCGAGAGGGTTCCGCAAGGCGTCGGTGACAGCGTCACGTAACCGAGCTGCTCGAACTCGGCCAGGACCGCCTCCATGCTGGCCGGCACCACGGTGCTGTGGTCCCGTGCCAGTCGATTGATGGCCTGGGCCAGCGCATCCAGTTCGGTGGCATTCACCCCGGAGCGATGGGCATGCACGAGAGCGGAGGCCTCGAACGCAGCGTCTGCGCGGATGGTGGGGAAGGGCATGGCGTCATTCGTCATGGCCGATCTCCTGCAGTTCTTCCACTTGATCGCTGCCGCAGTGAGGACAGATCAGCAGTTCGACTTCGCCGTCGGGCGTGTGCTCGGCAGGCAAGGTCTGACGAACCTGTTGCCGGGTGTAGTGCTTTCCGCAGGAAACGCACCAATGGGTCGGATGAGCAGTGGTCATGCGCGGGCTCCTTGCCAGTCGGTGTTGGCACTGAGGTTCACGAAGCGGGTCTGATGGGCGATGAAGGCGGTGCGGACGGTGCCCGTCGGGCCGTTGCGCTGCTTGCCGACGATGATTTCCGCGATGCCCTTGTGTTCGGTGTCGGGGTGGTAGATCTCGTCGCGGTAGACGAACAAGATCACGTCCGCGTCCTGCTCGATGGCTCCGCCGTCGCGTAGGTCGGCATTGATGGGCCGTTTGTTGGGACGACGTTCCAGGTCCCGATTCAGTTGGGAAAGCGCCACGACCGGACACCCCATCTCCTTGGCCAGCGCTTTGAGGGCGCCGGAGATGTCCGCGATCTCGTTGGCTCGGTTCTCCTTGCCGGGTTGTTTCATCAGCTGCAGGTAGTCGACGAGGATGAGGGCCGGCGGGCCATACTTGCGTGCCGCCCGCCGCGCCTTGGCGCGTAGGGCAGTTGGCGTCTGTGCCGGTGTATCGTCGATGACCAGGCGATCGCCGTAGCTGTTGAGCTTGTGCATCGCCGCTTGCAGCTTGGGCCAGTCTTCGTCGTCCAGTTGTCCCTTCATGAGCTTCTGCAGGTCGAGCCCGCCGAGGAGGGCGAGCAGCCTGAAAAGCAACTGTTGGGTCGGCATTTCCAGGCTGTAGACCTGGACGCTCTGCTCGGGGTACTTCCGCAGGGCGGGATCGATCAGATTCAGGGCGAGACTGGTCTTGCCCATCGAGGGGCGTGCCGCGAGGATGATCAGGTCGGCTGGCTGCAGGCCGGAGGTGATCTGGTCCAGGTCATCCAGGCCGGTGGACACGCCGATGACTTCGGTGCCGTTGTTGAAGCGCTCATCGATCAGATCGACGAGCTTGAGCAGCTCTTTCTGGATGTCGCTGAACTCGTTGACCCGATGGGTCTGGGCCAGTGCGAACAGTTGCTGCTCGATCGACTGCTGAACCGCCTCGGCTTGAGCCTGCGGAGCGGCGGCCTCCCGGCTGCAGGCGAAGCCGAGCTGGATCAGGCGGCGTAGCTGAGCTCGGTTCTGGACGATCTCGGCGTAGTGCTCGAGGTTGGCCACCGACGGGATGTTCTTGGCCAGCTCGCCCAGGTAGGCGAGTCCGCCAGCCTCCGCGAGGTCGCTCATCGACTCGGAGACAGTGACCACATCGAACGGTGCGTTCGTCGAGGCCAGTGTCCGGATGCCCCGGAAGATCAGGCGGTGCTCCCGCTGGAAGAAATCTTCTTCCGTAAGGCGATCGGCAATCAGATCCCAGGCGCTGTTGTCGAGCATCAGCCCGCCCAGGACGGCTTGCTCGGCTTCCTGAGAGTGCGGGGGCGAGAGGTCGGCGAGACTTACCATGCACCACCTCCCAGCAAGGGCTGTGTGGGGGCGTCCTGGCGAAGGGCTGGGTTGAGCCGGGCCTTCCGGCCCTGTTCCCAGCCTTGCCGCTGCGACTTCTGGTCGTGTCCCTTGGCCTGAGTGGTATCGAGGGCGTTAGTCTTCAGGCCGGGATGATGCCGTTCGAGATAGGCCTGGATGGCCTGCTCGGTCTCGGTCGACCGCCCTTGGGCGAACTCCCAGACCTTCTCGGCCACGGCCGAGATCCAGGCTTCGGCGAAGATCGCTCCGCGCCGGCGCTTGGTGGACAGCTTGCAGCGGTGCTGTTGGGCCACGTGATGCCGACGAGCGCTCTGCAACTGTAGGTTCAAGGCCGAATAGGCGTAGGCCGCCAGCTCGGGGGAGACGCCCAGGCCGACGAATTTCAGACTCCAGCCCTCACGAGGCACCGGGAACGCCAGATACTCGCAATCGAACGCCGTCGCGCAGGTGTTGGCCAACGCGAAGATCCAGGTCGGTGGCTGGCGTCGGGTGCCGGTCGGGATGCAATGCTCGTTGACCAGGAAGGCTTTTACCTCCCGATCGTCCAGGTTGTACTGCTCCATGAGCTTGCGGGCCTGGCGGAGTGCGGTTTCCGCCTCGTTTGGAGCGGCCCCCTTGGCGTGGGCGAGGGCGAAGCATTTGGCGACCTTCTCGAAGATCCTTTTTCGGTCCATCAGTGCGTCCCCCCTTGCGGGTTGGCCAGGGCTTCGGACCAGAGCCGGATCGTCTCGGCTTCCTGCATGAGCACCTGCGGACGGAGCTCGTCGCATTTGGCCTGCAACGTGGCAAGATTGGTGGGAATGTTGCTCGAGAAAGTCTCCAAGTTCAGCGAGGAGTTGATGTGATCCCTGACCGACTGGAGAATCTCGCTGCGCAGGTAATGGATCTCACGGCTAGCCGACCAGTCGCGTGCTTTTTGCGGATCGGGTTTGGCGCTCAGTCGCAGCTTGGCGGTGAACTCTCGGGGGGAGTAATAAATCTGCAGAACCCGGGCCTGATTGAGCACAAGCGCAGTTCGCACGACCTCGAGCTGTTGCTCGGGGGTTTCGATCGGTAGGGGATAGGCCTGCTGGGTCAGCTCATGGGCTTGTTGATCGAGGGCGCGGAATCGATCGGCACGTACCTTCTCTTCGCGCTGTTTCTTCTCCTTGGCGTGCTCGATCCGCAGGTTGATGGTGCGGACAAGGCCGGCAGCCTGCCTGATTAGCTCCTGCTCTTCGAGGCCCATCAGGCGACCGAGTCCAGTTTTGTCGACCAGACGGTCGAGCTCTTTCGAGGTCGCCGTGAGTTTTCCCTGGTAAGCGCGAAGTTCCTTCGCCGTCAGGTAACGCGTCACGTTCAGGACTTGCTCGGTGGTAATGGAGGCGGCCGTGGGCCGGTCGGAAGGGGGATGAGCCATCTCAGCGCCCTCCCTTCACCAGGGCGTGCACGGATTCCTCGGTCATCGCCTCGAAGCGGTCCCGCCATTGCGGGAATAGCTCGATGGCGAGGCCTCGGATCACACTCAGAGCCGAAGGCGACTTGCGGTTGGAGGGCTGGCGGTATTCCAGGCGGTGGGCGGGGATGCCTTGGGTGGCGGATTCTCGGTAGATGACGGCGGAAGGAATGGTGCTGTCCAGCACCTCGATGCCCTCGGCGGCCTGGAAGGTGTTGCGTACCAGGTCATGGATCTTTCGGGCATCGGCGGTCTCGTCCAGCAGGTTGACCACGACTTTGACGGGGGGAGTAGGAAGGCCGAGCCGGGCATAGGCGCGCAGACCATCGAGCATCTGCAGGGTGCCGCGGCTGAACTCACGAGCGGTGAGCATGTTCGGGGGGAGGGGGGAAATGCAGAGCTGCGAGGCCAGGACGACCATTTCCAGCATCACCGAGCGAGCACCCTGGGTGTCGATCAGGATGAGGTCGTACTGGTCCTTGAAGGCCTCGAGCAGTTGGGCGAGGCGCAGACGGCCATCGGGCGCCTGCAGGAGGAGGTTGATCAGTTGGTTGTTGGGATCGTTGGAGAGGATGAGGGAGAGATTCGGGATCTCGGTGTCCGAGATGATGTCGCGGGGATTGGTGTTGTTCAGGGCGATCAGGTCGTAGATGCCGCCGGGCGCTTCCTGAGCGATGTTGTAGTAGGACGACAGGGAGGGTTGAACCGGGTCCATGTCGATGAGGAGAACACGCAGTCCGGCATCGGCGATGAATGCGCCGAGATTGGCGCCGGTGGTGGTTTTACCGGGTCCACCTTTGGTGGAGATGATGGAGGAGATCATGTGTAGCGCCTCTAATGGGGGTCATTAGAGGCTGCTGTCATGTTCTCGAAGACTTCAGTTGTCTTTTAACCAATTGGTCGTAGGTTCGAATCCTACACGACCCACCATTTCCTGCAGTACTCCATATCCTCTCTCCAGTATCTAGCAATCAATCAAAGACTTGCACAGATTTAT
>Ga0255338_1005516_pt1 | contig 11584 bp, 11 predicted proteins | sample MeOH1_35cm_T4_19_FD_203715 | JGI IMG/M metagenome (GOLD analysis project Ga0255338, IMG submission 203715) | Sandy soil microbial communities from University of British Columbia, Vancouver, Canada - MeOH1_35cm_T4_195 | ecosystem: Engineered > Artificial ecosystem > Sand microcosm > Unclassified ... | reverse complement strand
TTAATGCCGCATTGCTGCCAAATGCAGTGTAACTATTAGACTTTACGGAACTAAAATTACCAATAGTACCAACAAAAGCACCTGCATTAACGGTATTAAAACCTGCGTTAATATCAGAAGGAACTGACAAAGTGCCGCCCGCAAACGTAAACCCCGCCGTATCCTTCAACTGCCCCAAACTATTGACGAATGGGATGCGCCTATTAGTGAGTGTACCAGACTTTTGTAAATAGTTCGCCAGCATTGCCGCCGTATCACTGATATTCAGCTTTAACGCCAAATCATTACCAAAAGCAAACTTCCTACTCCGTGCGCCCACACTCCAATAAAACCGTAAAGAACTATCCGCACGGTTGGCTATGATCTGAATACTGTCGGCTGATGTTCTGTTGGTAGCCGTGTCTTTTGATGATAACCATACGCCAGGGGTGCGGGTTTTCGTGCCGGTAATAGTTTGGCCGTAACTAACACCACATAAAGCAAAAAAAAGAATTGTTACTAAGTACCTCATAATGAAATTTTATCGATGATTATTGTTTCTCCTGCGACAAGCGGTTCGATAGAACTAAAATCCAATGTTCCCCCAACGCTTGTAAATACTACCTGACCGGATGCCGGGGATGATAGAACCTTTTTGTATCTCGTAGTTCTGTATACTCCCATGATAGTAGCACCATCCAAAGCCGCAATAGTAACACTGCGCCCTTCCGTTCCATCGGCTACATACGTTACCTCTTCAATGCTCAAAGCGATAGAAGGGGATAGGACAGCAAGTAGATCCGATACGGTAACTTTATACAGATACCCGTCATTAGGATTACCAACGGCCAACAGGTCGTTATCTGCTAACCCTACACGGGCTCCAAGCTGGTTTATTTTTAAGTTTGCCATGTTATTCGATAGGTGCCTGACACCTGTTTACTTCGTATGGTAATCTGATTGTAATGTCAACACTCACACCGGCAACGTAATCGCTAAACTTCTCTGAATAAAAAGCAAGCTGTTGACCGCCATCTATCCGCCAATCACGGTATTGCTCTGTGTTTGTTTCTTTCAAAAGCATGGCAATGAAGTCCTGCGCTACGCTGATCCGGTCGCTCCATATCTCCAATGTATTTCCCTGGCTGTCATCAACCAGCTTCTCGGCGTCTAAAAAAAACAACCGCATAGGGATAGATACTTGCCTTGTCAATCTGTCAACACCACCACCGTCTACCAAGTCACACAAAAGAGTAGGGTAAACCACATCTCCGTTAGACAGGTAAGCGTCAACCGTTTCTTTTAGCAGGTAAAACGATTCTACCTGCTTGTGGCTTAGTGCCAGCGTTTCTATTCGGTCGATTATCTGGTTTAATGTCAGTGCCATGTTTTTGTAGGTATAACCTTACTTTTTGTTCGTTCTTTTTGGAAATCTTATTCGCCATTTATCTGCATTTTGTTGGGTCGTACAATACCGTAATATTGGGGTCTCGTTCAAATTCGTCGCCTAAGTAAATCGGCATGGAATAGCTTGTTCTCCGTGGGATAATATCATCCTCAGTATCTCCAGCATCCTCCCACTCAGGATATAGATTACCGTTGTCACGGATCAAGTACCGGCGTAATCTGTTCTCGTAATGCTCCGCCCTTGTCCTAAACTCATTTGATACATCAGCTAACTCCGTCATAGTTGGTGTGCTATCATTGTCTCCGTCTTTTACTTTTGCGCCTTTGTTGTAGAATTGAATCGTAAGGGGGACGGGTAAAAGCATCATTGTGCGCCAGATCATACAATCAATGATGTACTGATCGAGTAGGGTCTTGTAAGCAGCATTACCCCCGCTTGTGATCGTTCCATCGTCAATAAGGGTGAGGAACTTCTGAAACAGGGGAGTACCTAACACAGGCTCGATGTACATATCCTGTGCTACCTTGATTTCAGGAACAATCAACTTATCATCAACGTTGCCGTGAATCTGTGTCCTATCCTTTAGTATTTCTACATCTATCAATAATATTTGCTTGCTCATGGCTTACGTTTTTCATATACTAAATTGACCTTCCAAGTGTGGCGGCAGCTTGTTTCTACATCTCCGTTGTTATTCCAAAATCCGCCTGAACGGTCAAAAACAGAATACCCCACACGGCCACTGATTTGCTCTATCTCCGCCCTGCTGTACATCTTATCCAGTTCGATTAATTTGCGGCAGAATGGGCGTGTAGTGGCGATTATTGCGGCACCTGAAACACCGGGCTTCTTTTCGTAGGTATAACGGATCTGTACAGAAGTAGCCGGTACTTTTGCGATTTCGCTCAGTGGTTTGGAAAGCGTTCTTTTACCTTCGGTTCCGTTAATGAACCCCTTTTCCTGCATAGTGTTTATCCGGTCGGTAACTTCTTGTTCTGTATCACCGATGGCTGTAGCCAAATCGATCACTGTTACTTTCGGGTCTTTCTGGATTAATTCAAGAATTCTCTTGTCTTTCGTGTCTACTGTTTCAGCAAACGACATGGCAAAAGCAAGCTGTTCCTCGAACTCTTGTAATGTTCCTTTGTAATCGTATGGCTTACTGTGGATGATGGTGTAATCGGTTCGGGGAGTACCAACGCTATCAAACATCATGCAGACATCTTCCTCAGATGAGAATTGCGCCTCGATTCCTAACATGGCGTTCATTTCTTCCGGGGTAAGTCCGTAACCTGAACCTAACATCGTCCGGGCCTGCTGTTCGGTAAGTTTACCCTGTCCGTATTGGCGGATAATCCGCATCAGGTTAATATTCTCCTTACCGGATAACGCCTTTAATGATTGATTAACTTGTCCGGTCTGTCCGGGTGTTGGTTGTGGTTGGTATTTCTCCGCATCGATGCCCAATTTTTCCAGTAACCATGCCTGTGGAACGATGTCTTTTAAAGTTTCAGCATCGGCAAACTGGAACCCAATCGGATCCACTTCCTGAATCTTCCATTCAGCAGGGTAACCCAATGAACCAGATACAAAAGCTGTAAAGTCTTCAAGGCTCTTTTGCTTGCTGCTTACATAGGTGTTTTTAAAGATGTCGTAAGCGTTCATTATCTCCGCAGTACCGCCCAACTGTCCGGCCTCTTTGATGCCGAAAAGCATCGGACTTGTGATCTGATGGCCAGAGAAAATATTCTGTTGAACGGTTTTATCCATTTCCTGAAAATGCTTATCCAAGTCAGTAGCAGATAAATCGTCTACTTTTATTTCGTGTTCCTTTTTGTCGTTAAACACGATCCACGGTTTGCCGGAATTTTCAGACCCGGAAAACTTCTTATTCATCCTCCGCTCTATGTCGGCCTTTTTCTCATCCGGTGGTGTACCGTTGAAGAACTGTATCAGCTTAGACGGGATCATCCCATTCTGGATAGCAGACAGGTAATACTTACTAATCTCTATATCGGTTTCGATGTAGTTATTTGCGCCTAAATACCCAGGTAAAGGGTACATATCCATTCCGGGCCGGTATTCGTTGTAAGCGATTATCGAAGCCTCTTGTATGCCAGTGGTAAAAGCAGGGTAAGGGATTGCTTTCTCCCTGCTACCCGATTCCCATTTGTTTTTATAGTAAAAAGTCTGTCCGTTGATGGATGTACGGAACTTTCCAAAATCAGCGTGGTAAAGATTATACCCACCACCCATTTTCGGAACGACCTGTAACCGGCACCCGCCGTAAATCTCTACATCCAAAGCTGCTTTTTTCATTACCTGATCCAAAGTCTCCCCGGCATCGTTTACTTTCTTTGCCCAATCGGACGCTTGTGGTGTATCAGTAGTAAATCCTTTCCCGATGATGTAAGTCAGCTTGCCATTGATAATTGCATTATGCTTGGCGGATTTATTGTACAGGTGCAATAAGTAGTCGGGGTAGCGGTTATGCCAATCTCCATTACTACCATAGGACACCCAATCATTGTATCTGTCGGTCTTAAATTCCGGCACCTTCGCATCTGCGAACTTCATCACCATCATGAAAGGTTCTTTGTATTCACTCATCCTTTGTAGGCTTTATAGGTTGTGGTTGTTTCGTAGGCATCTACTGCCGTCTCTGTGGTTCTCATTTTCATCTTGCCGTTCTCCAGTAGGTTTAACCCAGTAGGATCAGTGTTACTTGAACTGGCTTGCTCGTAGACTGAATAGTTGTAATCGCCTGTGTTCACAGTACCGAAAACAGTTGCTACGTTAATCTGGAACTCATTGAACCGTGAAGGGTAAGCAGATAAGTCGGAAGTGCTGTTAATAACAACCGGGTAATCTACCCGTGTCTGAATATTCTGGAACACAAACAGGTAGTACGGGTTGGTAAGTGTCTTACGCTCATTCAGCGTAACCACCAACCTTTGCGTAGTATTCCCAAGTGTGAAGTTCAGCATACAGTGAAGTATAAAAAGCGGTCAAGTGTTTTGAAAGCAAAAGCCCCACCGATATGGCAGGGCTTTCGTCTTTCTGAATTATTAATTTTAGGTGAGTAACCCAGCGAGGATACCGGTACTTACTTCATACGCAGGTTCTTTTTCATCTGCGGCCATGTCAATGGTGTACCCGTTACGGTCTGCCATTGCGGTGCCTGATGCTACTGAGCCACCGGAAACCATCATACCCCTTTCCTTACCGAGCAACCAAGCCGAACCGTCCATAGTTTCAACGACCGCAACCAGGCGATTCTGTGCCAGTAATTTAATCTCATTGCGAACCGCCACACGCAGCTTGTTTAAAACAACCTGCAAGGTCTGAGCATAGTACACAGAACCGTTTTGGCGGTTGGTAGTAATAGCTTCGGCAAAATTGGCAGTGTCGTTCTCCAGAACATACTTGAAAAATACCTTGCCGGATGCCTTTGTAATGGCGGTAATAGTACCGCTTGATTCGGTGTAACTGGCAACGTTATCAAGTTCGATAAGGTAGACGTTTTTAATACCGCCCGCTCCATCACGACATTGTAACGAAAATCCAGTTGTTAAAGCACAAGCCATGTGAAATTATTTTATGAAGTGAAAGGGCGGCTATTAACCGCCCTTCAATTTTGTTTATGCGAGATCAAAGCGAACCACTTCGGCAGGGTAGGCAACCTGAATACCGAGTTTAAATGCCATACGCATCTTTACGGTTTCATTGTCGCTTCCATCGATCCAGAACTCGTATTTCTCTTCTTCGTTCTGTAAATCAGTACCGAGGAAGATGTTTGACCAACGGAAACCGAGGATTTTGTTCGTGCCGTTCATACCGGCGTAAGCAATCAGCTTAATGGTAGTGCCGGGAATAGTTGCTTCACCGTTCTCAATATCTTCGGGTTTGAAGTGGAACAGGTTAGCATCCACATATGACTGAATGTACATTTCGAACAAATCAGTTCCGATTGCGATAGTCCGGTCTGTCTTATCTTTTGTGCCGATAGGGAAAGCCTTTACAACGGCCATCACTGCGGTACGGATGTTTGATGTGGTGAACGATGTGGCCGGTGTACCGAAGTAGGTAGTGGTGTTGGCCGCTACTGTACCTGATGCAACGCTGGCAACGGTTAACAGTCCATCCCATTTATTCAGGTTCGGGTTGCCGCTTGTCAGATCTCCCTGGAACAAACCAACTTCCACGATCTCTGCCACTTTCATCGCAATATTTTCCGCAAACAGGCGGTTAATCAGTGATTCGTCTGCATTTTCGGCCAGTGATCCGGCTTTCAGTAACAGTTGGGTTACTTTCGCTCTCAGCGTCTTAGGACAGAAAGACTTCTGTACTTTGGTTGCGCCTACGGTGATGGTACGGGCAGTGATGGTACTGTCCCCAGATGCGGTGAAACCACAACCGGAATCAGAATCGAGATACACATCGGAATCCAACAGGTGAATCCTTTCTGCGGTCTTGATACCTTTTTGAATGTTACCGCCACGCTCGGCAATGTGTTTCTGGAATTTCTGGCCGAATAGAGATTCGCCAATCAGCTTATCCAGATTGTCTTTGGTGTAATTGCTTAATGAGGATACTACGATGGCCATTATTTCATTGTTTTAATTTGTGATACAATAGTTGATGCGTCAAAACCTTGCTTGTTGAAAGCTGCGGGAGTTGCTGCGGATGGGGTTTGAATAGATGCTTCTGCGATCTTTTCTACCAGTTCAAACAGTTGCTTGTTTCTTTTCTCGGATGCTTCCAGTTTGTCTTTCAATTCTTTCAGTTCATCCTTACCTGCAAAGGCTTGCGATTGCTTACTGAATGACTGAGTTGCGATAGCTTCTACTTCTTCCTTACTCATCCCGGTTGGAACGGCAGGGGCAGTAGCGGCAACCACTTCGGTAATCAAACCGGCAGCATCAACGCTGATAACTGTGCCATCCTGTAAGGTGTGCTTCCCTTCGGGGGCTGGACTTCCACCAACCATTACATGCTTACCTACTTCCAATTCTTCCACCTCGATCTCTGTGCCATCAGCAAGCATATACTTGTTCATGGTTACAGGTGAAGCAGGAGGAGTTGCGGGTGGTGGAACAGGAGCGGGGGCAGGTGCTGGTACGGCTTCAAACGATTGCTTGATTACGTTAACCAATGCCTGTATTTGTTCTTTTAATGTCATAATTGAGAATTATACAGTGAAGTATAAATGGCTAAAAAGTGTCCGGTAATGCGTCTGAAAGTGCCATCAATGCAGCGATCAATTTGTCGGTTTGGTTTGGCTGTTTGTACTTGAACATTCCCTCCACAGAGAACCCCATCACCTCACCCGATTTTACCTTTTGCCATACGGCAGGGTCATCCACTTTCGCAGAAATAAACCAGCTTCCATCCTTCGCATCTTCATAACCTTTCATCGGCATGATACCCATCTGCTCATCTGTTACGAATGAGTTAATGAGGCTCACGCCATCGGTTGACATATCGGGGTTGTGGAATAAATTAAAGGCGGAAGCGTAGCCTTTTTTGAGGAAGGAATTGGCGATAATGCCGATCTGTTCTTTGTCAAACACCACATAGTGTTCCCCGAACTGATCGTTACGGCGATAGATGGGAACATCGGCCAACATTGCAGGGCCTGATATGATTTGTCTTTCTTCACTGAAAGTGAACCGGAGTTTATCGTTAAAAGCCATCCAGTTCCTTTCGATGGCAGGGGTCTTAACAAGGGCAATAGCGTCTACTTCCAGATCGCTATTCTCGTTCATGCTCACCACCAAATTGTATATCGGCAGGTTTTTATCCATGCCATGAAGTATAAATTGGGGGCAAGTGTTCGGTTATGGGCATAAAAAGGGGCGGTTGCCCCTGTGAATTACGGCCCTAACCTCGCCCCTCGTCTTAACCTTTCCTCCGCTTCCTGTTCGCTGGTTATTTGCCCTGTAACGGCAATGGCACGAATGACAGTAGTCTGCCTACCGGCTGCATTACCTGCATCGTTTACGGCTGCTTGGTCTATGGATGCCCTTGATACAGTAGGAGTGAGTGGTGCGGGGATGGGAGCGGGTACAGAACCCCCACCACCGGAAACGCCTGGAACATTGGGGATTTTAGTGGCGATGATGTTCCTTACGGCGGAAATACCAGCTGTCGCTACAGCAATTGATTCTGCAATCCCAATAAATCCACCCTTTTTTAAACTTGCAGCCACCCCTTGAAAAGTACTAATAGTAGCAGCAGCAATAGCGAGAGCTTTACCAGCAACTGTATCCCTACCTGCCACTATTGATAACCCATTTAATGCAGCAATTGTAGCTTGAATTGCGGCTTCTTTGGCGGCTGCTTCTTTCTGTGCGATAGCGATGTTCGCCTCAGATGTGGCCTGAATTGCGGCAGCTTCCTCAACCAATGCGCCTTTTTTGTTTGCAAGTAACGCCTGTTGTGATGCCTGTATCTTAGCGTTCTTTTCTTCCTCCGCTTTTACTTCGGCATCCCGCTTTTCCTGTTCGGATGCTGCTAAATCGTCCTGTGAAACTAACCCGGTCGCACCTGATAGCCTCGCTTTCTGTCTTTCATCAATTAATTTTAGTGTCCGGTTCTGATCGTCCAGTTCTTTCTGATATTCACGCTCCCGGCGGGCATCCTCCTCGGCTTCACGCTCTTTTGCTAATCTTTCGGCTTCTTTTTTTCTGTCCTCTGCTACCTTGTTGCGCCTCGCTGTCTCACCTGCATCCAGTACCGATAAATCGGTGTTTAGCTTTGCTAATTGCTCGCTTTCTTTTTTATTGAGATCATCTTTTGTCTTTAATCTGGTTTCAAGGTCTTTCCTTTCATTTTCAATTCTCTTTCTTTTGGCTTCATAAACTTCCTCTTCTTTTCCTCCCTGTGCTTCCAGTATCTTGATCGTACTTTCAAGCGAACTATTGGCGGCATCATTGGCCTTCTTGATGGCTTCCAATGTTCTCGACGCTTCACTCGTCACCCCGACAAAATCAGTTACCTTCTGCACTAACCCACCGATAAACTTACCAAACGTAGCAAGGCCGGGGATAGCGTTTAAAACCGCTTCCTTTACCTTATCGAAGTTCGCTATTAGTAAACCCACACCCACAACGAGCGCACCGATACCCGTAGCCGCAATAGCACCCCGGAGAGTAGTGAACGCCCCTACGACCTGAGACTTAATAACCGCCCCTAACTGTTTGAATGAATCAATACTTTCGCCTACCTGCTGGATTCCATTACTAAAAGCCATCGCAGCCTGTACCTTCAAAAGTTGTTTCTGTAGTTCTTCGGATTCATTACCGAATAGCGCAATGCTTCCCTGTAAAGCGGAGAAACCACCGGCCACACCGGAGAGAGACGCTGTTAATGCCTTGAATTTGGCATCCGGGTTAAACGCTTCTGTTAATGCCTTAGCGTCACCTATCTTGTCTTTAAGGATAGCAGCAGACTTAGCCGCTTCGATAGCTTGCTTTGAAGTAGCACCGAACTTATCTGATAAATTCGCTACCTCATTCTGTGCTTCCCGTAATTGTTTTTTAAGGGAACTGACTGACTGATCCGCTTGTGATCCATCCAGTTTTAACCCTAACGCTACTTCCTGTGCCATGACATGAAATATAAAAGTTAGCGTTCTGTTTGTATGACCTTCAATAACTCAACCCGACACTCATCCGGGAAAGTAGCGTTCCAATCTTCGATTTTATTAAGTCGGTACAGGTTGCCATCAATCCAGATAAACTTGGAAAAATCCAACTGTGATATGTCCTTTTCATCTAACCTGAAATAAGCCGTTATCAATCGGCTGTCCTTGTCGGTGATCTCTGCCATGTATTGGCTCCAGTACAAATTGAATTGGTTATTAGTCGTACTCACACCGGGGTAAAATAGTTCCTGTGTTGCGCCAAAGTTCAAATCGCTGCTTGGTGCGTCCGGCTGGTTGAAATGACCGGCATAGCCATAGTCTGTTAATGTTCTTAACACAGTAGAGCCGTTCTTTAACTGCCACGATGCACAGGTTTGTGAACGAACTTGTAATATCCTGATGTTACCCTCGAATGATGTTTCAGTTCCGGGCTTACCCTTGTAAATAGCTGGCATAACTTTATCGTCTCCGTCATACTGAACGAGCGGAGTAGGGGAGAAAATCAGTTCGCATTTTTCTACATCCTTACTGAAGTCGAACTCCGTATCAAATCTGCGTGACCCGTACACCTCATTATACTTTCGCTGATATTCGTCATTCCAGTAATCGGTATCGGGTTTGTATGTGAAGTCGTAATAACGGGCGTTCACCTCGCTCATAGGGGTTATCTGGATAGGACGGTTACGGTTCAGCTTGTAACTCCAATCCACAGCGTTCACATCCCCGTTATCAATCAGCAAACCATCCCCGCTATCGTTTATCAATAAGATGCCGGTATCGTCTTGGTTCAGTAATCGTGGCCCACCGCCTAAATCGTAAAAGTCAACATACGGGGTAATTCGTAGAAGCCTGATTTCGTTTGGATCTTCGTAGATAAGCAGGTTAAACAGTTTCGCAATGCTGCTGATAAAATCCACCTGTAATATATTCCTGGGTATAGTCTGGTTCATCTGTACCAAGCCGCCATAGGCCGAAGGGTATAAGAAAGCAGGAGAGTTATTAATCACCCAACTGCTGCGGATGACTTCAAAAGTAATGCCCCTGTCTACGGAATCACCGTTTGAGTACGTCATAGTAGCCTTTACGGAAAAAGCATCCCCGTTGTTGGTAGCCTCTGCCGTTGCAGATAGGTTATACTGCGCTGCGTATGTTGACTGATTGAAGTCGATACTATCCGTCACCTGCGAAACCAAAATAGCACCTTTAAACAACTGTAGCGCAAATTCAATATTTAAAGCGGGAGGCGTAAGCGAACCGGCCAAATCGAAGTTAATAGTAATGTTAATATCGTGGTCGGTTGTAAACCCATTTCCGTTATTCCATGTCAATGTATTACCTGACAGCGAAAAAAAGTTAACCTGATTACTGCGGGATATAACCAACTGTCTATTCTTTGCAGCGATGTAGACCTGATCGTTGAAAGAACCGTTGAACGAATTACTTACATAGGTATTTTCACTTTCCTTACGGGTAGATGTAACAATCAGCCGTCTGAATCGGTTGGTATTTAATATGGGTGCGGTCAATCTATACCCCGCATTGGCAAAAATCTTCTTTATGTAATCCTTCACGAACAAAGCAGGTCTGAAAGTCTTAATATCCCAATCATGTTTATTCGTGGAAGTATTGGCATAGTCAACCATCGGGTACCAATACGCCGTACTATTGAACCGGGTAAGCCAACTATTTACTACATTGGTTTCGTTAAAGATGTGGTCAAGGGCGGAAAAATCTAAGTTCTCCAGCTTCAACGCCCCTAAAGTAGCCACAAACCCGCCCAACTCACCGAATACCGCTCCCTCGTATTCGATCCGTCCGCCGTCATCAATAATTTTCAACAGTCGAAAAGTGCCTTTAAACACCTGTATGTTATCCTGAAAGATTATAGCATTAGCCTTTTTTGCTGCGTTGAAATTGGTTGCAATGTTCCTGACTTCCGCATCGTATGGGTTAGACTGTAACACATCAAAGATCATCCCAAGTGCCAGGTTATTACGGGCAGTACCGGGAAGAATCATAACCTTACTGTACGAACTATTCCGGGCGGCAAAGTCCTTCAAGTCATCAATGGCATAGGTAAGCAGGGTACTGAACTGACTGCTGACATCTACCTTTTTATTCTCGATAAATAATTCGATCATCTGTATTGCGTGTTAAATTTCCGTCCGTATTCTACTGTCAATTCTAAATTTGTCTGCCCGTCTACGATGTACTGCTTTTCTTCGTAGTTGCTTGCGGTGATCGTTACCGGGATGAAGTAGCCTGATTCTTGAATGTAAACCTCCGGGCTAAAAACCAACTCACTTAACCATTGATACTCCGCATCTGTTAGCAGGTCGGTATTTAATACCTGTTTCTCACCGAACTGCGAACTGTACACCTTTGTTAGTTCATTGTAAGCCTGTCCGGTGCGGTAGTTCACGCTGCCATCGCTGCCGATGGTGTACGGCAACTGACCGATACTTTTCTTATCCACCTCAAACGACCGTTTAGAAACCAGCGCAAAAGGGAATGATTCGTAACAGCCTAATTTGTTTAAAAAGTGGATC
>Ga0255338_1005515_pt1 | contig 11584 bp, 10 predicted proteins | sample MeOH1_35cm_T4_19_FD_203715 | JGI IMG/M metagenome (GOLD analysis project Ga0255338, IMG submission 203715) | Sandy soil microbial communities from University of British Columbia, Vancouver, Canada - MeOH1_35cm_T4_195 | ecosystem: Engineered > Artificial ecosystem > Sand microcosm > Unclassified ... | reverse complement strand
CTCCAGCCTATTCCCCCCATAATGTCGCGCCCGATCCAAGCCACCATCCATACCGCTGCACTGCGTCATAACCTGGCACGGGTACGGCAGACCGCCGCCGACGCCAAGGTCTGGGCGGTGGTCAAGGCCAATGCCTATGGTCACGGCATCGAGCGCGTGTTCGACGGGCTGCGCGCGGCCGATGGTTTTGCCCTGCTCGACTTGACGGAGGCCGAGCGCGTGCGGGCGCTGGGCTGGCGCGGCCCGATCCTGCTGCTGGAGGGCGTGTTCGAGCAGCGCGACCTGGAGCTGTGCTCGCGCCTGGATCTCTGGCACGTGGTGCACTGCCAGGAGCAGATCGACATGCTGGCGGTGCACAAGACCCATGTGCCGCACCGCGTCTTCCTCAAGATGAACAGCGGCATGAACCGCCTGGGTTTCCGTCCCGAGCAGTTCCGCGCCGCCTGGACGCGGTTGAATGCCTTGCCGCAGGTGGACGAGATTTCGCTCATGACCCACTTCAGCGACGCCGACGATGCGCGCGGCATTGCCCGCCAAGTGGCGGCCTTCAATACCGCCACCGAAGACCTGCCCGGCGAACGCTCCTTGAGCAACAGCGCCGCCATCCTGCGCCACATGGGCGGCCAGCCCAGCCCCGGCCTGGTGTCGGACTGGATCCGACCCGGCGTGGTGCAGTATGGTTCGGCCCCCGACTTCCCCGAGCACAACGCTGCCGACTGGGGCTTGCAGCCCGCCATGACACTGCGCTCGCGCATCGTGGGCCTGCAAGCGCTGCAAACCGGCGACACGGTCGGCTACGGCTCCATCTTCACCGCGCCACGTCCGATGCGCATCGGCGTGGTGGCTTGCGGCTATGCCGATGGTTACATGCGCTGCAGTCCCGGGACACCTGAACAGGGTACGCCGGTGCTGATCGATGGCGTGCGCACCCGTACCGTGGGCCGTGTCAGCATGGACCTGATCACGGTGGACCTGACGCCGGTACCACAAGCTGGCCTCGGTTCCGAAGTCACGCTCTGGGGCCAGGCTGGCAATGGCGCGCTGTTGTCGATTGATGAAGTGGCGCAGGCCGGCGGCACCGTCGGTTATGAACTGATGTGTGCGCTGGCGGCGCGGGTGCCGGTGGTGGTCGATTGAAGTACGTTCCCCTTCCGATCGCGATGCTGGCGGTCGGCAAGCCCTTGCCGGTCGATGTCTGGAGCCCCAGCGGACGCCTGCTGCTGCGCAAGGGGCAGCTGATCGTGTCGGAGCAGCACCGGGAAAAACTGTACGGCCATAACGCCTCCATCACCGAAAGTGAGGCGCAGGCCTGGCAGCGGGCGTACGAACGCATGGTGCATGCCATGCTGTACGAGGGCGTCGATGTGCAGTTGATCGCGCGCATGCCCATGCCCAGCGCCATCACCCGGCGGGACTACCTGACGAGCGAGCAGCTCAAGGGTGGCTGGCTCGACCTGCAGGAGGTGCTGCGCGGCATCCTGTACCAAGGCGGGCTGTCGATCAATCCATTGCCGCGCCTGCACAGCATCGAACGCAAGGTGCGCGAGTTGCTGCATGCCGATGTGGACGACAGCCTGTTCTGCCTGTTCCAGGCGCTGGCCGACAACACGCTGGGCTATTGCGCCACCCATGGCCTGCTGTGTGCCGCCGTGAGCGAGTTGGTGGCCGGCAAGCTGGGGCTGCCGGACAACCTGCGCCAATCGCTGCTGAGTGCGGCCCTGACTATGAACATCGGCATGGCGCGCGACCAGGACAGCCTGTCGCGCCAGCGCTCGGTGCCGTCGGACGCGCAGCGCGCGCTCATCCGGGACCATCCGGAGCGCAGCGTGGCGATCCTCAGCGGCCTGGGTATTGATGACCCGGCCCAGCTCGATATCGTGCGCTGGCATCACGAATCCGATTCGGCGCACGCTTCGCCGCAGACGCTGCTGGCGCGCCAGATCCTGAGCATGGCCGATGTCTTTGTCGCCAAGATGGCTCCGCGCACGAGCCGCGCCGCCCTGCCGCCGCTGGAGGCGGCCAAGTCGATCTACCTGCAGTCCGAAGGGCAGGCGAACCCGCTCGGCTCGGCCATGGCCACCACGGTGGGCTTTTACCCGCCCGGCAGTTATGTGCGGCTGGTTAACGGCGAAACGGCGGTCGCGGTGCAGCGCGGGGCGCGTGCCAACACGCCCTGGGTCATCCGGGTGATGGACAAGAACGGCATGCCCTATGTCGAGTACAGCTGCAATAACACGGCCGATCCGGCCTATGCGGTGGCCGCGCCAGTGGTGTTCCAGCAGAACAAGGTGCTGGTGAGCGCCGAGCGGGTGCGGCGTGCGCGCGCCCGCGTCCGGATGCCGCGCCTCGCGTGACCCGCGATGCATGAAACGATCGGACCGGGGAGCGCCGTGGAACCGGCCAAGCCTTAGCCACTGGCGTTGCCGCCCTTAAGGGCGGCGGCCACACGCAGTGGGCAAGCTACGGGGGGGGGGAGCCTCATCTCTTGCGTAGGCCGAGCGCCATGACGGTGCCGACCACCAGCAGGGCGCCGACCACCTGTACCGGCGCAATGGCCTGGCCCAGCAGCGCCCAGGCCAGCACCAGTGCGGCCACCGGTTCCACGTTCATGATGGGCGAGCTGCCCACCACGCCGAGCTTGGGCAGCAGCGTGAACATGACGGTGAAGGCGGTGCCGTAGAAGAAGGTCAGCAGCGCCAGGCCCCACCAGCCGGCGGCGGCCTGCGGCAGGTGAAAGCCGCCCTGCACGCCGACGCCGACCAGGGCCAGCAGGCCGACCAGGCCCATGGTGATGGCGGTGCGCACGCGGCCGTCGACCTCGGCGACTTCATGCTGCGTCAGCACCAGGGCCGCGCCGAAGACAGCTGCCGCCGTGAGCGCAAACGCCACGCCGGCACCGATGCGGCTCCATTGCCCGGCGGCGCCCAGGCCCGATGCGGCCCCCAGCACGTCGAGCGCCAGCGCCAGGCCGAACAGCAGCACCGGCATGGCGATCAGCACCGCCCGCTCGGGCCGGTGCCGGTAGAGCAGCCAGGCGAACAAGGCCGTCCACAGCGGGTAGGTGTTGAAGGTCAGCAGCGCCAGCGCCACCGGCAACCGCGCCACGGCGGAATACAGGCACAGGCTTTGGATGGCGACCAGCCCACTGATGAGCAGCAGCATGCGGCCTTGCTTGGGATTGAGGTGGCGCGGCACGTCTTGCCACAGCACCAGCAAGGTCACGACGCCGGCGGTCACCAGGCTGCGCACGGCCACGGCGGTGGCGACGTCGAGCCCGTGGTTGAAGGCCAGGCGTGCCGCCACATGATTGGCGCCGAACATGCAGGCCAGCAGCAGCAAGGTGATGAAGGCCGTGCGACTGATCGAAGGTTTGCGCATCAGATCAATACAAGTCCCGCACCCGCGCGTGCAGGCGCGACAGGCCGAGCAGGGCGTCGGTAAACGGGGTGGCGACGCCGGTGAGGGCGCCAAGCTCCTTGACCACCGTCACCAGGGCATCGAGCTCCACGGCGCGATTGGCTTCCACGTCCTGCAGCATCGAGGTCTTGAAGGCACCGAGCTTGAGCGTGACGGCATGGCGGTCTTCGGGCTGCTGGTCAATCGGGATGCCGATGCGCGCGCCGATCTCCTTGGCCTCCAGCATGACGCGCGAGATGAAGTCGCGCACCAGCTCGTCGCCCAGGATCAGGTCGGTGGTGGCGCCGGTCAGCGCGCTCACCGGGTTGACCGTCATATTGCCCCACAGCTTGTACCAGATGTCTTTCTGGATCTGCGCGGAGACCTCGACCTCGAAGCTGGCCTGCGCCAGCAGGGCGGCCAGTTGCTGCACACGCTCGGTCTGGCGCCCCGACGGTTCGCCGATGATGAGCTTGTTGCCGAAATGGTGTTCCACCCAGCCCGGCAGCTTGAGCGAACAGCTGGCATGCACCACGCAGCCGATGACGCTGGTGGCCGGAATGGCGGCGGCAATCTCGCCGCCGGGGTCCACCGCCTGCAGCTGCGTGCCGGCGAGCGTGCCGCCAAAGTCCTGGAAGAACCACCAGGGTACGCCGTTCATGGCGGTCAGCACCACGGTGTCGGGCCCGATCAGCGGCGCGATGCGGCGCGCCACCTCCGGCAAAGCAGGTGCCTTGACGGCGATCACCACCAGATCCTGCACGCCCAGCTCGGTCGGGTCGGCGCTGGCCTGCACGGTGACGGTGGTTTCCACCTGACCGTGCTGGCAGCGCAGGCCGTGGCGCTTGAGTGCATCCAGGGTGGCGCCGCGTGCCACCACGCTGACCTGGCAGCCCGCGCCGGCCAGCCGCACGCCGATCCAGCCGCCGATGGCACCGGCGCCATAGATACAGACCCTGTTGAATTTTTTGTGAGCCATTTTGGCCTCTAGCCCTCGTATTGATTGCGCAAGATGCTCTAATTTTGATAGCTGACGTCGATCCGGTCCACCTGCCGCACCAGCGCGTCGAACACATCCTGCCCGGCGCCGTGGTGGGGGTTGAACTGCAGCGCGTCGCGTGTGCACTTCTGTGCGATGGCCTCGGGCACGGGAATGGCCGCACCCATGCTCAAGGTCGCCATCTGGATCTCGCAGGCGCGCTGCAGCGTCCACAGGATGGCAAAGGTCTGTGCCAGCGTCTGGCCCCAGGCCAGCAGGCCGTGGTTGCGCAGGATGACGGCCGGTTTGTCGCCAATGCTCTTCAACAGGCGCGGTGCTTCTTCGGCGTGGATGGTGATGCCTTCGAACGCGTGGTAGGCCACCATGTCGTGCAGCTGCGCGCTGTAGAAGTTGGTCTGCTGCAGGCCGCCCTGCAGGCAGGCCACCGCCACGCCGGCGGTGGTGTGGGTGTGCATGACGCAGTGCGCACCCTCGATGCCGGCATGGAGGGCCGCATGCACGGTGAAGCCGGCCGGGTTGACTGGAAATCTGGAGCCGTCGAGCACGCGGCCCTGCAGGTCGATCTTCACCAGGTTGCTGGCCGTGACTTCGCTGTAGTGCAGGCCGAAGGGATTGATGAGAAAGTGCTTCTCGTCCCCCGTCACGCTGGCCGGCAGGCGCAGCGTGATGTGGTTGTAGATCATCTCAGTCCAGCCCAGCATGGCGAAGATGCGGTAGCAGGCGGCCAGTTGCTGGCGCGCCTGCCATTCATCCGGGTGCATGTGCGCCGGTGTGGCGGGTTTCAGCATGGCATTCATGGTGGAGTCCCATCAGTGTGTCGAAATATCCCGACGGTCGCGCAGTGGAGGTTTCAGCGCCGGGCCGCCCCAAGCTGAAACGCGGCCCCCTCTGGGGGCAGGGAGCGACACGCAGTGCGCGACCGTGGGGGGCATTCAAGCGTCGGCGGTGAAGCCGATGGCCTTGACGATCGGGGCCCACTTGGCGGTATCTTTCTTCAGCAGCGCAGCCAGCTCGGCCGGCGAGCTCGACATGGCTTCCAGGCCGAAAGTGCCCAGGCCGTCGGCCACGTCTTTGGATGCCAGAGCCGACTTGAGGGCCGCGTTCAGGCGTGCCACCAGATCCGGCGCTGCCTTGCCGGGCAGGAAGAAAGCGAACCACTCGCTGTGTTCCATGTCCTTCAAGCCCTGCTCGGTGTAGGTCGGCACGTCGGGGGCAAAGCGGTTGCGCTTAGGCCCCGAGGTGGCCAGGATGCGCACCTTGCCGGTGGGCAGGTGCTGCGTGATGTCGCCGATGGGGCCGGACACAGCGGCAAGGTTGCCACCCAGCAGGTCCAGCATCGCCGGTTGCGTGCCGCGGTAGCCCACGTGCTTGAGATCGACACCGGCGTGGCGACCCAGCAGCGCGCCGACGAAGTGGGGCGTGGAGCCGGCGGCCGGTGAGCCGAAGCTGGCCTGTCCCGGGTTGGCCTTGATCCAGGCGATGAAGTCGTTGATGTTCTTCACGTTGGCCGGCACCATGGGGCCGACGGCGAAGCCGAAGTCGAACACGCAGGCCAGCGACACGGGCGTGAGGTCATTGATCGGGTCGTAGGGCAGCTTCTTGTAGATGTGCGGGTAGATGGTGAGCATCGAGGTCGGTGTCTGCAGCATCGTGGTGCCGTCGGCCGGCTGGCCCTTGACGTACTGGATGGCGATCTGGCCACCGGCGCCGGTCTTGTTCTCGACCGTGGCGGTCTTGGCGAAGGTGCCGCCGAGCTTGGTGGCGACGCGGCGGCAGGTGGTGTCGGAGGTGCCGCCGGCGGCGAAGCCGGTGACGATCTTCAGGTTCTCGATCTGCGCTTGTGCCATGGCCTGTTGGCCGATGCTGGCCAGCAGGGCCGAAGCGCCCACGGACTGGATGACTTGACGACGGGAAATGCTCATGGGGTCTCCTTGGAATGATGGAACAGGTAGGGCTCAGGATTCATCGCGCAACCAGACCACGGCCCCGGAATGGGTGACCGCGCCCTGGTGGCTCGGACGGACTGTCAGCGCATATTTTTCCAGCAGGCCGCCGCGGGCGCTACCCGTGTTTACCTGCACAGCCGCCAGGCGCTGCGCCAGCTCGGCTGCGCTGAGTTCGACGCTGATGCTGCGCGCTGTGGGGCGGGCATCGATGGTTATCACATCGCCGTCGCGCAACGCGGCAATCGGTCCGCGGTCGGCGGCTTCCGGGCCGGCGTAACCGATGCACAGGCCGCGCGTGGCACCGGAGAAACGGCCGTCGGTCAAGAGCGCTACCTTGTCGCCCATGCCCTGGCCGTAGAGCAGCGCGGTGATGCCCAGCATCTCGCGCATGCCGGGGCTGCCTTTCGGGCCTTCGTTGCGGATCACGATCACATCACCGGGTTGGTAGCGCATGGCTTGCACGGCAGCCTGGGCTTCTTCTTCGGACTCGAACACGCGTGCCGGGCCGCGGTGCACCAAGGTCTTGAGGCCGGCGGTTTTCAGCAGCGCGCCGTCCGGGCACAGATTGCCCTTGAGCACGGCCAGGCCGCCGTCTTTAGAAATGGCGTTTTCAAAACGACGCACCACCTCGCCGTCCGGGGCGTTGGCACCTTCCAACTCTTCGGCCAGGGTGCGGCCGGTCCAGGTCAGGGCGTCGCCATGCAGGTGGCCGCTCTGGAGCAACTGGTGCAGCACGACGGCCGCGCCGCCCACGTAGTACATGTCACGCGCCAGGTACTTGCCGCCGGGGCGCAGGTCGGCAATCAAGGGGGTGCGGGCAAAGACCTCGGCCACATCGTCCAGATGGAACTTGATGCCGGCCTCGTGCGCGATGGCCGGGATGTGCAACGCGGCGTTGGTGGAGCCGCCGGTGGCCGAGACCACGGCGCAGGCGTTCTCCAAGGCTTGGCGCGTCACGATGTCGCGCGGCAACGGGGCATCCCCCATCACGGCTTTCATCAACTGTTTGCCGGCGCGGCGCAGCAGCGGTGCGCGTTCGCTGAAGACGGCCGGCACCATGCTGGAGCCGACCGGTGCCAGGCCCAGCGCTTCCGACACCATGCCCATGGTGTTGGCGGTGAACTGGCCGGCGCAGGCGCCGGCGGTGGGCAGGCAGGTGCGGCTGATGGCGTCCAGCTCGTCTTGCGTGGCATCGCCGGCCAGCACCTTGCCGATGGTCTCGTAGGTGTCGACCACGTTGAGGTCGCGTCCGTTCACGCCCGGTGCCTGCCCTGGCAGCGCGGAGCCGCCATGCACGAAGACGCTGGGCACATTGCAGCGCACCATGCCCATCATCAGGCCGGGCAGGTTCTTGTCGCAGGCGCCGATGCCGAAGATGCCGTCCCACTGGTGGCCGCGCACCGAGGCCTCCACGCTGTCGGCAATCAGCTCGCGTGAAATGAGCGAGAAGCGCATGCCGGAATGCGCCATGGTCAGGCCGTCGGAGATCGAGACCACAGGGCACTCGTGTGGCGTGCCACCGGCGGCGTAGATGCCGGTCTTGGCGTGCTGCGCCTGCTCGCGCAGGTTCAGGTTGCACGGGCTCATCTCGCCGCCGGTGTGGAAGACGCCGATGTGCGGCCGCGCGATGTCGTCTTCGTCCTGGCCGAGCGCGTGCAGGAAGCTGCGTGTGGTGGCACGGATGGTGCCCTCGTAAATGGTGGCGCTGCGGAATTTCTTCTTGTCGGTCATGGGTTCATCCTGCATTGAGGTGCAGGCCATTGTCCATCTGGATCACCGCGCCCGTCATGCCGGGCATGCGTTCGGTGATGAAGCAGGCCAGCGCCGCCACCTCTTCGGGTTGCGAGACGCGCTGGAGCGGCGAACTTTCGGTCTGCACCCGCAGTACCTCGGCGTGGCGTACGGCGTCCAGCACGCGGCTGGGCAGGCCGCCCTCGACGAAGCCCGGCGCGATGGCGTTGACGCGGATCTGCGGTCCCAGCGCGCGCGCCAGCGACAGCGTGAGCGTGTTGACGGCACCCTTGGAGGCGGCATAGGCCATGGACGAGCCGCGCCCGATGACGCCGCCGATGGACGAGATGTTGACCACGCTGCCGTGGCCCGAAGCCTTGAGTGCCGGGACGCAGGCGCGCGTCATGCGGTACAGGCCGACGGTGTTGACGTCGTAGGTGCGGTGGAACTCTTCCGGCGTGAGGGCATCGAGGTCGGCGTGCGCAATGAAGCGCGTGGTGCCGGCGCAGTTGATCAGCGCGTCGATGCGGCCGAAGCGCTGCAGCGCGGCGGCGGCAAAGGCGGCGCAGCTGTCATCACTCGTCACGTCGAGGTGTTGCAGCAGCGGGCTGATGCCATGCGCCTCGCACTCGGTCGCCACGTCCAGCAGCTGCACGTGGTTGGCATCGTCCAGCCAGCTCAAGGCCAGTTGCCAGCCGTGCGCGGAGAACTCGTGTGCGCAGGCGGCGCCGATGCCGGTGGCGGCACCGGTGATGAGGCAGACGCGTTTGGATGGGGTCATTGCTTCAATAGGTCTTGTCGCCGGCGGCGAACGGCTTCACATCGCCCTTGTACAGTGCGGCCAGCGCGCTGGTCTGGCGCACCAGGATCTGCGTGTCCAGGCCGACGGCGACGAAGGTCGCGCCCAGCGCCAGATAGTGGCGTGCCAGCGTCTCGTCGCTGACCAGGATGCCGGCGGCCTTGCCGCTCTTGACGATGCGGCGGATCGCGTCGTCGATGGCGGCCTGCACTTCCGGGTGCGTGGCATGGCCCACGTGGCCGAGCGAGGCCGACAGGTCGGCCGGGCCGATGAAGACGCCGTCCACACCGGGCGTGGCGGCGATGGCTTCGAGGTTGTTCAGCGCGGTGCGCGATTCGACCTGCACCAGCAGGCAGGCCTGCTCGTTGGCCTCCTTGGCGTAGTTGGGGTAACGGCCCCAGCGCGAGGCGCGCGCGCCGGCCATGCCGCGGATGCCGCCCTGGCCGTCGTTCTGCGGGTAGCGCATGGCGCGCACCAGCGCTGCGGCCTGCTCGGCCGTGTCCACCATCGGCACCAGCAGGGTCTGGAAGCCCAGGTCGAGGAACTGCTTGATCAGCGCCGTGCCGGCCTCGCCGTGGCCCAGCGGCACGCGGCCGATGGCGTGCGTGCCGGGATAAGCCGCCACGGCCTGCAACTGGCCGAGCAGCGTGGTGAGCGTATTGGGTGAATGCTCGCCGTCGAGCAGCAGCCAGTCGAAGCCGGCGCCGGCGCAGATCTCGGTGCTGATCGGGTTGGCCAGGTTGACCCACAGGCCGATCTGGGCCTGCCGGTTCGCGATCGCTTGTTTGAAACGGTTGGTAGGTGTCTTCATGAGAATTTGAAGTTGAGTTGACCGAGCGGACCATAGTCCGCCTCGAACAGGTCGCCGGCCTGGCCCGGCACCGGGCGTGTGAAAGAGCCGGCCAGCACGATTTGCCCGGCTTCCAGATGTTCGCCCCAAGGGGCTAGCTTGTTGGCCAGCCAGGCAATGCCGATGGCCGGGTGGCCCTGTACGCCGGCCGCCAGCCCGGTTTCTTCCACCACGCCGTTCTGGCGCAGGATGGCGCCGATCCAGGGCATGTTCACGTCGGCGGGCCTGGCGCGCGCAGCGCCGACCACGAGGCCGGCGTTGGCGGCGTTGTCGCTGATGGTGTCGAACACCTTGCGCATCACCTTGCTGTGGCGGTCGAACTGCTCGATGCGGGCGTCGATGATCTCGATCGCCGGTGTCACGTAGTCGGTGGCGGCCAGCACCTGTTCTGCCGTCACGTTCGGTCCCACAAGCGGCGCCTTCAGTACGAAGGCCAACTCCACTTCTACCCGTGGCGCGATGAAGCGTTGGGCGGGGATGTCCAGCACCTGGCCCGGCGTGCAGGTGAAGAGCATGGAATCCAGCAAGGTGCCGTAGTCGGGTTCGTCGATCTGGCTCGACTGCTGCATGGCGCGCGAGGTCAGGCCGATCTTGTGGCCGATCACGCGGTGCCCCTGCGCCAGTTGCAGCGCCACCCAGGCGCGGCTGACGCGGTAGCCGTCCTCGATCGTCATGCCGGGGAAGCGCTTGGAGAAGTGCTCCAGTTGCGTGCGCGTGTCCTGCGCCTGCTGCAGCTCGGCGGCCAGTTGTCGGGTGAGTTCTGGGGTGAACATGCGGCTATGCGGTCAGTGAGGAAACAGCGGATGGATATTGCTGTGCTTGGCGTTGTAGACCTCGCGGCCTTCGTCGATCTGCAATGTGATGCCGAGGTGGCGTTTCGAAAATATCGGGTCAAAATGGGCTTTTGTCCTCGCCAGTATTTCGTCGCCCGCTCTTGTTTTTGTAGCATCCGAGCGACCATAGCCCATGCGCAGGTTCAGGTAGACGAAGGCGTAGTCGTGCTGGCCGTCGGCCACGGCATAGTGCGGTGCCGGGTAGGCCAGCACGCGCGTGCCGCCGGTGGGGAAGACCGGTTCGCCGGTTTCGTCCTTTTGCTTCACCATCACGTCGGCCAAGTCGCGGCACAGCGCCGTCATGTCGGTTTCCTGGTCGAGATTGGCGGTGTAGAGGATGACGAGGTGGGGCATGGTGGGGTTCTCTCAGAGTCTCGGAAAGGCGCGATAGCCGTCGGCCGACGAAGCCTGCGGCGGCGGGACGGCGTCGCCGCTGACCGGTAGCACCGGAAACACGGCGTTGATCTGGCCGGTGCCCGACGCGCCGAAGTAGGGCGTGACGACCTCGGCCTGGCCACTGTAGTCGGACCAGCCGAGGGCGCCCAGCAGCATGGCGGTGTCGTGCATGAAGCCTTCGCCGTGGCCCTTGCTGGCGTATTCGGGCAGCATGTCGCAAAACGCCTTCCAGTTGCCGCGCTGCCACATCCGGACCACTTCCTTGTCCAGGGTTTCGAGAAAAGGGCTCCAGATCTTGAAGGCATATTCCGGCGCCAGGCCGTTCTGCGCGAAGCGGTGCGAGAGCGAGCCGCTGGCGAGGAAGGCGACCGTGCCATCGTAATGATCCTCGATGGCGCGGCGCATGGCCCAGCCCAGGCGCGCGCTGTCGTTGAGGTAGTGCACGGTGCACAGTGCCGAGACCGAGATGGACTTGAAGTGCTGGTCGGCGTTCATGTAGCGCATCGGCACCAGCGTTCCGTACTCCGGGTTGAGCGTGGTGGCGTGGTGGGCCAGGGTCTCGACACCGTGCTCGTTGCAGACCTTGGCCAGCAGCTGGCCGAGTTCCGGGTTGCCCGGAAACTCGAAGTCCAT
>Ga0255338_1005514_pt1 | contig 11588 bp, 12 predicted proteins | sample MeOH1_35cm_T4_19_FD_203715 | JGI IMG/M metagenome (GOLD analysis project Ga0255338, IMG submission 203715) | Sandy soil microbial communities from University of British Columbia, Vancouver, Canada - MeOH1_35cm_T4_195 | ecosystem: Engineered > Artificial ecosystem > Sand microcosm > Unclassified ... | reverse complement strand
TAAGCTTAAGATCCCGTACTAAAGCGCAGTAGTCCTCAAGTTCTTCGTTCTTCATTACAAAGGACTGGTAAAACGGCAGCGGGGCATGACTGGTGAAACCGAGACAATGAAAACCCAGTCTAAGCGCATCCTGAACATAATCCTCAAGTTCTCCTGTCCCGTCACAAAATCGAGAATGGGTATGAAAATTGGCTAGAATCATAGGATCCCCTCCTGTTTATCCTGGTTATGTTCAACAAACCAGTCAATCAACCGGCGCGAAATGCTGATCTTGTCCGGTATTGGGGGAAAGTCCGGTGGTGAAAACCAGCCAGCATCCTTGATCTCATGTTCATCAATCCTTAACTCGCCTGAGGAGTATTCTGCTGTAAAACCAATCATCAGGGAGTCGGGAAAGGGCCAGGATTGACTGCCAAAATATTTTATGTTCTTTACCTCGATTCCAACCTCTTCTCGAATTTCCCGCTGCACACACTCCTCCAGGGTTTCTCCCGGTTCCACGAACCCGGCAAGTACGCTGTACATAAGATGTGAAAAACGGGCCCCGCGGGCGAGGAGAAGCTGGTTATCGCGAACTACCGCTACGATAACAGCGGGGGACAAGCGGGGAAAACTTATAAGCCCGCAGTTTGGGCATAGCTTGGCCCGCTCATCAACTTTGGTGTGAGTGGGAGTCCCGCACCGACCGCAGTACTGTTGGGTGCGGTCCCAGTTAACTATTTGGATGGCATGTCCGGCCAGGCGAAATAACTGTTCGTCAAGGCTGAAAAGCCGGTTTAGCTCAATAAAATTCATCCCGTCCGGTACTGGAGCAGCCGGCTGAAGTTCTGCAGAATAACAAGGTTTTCCGTTCAAGGTGCCAAGATATTGCCTTCGTACAGGGTCTAAACCCAGTTCGGAAAGACTGATTATGAGTGGTACGAAAGGTCTTTCCGCGTTCTGCCCCAGCAGCAATTTCTGACCAGTGAAGGCAAACCAATATGCCGGTGCTTGCTCTGGTTTAGCCGGAGTGATCCCAGGTGAAAAATTCATCAGTATTTATGTCGCTCCTTCCGTGACAGCAGTTGTGGCGGTTTGACTACTCCTACATATTCCTTTTTCCATCCCTATTATCCTGCTTTAATTAAGACTTAATCCAGCGGATGGTCGGTACCACCCCGACAGAAGTGAAATATAATACACGAAGAATGCATTGGAGGTGGCGCCGGTGCGACCAGTAATGCCTGACTGGAGAAGACTCGTAGCCGGGGTTGATTCTTCAATTCCATTGCCAGACGGAAGCCGGGTAACCAGCGTGAACTTCGACAACTCTGCTACCACTCCACCCTTTTGGTCCGTGCTGCAGGAGCTTCAGAATTTTATCTCTGTATATGCCTCTGTACATCGAGGCGCGGGCTACAAATCGCAGGTTTCCAGTGACTTTTACGAAAGAGCCAGAAAAACAGTAGCGGGTTTTGTTCATGCCGATCTGAGAAGTCAGACTGTTATTTTCGTCAAAAACACCACCGAAGCCATAAATAAGTTGTCTTACCGGCTGTTTGACAGCACAAAAAAACCAGTTGTCCTGTCGAGTGAGATGGAACATCACTCCAACGACCTTCCCTGGCGCAAGCACGGGGTTGATTACATCGCCGTTGATGGAACCGGTAGGCTTTGTCTTGATGACTTGAAAAGGAAATTGGAAAAATATAGAGGGGCGGTAAAGCTGGTTGCCGTCACTGGCGCCTCTAACGTTACCGGCTATATTAATCCTGTAAATTATATAGCTGAAGTTGCACATGGCTACGGGGCCAAAATCCTGATTGACGGGGCCCAAATGGTCCCTCATTTCCCCATAGATATGAAGCCGGCGGGGTCTCCTCAGCATATTGACTTCCTAGCCTTTTCCGCCCACAAAATGTACGCGCCCTTCGGGACAGGAGTATTGATAGGTCCTAAAAAGGCCTTTGATGTGGGCACTCCGGAATACGTCGGCGGGGGGACGGTCAAATCAGTTACCCGCGAAAAGGTAGTATGGAACAGCCCGCCTTGCAAGGAAGAAGCCGGGACCCCTAACCTCACGGGCGTAGTCGCCTTGGTCTTTGCTATCGAGACCATAAGAACACTGGGTTTGGCTAATATTCACCGCTATGAGAGCAGTTTATCGGAATATGCATTGGCAGGACTTAGAAACGTGCCAGGCGTGCAATTGTACTTTAAGGAAAAACCAAGCGATCCGAGGCTGGGAATTATCCCGTTTAACCTCGCTGGAGTGCCACATAGCCTACTTGCAAGAATTTTATCAGATGAGGCAGGAATTGCCGTGAGAAACGGCTGCTTTTGTGCCCAGTATTATGTTCGCAAGCTATTAGATATCTCTGGCGAATCCCAGGGAGCGGCGGCGAATTCCCAGGTTGGTTCCATTCCTGGAATGGTTAGGGTGAGTTTTGGTCTATATAATGTTTACAGCGAGATAGATCTTTTGCTTAATACTTTACAGCACGTAGCAGAGCATAAATTACGGTACATCCAAAGATATGGCAAATTGACAAAGGGACATAGGGTCTGGTACCCTGATTCTATATAGATATTGGTTGGAGGAGTCAGAATGAGTGAACAACTTAACTATCAGGGAACGGAGAATTACATTGTATCCCCTGACCTGCGCAACAGCGTCAATATTGCTGTGGCCCTGAAGCGGCCACTATTGATCAAGGGCGAGCCAGGGACGGGTAAAACCGTTTTGGCTGAAAGTATTGCTAAATCTCTTGGTCTGCGTCTCATTGTCTGGAATATTAAGTCTACTACAAAGGCCCAGGAGGGCCTTTATGTCTATGACACAGTGCAGCGCTTATATGACAGCCAATTTGGAGACAGCGACGTTTCCGACATCAAGCAGTACATTAAGCTGGGCAAACTCGGACAAGCCTTTGCATCCCCGGAACGGTTAATATTATTAATTGACGAGATTGATAAAGCGGATCTGGAGTTCCCCAATGACCTGCTCTGGGAATTGGATGTTATGAACTTTCACATTCCTGAAACAGGAGAAACGATCACGGCACAACACAGGCCAATAGTTATTATAACCAGCAATGCTGAGAAAGAACTGCCGGATGCCTTTCTACGCCGCTGTATCTTCCATTACATTGATTTTCCTGACAAGGAAATGATGCAGAGCATCGTACATGTACACTACCCTGAGCTGGAGAAAAGGCTGCTGCAGGAAGCGCTTAAGGCTTTTTACTGGCTGCGCGAGGTCCCGGGCCTGCAGAAAAGGCCCAGCACGAGCGAATTACTAGACTGGGTTCAGGCACTCTCTATTGGGGGAATTCATCCGGATAAAATCACCCGCGAAATCCCTTACCTAGGCGCCTTACTCAAAAAGAACCAGGACTTTGACCAGGTGTTACGGCAGCTTAATGCGCGCGGTACGGAAGGTCCCTCCCGCCCCGCAAACCGATCCTGGTAGGGCCAGGTTATGTTTACAAGCTTTTTCTATGAACTGCGGCGCCAGGGTGTACAGGTTTCCTTAACGGAATGGATGACGTTGATGGAAGCACTCACAACTGGTCTTGCGGACTCCAGCCTTACCGGTTTTTATTACTTGGCCCGTGCAGTCTTGGTGAAAAGTGAGACGCAATTTGATAATTATGACCTCGCCTTTCAAAACTACTTTAAAGGGATTGAAACCCCCGCCAAGCTGCTGGACCAGGTTGAAGAATGGCTTAAAAACCCCCTTCCCCCCAGGATGTTTTCCGAGGCTGAACGTCAGGCACTGCTGGACAAAATGGGGCTTCCCAACTGGGAAGCCTTAAGGGATGCATTGGAGGAACGACTGCGCACTCAGGACGGTCCACATCACGGCGGTTCCAAGTGGGTTGGAACAGGTGGAACCTCCCCCTTCGGGCATTCCGGGGTTCACCCAGGCGGGGTCAGGATTGGGGGGGATTCCCATGGGCGTTCGGCGGTAAAGGTCGCCGCCGAGCGAAACTATCGCGAATATCGCACTGATACAACACTCGGTGTGCGCCAATTTGAGGTTGCTCTGCGGCGATTGCGCCAATTTAGCACCAGAATTGACGCTCCCAGGGACGAACTTGATCTGGAAGGGACGGTTGACGCTACCTGTCAGAATGCAGGGCAGCTCAAGTTAGTCTGGACCCGGCCGCGGAAGAACGCGGTCAAGGTGTTAGTGTTGATGGACGTGGGAGGATCCATGTATCCTCATGCAAATATTTGCAGCCAGCTGTTTACTGCTGTACATCGGGCATCACACTTTAAATCCCTCAAGTTTTACTACTTCCATAATTGTATTTATGATCACCTGTACACAGATGCATCCTTGAACAACAGCCGCTCAGAAAAAACGGAGTCTGTACTGCGCACCTTGGACAGTGACTACAAGGTGGTACTGGTGGGAGACGCCGCTATGGCGCCCAGTGAACTAATGATGGCAGGAGGCCACATTTTCTGGGATACAGATAATGAAATCCCTGGTATTTCCTGGTTGCAACAGCTGGATCGCCGGTTTTCCCACTCTGTATGGTTAAACCCCATCCCCCAAGTCCAGTGGGAACGGATTTGGGGAAGCCAGACCATTGAGATGGTTCGTAAGATTTTCCCCATGTATGAATTGACCCTCGAAGGATTGGAACAGGCAATCAAGAGCTTAATGGTTCGCAAATAACCACAACAAAGGAACCTCGAGAAGAGGTTCCTTTGTTGTGTGCGGCTCTTTAGCTGTTTTGGGCAAATTCCTTGCATTGGCGCCAGTGGGACATAAAGTCTGAGGCTTGCTTTGTCAAATTGGCCCGTAACAGGTCAGCTGGTCTGCCGCTGGCCTTTATTTCACCGTCTATTAAGATCAGCGCTCGCTCTGCCATGCGCTGAATGTCGTTAAAGTCATGGCTTACAAGTACGCTGGTGACCTTGGTCTGCTTAAAGATTCGGGTCAGGTCGGAAAACAGGGATTTTTTAATAGGAGCATCCAGGGCCGAGAAGGGTTCGTCCAGGAATAAAACTTCAGGTTCCAAGACAAAGGCCCGGGCCAAACTAACCCTTTGAGCCTCCCCCCCGGATAATGAACGAGCAGTTTGCTGCTTAAGGTGGGCTATCCCAAACTGTTCCAGCCAACTCTCTACCCTTGGCCCGATCAAGGCTTGCGGAACCTTGCGGATTTTAAGCCCGACTGCTACATTGTCATAGACAGTGCTGTTTAACAACAAGGGTTCCTGAAAAACTATGGCAATCTGCCGCCGTACTGTCAAGGGGGCCTTCCCGGAAATCAGCTGTCCTTTAAACCACATGCTGCCGGAGGTGGGTAGGGCCAAAAACGCGAGCAGCTTCAACAAACTGCTTTTGCCGGAACCGTTTGGCCCGACCAGGCCGACACATTCCCCAGGGCTAAGTTCAAAATCAATATCGCGCAGGATGTATTTTCCACTCTTTTTCCAGCAGATGCCCTCCGTTTTTAGCATTCTCTACTCCCCCTGCTGTTGTTGCTGCAGAAGGGTTAACCAAAACGTAACCCCATAGGCCAATAAGGAAAGTATTACGCTCAAGGCAATCGCCACATCAAAGTTGCCTTTTGAAACTTCGAGTACAGTAGCGGTAGTGAGCACACGTGTTTCGTCCTTAATATTTCCCCCGACCATCATGGAAGCCCCCACCTCCGAAACCACTGCCCCGAATCCGGCAATGATCGCTGCAAACAGGCCGAAGCGGACCTCCTTTAACAACAGCCACAAATATTGCAAATTTGTGACGCCCAATGCCCTAATCTGCAGTCTGAGTTTGGGATCGGTCTGCTGAATTGCAGCGCTGGTGAGCCCCGTCACAACAGGCGCCGCGATTATAGCCTGGGCAATGATGATGGCTGTGGTGGTATAAAGGATATTGAAATACCCGAAAGGGCCGGAGCGCCAGAGAAAAATAGTTACCCAGAGGCCCACTACCACAGGGGGCAGGCCCATGCCGCTGTTTACGATACTTAAAACCACTTTCCTCCCGGGAAAATTTTTCAGGGCCAGGAATGTTCCCGCGGGAACTCCAAGCACCAAACTGATCAAGGTTGCTGTACCCGAAACTCGCAAGGTGGTCAGGGTGATTTGCAGCACCTCCGGGTCCCCAGTCACTAAGAGCTGCAGCGCCTTAAGGATGCCCTGCCAAATTTGCTCCATCCTTTAGTTCCTCCCTGCAGTCTGAAAGCAAGATGCGCCTATTTTGCAGCCAGACCCGCTTCTGATTTACCTGCATCAGCGAAGAATAATGCCTGGCCGTATTTATCCTTGCCAAATTCAGCGATCAGCTTTTGCGTGGCGGAATCAACCATGAAGTCGTCAAAGGCTTTGGCCCCTTCTTGGTTTACTTTAGGGAACTTTTCAGGGTTTACCTGCATTACATGGTAAATGTTAAGCAGGGCAGCGTCTCCCTCTTTAAGGATCTCTAATTTGAGGTTCTTCTTGTTGGCAAGATAAGTAGCTCTGTCAGTAAGGGTATAACCCGCTTTATCAGAGGCTATGTTCAAAGTTTGACCCATGCCTGTGCCGCTTTGCAGGTACCATTTGCCGGCTGGTTTAATTCCAGCCTTAACCCACAGGGACTTTTCCATTTTATCAGTTCCGGAATCATCTCCCCTGGAAACGAAAACAGCCTGTGCAGCCTCGATGGCCTTCAGTCCCTCAAGCACATTCTTGCTATCCTTAACTTTGGCCGGGTCCTCTGCAGGGCCCACCAGGATAAAGTCATTGTGCATTACCAGCTTGTAGTTAATTCCTGTCTTATTGTCCACCAACTTTTTCTCGGAGGCTGGCGCGTGCACCAAGAGTACATCCGCTTCACCCTTCTCACCCATGGCAAGGGCAGCCCCGGTACCAACTGCTATGGTCTTAACCTTGTATCCGGTCTTCTTCTCAAATTCCGGGATCAGTACCTCCAAAAGACCACTGTCCTGGGTGCTTGTAGTTGTTGCCAGGATAACATTCGGATTAGCGGGCGTGGGAGGTTGTGCAGTTGGGGTAGCCGTCTTTCCGCAGCCGGACAAAACGACGCTAAATAACAGCATTAAAATGGACAAATAACTTAAGGCTCTTGTTTTCTTCATTATCTTTTCTCCTCTACTATCAACATTTTTCAGCTTGCGAATATTACTGTGCCGGTTAAAGAAGTATCGTACCCAACCTGGCTTTGGATCGCGGTCCGAAAGGCTCTGGAGTTCAGGGTGGAATTCAACTGCTGCCAAGAGGCCGTGTTGGTCGTGTCCTTCAGACACACCAGATCGTATCTTTCGCTGAATAGAGGTACAAAACCCAGTCCGAGGCCGGCAGCCGCAGACTGAACCCCAATTCCGGCGTCCGCTTGTCCATTGGCAACCCTGCAAGCAACCCCGAAATGAGTAGTTTCTTCCAGATCGTAGCCCGCAAGAGCGCCAGGCGATATATTGGCCTTGTGCAAATAAGAGTCGAACCTCAATCGCGTACCTGAGCCTTTTTGGCGGTTGACAATTCTCAGGCCTTTTCGGTTTACATCCTCCCAGCTCTTTAATCCAACAGGGTTTCCCGTTTGAACAATCCAACCCTGAACTCGCTGAACCAGATTTACCACATTTATTGACTCGCCTGAAAGGATATAATGGATAAATGGCAGGTTGTACTCCTCCGTGGTTTCATCCCACAGGTGCACCCCTGCAAAATCGGCCTGACGTTTATAAAGGCTAATCAGCCCTTCCATACTGCCTGTAAATGAATGAGAAATAGCTTCGGGATTCGGCAGATGCTGCATGAACTCAATCAACAGCTCGATAACAGGATCGTGACTGCCAACAAAGCGCAGTGAGTTTTGGGAGTCCAACACCGTTGGTTCAACCGCGGGTACTGTAGGTGAGCGAGAACTCCCCTGGAAATAGCGATCAAGGGCGTCGGGATGAATTCTGAGCTGACGCCCCAGACGCTGAGCCTTGATTTCACCGCGTTTTACCAGTTCATAGAGTGTATACTTCGATACTTTTAAGATCTGAGCGGCTTCTTCGACAGTTAAAGGAACGCTTTTGTCCAATGAGTTTCACCTCCTGTCTGGATGAGTGAGCCTGTTCAAGGACTTGATCAATTTCCCCCGAAAATACTGCTTAACAATTAGAGTTTACCTATGTTCACCTTGGAAGTCAATTGTTTAGTTAGGTGTAGTTTGTTTAGGTTGTATTTAGTTAGTTGTTGTTGCGTCTTGTTGAATCACTCGGGGCCCCCTTCAAGGAAAACTTTCGATCTATTGCAAAAAAAACAAACAGAATTATTATGTAACAATTGATGAATTTGCTATAGTATATTACAATCTTTCTTGTACGCAGTATTTTAGATTCCAAAGGAGGCCCAACGGGACTGATGGAAGTTAACGCCTATCCGATAGAATATGACGAAATGTTTCAGTCTGAGAACGTTCACTACAACTTGGCAGTATCTGAATTAGTTAAAGCTGCCCTTTCACGCAAAGAAGGAGTACTCACATCCTCCGGTGCGTTAAGTGTTACCACTGGTAAGTATACCGGTCGTTCTCCACTGGACAAATTCATAGTAGATGAACCCTCTGTTACCAAGCACATCGCCTGGGGAAGTGTAAACAGGCCCATCTCACAGGAAAAGTTTGAGCGAATTTATAGCCGGGTTAAAGAATACTTAAAAGGGCGCGAACTGTTTGTGTTTGATGGGTTTGCCGGAGCGGATGAAAAGTACCGCCTGCCCATAAGGGTTATTAATGAGTTTGCCTGGCAAAACCTCTTCGTACGTCAATTGTTTATCCGCCCTACTGAGGCGGAGCTTAGAGTACACAAGTCCCAATTTACTGTGATTTGCGTTCCCGGGCTTAAGGCTGACCCGAAAACAGATAGCACTAATTCAGAAGCTTTTATTATCTGCTCTTTCGAAAAACGAGTTATTCTAATTGGCGGCACTCATTATGCCGGAGAAATGAAGAAATCCATTTTTAGCGCTTTAAACTACTTCTTGCCCTTTCAGGCTGTGTTCCCGATGCACTGCTCGGCAAACTTGGGTAAAAAGGGAGATGTGGCGCTATTTTTCGGTCTCTCGGGTACGGGTAAGACCACTCTTTCAGCTGACCCGGAGCGCGGTCTTATCGGGGACGATGAGCATGGTTGGTCCAATGAGGGGATTTTCAATTTTGAAGGCGGATGTTATGCCAAGTGCATTAACTTATCCCAAAAAAAGGAACCGCAAATCTGGGACGCAATTAAATATGGTACAGTGTTGGAGAATGTGGCGCTAGACCCCAAGACGCTTGAAGCAGACTATAACGATGGTAGTCTGACCGAAAATACCCGCGCAGGATATCCTATCGACTATATTCCTGGTTCGGTTATCCCAGGGGTTGGCGGACATCCTCAAGTGGTGGTCTTTTTAACGGCCGATGCCTTTGGGGTCTTGCCACCTTTTGCTAAGCTCACTAAAGAGCAGGCAATGTATCATTTCCTGTCAGGCTATACCTCTAAGCTGGCCGGCACTGAACGTGGTATCACGGAGCCAGAAGCGACTTTCTCAACCTGCTTTGGAGCTCCTTTCCTTCCACTTCCCCCTATCCAGTATGCAGAAATGCTAGGAAAACGAATCTCGGAAAATGCTGCTCACGTGTACCTGGTGAACACAGGTTGGTCCGGGGGTTCCTATGGCAAGGGCAAGCGCATTAACCTCGCACATACCAGGGCCATGATTTCCGCGGCTTTAAACGGTAGTGTGGAAAGTGCAAACTTCACTCCGGACCCTATATTTAATGTACTTGTTCCAGATCAGATTGACGGGGTGCCCTGTGAAGTTCTAGACCCGCGCAATACCTGGCAGAACAAGGATGAATATGATCTGGTGGCACAGGATCTGGCCTTCAGGTTTACAACTAACTTCAAGCAATTCAGCAAGGTTTCCGAAGATATCAGAAGCGCCGGCCCAAGAGTTAAATAGACATGCTTGTCCGCAGAACATTAAAAAGAGCGCATAAGGCGCTCTTTCTGTACATTATATATTGTCTGATTAGCTACAGAATGAAAAGGCTTTAAAGCGTCGGCACCATTACCAAAAGGTAGAGTGCCCAACCCAAAACACCCAAGATGAGGCTGGCTTTCCTGGGACGTTTAAAGCAGGTGCCGTTGACACAGATTTGGAACCAAAACAAAAAGGACGCAGTAACAATCAGCATCATACCAATTAGTAGCATCATGGCGGGAATTAACTCACGACCAACACCGAAGCCCATAACTACACCCCCCTTTAAAAACAATGTAAAGCTCTATTATTATTCTAACATAATATTCAGACCATTCACCGAATTATCGGTCAATTGTTGAAAATTGGACTTTTTCGGTTGTAAGTCAGCTCCAAACAGTTTTTCTGATACTTAGTTCGTGACGGAACTTACAATCTCTCGGAGGATATCGCGGATTAAGGGTAAGTTACACCGGCAGTTTCAGTGGCTACTTACCCTCCCAACGCGGAAAAAGCTTGTGCTCAATATTGAATTGGTCGAGCGCTTTCCCTACAGTTTGGTTGACAATGTCATCGATACTCTTTGGCATATGGTAAAAGGCAGGCATTGGAGGCAGAATTACTCCTCCCATTTCAGCTACGGCAGTTAGCAGCCTTAAATGACCAATATGCAAAGGGGTCTCCCTGGGGATAACCACCAGCTTTCGCTGCTCCTTAAGTACAACGTCAGCAGCCCGGATCAATAACGTATCGTTATAGGAGTTGGCCAGGCCGGACAGACTCTTAATTGAACACGGCGCGATTATCATGCCATCAGTCTTAAAGGAGCCGCTGGCAATAGGTGCCCCTATGTCCAGACTGTCGTATACGGAGTCGGCCAGGTCCTCAACCTCTTTTACCGTATAGCCGGTCTCAGTAACTATGGTTCTTTTTCCATTGTCTGTAAGCACCAGGTGCGATTCTACTTGACAGTCCTTTAGAGCCTGGAGGAGGCGTATCCCATAAATGGCGCCCGTTGCACCGGATATTCCAACAATTAACTTCATGCTTCTCCCTTATTTTAAGGTTGTAATATAATCTGTGCTCCAGAGGTAAAGCAAGCGGATACGAAACCTGAATTCAAGCCTATATTCACCTTGCGTTAAAAAGGCGCTTATGTTCGCGCATAATACAGCAGTCAGTAATCAGCCTAAGGCCCATCTCCCGCACGTTGATTTTATCCATAGGGGTCAAAGTTCCCAATTGAAACCAGGCTGTGCGATTTCCGGTATCGAGGCATTCCTGGGCCACACTCAGAGCGTCCTCAGGTCGACGGAAAACGTCTACAATATCGACCCTTTCCCCTATTGAGGCCAGGTCGGGTTTAGCCTCCATTTCGAGGATTGATTTGGCCTTTGGGTTTACCGGGATCACACGATACCCTTGTTTGATCAGATAATCGGGCACAAATAATCCCCCTCAATCCGGTGTAAATTCCGACAAGATTAAAGTTGCATTGTGACCGCATCTATTGCTCCTTATAGGCAAATTCATTTGGCAAATTGGTCCTCCAATTCCGTCAGGGTCATCAGGACCTGGCGAGGCTTGCTCCCTTCGAAGCCTCCTACCACGCCTTTTTGTTCGAGC
>Ga0255338_1005513_pt1 | contig 11588 bp, 9 predicted proteins | sample MeOH1_35cm_T4_19_FD_203715 | JGI IMG/M metagenome (GOLD analysis project Ga0255338, IMG submission 203715) | Sandy soil microbial communities from University of British Columbia, Vancouver, Canada - MeOH1_35cm_T4_195 | ecosystem: Engineered > Artificial ecosystem > Sand microcosm > Unclassified ... | reverse complement strand
GGCGGCGCCGGCGACGACTGGGTGGTCGGCGGCAAGGACAACGACAGTCTCGCAGGCGACGCCGGCGTGGACATCGTGTTCGGCAACCTCGGCGCCGACACCTGCGAGGGCGGCGCAGGCGATGACGTCGTGCGCGGGGGCCAGGGGGACGACATCGTGCGCGGCGGCGACGGGAACGACTTCGTCTCCGGCGACCGCGGCTCGGACACCGTGTCGGGCGGGCTGGGCGCCGACACCTTCCACACCTTCGGCGACAACGGCCTCGACCAGGTGCTCGACTTCAGCCGCGCCCAGGGCGACCGGGTGCTGGTCAGCGAGGGCGCGACCTGGACCGTCAGCCAGCAGGGTTCCGACGTGCTCATCGACCTGACCGGCGGCGGCCGAATGGTGCTGGTCGGCGTGCAGCTATCCTCGCTCACCGACGGCTGGATCACCGCGGTCTAGCTGGCGCTCGCCCGCGCAACGGCTACAACAGGTCGTCACACTCGGGGGAGTTCAGCATGATCCGGTCCGCCGCCCTGGCCGTGGGCTTCGCTGTGGCCGCCTGTGCGGCCCAGGCCCAGCCCATCAGCCCTTACGCCTCGGCCGGCGAACAGCAGGCGGCGCTCACCGACGGGCGCACCACGTCCGTCGAGTTGGTGCGGGCCTATCTGGACCGCATCGAGCGGCTCGACCGGGCCGGGCCGAAGTTGAACGCGGTGCTGACGCTCAACCCCCGCGCCCTGGACGACGCCGCTCGCCTCGACGCCGAACGCAAGGCGGGCAAGCTGCGCGGGCCCCTGCACGGCGTCACCATCCTGCTCAAGGACAACATCGAGACCGCCGACGGCACGGCCACCACCGCCGGCTCCCTGGCGCTGGCCGCCAACGTCACCGGCCGCGACGCTCCGATCGTGAGCCGGCTGCGCGAGGCCGGCGCCGTCGTCCTGGGCAAGACCAACCTCTCGGAGTGGGCCAATTTCCGTTCCACCCGCTCGGTCAGCGGCTGGAGCGGCGTGGGCGGGCTGGTGCGCAACCCCTATTCCCTGGACCGCACCGCCTGCGGCTCGTCCTCCGGATCGGGCGCCGCGGTGGCCGCGGGCTTGGCCGCCTTCGCCATCGGCACCGAGACCGACGGTTCGATCACCTGCCCGGCCGCCATGAACGGCGTCGTCGGCCTGAAGCCCACCGTGGGCCTGGTCGCGCGCACCCACATCGTGCCGATCTCGCCCACCCAGGACACCGCCGGGCCGATGACCCGCACCGTGGCCGACGCCGCGGCCATGCTGAACGTCATCGCCGGCAGCGACCCCTCCGACCCGGCGACCAAGGACGCCGACGCCCGGAAGGCCAACTACCTCGCCGGCCTCAGGCGCGACGCACTGAAGGGCCAGCGCATTGGGGTCTGGTTCAGTTGGAAGGGCCGCTCGCCCCAGACCGACGCGGTGTTCGAGGCGGCGCTGAAGACCCTGCGCGACCAGGGCGCGGTGCTGGTCGACATCAAGGGCCCCGAGGACGCGGTCATGAGCAAGATCGGCGAGCTCGAGGGCGACACCTTGCGCACCGAGTTCAAGGCCGCCCTGAACGACTACCTCGCCACCACGCCGGCGGCGGTGAAGAGCCGGACGCTGGACGACCTGATCGCTTTCAACAAGGCCGAGCCCCGCGAGACGCCGCTGTTCGGCCAGGAGATCTTCGACGCCGCCGCCGCCAAGCCGCCGATCACCGATCCCGGCTATCTCGAAAAGCGCGCGACCGCGCGCAAGCTGGCCCGCGACGGCCTGGACAAGATGCTGGCCGACAACAAGCTGGACGCCATCGTCTCGCCCAGCGGCGGCCCGCCCTCGCGCGTCGACCCGGTGAACGGCGGCCCGTTCTTCGGCTCGCCGTCGAGGCTGCCGGCGGTGTCGGGATATCCGCACCTGACCGTGCCGGCCGGCTACGCCACCGGCCTGCCCGTGGGCCTCTCGTTCCTGGGCGCCGAATGGTCGGAGGCCAAGCTTCTGGCCCTGGGCTACGCCTTCGAACAGGCCGCCAGGGTCCGCCGCGAACCCGAGTTCCTGCCCGACGTCGGCGCCCGGCCCGACATCGGCCGCGCCTATGATCCCCGCTAGCCTGCAACCTCCATCGGCGCCGTGGGTTATCGGCCCAGCGGCAAGCTGTGCGGAGGGCGTCCATGACATTCGTTGCGCGTGCATTGCGCTCAAGCCTTGAAAGCGCCGCCGTGGGCGCTGACATGACGGCCAGGGCCGCTACTATGGCCCAACTTCGAGCGAACGAGGCACACCCTGGCCAGGCTTCAGACGCGACGTCCCACCCGACCGGCCACCGTTAGGGCCTTGCGCGCCAAGGTGATCCGGCCGGCCTTCGCCGGACTGTCGCCCAACACCACCGCCAGCATGATCGAACGGAGATCGGACCGCGTGTTCGACGCCACCGCCCCCAGCGCCGCAAACCTCATCCGGCTGGAGCCCGAGCTCGCCGCGTCGCTGACCGAGCCCAAGGGCGTCGGTTTCCACCTCATCGACACCACCATGATGTACGCCCCCAAGTCCGGCGGCGTGAAGCGCTACCTGATGGCCAAGCGCGCCTGGCTGGCCAAGCGCCGGCCCGACGTGCGCCATACCCTGGTGGTGCCGGGCGCCCGCACCCGCGCAGAGGCTGATGGCCTGGTGACCGTGGCCGCCACCCGCCTGCCCTTCGGTAACGGCTACCGGATGCCCGCCAGCCTCTCGAAATGGGAGACGGTGCTGCGACTGCTGGAGCCCGACGTGATCGAGGCCGGCGACGTCTTCGTGCCCGGTCACGCGGCGCTCTACGCGGGCGACGCCCTGGGCGTGCCGGTGGTGGGCTTCTGCCACACCGACGCGGCGGCGCTGGCGGCCCTGCACTTCGGCGAGTGGGCCGAGGCGCCGACCTTCAACTTCTGGGCCCAGGCCTACCAGCGGTTCGACCACGTGGTGGCGCCCAGCAGGCACATGGCCGCGCGCCTGGCCGACGCCGGCGTGCACCGCCTGTCGATCCAGCAGCTGGGCGTCGATACCTCCCTGTTCGACCCGGCCCGGGGCGACCGGGCGAAGCTGCTGCGCAAGCTGGGCCTGGCCGCCGACACCCGCCTGCTGGTCTTCGCCGGCCGCCCGGCGAGGGAGAAGAACATCGATTCCATGGTCGCGGCGGTCGAGCGCCTGGGCGCGCCGTACAAGCTGCTGCTGGTCGGCGCAGGCAAGGACGCCATCTGGTCGCCCAGTGTCATCAGCCTCGACTTCGAGCGCGACCCCATCCGGCTCGCCGCCCTGCTGGCGTCCTGCGACGCGGCCCTGCACGCCAACGAGAACGAGATCTTCGGCCTGTTCGTCCTGGAGGCCATGGCCGCCGGCCTGCCGGTGGTGGGCTCGCGCCGGGGCGGCGTCGGCGAGCTTATCGACAGCCAGGTGGGCCAGCCTGCCGACAATGTCGAGCCCTCGGGCCTGGCCGAGGCCATCGAGGCCCTGTTCGCCCGCGACGTGGCCGCCATCTCCCAGGCCGCCCGCCGCCGCGCCGAGACCCGCCACGGCTGGGACGCCACCTTCGAGGCCCTGACCCGCCTCTACAGCGGCCTGATCGACAGCCGCACCACCCCGCCCCTGGCGCTGACGGCCTGATCAGGTCGCGAGCACCCTCGCCAGCCTCAGCCACAGCTGCTGGTCGAAGTCGCGATCCTGCGCCGCCTGGCCCATCCTGACCACGACCAGCTTGCGGCTCGGGACCACGTAGAGCTTGCGGTCCAACGCCCCCAGCGCAGCGACGGTGTCGGCCGGCGCCGCCGGGATCAGCGGTCCCTCCGCCCGGCCGCCCTGGGCCCGCACCGTGTAGGCGCTGCCGTTCAGCCACCACAGCCGCCCGTACGCCGGGTTCGTCGCCGAGCGGGCGAACATCGCCTTGAGCGCCGCCTCCGACACGATCCGCCGGCCATCCGCGCCCCGCCCGCCGTCCAGCACGATCTGGCCGAACCGCGCGGTGTCCCGGGGGCTGGTCACCAGCCCCGTCGGATTGCCCACGTCGCCCAGCGCCGCCGGCCGCTGGCGCCAGGCCGTGTCCTTCATCCCCGCCGGCGCGGTCAGCCAGTCGCTGGTGATCGCCTCCAGCGGCGCCTTGGCCGCGGTTGCCAGGACCCGCTTGGCCACCGCATAGACCGGGGTGTTGTAGAGGAACACCGAGCCCGCCGGCGCGGCATAGCCGAACCGGACGTCCAGGCCCGAGCTCATGGTCAGCAGGTCGACGACCCGGATGCGGCCCTCCGGCTCCGGCGGCGCCTTCGACCAGCCTTGGCCCACGTAGTCCGAGACGGGCCGGCCCACGTCCAGCAGCCCCCTGTCCTCGGCGATCGCCGCCAGCATGGCCACGAAGCTCTTCTGCTGCGAGGCCACGTCCTCCAGCAGCGCGCCGTCGGCGGTGGTTTCGTAGGCGAAGTTCCGAAACGGCCCGGCGTCCGCGCCCACCGGCCAGTTGCGCTCCACCACAGCCTTGCCATCGCGCACCACCAGGAAGCCGGTGGTCCCCTGCCCCTGCGCATAGGCCAGCAGGTCGTCCATCGCCGCGGCGGACGCGGGCGACGCCGCCAGCGCCCCGGCGCCGGCCAGCACGGTCCTTCGGGTCAGGCGCACGGTCCTATCGCCCCGTCGGCAGGTCCTTGAACGGCACGTCCTTGTCGACCCGGATGTCGCCCGGCAGCCCCAGCACCCGCTCGGCGATGATGTTCTTCAGGATCTCGTCCGTGCCGCCCGCGATGCGCAGGCCCGGCGCGCCCATCAGCGAAGCGTGGAAAGCGCCCTTCAGCGGGGCCAGCGCCGGGTCGTTGATGATCCCGTACTGATCCAGCATCTCCACCGCCGCGTTGCCAAGCTCCTGCATCTGCACGGCCGCCACCACCTTGCCGATCGAGCTCTCCGGCCCCGGCGTCTGGCCGCGGCTGAGCGCCGTCATGGTGCGGTTGCGGGTGTGCTCCAGGCCCTTGGTCTGCACGTACCAGTCGGCCAGCTTCTCGCGCACCGCCTGGTCCTTGATCACCGGGGCCCCGTCGAAGCCGGTGATCCCCCGCGCCGCCTCCAGGAACTGGCTCCAGCCCGCGCCCGAGGGCCCGCCCACCGCCAGCCGCTCGTTCATCAGGGTGACCAGGCTCACCTTCCAACCGTCGTTCACCGCCCCCAGCCGCTGACTGTCCTTCACCCGCACCCCGGTGAAGAACACCTCGTTGAAGCCCGACCCGCCCGACATCTGGTGGATGGGCCTGACCTCGATCCCCGGATCGCTCATGTCGACCCAGAACATGGTCATGCCCTTGTGCTTGGGCGCGTCCGGGTCCGTCCGGACCACCACGATCCCGAAGCTCGAGAACTGGGCTCCCGTCGTCCACACCTTTTGGCCGTCGATGATCCAGTCGCCCGAGCCGTCGTCGGCCCGCACGGCCTTCGTCCTGGCCGCCGCCACGTCCGACCCGCCCGAGGGCTCGGAGAACAGCTGGCACCAGATCTCCTCGCCGCGCAGAGCCGGGCCCACGAACCGGGTCTTGGTCTCGGCGTCGGCGAAGGCCATCACGGTCGGCACGCACATGCCCAGGCCGATCTGGAACGGGTTCGGCGGCACCGGATACTTCGCCTCCTCCGCGTTGAAGATCACCTGCTGGATCGGCGTGCCGCCCTGGCCGCCCCACTCCTTGGGCCAGGTGATCTGGGCATAGCCGGCGGCCGCCTTCTTCGCCTGCCAGGCCTTGGAGGCGGCCATGGAGGACCCACCGCCCTCCAGGTCGTCCGCCTCGCCCACCGGGGTCTTCGGCGCATTGGCTTCGAGCCACGCCCGCACCTGGGCGCGATAGGCGGCTTCTTCGGGGCTGTCGTTGAAGTCCATGTCTCTCGCTCCCTAGGCCGCGTTGCGACGTTCGAGGTGGCTGACCAGGCGTTCCTTCCAGACCCGCGGCGCGCCGGCCACGAGGCTGAGCTGGCGCGAACGGCGGTAGTAGAGGTGGGCGTCCACCTCCCAGGTGAAGCCGATGCCGCCGTGGGTCTGGATGTTCTCCTTGGCCCCGAACCAGAACGCCTCCGACGCCGCGATCCGCGCCGCGCTGGCCGCGATCGGCAGCTCCGGCGCGTTGGTGTTGAGCGCCCAGGCCCCGTAGTAGGCGTTGGACCGCGCCAGCTCGTTCTTCACGTAGATGTCGGCCAGCTTGTGCTTGATCGCCTGGTAGCTGGCGATCACGCGGCCGAACGCATAACGCTCCAGCGCATAGGCCTTGGCCATCTCGAGGCAGCGGTCGGCGCCGCCGCACTGCTCGAAGGCCAGCAGCACCGCGGCCCGGTCGGTGACCTGCTCCAGCAGGGCGAAGCCCTCGCCCGCCGCGCCCAGCCGCTCGGCCGCCGCCCCGCTTAACGTCAGCTTCGCCGCGTCGCGGGTCGGATCCAGGGTCTGCAGCAGCTCGCGCGTCACGCCGCCCGAAAGGTCGACCAGGAACAGGCCCGCCTGCCCGTTCTCCTTGGCCAGCACCAGGGCGTGGGTGGCGATGTCGCCGTCGGTCACCGGCAGCTTCACGCCCGACAACTTGCCGCCCGAAACGCTGGCCTGCACCGCCGAGGCGCTCAGCAGGCCCGGCCCCTCCGACGTCGCCACGCAACCGATCACCTCGCCCGCTGCGATCCTCGGCAACAGCGTCGCCTTCTGCGCCTCCGACCCCGCCAGCATCACCGCCTCGGCCAGGAAATAGACCGTGGACGCGAACGGGATCGGCGCCACCACACGGCCCAGCTCCTCGGCGATGGCGCAGAGCTCGATATGCCCCAGGCCCAGTCCGCCGTGTTCCTCCGGGATCGCCGCCCCCAGCCAGCCCTGGCCCGCCACCGCCTGCCAGAGCTCGGCGTCGTAGGCCTTGGAGTCGTCGTCCAGCACCTTGCGCACCCGGCTCGTCGGGCAGTTCGCCTCGAGGAACTTTCGCGCCTCGTTCTTGAGGAATTTCTGGTCGTCGGAGAAATCGAAATTCATGGCCCTGTCCCGCCGGGTTTCCCGGTCTGGCGTTTCGCTCGGGCCAAGCATTGCGCGCGGAGGGCGGCCAAGAAAAGTGTGACCTCGCGTCAGGAGATCGCCCCGACCGCGACGTCACGCCGGTTGTGTTCCCGGCCTCCCGCCCCTATCCGTGCGCCATGGACGATCAGGCCCCCGCTGAAACGCCCCTGATTTCCAGGGTTTGCCGCAAGACGGGCCTGGGCGGCGCCGCGCCGTTCCTGCCCATGAGCCGCGCCGAGATGGACGCCCTGGGCTGGGACGCCTGCGACATCGTGCTGGTGACCGGCGACGCCTATGTGGACCACCCCAGCTTCGGCATGGCGATCATCGGCCGGCTGCTGGAGGCCCAAGGCTACCGCGTGGGCATCATCTCGCAGCCCGACTGGCAGTCGGCCGAGCCGTTCAAGGCGCTGGGCAAGCCGCGCCTGTTCTTCGGCGTCACCGGCGGCAACATGGACTCGATGGTCAACCGCTACACGGCGGACCGTCGCATCCGCAGCGACGACGCCTACACGCCCGGCGGCGAGGGCGGCCGGCGGCCGGACCGCTGCACCCTCGTCTATGCCCAGCGCTGCCGCGAGGCGTTCAAGGACGCGCCCGTCATCCTGGGCGGCATCGAGGCGTCGCTCCGCCGCATCGCCCACTTCGACTACTGGTCCGAGAAGATCCGGCGCTCGGTGCTGGCCGACGCCAAGGCCGACCTGCTGCTCTACGGCAACGCCGAACGCGCCGTGGTCGAGGTGGCCAACCGACTGGCCGCCGGCGAAAGCCCGCGCGATCTCGACGACATCCGCGGCGTCGCCCTCTTCCGCAAGGTCCCCGAGCACTACACCGTCCTGCCCGCCGACGATCTCGACTCCGCCGACGAGGGCGCCGCGCGCAAGCCGGGCGATGTGGTCATCCGCCTGCCATCCTACGAGCAGGTCGAGCAGGACTCCGAAGCTTACGCCCGAGCCTCACGCGTACTGCATCGGGAGAGCAACCCCGGCAACGCCCGGCCGCTGGTCCAGCGCCACGGCGACCGCGACCTGTGGCTGAACCCGCCGCCGATCCCGCTCACCACCGAGGAGATGGACGCGGTCTACGACCTGCCCTACGCGCGGGCCCCGCATCCGTCCTATGGCGACGCCAAGATCCCCGCCTGGGACATGATCCGGTTCTCGGTGACCATCATGCGCGGCTGCTTCGGCGGCTGCACCTTCTGCTCGATCACCGAGCACGAGGGCCGCATCATCCAGAGCCGCTCCGAAGCCTCGATCCTCCAGGAGATCGAGAACATCCGCGACAAGACCCCGGGCTTCACCGGGGTGATCTCCGACATCGGCGGGCCGACCGCCAACATGTACCGGATGGCCTGCAAGGACCCCAAGATCGAGAAGGCCTGCCGGCTGCCGTCCTGCGTGTTCCCGGACATCTGCCCGAACCTCAACACCAGCCACGACGACCTCATCCGCCTCTATCGGAAGGTGCGCGAGGTCAAGGGCGTCAAGAAGGCCCTGGTCGCGTCCGGCGTGCGCTACGACCTGGCGGTGACCAGTCCCGAATACGTCGAAGAGTTGGTCACCCACCACGTGGGCGGCCTGCTCAAGATCGCGCCCGAGCACACCGAGAACGGCCCGCTCGACAAGATGATGAAGCCGGGGATCGGCAGCTACGACCGCTTCAAGGAGATGTTCGACGCCGCCGCCAAGAAGGCCGGCAAGAAGTATCACCTGATCCCGTACTTCATCGCGGCCCACCCGGGCACCACCGACGAGGACATGATGAACCTCGCGATCTGGCTGAAGAAGAACGGCTTCCGCGCCGATCAGGTGCAGACCTTCCTGCCCTCGCCCATGGCCACCGCCACGGCCATGTACCACTCCGGCGTCAATCCGCTGAAGGGCGTGCGGCACGGGGCCAGCGAAAAGGTCGAGGTCGTGAAGGGCCTGCGCCAGCGCCGCCTGCACAAGGCCTTCCTGCGCTACCACGACCCCGAGAACTGGCCCGTACTGCGCGACGCGCTGAGGGCCATGGGCCGCGCCGACCTCATCGGCCCCCGCCCCGACCAGCTCATCCCCGCCCACCAGCCGGGCGGCGGCGGCCACGTCGCGGGCCGGCCTAAGCGCCATCCGGGGACGAAGTTCACGACCAAGGGCGTGCAGCTCCCGAAATAGGCCTCGCCGCGAAAACGGCTCTTGCGCCTCCCGCTTTGGCGCCATAACACTGAACCATATGGTTCAGTATGAAACATCCCGGCTCGACGCCTCGTTCGCCGCCTTGTCGGACGCCACCCGGCGCGGCGTGCTGGAGCAGCTCGGCCGCGCGGACGCCTCGATCACCGAGCTCGCCGACCGGTTCCACATGACCCTCACGGGCATGAAGAAGCACGTCGGCGTGCTGGAGCACGCCGGCCTGGTCACCACCAAGAAGGTCGGGCGCGTGCGCACCTGCAGGCTCCACGCCCAGGCCCTGGCGGCCGAGGCGGCGTGGATCGAGAACCGCCGCCAGATCTGGAACGCGCGCTTCGATGCCCTGGACGAGGTGGTCGAAGCCTTGAAACGGAAGGAACAGGAAGATGGGCGATAGAACCGGTGACGGCCGCACCGCAGTGGAACGGAAATCCGAGCGCGAACTCGTCGTGACGCGGATGTTCGACGCCCCACCGCGCCTGGTGTTCGAGGCCTGGACCAAGCCCGAGCTGTTCAAGCTGTGGTGGGCGCCCAAGTCGATGGGCGTGCCCCTGCTGGCCTGTGAGATGGATGTCCGCACCGGCGGCGGCTACCGCATCGTCTTCGGGCGCGACGTCTCGGAGTCCATGGCGTTCTTCGGCAAGTATCTCGAAGTCACGCCGCCCTCGCGCCTCGTCTGGACCAACGACGAGGGCGAGGACGCCGCCGTCACGACGGTGACCTTCGAGGAGAAGGACGGCAAGACGCAGCTGGTCCTGCAGGAGCTCTATCCGTCGAAGGAAGCGCTCGAGGCGAACCGCGGCAGCGAGGACGGGCTGCCCGAGCAGTTCGAGCAGCTCGATGACCTGCTCGCCACGCTCAGCGCGAACGCGTGACGGGCGGCTCAGCCCGCTGAGTCCGCGGCGCTCCGCTGCATCACCGCGGCGAAAAACCCGTCGGTGTCGTGGCGGGCGGGGGTCAGGGACAGGTAGTCCGGGAGCGCCGAATCCGTGATCTGCGGCGCGACCTCCCCCGGCGACACGACCTGAAAGTCCGGATGCGCCGCGAGGAAAGCCTCGACCTGCGCCTCGTTCTCCTCCGGCAGCAGGGAGCAGGTGGCGTAGACCAGCCGTCCGCCCGGCTTCACCAGCCGCGCGGCGCTGTCCAGGATGCCCGCCTGCAACGTCACCAGGCCCTCCAGCCCCACGTCCTCGGCCCGCCAGCGGGCGTCCGGATTTCGCCGCCAGGTGCCCGTCCCGCTGCACGGCGCGTCCACCAGCACCCGGTCGAAGCCGCCCTTGTGGCGCTTCACCCACTTGTCCCGCTCGCTGGTCAGCAGGCGGGTCTGGATGTTGTGCAGGCCGGCGCCCCGGAACCGCTCCGCCGCGCGCTTCAGCCGCTTTTCCGAGACGTCGCAGGCGATGACGACGCCCTTGTTCGCCATCTGGGTGGCGATCGCCAGGGTCTTGCCGCCCGCGCCGGCGCAGAAGTCGACGACCCGCTCGCCGGGCCGCGCGTCCACCAGCATGGCGACGAGCTGGGAGCCCTCGTCCTGGATCTCGGCCTCGCCGGTCTTCAGCATCGGGACGCGGGTCAGCGACGGCCGCTCCGGCACGCGGATTCCGTAGGGCGCCATCCGGCACGGCTCGGCCGACAGCCCCCGCGTTCGCAGCTCGCTCAGCACCGCCTCGCGCGTCGCCCGCAGCGGATTGACCCGCAGGTCCAGCGGCGCCGGCGTCAGCATCGCCGCCATCTCGCCCGCGAACGCGTCGCCGAACCGCGCGCGGAGCGGCGCGAACGCCCACTCCGGGCACTCCACCCGCACGGCCTCGGGCATCTCCGGATGGTCGAGCGATCCCCCCTGCAGCCGCCCCAGCAGGCGGCGTTCCTCTTCCGTCAGCGGCGCCGGTGCGTCCTCCGCGCCGCTGAAAAGCGTCTGGATCTGGTCGGGCGTCCTGACCCGGCCCAGCGCCAGCCAGGCCAGCAGCCGGCTGCGGGGCGTCGCCGGGCGTTCGTACTTCGCCAGCCACCACCCGACCCGGGCGTGGGACCGCAGCACCGCGTAGAGCAGCTCGGAAATCTCGCCCCGCTCCGCGTCGCGCAGATCGCGCCGCGCCCGGAACCAGGCCGAGACGACGGCGTCGGCGGGACGCGGGTCACGCTCGACCTCACGGATCAGGTCGATGGCGGCTTGCAGGCGGGCGGAGGGAGTCACGGCGGGGCGTCATCCAGGAGAGCGCGGGCGTTAGACGCCTTCCTGGCCGGCGTCCAGGGTCGGCAGCGCCGCGGTGTTCCGCTCGACGCCCCGACATCTACGTCCGAATCTGACGCACCACGGTGTTTCACTCCGGGTCATGGACGCTCACGTCTCCACCGTCGATCCCGCGGAAGCCATCCTGGCGGACCTCGCCACCATGGACCTGTCCCTGG
>Ga0255338_1005512_pt1 | contig 11589 bp, 16 predicted proteins | sample MeOH1_35cm_T4_19_FD_203715 | JGI IMG/M metagenome (GOLD analysis project Ga0255338, IMG submission 203715) | Sandy soil microbial communities from University of British Columbia, Vancouver, Canada - MeOH1_35cm_T4_195 | ecosystem: Engineered > Artificial ecosystem > Sand microcosm > Unclassified ... | reverse complement strand
ACCGAGGAAGAGGAACTGGGGCTTGGTCGCACCCGCCGTGAGGATTTCCACGGCGAGAACGGAATGCGAGCCGACGATGTCCCCGAACCGGATGAGCCTGACAATCTGGTCATTGAAATTCCGCTCACAGGCTTTAACCCTGAAAAGCTTGACAACCTCACCAAACTGGTAAACGCCAAAGCTCCGCTTTTAAAGGCTGTGCTCGGTGCGGAGGATTTGCCGATTCAACAGACCGCTAACACGCTTAGATTCCCGTGGTTCAGCGGTAATTTGGATGGAGATACAGTCAAAGCTTACGCCACGCTGGTTGAAAAGCTTTGTAAGGCGGCAAAGGAAAAACACCGTGTCACCGCCAAAGAAAGAGAGGTGGAGAATCCGAAGTACGCCATGCGGTGCTGGCTTCTCTCCCTCGGCTTTATCGGCGATGAGCATAAGCGGGAACGCAAGATTCTTCTAAAGAACCTGACCGGCAGTTCAGCGTTTCGAGACGGGCAGAAAAAAGGCTTTTCCAATTCAAACAGTGAGGGTGGTGGTAGAGATGAGTAATAATTTTCCATCAAGGGAAACAGTCGAGCGCATCCGAAAGCAGTATCCAGTCGGCTGCCGCGTGGAGCTTCTTCGCATGGACGATGTAGGGGCGCCGCCAATAGGCACAAAAGGCACCGTACGGTATGTTGACGACATTGGCAGTTTGGGAGTGGCGTGGGACAATGGGAGTTCGCTCCAAGTAGTTTACGGTGAGGACCTTTGCAGGAGGTGCGATGATGACAAATGAGGTGCGCGAGCAAATTCTCGCCATCCGCAACACCGGGCTGACAAATATGTTTGATACCCGTACCGTTCAGCGCATTGCCCATGAAATGACCTTCTTCGAGCTGGTGGTTTTCCTTGAGGAGCATAGAGACAAATACGTCCGCTTTATCCTCACTGGCGAGGAATAACGTCGTAAACTACACAATTCCTACGGCGATAACAGCCTTAATATTCGTGTGGTTTACGCCCGGATATATCGCGTAATTACCTGGATATCGTGTGCTTTTAGAGTTAATATGTGACTACCGAAAGGGAAACCACACCAAACGGAGGAAACGAAAATGAACGAAAAACAATGGAAACAGGTCGAAGAGCAGCTTCCAACAGGAGCGACAATTCTGCGAACCTACCGAGCCTTTGAAAACGGCGAATTACGAATAATCGTCCAACTGCCCGGCGAGCGGTTTGAAACCCGATACATCGCCCACTTCGAGGACGACGGCATAAAACTGGAACACAGACCTTAAGGAGGACGCAGCCATGTGGAGCGAAGGCATAATTGCAAGCCCGACGACGGGCGACAAGTACAAATATTGGGTCAAGCATTACGAGGAAGGCTCCGAGTTCGGCATTAACGGCGGCAAGGTCAGTAAACTCACCATCCGCAAGTTGAACGACAGCCGCAACCTCGTGAACTACGACAGGGGCTGGGACATCGAACCCGCCACCGACGAGGTCAAGGCGGTCTACGCCATCATCCTCGAAAAGTACAATTAAACCTTAACCGCGTAAACAACCGAGGACACCCCGCAAGGGGCTGTCTCTCGTACAAATATAGCTTTTCACAAGGCTTCCGAAAACGGAGGTCTTTTTTATTGCCATGAAAGGAGGTTCGCCGATGGGCGATTTCAAATATACCCCCACCCCGCTGATGCTGCCCACCTCGCACTACGACGAGCGGCGGGCGGATTTCGCGGTGGGTTTCATTTCAATGCTCAAGCACACCACGGGCGAATGGTATGGAAAGCCGTTCCACCTCATGCCGTGGCAGGAACAGATTGTTCGTGACATCTTCGGCATTGTTGACGCGGATGGATACAGGCAGTTCCGAACCGCCTATGTAGAAGTCGGTAAGAAAAACGGCAAGTCTGAACTGGCGGCGGCTATTGCCCTCTACCTCTTATTCGCAGACGGCGAAGCCGGAGCCGAGGTCTACTCCTGCGCCGCTGATATCAACCAGGCAAGCATCGTTTTCAACACCGCCAAGGCGATGGTAGAGCAATGCGGCGATTTGGCAAAGCTGTCTAAACTCGTGCCCTCCACAAAGCGGATCATCTTCCCGCACACCAACAGCTTCTACAGGGTACTGTCCTCTGAGACGAAATCCAAGCAGGGCTTCAACGTGTCGGGGCTTATCTTCGATGAGTTGTTCGCACAGCAGACCAGAGAATTATTCGACACGATGACCAAGTACACGGGAGATGCCAGACGGCAGCCGCTCTACTTCCTCATCACAACGGCGGGGCGTGACAAGACTTCCATCTGCTATGAAATCCACTGCAAGGCGAAAGCCGTGATGAACGGCTCAAAAATCGACCCTGCCTTTTACCCGGCTGTCTTTGGTATCGAGGAGGATGATGACTGGCAAGACGAAACAGTCTGGCGCAGGGTGAACCCCTCCATCGGTGTGACGATTCCCTTCGAAACCGTGCAGGCCGCCTACGAGCAAGCCAAGCAGAACCCCGCCGAGGAGATGCACTTTCGGCAGTTCCGCTTAAACGAATGGTGCAACGCCGACATCCGCTGGATGCCAATGGACAAATGGGACGCTTGCGGCGAGGCAATCGGCGAGGACGATTACGAGGGGCGCGACTGCTACTGCGGTTTGGACTTATCCTCCACGGGCGACCTCACGGCTCTGGTTCTGGTGTTCCCGCCGGGAAGCGGCGAAACCAAGTATACAGTGATACCGTTCTACTGGCTGCCGGAGGATATTATCGACCTCCGCACACGGCGCGACCATGTCCCATACGAAGTCTGGAAGAAGATGGGCGTGTTCAACACCACCGAGGGTAATGTAGTTGACTATGACTATATCGTAGCGTTCATTGAGAAACTTGCAGAACGGTTCCGCATCCAAGAAATTGCCTACGACCGTTGGGGAGCCGAAAAAGTGCGCCGTGACTTGGAGGAGTTGGGCGAGGAAAAAGGCTTCACGGTCTTCGCTTTTGGGCAGGGTTTCGGAAGTATGTCCCCTGCGTCCAAGGACTTCTATCAGTTTGTGATGGAGGGCAGAATTCGGCACGGTCGGCACCCCGTCCTCGACTGGAACATGGGCAACGTCATCATCGACCAAGACGCGGCGGGCAACATCAAGCCGAACAAGAAAAAATCCACCGAGAAGATTGACGGTGTGGTAGCCCTGATAATGGGACTTGCCCGCGCCACTCTCGGCTGTGGAGCCACAGAAAGTGTTTATACAGAGAGGGGGCTATTGATTTTATGAGTATATTTTCAGGTCTATTTCGTTCACGCGGCAAGCCACAAAACCGCATCGGTGGCGGGTGGTCATTTCTGTTCGGGAGCACAACCAGCGGCAAGACAGTCAACGAGCGGACAGCGATGCAGACCACGGCAGTCTATGCCTGTGTGCGTATCCTGTCCGAAGCCGTCGCCGGCCTGCCGCTGCATATCTACCGATACCGGACTGACGGCGGCAAAGAGCGCATACCACTGCACCCCCTCTACCACTTGCTTCATGACGAACCAAACCCTGAGATGACTTCATTCGTGTTTCGAGAAACACTGATGAGTCATCTTTTGCTTTGGGGCAACGCCTACGCGCAGGTTGTGCGAAACGGGCGCGGGCAGGCGGTTGCACTTTACCCTCTGCTTCCGAGTAAGATGGACGTCAGCCGGACGGCAAACGGAGAGCTGCTTTACACCTATTACCGCGACGCGGATGAAACCGGGCTGAACCCAAAAGGTGGATATGTCACGCTCCGCCGTGATGAGGTTCTCCATATCCCCGGTCTTGGGTTTGACGGGCTGGTCGGCTACAGCCCCATCGCCATGGCCAAGAACGCCATTGGCATGTCTCTCGCTACCGAGGAGTACGGCGCCAGCTTTTTTGCCAACGGCGCGAACCCCGGCGGCGTACTGGAGCATCCGGGCGTTATCAAGGATATCGGTCGCGTCAAAGAAAGCTGGAACAGCGCCTATCAGGGCAACGGCAATGCCCACAAAATCGCCGTGCTTGAGGAAGGCATGAAATTTCAGGCAATCGGTATCCCGCCGGAGCAGGCGCAGTTTCTGGAGACACGGAAATTCCAGATCAATGAGATCGCCCGTATTTTCCGCGTACCGCCCCACATGGTGGGCGATCTTGAGAAATCGAGCTTTTCTAATATCGAGCAGCAGTCACTGGAATTCGTGAAATATACCCTCGATCCGTGGGTGGTGCGCTGGGAGCAGAATTTGCAACAGTCGCTGATTCTTCCTTCCGAAAAGCCGTCACTGTTCATCAAGTTTAATGTGGACGGACTGCTTCGCGGCGATTACCAAAGCCGCATGAACGGGTACGCGGTAGGTCGGCAGAATGGCTGGATGTCAGCTAATGACATACGGGAACTCGAAGATATGAACCGCATTTCTGCCGAGGAAGGCGGAGACTTGTATCTGGTCAACGGCAATATGCTCCCGCTGTCACAGGCGGGCAATTTTTATAATAAGGAGGCAAACAGCCAATGAAAAAATTTTGGAACTGGGTGCGGGATGAAACTACTGAGGAACGCACCCTCTATCTCAACGGTGTCATTTCAGACGAAACTTGGTGGGGCGATGAAATAACCCCAAAGATCTTCAAAGATGAGCTGCTCGCCGGGGCGGGCAATGTCACGGTGTGGATTAACTCTCCGGGCGGCGACGTGTTCGCGGCGGCGCAGATCTACAATATGCTCATGGACTACACCGGGAAGATCACCGTCAAAATTGACGGCCTGGCGGCGAGCGCGGCTTCGGTTATCGCAATGGCTGGCGGCGACGTATATATGTCCCCCGTATCCATGCTGATGATCCATAATCCCTCCACCATCGCCATCGGCGACAGCGAGGAAATGCTCCGAGCCAAGGCGCTGCTGGACGAGGTGAAGGAAAGTATCATCAACGCCTATGAGCTGAAATCCGGACTGTCCCGACCGAAGCTTTCCCACCTGATGGACGCTGAAACCTGGATGAACGCAAACAAGGCGGTTGAACTGGGCTTTGCGGATAAAATCATGTTCGCCGAGGGCGAAACAACCGCCGCCGACAGCCTGATTTTCTCTCGCATGGCGGTGACCAACTCTTTAATCAGTAAGCTGCCGAAGCAGCAAAAAACAAAAACGGGAACGCCGATTGAGTCGCTTGATAAGCGGCTCTCTTTAATTTCCCACTAATTTTGAGGAGGATAACACAATGAGTAAAATTCTTGAACTACGCGAAAAGCGCGCTAAGGCATGGGACGCGGCAAAAGCGTTTCTGGACACCAAGCGCGGTAACGACGGGCTTCTGTCCGCTGAGGATACCGCCGTCTATGAGAAGATGGAAGCCGACGTTGTCGCTCTCGGTAAAGAGGTTGAGCGACTCGAGCGGCAGTCCGCTATCGACCTGGAACTCTCAAGAGCTACCAGCAATCCTATCACCAACGCACCGTCCAAGGGCACCGAGGAAAAGACCGGTCGTGCGTCCGCCGAATACAGAAAAGCCTTCTGGAACGCCATGCGCACGCGCGGCAACGAGGGCCTTGATGTGAGCGTAAAAAACGCCCTGCAGATCGGCACCGATTCCGAGGGCGGCTATCTCGTCCCCGACGAATTCGAGCGAACCCTTGTGGAAGCCCTCGAGGACGAGAACATTTTCCGCAGGCTGGCAAACGTTATCACCACCTCCTCCGGCGATCGCAAGATTCCAGTAGTGGCCTCCAAGGGCACAGCCTCTTGGATCGATGAGGAAGGCGCCATCCCCGAGAGCGACGACGCTTTCGGTCAAGTGTCCATCGGTGCATATAAACTGGGCACCCTCATCAAGGTCTCCGAGGAACTTCTGAACGACAGCGTGTTCAATCTCGAAGCATATATCTCCAGAGAGTTTGCCCGTCGTATCGGCAATAAGGAAGAGGAAGCCTTTTTCACCGGCGACGGTTCCGGCAAGCCTACCGGCATTCTCGCCGCCACAGGCGGCGCTCAGGTTGGCGTGACCACGGCAGGCGTAGCGGCTGTCACTATCGACGAGGTACTTGACCTCTTCTATTCGCTGAAAGCGCCCTACCGCAACAGAGCGGTGTTTGTCATGAATGACGCCACCGTCAAGGCAATTCGCAAGCTGAAGGACGGCCAGGGACAGTATCTATGGCAACCTTCCCTGCAGGCGGGTCAGCCCGACACCATCCTGAACCGCCCTCTGTACACCTCGGCATATGTGCCTACCATGGCGGCTACCGCCAAAACCGTCGTGTTCGGCGACTTCAGCTATTACTGGGTAGCCGACCGTCAGGGGCGGGTGTTCAAGCGCCTGAACGAACTCTTTGCGGTCACTGGCCAGGTTGGCTTTGTCGCTACCCAGCGCGTGGACGGGAAGCTAATTCTGCCGGAGGCTATTAAGGTTCTCCAGCAGCATGCGTAAGGAGGGCTGACAATGAGTTATACCACTAAAAACTACACCGAGCAGGGCGGCGAGAAAACCGTCATCGGCGGAACGCTGGAAATTCTGGAGGGAGCCTCGGTGACGGGGCTTCCTGCTGCGGAAAATCAGGCGGACAGTACCGCGACCGATGCCGCCGGTCTGGTCACGGACTTTAACGCCCTTCTCGCCAAGCTGAAAGCGGCGGGGCTGATGGCTGCGGACGAAGAATGATCGGAAGGAGGCGGACGGCATGACGACAGATAATCTTCTTCCCAAAGTCAAAGCGCACCTTATTTTGTCACACGACGAGGACGACGGCCTACTGCTGAGCTATATTGCCGCCGCTGTCTCCTATGCCGAAAGCTATCAGCATGTTTCCAAGGGCTATTATGAGGAAAATCTCATGCCGGCTACCACCGAGCAAGCAATCATCATGCTGTCGTCCCACTTTTATGAAAGTCGGGACGGCAGCACGGCAGGCTTTTTCTCCGATTCGGTTCAGGCTGGTCGGCAAGTGTGGGATACGGTAAACCTTCTTCTGCGACTCGACCGGGATTGGAAGGTGTGATTATGAGCTTTGGTAAAATGAATACTCAGATTGACATCATCTCCACCGCCCCGGTGAAGGATGCGGACGGGTTTGTTACCAACGGCGACCATATTCTTGCTTCCATCCGCGCATACAAGGAACACCGACACGGAAACGAGCGGTGGGCAAATATGGCGGCGTTCAGCGAAGCGACGGCCCTCTTCCGTTTTCGGAAGATTCCCGGCACAGAGATTACTGCTTCTCTGTTTATCGTCTGCGGCGATGAGCAATATCGAATTGTCAGCGCGGAGGATATTCGCGGGCGCGGGATGTATGTTGAGGTGCTTGCGGAAAAACAGGAAGGGACGGTGAGATAGTGGGAAAAGTTCAAATTAAGATGCCGGAGGAATTTCTTTTAAAGGTTTCCCGGCTGGCTGACCAAACAGATGTAATAATCCCCAAGGTGCTGGAAGCTGGCGGAAATGTCGTTCTCGATAAAGTAAAAGGTAATCTGTCCTCCGTGGTCGGCAGCGGCACAAAAGAAAAAAGCCGTTCCACAGGTGAGTTGGAACGCTCCCTCGGACTTTCACCTGCCAAGCAGAACCGGGATGGTAACTGGGATGTTAAAATCGGTTTTGCCGAGCCGCGCTCTGACGGTGCCGGAAGGTCCGGTGCCAACTCCAATGCCAAAATTGCCAACATTCTCGAATACGGCAAATCCGGGCAGCCGCCCAAGCCTTTTTTAAAGCCTGCAAGGACTCAGAGCAAAAGCGCCTGCATTGAAACCATGAAGTCAAAGCTTCAGGAGGAGGTTGACGGAATATGAGCATTTTAACAGAATTGAACACGTTGCTTTCGCCTGTTCTTCCTGTGGAGACAGGCGTTTTTTCCGGCGTTCCTCCCGACGAATACCTTGTATTCACACCGATGACGGACGAATTTGCCCTGTTTGGAAATAACGCACCGCTCTTCGATATCTCCGAAGTGCGGATTTCGCTGTTTTCCAAAGGCAACTATCTCCAGAGGAAAAGGCAGATAACAGCGCTGCTTCTGGGAGCAGAATTTACGATAACTGACCGCCGGTATATCGGCCATGAGGACGATACCGACTACCACCACTACGCCATTGATGTGGAAAAATCATACGAAACGGAGGAATAAATTATGGCGACAATCGGTCTTGATAAACTTTATTACTCAAAAATAACCGAGGACTCCAACGGCGAAGAAACCTATTCTACGCCTTTGGTGCTTGCCAAAGCCATCACTGCCGAACTCTCGGTGGAACTGGTTGAGGCAATATTATACGCTGACGACGGTGCCGCCGAAGTGGTGAAAGACTTTAACAGCGGTACGCTCACCCTCGGCGTTGACGACATCGGTCCTACGGCGGCGGCGGATCTGACCGGCGCGTCCACAGACGATAACGGCGTACTGATCTCCGCCAGCGAAAATGTAGGAACACCTGTCGCGGTAGGCTTCCGCGCGAAGAAAGCAAACGGTACCTACCGCTATTTCTGGCTTTACCGCGTGAAATTCGGTCTGCCCGCGACCAATCTGCAAACCAAGTCGGATTCCATCACCTTCTCCACACCTACCATTGAGGGGACGGTCATGCGCCGCAACAAACTGGACGCTTTTGGCAAGCACCCGTGGAAGGCGGAGGTTACCGAGGGCGACGCCGGAGTCGCTTCCGCCACAATCACCGGTTGGTTCACCGAAGTTTATGAACCGGTCTACACGCCGGCACCATAAGGAGGATGCAGAATGGATAACGTCATTTATACAAACACCGCTGAAAGAAGTGCCGCTATCAATATCGGCGGCAAGGAATATGAACTGGTGCTGACCACCCGTGCGACCAAGGCGATTGCGGGGCGCTATGGCGGTCTTGAGAACCTCGGTGAGAAGCTGATGAAATCCGAGAATTTCGAGATGGCATTGGATGAGATTGTGTGGCTTCTGACTTTGCTTGCTAATCAGTCCATCTTGATTCGCAACCTTAAGAATAAGAACGCACCGGAAGAATTGCTCACCGAGGAAGAGGTGGAACTTCTGACCACGCCGCTCGATTTGGCGGCATACAAAAATGCTATTACAGAAGCGATGTTCAAGGGCACTAAACGCAATATTGAAAGCGAGGACGAAACCTCCTTAAAAAACGCGGAAGTCGAGTAAACGGACAGTGTCAGCAAACTGACGCGGAATCCTTTACTCGACTTCTATATTACGGAACAGTGCAGATGGGTATGAGCGTGGAGGATTTCTGGCTCATGCCCATCGGTCTGTTTTTAGATTTATGGGCCTGTCATAAGCAGTTTCTCGGCATGGAAAAGCCGAAGAAAACCCGGACGATTGACGATATCATTCCGCCCGGAATTTAAGGGGGTGAGCAAGTGGCGGACAATTTTGGCCTGAAAATCGGGGTTGAGGGCGAACGTGAATTTAAGAAAGCATTATCGGATATCAACCAGAGCTTCAAGGTTCTCGGTTCTGAAATGCAGCTGGTTACCAGCCAATTTGATAAAAACGACAAATCCGTGCAGGCGCTCACCTCACGCAACGAAGTCCTGAACAAGGAAATCGACGCGCAGAAGAGCAAAATTGAAACCTTACGCGCCGCTCTTCAGAACTCCTCCGAATCCTTCGGTGAAAACGACCGCCGCACCCAAAACTGGCAGATTCAGCTGAACAAGGCGCAGGCGGAACTGAACGGCATGGAACGCGAGCTCGCGCAGTCGACGGAAGCCACCGACAACCTTGGCGATGAACTGAAGGAAACCGCCGATGAAGCGGAGAAATCCGGCCCGAGATTTGAAAAGCTGAGTGGTATCCTCAAAGGAATCGGCGTGACGATGGGCGCGGTGGCTGTCGCGGCGGGAGCGGCAGCAATCAAGCTGGGCAAAGAAGTCGTTCAGCAGTTCGGCGAGCTGGAACAAAACCTCGGCGGCTCGGAGGCGGTCTTCGGCGCATATGCCGCATCAATTCAAAAAACAGGCGAGGAAGCGTACCGAAACCTCGGTGTTTCCCAGTCGGAGTATCTGGCCACCGCCAACAAAATGGGCGCGCTTTTTCAAGGCAGCGGCATTCAGCAACAGAAATCGCTGGAACTTACTGAAAAGGCAATGCAGCGTGCGGCGGATATGGCATCGGTCATGGGCATTGATATGTCCACCGCCTTGGAAGCCGTCACGGGTGCCGCAAAAGGCAATTTCACCATGATGGACAATTTAGGTGTGGCGATGACCGCGACCAGCGTTCAGGCGTACGCCGCCTCAAAGGGCCTTGATTTCGTCTGGGCAAGCGCGAGCAATGCCGAAAAAGCCGAAGTCGCCATGCAGATGTTTTTCGAGAACACCGAACAGTATGCCGGCAACTTCGCAAGGGAGAGTACGCAAACCATCAGCGGCTCTATCGGACTATTGCAGGCGGCGCTCGGTTCTTTCACGGCGGGGCTTGGGAATGCCAATGCTGATATGACGAATTTGACGCAAAATCTTGTGGATGCGTTTCAGTCGGTAGTTCAAAATATCGTGCCGGTGCTTGAAAATATCGTGGTGGCTCTTCCGCAGGCGACGGGTGCAATCCTGCAGGCGGTAGGTGACCTTCTCCCCATGCTGCTTGAAAAGGTAACAAACATCTTCACGCAAGTACTCAACACGATTCTGAATCTACTGCCGGAGCTTATTCCTGCCGCTGTTTCTGCTGTGATGACGATAGTCGGCGCACTGATTGACAGTCTTCCGCTCCTCATAAATGCGGCGGTGCAATTGGTGACGGCTCTTGTCAGCGGAATCGGCTCGGCTCTGCCCGAACTGATACCCGCGGCGGTGAGAGCTGTCGCAACCATTGTTCAGGGCTTGGCGGACAATCTCCCCATGATTCTTGAAGCAGCACTGCAGCTCATTCTTGGGCTTGCCCAAGGTCTGCTTGACGCAATTCCGCAGCTAATCGCAGCCCTCCCCGCCATTATTACCGCCATTGTGGACTTCATCATCAATGCCATCCCACAGATTATTGAAACAGGAATACAGCTGCTGACTTCGCTGGTGGAGGCTCTGCCGGAAATCATCACGGCGATTGTGAATGCCATGCCGCAGATCATCGACGGAATCATCAATGCCGTGATCGGCTCGATTCCTTTAATCATAGATGCAGGCGTGAAGCTGCTTATCGCCTTGATTCAAAATCTGCCTCGAATCATTACGACTGTGGTAGCGGCTATTCCAAAAATCGTCACTTCGCTGGTAAACGCCATCGTCGGGAACATCGACAAGATTATCCTTGCGGGCGTTCAGCTGCTGGTGTCACTGATTGCGAACCTGCCGAAAATCATCGTCGAGGTGGTTAAGGCTGTCCCGCAGATTATCACGGGACTGGTTAAAGCCTTCACCGGCTACATCGGGCAGATGGCGCAGGTCGGCGGCAACCTCATCAAGGGGCTGTGGAACGGTATTTCAGACGCTGGCGCGTGGCTGTGGAACAAAATCAGCGGCTTTTTCGGGAACGTGGTCGATAAGATTAAAAACTTCTTCGGCATTCACTCTCCCTCCACTCTTTTTGCCGGGCTTGGTAAAAATATGGGCGAGGGCATCGGCGTAGGCTTCGAAGACGCTATGACAGCGGTTTCAAGGGATATGCAGAAG
>Ga0255338_1005511_pt1 | contig 11590 bp, 10 predicted proteins | sample MeOH1_35cm_T4_19_FD_203715 | JGI IMG/M metagenome (GOLD analysis project Ga0255338, IMG submission 203715) | Sandy soil microbial communities from University of British Columbia, Vancouver, Canada - MeOH1_35cm_T4_195 | ecosystem: Engineered > Artificial ecosystem > Sand microcosm > Unclassified ... | reverse complement strand
AGTTGAAACGGCCATCCCCGAGATCCCCCTGAAGCTGGAGTTCCTGCGAGAACTGATCCTGCTTCCAGTCGCTGTTGGTCTGGACGATCGAGGCCGGGCTGTGATCCGAATCGCGGGTCCAGAAACCGGTCACCTTGCGGTAGGCGGTGATCGACTTGGCCGAGATATTGTCGGCGATCTTCCACTCGATCGTGCCCGAAACGCCCCAAATGTCGACGTCCGACGCCGACTGATAGCGCTTGGGATTGCCGTTGGTGAATACGTCGGAGATCGACTCGAAGGTGCCGCCGTGCCGATAGGGCGCCAACGCCCACTGACTGTTGTAGCAACGCTGGTCGGTGAGCCGCGCCGGATTGGCCGGATTGGCGCAGATCCCGGGAGCGCCCGAGTAGAGGGCGTTCCACACGGCCGGGGCAGGGGCATTCTCGTCGGCCACAAGCGCGACGTTGGGCGCCGAATTCTCGCGGGTGCGAGATCCGTCGACCGCGAGATCGATGGTGACCGCGCTCGACGGCTCGAGACGGAGCGCGAAGCGGCCGGCGAGATTGTCGGTGTCGCCGAGATCCGGCGCATCGGGAACCACGCCTTTGACATAGCCGTCGCGCTGATGGATGAATCCCGCGAGGCTCGAATAGACACCGTTGGCGAGCGGCAAGTTGATATTGCCCTTGGCCTGGATGCGATTGAAGCGCCCTGTGGTCAGCTCGAGCGAGCCGCCGAGCGTGTCGGACGGCTTTTTGGTGACGACGCTGACGGCGCCGCCGATGGTGTTGCGGCCGAAGAGGGTGCCCTGGGGCCCGCGCAGCACTTCGATCCGCTCGATGTTGAGCACGTCGAGCACGTTGCCGACCCCGCGCGAGATGTAGACGCCGTCGAGGTAGAGGCCGACGCCGGGATCGGCCGAAAGCTGGTAATCATTCTGCCCGATGCCGCGGATGAAGATGGCGGCGGTCGCGTTGCTGGCGGAAACCGGGACCGAGCTGTTGAACTTCACGTTGGGGGTGAAGTCGCCGATCTGGGTGACGTTGTCGATGCCGCGCGCCTCCAGCCCCGCCGCGGTGACGGCCGAGATGGCGATCGGCGTATCCTGCAGCGATTCCGCGCGGCGCCGGGCGGTGACGGTGATCTCGGCAAGGCCGCCCTCCTGGCGCGCGGCGGCCGTGTCGGCCGCGGCGTCGCTCGCCGCCGCATCGCCTTCGGCCGTTGCCGCCTGCTGCGCGAACGCGGGCCCAGCGAGGGCCAGGCCGAGCAGCGACGCTCCGACCATCAGCGCGACACGCTTGCCGGCGAAGTTTGCGGTTCCCCGATTCATCCCTGTATCCTTCATCTGGCCAGTGTCCTTTTTCTGGATCTGGTTCAGGCCGGAGCTCGCCCATTCGAGCGGCGCTTCCCGCCATGCCCCCCGTTCATTGATCACCAAGGCCGAGGGCCCAGTGACGCCTTATGCAACAACAAGGGAGCCATCGGGCGCTAGCCTCAGAACGCGAGAAGCAGCATCACAGCGCGATAGAATGAGCGATCGGAATCGGCGCCCGCGGGCGGATTCCTGCGGCGCTCACGAGCTTGCGCGGCGCGGCGTTTGATGCGGTGGCCGGCTAATTCGCTCGGCGCGGGGCTAGCCGCGCGGCCTTCCCGATCGCATCATGAGGACATCCTGGAACAAAGGCGATCGCGAGGGAGCGTCATGGCCAACACCGTCGAAATCAAGCGCAGCGGAGCGACCGCGAAGGACGATCCGAACTGCTTCAACCGGCTGCACTGGTCGCTTGAGCCCGTCGCCCGGGCCAAGGCCGGCGACTATATCGTCTATGAGACGCGCGACGCGTTCGACGATCAGTTCGATGCATCGACGACCGCGGCGCAGGTCGCGGCGTGCGACCTCAACCGCGTCCATCCCATGACGGGTCCGGTGTTCATCGAGGGCGCCGAGCGCGGCGATGCGCTGGCCGTGACGATCGTCGACATCGCACCTTCCGACTATGGCTACACGATCATCGTGCCGGGCTTCGGCTTCCTGCGCGACGTCATCTCCGGCCCGTTCATCGCCAATTGGAAGCTCGACCGCCTGTGCGCGGTCTCGGATCAGATCCCGGGCGTGCGCATCCCGATGTGCGCCTTCCCCGGTTCGATCGGCGTCCTGCCGGGCGCGCCGGAAGTGGCGGCGGCGCTCGAACGCGAAGGCGCGCTTGCGGCGGCGGGCGGCTTCGCGCTGATGCCGGACCCGGGCCGCGCGCTGCCGGCGAAGCTGTTCGGCGAGGGCGCGCCTTATGCCGCCGAGGGTCTGCGCACGATCGCGCCGCGCGAGAATGGCGGCAACATGGACATCAAGGCGATGCAGGTCGGAACGACGGTGCTGTTCCCGGTGCTGGTCGACGGCGCCGGCCTGTGGACCGGCGACATCCATTTCGCCCAGGGCGACGGCGAGGTCTGCGGCACCGCGGTCGAAATGGCGGCGCGCGTGACGCTCAAATGCGAAGTGATCAAGGGTGGCGGCAAGAACATCGTCTTCCCGCACGTCACAGGTGGAGGCCAGCTGCGCAACGTCGAGCCCAGCCGCTTCCATGCGATCGTCGGCATGCCGGTGAAGAAGGCCGGCGAGGTTCCGCCCCATCTGGCCTATCTCGACAGCCCCAAGGTCGCGGCGCTCACCAATCTTTCCGAGGATCTGACCCTCGCGGCGCGCGATGCGCTGTTGCGGATGATCGACTGGATCGCCACCAACAAGAACTACAGCCGCGAACAGGCCTATGTCATCTGCGCCGCGGCCGTGGACCTGCGGATAGGGCAGCTGGTAGACGTTCCTAATATAATCGTTTCCGCGGTTCTCCCGCTCGACATCTTCGTCGAGTGAGCCGCACGGAATAGCATTCGAGGAGAGGATTATGAACTCTGAGCATCGCTGGCTGGAGGCCTATCCGGAACTCGGCACCGGGCCGGTGCCGACCGAGCCCTATATCTCTGCCGCATGGCATGAGCTGGAAAAAGAGAAGATCTTCAAACGGGTCTGGCTCTGCGTCGGCCGCGCGAACGAGATCCCCAAGGCCGGGGATTACAAGGTGAAGCGGATCGACGCGGCCGACACTTCGGTGATCATGATCCGCGGCAAGGACGGGCAGATCCGCGCCTTCCACAATGCCTGCGCGCACCGCGGCAACACGGTCGTCACCGAGACCGGCAACGAAACCTATGGCAGCAGCCGCGCGGCCGTGCTCACCTGCCGTTTCCACGGCTGGGTCTATGGCGCGGATGGCTCGCTGATCAACGTGCCGAGCGAGGAGCGTTTCTATTCCTGCTTCGACAAGAGCGAGAACGGCCTGACGCCGGTGCATTACGGCGAGTGGGAAGGCTTCATGTTCGTCAACGTGGCGGAAAAGCCGGAATCCACCCTCGAGGAATTCCTCGGCGACTATGCCGATCATTTCCGCGGCTTTCCGTACGACAGCATGGATTTCGGCTTCACCTACCGCACCGAGCTCGCGTGCAACTGGAAGGTGGCGCACGATGCCTTCGCGGAAGCCTATCACGTCGACACGATCCATGCCGGCTCTTTCCCGAACGTCTTCTCGACCGGGCTCCAGAACGTCAAGCTGATGGGGCCGCACCGCACCTGCGCCGTCTGCCTCACGCTCAATGCCAAACCGACCCCGGTGGCGGGCGTCGCCAACAAGGTCGCGGGCGCAAGCCTGGTCGCGCGGCGCGGCGCATCGATGCTCCCGACCTCGATCAACCCGGACAAGCGCAGCGACTTCGCGTTCGAGCTGAGCGTGCTCTTCCCCAACACCTTGCTGCATATCTCGGAAGGGATCTGGTTCACGCACCAGTTCTGGCCGCTCGCCCACAACCGCACGCTCTGGGAAGGGCGCTATTACGTCAAAGCGCCCAAGACCAACTCCGAGCGCTGGGCGATCGAGCATGCCATGACCCTCCAGCGCAACGCCTGGCTGGAGGACACGGCGACGATGGAAGACACCCAGCGGGCGATGCAGTCGCGGGCCAAGACGATGCAGAATCTCCAGGACGACGAGATCCTCATCCGCCACGGCGCCGCCGTCGTCGATCGCTATGTCAACGCGTGAGAGGTCTGAAATGGAGCCGATGACATTGCCGCCGAGCTTTGCCGAGCTCGCGCCGTATCTCGACTGGGCGCTTCCCACCGCGGACGAGCGGCAGGCCAAGCGCCTGGCATCCACGTCCGACGAGCTGCGGCGCTTCTACGACGCGGTGCTGCCCCGGCTCGAGGACATATTGGCCGAGGTCGACCGCTTCCCGCTCGGCGGACTGCCGGAGTCGCATCGGGCGTTGTTCAACATCGCCCTGTCGCTGGCCGAGGTGGCGCCGCATATCGAGCTCTACGGCGGCGCGGTGGGTGTGCCTTATGCCTTCGATGAAGCGCGCTTCATCGCGGTTCATGGCGACCAGCCGACGTGGAAGGGCTTCGCTCCGACGGCGGCCGGCTGAGCATGAGCGTGCCGTCGCTCGAGGAAAGGCTGGCCCGACTGGAGGCTCGCGCCGACATTTCCGATCTCGTCGCGCGCTATGCCCATGGCGCGGACCGCAAGAACGATCCCGCGATCATGGGGCCGCTGTTCGCGGAAGACGCGGTGTGGACCGCGGAAGGCTTCGGCGAATTGGTTGGACGGGACGTGATCGCCCACGGTCTCGCCGCAGTCGCAGCGGAGCGCGTGACGTGGTCGATCCACTATATGGTCTCGCCGCATATCGAGCTTGCGCCGGACCTCAGGACCGCTCGCTGCCATTGGTATTTGTGGGAGCCATGCACGTTGGTCGGCGAAGGACTGGCGGCCGACACCTGGCTCGGCGGCTGGTACCACAGCGAACTGGCGGCGACCGGCGCCGGCTGGCAGTTCACGCGTGTGGAGCTGGTCGTCCGGTTGCAGGGCGAGGCGCAACCGCCGTGGCAGCTCAAGAAAGTCGTCGAGCTTTGACGATCAGGCTGTGCGCGACTGCCGACGTTGCCGAGGGCGAGGTGATCCGGGTCGACCTGGAAGACGGCCGCGCGCTCGCGGTCTATCATTTCGAGGGCGCTTATTATGCGACCGACGATTTGTGCACCCACGGCGACGCCTCGCTCTCCGAGGGCGAGATCGAGGACGGCGTGATCCTCTGCCCCTTTCACATGGGCAGCTTCGATATCCGCACCGGCGAGGCGGTGGCGTCGCCCTGCCACATCGCGATCAGGACCTATCAGGTCGAGCGGCGCGGCGACGCGGTCTTCCTGATCGACTGAGCCTAGGCGGAGCCTGCTTCACTCGCCGTTGAGGCGCTTGAGCGTCGCCGACGGGCGCTCGCCGAAGCGCTCGTGATAGTCGTGCGCGAACTTGGAGAGGTGGGTGAAGCCGCAGGCAAGCGCCACTTCGGTCACCGACAGTCCGACATCGGCGCCTGCGCGCAGCTCGCGGCGGGCAAGCTCGAGGCGATGGTTCTTGAGATAGTTCATCGGCGTCGTGTTGCGGAAGCGACGGAAGCCGGCGTGGAGCGAACGCGCCGAGACTCCCGAAACGGTGATCATTTCGTCGAGCGTGATCGGATCGCGCGCATGTGCGTGGACGAACTCCTCGACGCGCCGCACGTAATAAGGCGCGGGCGTCGAGGCCGGCGCGTCGAACAGCTCGCTATGGTTGTGCGGCACGGCCGCCAGCAGAAGGCGCTGCAGCGTCTGCTCGACGGGGCCCCCCGCGCGGGCATGATTGAAGCCGCCCGTGCCGTAATCGAGGTCGTCGCAGATGACGCGAACCAGCTGGGCAAAGGCGGCGGCAGCGCCTTCGAGCGGCACCGGCCGGGGCGAGAAGTGAAGCTCGCCGGGCCGGAAACCCAGTTCCTGCGTCAGTACCGCGTCCATCCCGGCCTTCGACATCTTGACGGTAAAATGCTTGTAGCCGTCGCCGAAGATCTGCCTGACCCGCGCATCCGGGTTGATAACGCACATCTGCCCCGGCTGGAGCTCGAACGTGTCCTTGTCCTGGCTGATCTCCGCCACGCCGCACAGCGAGAATTGGACGAGGTAGAGCGCATCCATCGGCGGGATGTTGACGATCACGCGGCCATAGGGATTGCCGTAATCGGTGGCGTTGAACGACACCGACTTGAGCGACGCCTGGTGATGGCGGAAATCAATTGGCGGATTCCCCCCGTCGATCCGCAAATCGTGCGGACAGAACATCTGGCTCATGTGGTGGTGAACTTCATTGATGTCCCTGGTCACAAGCCGCGCCAGGCGGGGGAGCGGCATGCCGGTGCCGTCCCAATTGCGCGCAGCTTCAGCGTTCATCATCATCGTGATCAACCTTGCCTTTAGGATCCCACCGCCGCCGAGAAGACTTCATCAACCGGGCGTTCGGGTTCCTGGAAAGTTCGTTTGCTGTGAGCGACACCGAGATCGAGAAGCATTTCGCACGTCTTGAAGGCCACCAGGCCCGGGTTGAGCACCGGCACGGGGAGGCGTTCCGCCAGAAAGGCGTGTGACTGATGCATCGTCGTCGATCCGAGCACTAGCACATCCGCGCCATCCTCGTCCAAGGCGCGATGGGCGGCGTCGAGCAGCAATGGGAAAACGCTGTCCTCCTTGCCCGACAGGAGTTCCGCCGTATCGGGGCGAACCCCGATCGAGCGGATCGAAGCGAGCCGATCGACCAGCCCCTGTTCGTGCAGCACCTTGTGGTAGAGCCAGCGCCAGCGATCCCACATGCTCAGGATCGAAAAGCGCTTTCCGAGCTGGCAGGCAAGATGGTAGGTTGCCTGTGCGGTTCCGACCACCGGAATGGTCAGGCGCGAACGCAGCGCAGCAACGCCGGAATCGCTCATCGAGTTGACGCACACCGCGTCGAACCCTTCCTGCTCTGCGCGTGCCCCGGCATCGAGGCAGAAGGCGTCGGCGATCGTGCCTTCGTAGATCGAATCGAGCGTCGCCCCGCCGCGCGCGGCGCAGGCGAATTCGACCTCGATGTCCGGCCGCAGCAAATGCCGCGGGATCTGGCTGGCGAAGCCCGCCAGCGCAGCCTCGGGGACCGGCACGGGAACGATCATCTTGATCCGTTTGCTCACCCACTTCTCCGCCGATCGTGATGGCTTGGCCTGCATAAGCGGGCAGGTTTCGGCCCGCCCGTCAAATCGTCGAGCAAAACAGGCCGGGGCGCAGCCAGAGTCCAACCGGGGACCGGCTGAGCTCGGCAAGACATAACACCAGGTCGAGCGGTTCAGTCCAGCATTGATCGGCCGCCGGGCAAGAGAAAGGCCGTTCGCCATCCTTATTCCGCACTCACGGGCCACCGGCTGCACAGGGATGATAGCGGCGCGCGCCAGCCGAAACGCATGCTTTGCGTCAGGAAGGCAGAAGGGATTGTGGTGCCAATGCTTCCAGAGGGATTCGACGACCTGCTCCGCTTCATCGATTGGGCGAAGCCGACCGAGCTCGAGCGCAACAGCAAGCGCTGGTCCGCGTCGCTGGAGGAAAGCCGGCTTTTCTACGACGCCATGATCGAACGCGGCGCCGCCGCGCTCGACTACCTCGGGCGATTGCCTCTCGACGAAATCGACGGCCCGGATCGTACCCTGCTCGACATGTGCCTGGCGCTCGCCGAATGCTCGGCCACGATCGAGATGTACGGCGAGCCGCAACCCAAATACGTCTTCCCGATCGCGCGCTTCTGCCCGACCCACGACGCATGGCCGTTGGCCGGAACGGGAGAAGGCCGATGACGACTGAGCCCTGCCGCTTCATGGACCTTTATCCGCACGAGGGTCGCGATCCGGTACCGGTCGAGCGCTACACCTCCCCGGATTATTTTGCGCAGGAGCGCGAGCGAGTCTTTCGACGAAAATGGCTCAACGTGGGGCATGTCCTGCAGGCCCCCAAGCCAGGCGACTATTTCGTCGCCGAGCTGAAGATCCTCGATACCGCGCTGCTGATCATTCACGGCAAGGATGGGCAGTTTCGCGCGTTCCACAACATGTGTTCACACCGCGGCGCGCCGCTCGCCTGGGATGCCCAGGGCTCCTGCCGCGGCTACCTGGCCTGCCGCTTCCACGGCTGGGTCTACGACACCAAAGGCAAGCTGGTGCAGATCAGTGACGCCGCCAACTTTCCGACCGTTAAAGCCGAGGAGAACGGGCTGACGCCGGTCCACTGCGCGGTGTGGAAGGGCTTCGTGTTCGTGAACATGGCGCCTGAGCCGGAGGAAAGCCTCCTCGAACATCTCGGGCCCGTCGCCGACGAGATCGGCCGGTTCGACTTCGATGGATTTACCCCCGCATTTTCGTACCGCATCGACGAGAATGTGAACTGGAAGACCCTCCAGGAAGCACAACTCGAAGGCTGGCACTTGCCGTTCCTGCACGAAAAGACGCTGGCGCGGGCCGTCAAGATCGATGGCAATCAATATCGTCACACCGCGATCGAGCTCCATGGCCTGCACGGGGTGCTTGGTTCGCCTCCGCCGGACAGCTTCACGCCTCCTCCAACCGCGCTGCTCGCCAGCCGCTTCGGCACGGGCACGGTGCAGGCGTTCGGCACCAAGGTCGAGAGCAATGGCGAAGGCTATCGCTTCCGCGGCTCGTTCGATTTTTGGCACATCTTTCCGAACTTCTTCGTCGGATTGCTGAACGGTCTGTACTTTACGTTCAACATCTGGCCGATCGCCGTCGATCGCAGCGTGTGGGAGATCAAGGGCTATTACCCGCCGGTGAAGACGGCCGGTGAGCTGTTTGCACGCGAATATTCCAAGGTCGGCCTGCGCGATCCGATGATGGAGGATTGCTTCACCCATGAACTCATCGCTGCACAGCTCAAGTCCGGCGCGAAAAGACATATCCACTTCCAGGACGAGGAAATTCTCGCCCGCCACCTCGGCAATGGCGTCGATCTCTGCGTCCGCGGACTCGCGTGACGCGAGGGATCTGTGCGCCTCGCGATCGGAGCGACAGCCCGAGGTGTCGGTGATATCGAATTCGGATCAAAAACCACGAAACTAGTATTGGATTGAATATTCCCTAACGTCCTACATCCTCCGCACGTTCGACAAGAAACGACTCACTAGGGCGCGGATGGATGAAATTCGGTTGCAATCTGATCGGCGGTCTGTGGCGCGACAGCGACCAGATGGAGCCGATCCGCAACCCCTCCGATCTTGCTGAAGTGCCAGGACAATTCGCGTGGGCGACGATCGAGGACGCGGCCGATGCGCTCGCCGCGGCGCGCGCCGCCCAGCCGGGATGGGCGCGCACGACTGTCCAGGAGCGTGCCGACCTGCTGTTCCGCGTCGCCGACCGGCTCGAGGCGCGCCGCGGGGAGCTGGCGCGGATCCTGGCTTCCGAGGAAGGCAAGGTGCTCGTCGACGCGAGCGGCGAGGTCCTGCGTAGTGCGCAGATCTTCCGATATTTCGCGGGCGAAGCGTTGCGCATCAACGGCGCCTTCCTGCCGGGCTTGCGCGACGGCCATATGGTCTCGGTCGAGCGCGAGCCCGTCGGGGTCGTGCTGCTGATCACGCCGTGGAATTTCCCGCTGGTCGTCCCGGCCTGGAAAACGGCGGCGGCGCTCGCCTACGGCAACAGCCTCATCCTCAAGCCGTCCGAATATGCGCCGGGGATCGCATTGGCGCTGGTCGAGATCATGGTCGAGGCGGGCGTTCCCGAGGGCGTCGTCAACCTGGTGATGGGCGACGGCCGGCTGTTCGGCGAGATGCTGATCGAGGGCGTCGACGCGGTGAGCTTCACCGGATCGACCGGGGTCGGGCGCACGATCCTTGCCCAGGCCGCCCGCTCGATGACCAAGGTCCAGCTCGAGCTCGGCGGCAAGAATGCGCTCGTCGTGCTCGACGATGCCGACCTCGACCTGGCGGTCGAGGTGGCGCTGCAGGGCAGTTTCTTCCAGACCGGCCAACGCTGCACCGCCTCGAGCCGCCTGATCGTGACCAGCGGCGTGCATGACTCGTTCGCCGACTCTCTGGCGCGCCGGACCTCGGCGCTCCGCGTCGGCCACGCGCTGGCGAGCGACAGCGAGATCGGGCCGGTGGCCAACGATCGGCAGCTGGAGCGCAACCTCTCGTTCGTGGAAAGCGCCAGCGCCGACGGCGCGCAGATGATCGCCGGAGGAGAGCCGATCGCGGTGAAGAGCGAAGGGCTCTACATGCGTCCGACATTGTTCGCCGGAACCAGGCCGGAGATGAAGCTCAATCGCGAGGAAGTGTTCGGACCGGTGGTGGGGCTGATCGAAGTGGCCGATCTCGACGAAGCCATCGCCGTCGCCAACGACACCGAATATGCGCTTTCGTCCGGAATCTGCACGCGCAGCCTGTACGCCGCCGAGCAGTTTCGGCGCAGCGTCCGCGCCGGCATGGTGATGATCAACGCGCCGACCGCAGGGGTCGACTATCACGTCCCTTTCGGCGGCAAGGCGCCGTCGGGCTATGGCGGCCGCGAGAATGGCGCGGCCGCGATCGAATTCTACACCGAGACCAAGACCACCTACCACCGTCACGGCGGCGGCTGAATGGCATGATGACCTGGTGGACACGCTCAGACCAAGAGGTAGGGGCGGTTCGAAAATGAAAAATCTACGGAGATGAAGATGTCTGTGATGGAGAAGATCAGGAAGCAGCGGCGGACCGAGGCTGAGACCGACTATGATGTCGCGGTCGTCGGTGCCGGCTATGCGGGGCTCTACGCGCTCTACCAAATGAGGAAGCTCGGCTACCGCGCCCGCGCGTTCGACAAGGCCGGCGGCGTCGGCGGCACCTGGTACTGGAATCGCTATCCCGGCGCGCGCGTCGACATCGAGAGCATGGAATATTCCTATTCCTTTTCCGAAGAGCTGCAGCGCGAGTGGAAATGGTCCGAACGCTATGCCTCGCAGCCCGAGCTGCTGCGCTATCTCAACCATGTCGCCGACCGCTTCGACCTCAGGAAGGACATCCAGCTCGACACCGGCATCGCCACCGCCGAATATGACGAGGCCGCCAAGCATTGGAAGGTCGGCACCGACACCGGCGAAAGCTTCACCGCGCAGTTCATCATCATGGCGACCGGAATCCTTTCCGCGACCAAGGATCCCGAATTCGCGGGGCGCGAGGACTTCAAGGGCGAAGTCTATCTCACCTCGAAATGGCCCCACGAGGAGGTCAGCTTCGAGGGCAAGAGGGTCGGGATCATCGGCACCGGCTCGTCCGCGATCCAGGCGATCCCGGTGATCGCCGAGAAAGCCGGCCATCTCACCGTCTTCCAGCGCAGCCCGAATTTCGCGGTTCCGTCGTGCAACAAGCCGATGGACGAGGAATTCGAGACCTGGGTGAAGGAGAATTACACCGAAATCCGCGAGCGCGAATTGCGCACCCATGTCGGCTGCGCGATCGTCGGCAAGAGCCTGCGCGCGATGCCGACCAAATCCGCGCTCGAGGTCTCGCCCGAGGAGCGCGAGCGCGCCTATGAGCGCTGCTGGGAGGCGGCGAACTTCTCCTTCTATACGGTGTTCACCGACGTGCTGACGAGCAAGGAGGCCAACGACACGGTCGCCGATTTCGTGCGCTCGAGAATTCGCCAGCGCGTGCGCGATCCGAAGGTCGCCGAGCTGCTGATGCCG
>Ga0255338_1005510_pt1 | contig 11594 bp, 9 predicted proteins | sample MeOH1_35cm_T4_19_FD_203715 | JGI IMG/M metagenome (GOLD analysis project Ga0255338, IMG submission 203715) | Sandy soil microbial communities from University of British Columbia, Vancouver, Canada - MeOH1_35cm_T4_195 | ecosystem: Engineered > Artificial ecosystem > Sand microcosm > Unclassified ... | reverse complement strand
CCTTCCAATTGCGACCACCCGATCGCGCCGGCCGAGCCGAGAACGGGGGCCGGCTTCCGCCGCCGCGCCGCCTGCGCGGGCGCCAGCACCACCGTAACGGCGGCGGCTGCCAGAACGAAGATCGAGATCCGAGAACAGAGTGGGTGCATCGGTAACTTCCTCCGCGCCAACCGGCAGCGGCTGGCAAGCCTGGTCCATTACCGCACTGTTAGCTGCGCTCCGTTCCACTCCCTCTCCCGGCCGAGAAGAAGGGACATATTGGACAGGATGAACAGGATTTTTAGGATAGGGACAGGGCAAACCTTTCCAGAGGGGGGCATGACTCTACCACGCCGGCGGTACGCTCGCATTTCTCCCAACCCGTTCAACGGATTGGAAACCGTAACTCAGGCCCTTCCCAATCCAGTAAATCCTGTTCATCCTGTCTAAAACTTCCCTCTTCTCCGCGGCTCCGCGTGAGGCGCCTAATGCTCCACCTTCAAGGTGCGCTTCAGCCAATCGATCATGAACGTCTTGTATTCCGGATGCGCCTGATCCCAGCTCCCCATGCCGTGTCGGCCGTCCGGGATGGTGAACAGCTCGCAGCGGTTGTCCGCGGCTTTCATCTGGGCGAGGAAGCGGACCGAGAGGTCGTACGGCACCTGCTCGTCGTTCGTGCCATGGATCAGCAGGTAGGGCGGCATCCCGTGCTTGATGTAGGTGTTGGTGGAGGCTTCGCGCAGCATCTTCGTGGTGGCGTCGTTGATCTCGGTGACGCCGAAGAGCGAGCTCAGGGACTGTCCCAGCCCCTTCGCCGCCGCCTGCCCTTCCAGGTCGTGCGGGGCGTAGAACGGCACCACCGCCGCCACCTTCGTCTTCCCCGTGCCCCGCGCTCCGACCAGCGACACGAGCTGCCCGCCCGCCGACTCCCCGATCAGCGCGATCCGGCTGGTATCGACCTTGTATTCCTTCGCGTGCGCCTTGACCCAGCGGATGGCCGTCTCCACGTCTTCCACACAGGCCGGGTAGCGGTTCTTGGGCGCCAGCCGGTAGTTGATGGTGAACCAGGTGAAGTTGGCCTGCGTCAGCGGCTCGAAGATCGGCTTGATGTAGCTCTGCTTGGTCCCGTTGATGAACCCGCCCCCGTGCACCAGGATCGCGGTGGGGAACGGCCCCTTGCCCTCGGGAATATTCACGTCCAGCGTAAGCGTCTCATCGCCCGCCTTCGCATACTCGACGTCCGACTTGAACTCCGCCCGCGCCGGCGCACCCGCGGCCAGGCAAAGGGCGAAACACGCCACGATGGTTCCTAAAGCTCCCCGGTTCATCCCCGTCTCCCGTTTGATGCACAGTCAACCCATTCGCCCCGAACGTTCGGCAGCAGCCCGCCGCTTTCCTCGCAGAGGGGGCTCAATGCTCCGCACCGAATAGTTCGTAACAAGTAATTCGTGTTGCGTAAAGGTCCATCCCCGTAGCCCGTCATCCTGAATGGAGCGGAGCGGAATGAAGGATCCCGCTGCCGCGCGAATGGCCGATGGGTAACGAGTTCACGCACGAAGTCAAGATCCTCGCTTCGCCCCAGGAATGAAGGACGAAGGATGATCCAAGGTCCCAATGCCTGAATGCCCAGCGAGTAAGATTAAGATTAGGAGTAGGAGTAAGACCCTGCGGGGCCGGCAACACCTGAACACCCAACACCGGAACACCTGAACACCCTCCCCGGAGATCCCCGATGCCCTTCCACGTTCCCCCCATCAACCGCCGCCGGTTCCTCCTCGGCTCCGTCGCCGCCGGCGCCGGGTTGCTCCTGCGCCCCACCTGGTCCGCGGACCGCGATCCCCACCGCTGGGCACTCCTGTCCGATCCGCACATCGCCGAAGACGCCGCCTTCGTGGCGCGCGAGGTGAACGTGTCCGACCACCTCCGCCGCGTCGTCGCGGAGGTCGCCGTACTCGACCGCCTCCCCGCCGGCCTCATCGTGAACGGCGACTGCGCCTACGGCGTCGGCACGCTGGGCGATTACGCCACCTTCTCCGACCTGCTCAAACCGATCTCCGCGGCCGGCATCCCGATGCACTACACCCTCGGCAACCATGACCAGCGGGACAACTTCCGCCAGAGCCTCGCCGCCGGGTCGAAGAACGTGGTGGAGGGGAAGGTCGTCAGCCTCATCGAGACCCCGCGCGCCAACTGGTTCATCCTCGACTCGTTGGACAAGACGAACATGGCCCCCGGCATCGTCGGCGAGGAGCAGCGCCGCTGGCTCGCCCAGGCCCTCGACGCCCGCAAGGACCGCCCCGCACTGGTGATGGTCCACCACAACCCGATCTTCGAAGGGGTCTCCAAGGCCCTGGTCGACACCCAGGAGCTGTACGACCTCCTCGCCCCCCGCAAGCAGGTGAAGGCGCTGATCTTCGGCCACACCCACCACTGGGACCTCCAGCAGAAGGAGGGCCTCCACCTGATCAACCTCCCCGCCGTCTCCTATCCGTTCAAAGCGGGCGATCCGGCCGGCTGGGTGGACCTGCACCTCGCCGAGCAAGGGGCCACCCTGGAGCTGCGCTCCCTCGACCCCGCCCACCCCGCCCACGGCAAGAAGAGCGAGCTGAAGTGGCGCGCCGGCTAACTTGCCGAAAGAGGGCAAGTTGGCAGCTTGCCAGCACATTGCCTTCCGCTCCGACAGGATGGCTGCCCTGCCGATTCGCCGGCGACTCATTGCCCATCAGATTAAAAAACTCCCCGCCTTCTGCGTACTATCAGTAGATCTGCTGCGGTGTGTTCACGTTCAGACACGCCGCAGCGGATTGTCGGAGTAACGCACCCGCCGTCCGGCCATCATTCCTAGCGTGGCTTCGCCGCCGCCTGGCAAAGTCAGGGGCCGCCTCCATTCGCCGCTGCTCTTGCTGATAGCGGGGGCAGCGGAAAAACACTAGGAACCAGCCCAGAACCCTGGTTGATGCACCCTCTCTTTGTACTGATGCGTTGCTTCGCTAACCGGCTGCGGTCAGTCTCATCACGCGTCAAAAATGAGGGATGCCCATGGACACGATGCAACGCTACCTGGATGCTTTCACCAAGGCGTCGGATCGCACGCGTGGCACCTACGTGATCATTCTGGCTTTCTCGGTGGTCTGCCTGGCCGCCTTCCTAAACTCAAGCGATTTTGGCTGGCATAGGCGGCGCCTCCACAAGCTGCGAGTGGCGTACACCTACCTGCTCTGGCAGGAAAAGCGGATGGACGGACACTCCCATGCCCGCGAAGCTTCTGCGGTACACGTTGTGCTTCCCCCTGCGAGCTCGTTACCCCCCGCCATTCCCGCGCACGCGGCATCCCCCGGCGTAGGACGATCCGACACCGCTCCGGAGATGGCGCCGGGTAACGAGCTCCACCTGAGCCCCGGCGAGTTGGAGGAAGCGAAGGAATTTGTAGAGCTAACGCGACTCTGGAGTAGCGACCAGATGAAGATCGTGCTCCAGAACACGGAGAAACAGGTCTCGGACAGCAACGTCGTCCAGATCCCACTTTTCGGCCTCTCGTTCCACCTGAACGACCTGGGGTTGGTCTCAGGCATTGCCTTGCTGCTGCTCGTTTTGTTGTTGAAATACGCGCTGACTCGGGAGGTGGGAAACCTAGTGCTCGCGTTTGACCGAGCTCGTGAGTTGGACGTGTTGGATGACGCTTATGAGGCGCTTTCTACGAATGAAGTCTTGCATCGGCCGGAAGCACTCTCCGCTACCGGCCCCGATTGGCTTAGTGAGCGGAAGCGGAAGATTCTCTTCCGTCCGTTGATCGATGCCCCCGTCGTGCTTCTCTTCGTGCCGGTCGTCTCTTACACTCTGGTGACCGCGAACGACTTCCTGACGTGGCGTATGGGAGTGCTGCTCTCGCCGGTGTACGCCCGGGTGATTCTCGTCGTCGAATCCGTAGCGTGGGTAGCCATCACGTTCCTGATCATCTCCTGCCTGGTGATCATTCTGGAGACACGCCGCATCTGGCGAGGCGTGGAAGTCGACGCCCGGGCGACGCGGGAAGCGAAGAAAGTCTTCGGGCTTTCAGCACCCACTCACGTCCGGCTGCGGGCGGCGCCCCGGCGACACGTTGCGCGATCGTTTCGAATACGAAAAGGCAACTCGTGAGTGCGGGCAGCAAGCAGTAGACGATAATGGACACTGAAACGCATTTTAGGCAGCCGGAGCGCACGCGAACCACCTGGACGTTGGTGATATTGGCCCTGATCATCGGCGGGATCGTGGGCTGGGCTATTTTTGGCCTGCTCCCCGGAAAAGCCCTGGCAGAGGTTCCGGTGGTTCCACCGGGCGCCGTGGAAGAGCGCGAAGCGCTGCCGACGAGCGGGCCGGAGGAGTTGATCATCCCGAGCGACGTGAGTGTCTTCGATCTCCGGTTCTGGAAACCCGTGCCCCCGGATCGTACCTTCAACAGTCCGGTCAGCCCGGTGAACTACTCCAACTATCTCCGGGTCATCAAGAAAAAGGCGGTGGATCGTCTCTATGCACACTACGCAACCTCAGGTCTGAAGATCGATTTACAGTGTGCCACGCATTCGTATCGGGTGATGCGGAAGCGTCAGCAAGACATCCACGAGGGGGAGAAGGAGTACGCGATTGAGATCGACATCTCCAAGGAACCGATGGGAAAGTCGTTCCTCGTATTGGTGCAGGCGACGTACTGGAATGGGTTCCGGAACAGGAGTCGAGAAGACGCGATGACGTACATCGACAAAGACTCGGCCGTTCCGGATGATCTGTCGCTCATCCTCCTGCTTCCCCAGAAAAAGCCAGTCCAGCACCTGCAATTGGACCAATCTTCGGATGAGGGTGAGAACTGGATTCCATACCCGAATCAGGACGAGGCCTATCGAGATCCGGAGGGACTATATGCCTATTGGGGTGTGCGGTCGAAGAAGGCGGGAAACCACTATCGCCTCACGTGGACATGGTAGCGCCAGCCGTCCTTCTTCCAGGAGCAGCCAGGCTTGGTGTAGGTCAGCGATCTCCGCATGACTCCAGGCACACCGTCGTTCGCACCACCCCTGCCCGGTCGTGCCGCGCGGTCAGTTGGACCTCCGCGCCCTCCGGCGCTCGCACAATCCACTGGAACTTCGCGCGGTCCGCCGTGGTGTCCACGCTGCCGCTGGCGCCCTTGTAGGCGCGGCCTTCCAACTGCGGGCCTTCTACCCGCGGCAGGCTGGTCACCAGCGAGGCGCCCTCCGGCAAGCCGATCTCCGCCACCACGCCCCGGCACACGTTCCGCTCCAGCGCCTTCTTGGTCACGTAGGTGGGGAGCCAGCCGGTGTTGTGCACCACCAGGCGCACCCGGTAGTTGCCCTCGCCCAGCGGCAGCACGTCCGCGGCGAACAGCTCCAGGCGCGGCGAGATCAGCGCGTGCCACACCAGCCACTCCGCGTGCGGCTTCACCTCCGCCTCCAGGAACTGCGGCGGCGGGTTGCGGTGCGAGTAGAGCACGTCCCACCCCCCGATCTCGATGGCGCCGAGCTGCGGGTGATCGAACGGGCGCCACGGCACGAAGCCTTTTCCGTCCAGCTTCTCGTCGTTCCAGCGGAGGAGGGTCAGGTCGTCCTCCACCGGGTGCTCGCGGTACCAGTCGATCGGCTTCGGCGTGGGGATGCCGGCCTGGTTCGCGGGCGACCACAGCTCCGTCGTCCACGCGAAGATGCCCAGGTGGTCGTACAGCCAGTCGTCGAAGACGCCGGTGATCATCTCTTTGGGGTGGTACTTGAAGTGCGACCAGACGTTAAGCACCGGGTAGCCGGTCAGCTCGGTGCCCTTCTGGCCGATCTTCTCGTAGGTCCAGAGGTCCTCCGCGGGGAAGCCGTCGTCCGGCTGGGTGCCGTAGGGGCGCAGCAGCACGCCGGAGTAGGTGTGGAACGTGACCCCGCCCGTGATGTTCGGATGGCTGGTGATGAACTGCACCACCGCCCGCACTTCGGGCTCCGACGTGGGGAAGGGGCCCGCTCCCGGCTGGCTCTGCTCCGGCCGCCATTCGGAGGGGAAGTTGCGGTTCAGGTCCAGCCCCTCGCGCACGCGCTGCACCTGGATGGTGACGCCGTCGTAGTTCTCGATCCAGCCCTCCGGCAGCAGGCGGTAGTAGACCCCGCCGGTCTCCACCGGGTCCCGGCGGACCAGCAGGCGCGGCTCGTCCGGATGCACCTTCCACGCCCCGTTCGGGTCCGGGATCCGCATCGTGAGCTGGCGGCCGTCCCCATCGATGTCGTCCTTCTTCAGGCCCTCCACCGGTTCCTCATCGTAGGGGTACGGCCGGGTGGAGCTGCGGATGTAGCGCGGGCGGTCGCAGATGAACAGCTCGGCGCCGTCCGGGTTGATGCGCGGGCACACGTAGAACACCCGCGTATCCAGCGCCCGCGTCACCTCCGGGTCCGAGCCGTCTTCCGAGAGCAGCTTGTGCACCAGCGTGAGGCAGGCGGTGGTGGGGGAGACCTCCGTGGCGTGGATGTTGCCATCCACCCAGAACGCCGGCTTCTCGCCGTCCGGTCCCGTCTCGAACCGGGTGAGGGTGAGGAGGTAGATGTCCCGCCCCTCGTGGCTCTTGCCGATCGTCTCCAGCCGCACCAGGTCCGGCCTCGCCGCCGCGTACCCCTCCAGCAGTGCCGTCAGCTCCGCGTACGGAATGTAATGGTCGTAAGGAACCGCAGGGAGGGGATGCTGCTGCATGGGGTGATCTTTCAAGTCCGGTAAAGGCAAGCCGCCGTAAATCCGTCAGCACCTCCCGCCCGAAGGTTCGAGCCGTGACGGTCGCCGGCAGGGGAGACGCTCGAAAGAAAACATAACGCATCGCTCCCCCGCGATCACGAAAATGCCCCACCTTCGGAAGTTGAACCTTGCCCGGGTGGCTGCCGGGGTCTGGACAAGTAAGCAGGAGTGTTGTTCGTGTCGAGACAACCACATTCCAAATGCACCCCTTTTCGTTCCTTCACCGCTCCCGCAGCCTCGCCCCGCCCGGCTTCAACCGCTGGCGCGTGCCGCCCGCCGCGCTGGCCATCCACCTCGCCGTGGGGCAGGCGTATGCGTTCAGCGTATTCAACCTGCCCCTCACCCGCCAGTTGGGGATCACGGCGCCCGGCCCGGGCGACTGGAGCCTCACCACCGTGGCGTGGATCTTCAGCACGGCCATCCTGTTCCTGGGCCTCTCGGCGGCGGTGTTCGGCAAGTGGCTGGAGCGCGTGGGGCCGCGCGCCGCGATGTTCGCGTCCGCGCTCTGCTTCAGCTCCGGCTTCTTCGTGGCGGCGCTGGGCGTTACGGTGCACCAGTTCTGGTTGCTGGTGCTGGGCTACGGCGTGCTGGGAGGCATTGGGCTGGGGTTGGGCTACATCTCGCCGGTCTCCACGCTGATGAAGTGGTTTCCGGATCGGCCGGGCATGGCCACCGGCATGGCGATCATGGGCTTTGGCGGCGGCGCCATGATCGGCTCGCCGCTCGGGGTGAACCTCATGAAGGCGTACGCCACGCCGACCTCCACCGGGGTGGCTCCGGCCTTCGTCACGATGGGCCTGCTCTACCTGGCGTTCATGATGTTCGGCGTGTTCACCGTACGCCTGCCCATAGCGGAGAATGCGGTCACCGCGCCGGGCGGGCGGAAGCTCGCAGCGGTACGCGACCTCACGGCGGACGAAGCGATCCGCACCCCGCAGTTCTGGCTGCTCTGGTGCGTGCTGTTCGTCAACGTCACCGCCGGCATCGGCATCCTCTCCCAGGCGTCGCCCATGATCCAGGAGGTGTTTCCCGGCTCGGTGACCGCGGCCACCGCGGCCGGCTTCGTGGGGCTGTTGAGCCTGTTCAACCTGGCGGGCCGCTTCGGCTGGTCGTCACTCTCCGACTTCCTGGGCCGGAAGCGCACCTACCTGGTCTACTTCCTGCTCGGGATGGCGCTCTACGCGTCGATTCCAATAGCCGGCCGCCTCGGCAGCGTGTCGCTCTTCGTGGCTTGCTGCGCGGTCATCATGAGCATGTACGGCGGGGGCTTTGCCACCATCCCCGCCTACCTGCGCGACCTGTTCGGCACGGCACAGGTGGGCGCCATCCACGGCCGGCTGCTCACCGCCTGGTCCGCGGCCGGAATCGCGGGACCGCTGCTGATCTCCGGCCTCCGCGACTACCAGCGGCAGCACGGCGTGCCCTCCACGGAGGCGTACTCGACGACCATGCTCATCCTCGCCGGCCTCCTGGGCGTGGGCCTCATCAGCAACGCGCTGGTCAAACCGCTCGCCCCAGCCGAACCCACGGCGGAAAAAGCCGCCGCGCCACCCCTCTCCGGCACCTCGCCATCAATGCCAACGGAAGCACGGGGACTTGGACTGGTGCTGGCGTGGCTGGTGGTGGGAGCGCCCCTCGCCTGGGGCATCTGGGAAACGCTCAAGAAGTCGCTGGCGCTGTTTCATTAGCAAACGGGCAGCGCCCTTCCGTTAGAACGGGTCGTTTCGCGCTCCCCAACTGCAAACCTCCGCGCCGGAAAGCCGTGAAGCGAAGCTCTGCCGGCCGATCTCGTCTAAGCTTCTCGGCACTCGGAGCTATAACCCCCTCGGGATGATTCCGAGGAGCCGTAACTTCTCCGGCGAAGCGGGCTCCTATCTCTCGGTCCCAACGGGAGAGAGGCGGGTAGTGCGATGAGAGCAGACCGGCAGCAGGGGCTGGTACGGATGGTCCGCAGAGGCGGGCGTCCCGGGAGCGTGTGCAACGGCACCACCCGGCGGGAGTTGCTGAGCTTCGGCGGGCTGGCGGCGCTGGGGCTGGCGGCTGGCGCGGCGACCCCGGTGGCTGCGGCGGGTCCCCGGTTCGGGCAGGCGAAGCACGTGCTGCTCATCTATTTGTTCGGCGGCGCCAGCCAATTCGAGACGTGGGATCCCAAGCCGGAGGCGCCCGCGGAGGTGCGCGGCCAGTTCGGGGCGATCGAGACGAACGTCTCCGGCATCCGGATCTCGGAACTGGCGCCGAAGCTGGCCCGGTGCGCGGACCGCTACGCGCTGCTCCGCTCCGTGAACCACGCGGACAACACCCACGATACCGCGATGTACACCAGCTACACCGGCTGGCCGTTCGGGCGCAAGGGGATCCCGCCGCCCTCGCCGGAGGACCGTCCCTCCCACGGCGCGATTCTCACCCATTTCCGCCCGCCGGTACGGGCGGTCCCGCCCCTCGTGGCGCTGGGTGGGATGATCACCAACAGCGGCAACGAGGTACCCGGCCAGCGCGGCGGCTTGCTGGGACCGCGCTACGACCCCTTCCCCGTGCAGCCCAATCCCGCGGCCTCCGACTTCCGGGTGCCGGAACTGGTGCTCTCGAAAGAGATCCCTACCCTCCGGCTGGAGCGCCGGCGCTCCCTCCTGCAAGCGGTGGACGATACGGCGCGATTGACGGACCGCACCGTCGGCGCCTCGGGCCTGGAGACGTACCAGCAGCAAGCGCTGGAGCTGATCGCGTCCCCCACGGTGCGCCGTGCGCTCGACATCAAGGAAGAGCCGGCGGCACTGCGAGACCGGTACGGCCGCACCGGCTTCGGGCAGCGCCTGCTCCTGGCGCGGCGGCTGTTCGAGGTGGGCGTGCCGTGCGTGCAGGTGCACTGGCTGGACGCGGACCAGTCTTGGGACTACCACAGCAACAACTTTCCCGGCCACAAGAAGAGTATGGCCGTGGTCGATCCCTCCGTCGCCGCGCTCCTCGAGGATCTGCATGATCACGGGATGCTGGACGAGACCCTGGTGGTGGTGCTGGGGGAGTTCGGCCGCACCGCCAAGGTGAACCCCACCGCCGGCCGCGACCACTGGGCCGGCTGCTACTCCGCGCTCATGGCCGGGGGCGGCATCCAGGGCGGCCGCGTCCATGGCGCCTCAGACCGCACCGCCACCGCGCCGCAGGAAGACCCCGTCGGCCCCTGGGACATCGCCGCCACGATCTACCACCTCATGGGCGTGGACCCCACAGCGGAGTACCTGGACCTCCAGAACCGCCCCCTGCAGGCCAGCCGCGGCGAGGTCATCCGCGGACTGCTCTAGCGATCGTCTACGGAATCGTGGGACCCGTGTCCGTCAACCGCTCCTGCAGGAACGAGACCACGCGCAGGAAGGCGCGGTGCGTGGGATGCTCCGGGTCGCTGCGGTAGCCAAGGGTGAGGGTGGAGTGCGAGGCTTCGTCGATGCCGTACGGGTTCCCGGAGCGAGAGTTGATCTCGATGGTTTCGAGCCTCCGTCCGCGGCGCCAGCAGAGCTCCGGGCTATCCTCGATGATCGTGGGCGTGCCTCCGAACGCCGCGCGCAGGGAGTCAAAGCGCGCTGCCGGGCTGGTCCGGTCTTGCGTGAAGCGCAGCGCGAGCGGTGACGCGCCCTTTGCGGCCCGCTCCTGCGCCACTTGCAGCTCGACCGGGGGTAGCCCCAGGGACGCCTTCCCCGCGTGCGTGACGGCAAAGGGCAGGGAAGGCTGTGCGAGGACCGGTGCGAGGACCGACGGGTCCGCCATCAGCGAGAGCACAAAGCCGCCGGTGAGGCACATGCCGATCACCCCGACGCCCGGCCCCCCGCACTCCTCGTGGGCTCTCCGGCAGAGCGCCCGTAGCCAGTCCGTAATCGGGCTGGATTCATGCCGGGCGAACACCTGGAACTCGCGACTGATGCAGAGCTGTGCCGCGTACTTGAGCGTGGTGACGTCGCCGACGGGCTGGTTCGGTTCTCCGAACAGCAGCGGCAGATAGACCGTCAGCCCCGCGCGGGCGAGGCGCCGCGCCAACTCCACGCATTCCGGGATCATGCCCGGCAGTTCGTGCATCAGCACCACGGCGCGTCCCTCCCCGGTACGGTAGACCGGGCGAGCGGGCCAGGCCTCATACGGGAATTCGAACCGGGTGAAGTCTTCCATGATCCGGGCCTCGTGAGTCGAGCGCGGGGATTGAGGGCTGCGCCGTACCGACTAGATACCAGGCAATGGAACGGGTTACCTGCCGGGCGGCAAGAAGAAGGTCCGCCGCGTTCCGGTTGCCCGCAGCAGGAAGTGCGCTATTCGGGCAGCAGCGGGGGCCCAGCCACATGGATCAACGTCGTTTCCAACTGGCTTTTACCGCTGGTGTGGTAGAGCGTACCGCCGCTGACGGTGAGCGTCCAGACGATGCTGCGGTCCACCAGCTCCACGAGCTGCTCCAGGAAGCGCAGGTCCAGCGCGGTGACCGTAATGTTCGCGTGCTTCTCCAACTCCGGCAGCGACTCCGCCTGCCAGCGCTGCAGCCGGTTGCCGTAGGCCAGCAGCACCACCCGCCCGCAGTGGCGCGCGGCTTTCGTGAGGCGCTTCGGGTCCGGCAGGCCTACCTCCACCCACAGCTTGATCCGGTCGCCGGACTCCTTCACCCACACGTCCGGCTCGTCCCCAGCGCCCACGCCGCCGGTGAACTCGATGTCTCGCTCGTAGCAGAGGCAGTAGGCGAGGAGCCGCGCCACCAGGCGCAGCGGCGTTTCGCTGTCCTGTCGGGCGACGCTCATCTGGAGGTCTTCGTACACCTGGCGGTCCGTATCGGACAGCTCGATGCTGATGCGGTGGATGGTGGATCGTTGGGCCATGGCACCGAGAGGTTATCACAG
>Ga0255338_1005509_pt1 | contig 11595 bp, 8 predicted proteins | sample MeOH1_35cm_T4_19_FD_203715 | JGI IMG/M metagenome (GOLD analysis project Ga0255338, IMG submission 203715) | Sandy soil microbial communities from University of British Columbia, Vancouver, Canada - MeOH1_35cm_T4_195 | ecosystem: Engineered > Artificial ecosystem > Sand microcosm > Unclassified ... | reverse complement strand
CCCCGCATGGGCCTTGGTGTATTTGCCGGCGCGGCGCGCCGCCGCCCAATAAGGCGCGGTCCACGATTCCACCGGAAAGCTTTCGGTGCCGTGCAGGTCCACACCGGCCAGATCTTTCCAGCCCAGTGCGTCCTCCAGCACCGGCATCATCTTCGGGCCGGCGCCGTTGTGATGGACGCCCAGGAAGATGCGCACTTCGAGCCCGGCCGGCACGGCGGCGCGGATCGCCGCCAGGACCTCGCACCCGTCCAGCCCGAGGAACTCAATCACCCCCGAGGCGAAGCTGGTCTCGACGTATTTGACGTTCAGTGCGACATGCCGGCTGAAAATGACCTTCGCCGCCTCATGGTAGCGCTCCGGCGAGGTATACCAGGAGAAGACCATGTCGAGGAGTTCCCGCTCGAAATGGGCGAAGTCGGTGAACTTGAAGTCGGGTGCCCACGATGCCGGCGGACGGACGAACTCCGGCCGGACCCGCTGCAGCAGTTCCAGCGGCAGCGCCCCCTCGAGATGCAGGTGCGTCTCGGTCTTGGGGAGCGACTGGATGAAGCCGGCGAGGGTGGAATCGCTCATTTCACCTTCAGCAACTGATCCGGGTTCAGCTTCTTCAGCGCGGGCAGGACGAAGAGGCCGTCCTTGCGGATGAGCTTGCCGTCGAACCAGATCTCGCCGCCGCCGTATTCCGGACGCTGGATGCAGACCATGTCCCAGTGGATCGCGGACTCGTTGCCGTTGCCGGCGTGCTCATAGGCCTTGCCGGGCGTGAAGTGAAACGAGCCGGCGATCTTCTCGTCGAAGAGGATGTCACGCATCGGCTCGGTGATGTGCGGGTTGAAGCCGATGGCGAACTCGCCGATGTAGCGCGAACCGGCGTCAGTATCGAGGATCTCGTTCAGGCGCTTCGTGTTGTTCGCCGTGGCTTCGACGATCTTGCCCTTCTTGAAGACGAGCCGGATGTTGTCGAAGGCCGTGCCGAGATAAACGGTGGGGGCGTTGTATTGGAGCACGCCCTCCACGCTGTCCTTCACGGGACAGGAGAAGACCTCGCCGTCGGGAATGTTGCGGAGGCCACCGCAGGCCTCGGCGCCGATGCCCTTGATCGAGAACTTCAGGTCGGTGCCCGGGCCCTTCAGGTGCACCCGGTCGGTCTTGTTCATCAGGTCCTCCAGGGCCGCCATGCCCGGGCCGTAACGGCGGTAATCGAAGGTGCAGACCTTGAAATAGAAGTCCTCGAAGGCCTCGGTGCTCATCCCCGCCTGCTGGGCCATGGCGCTCGAGGGCCAGCGGATGACAACCCACTTGGTCTTGTTCACGCGGTAGTCGAGCACGGGCTTCAGGATCTTGGCCACCAACTGCACGCGGTCGGCCGGCACGTCTGACGTCTCAAAGATGTTGTCCGACCCGCGGGCGGCGATGTAGGCGTCCATCTTCTGCATGCGGGCCAGCTCCAGCTCGGCGGTGACCTGGTATTGCTCGGCGCTGGCGCCCTTGAGCAGTTCGCGGGTGAGGCGCGCGCGCTGGAGGTTGATGTAGGGGATCGCCCCGCGCTCGCGCGCGGCGCGCACGAGGGCCAGGACGAAGGCGTCGGGCACGTCGAAGGCATCGATCAGCACGCGTTCGCCCTTTTTCAGGGAGCAGGAAAAGCCGGTCAGGACCTCGGCCAGTCGGGTATAACGGGAATCACTCATGCCCCGACTTTCGGGGCCGCGGGGAATGCGTTCAATCCCAAAGGCACCGACCCTGCACGGCGGGGTCGCGTGGCTCCAGGATAAGGGTGGAGCGCGGGCGACCTCGCCCGCGGCGGCCTACTCACATCGGCGGCATTGTCGCCACCAGCGGCTCGCCGCGGGGAAAGCAGATCTTGCCGACAGCCTCGTCAAAGTCCTTCGCGCCGCGCAGAATCTCGATCTCCAGCCGCAAGTAGTAGCAGGGCACGGGGATCTTCCGGCTGGGGTCTAGGCGCACGGCGTCCTTCTCGGTCGTAATCAACAGCTCCACCCTCGCCTCGAGGGCTTCCGCGAAGACCGTTTCCAGGTCGTCCGAGGTGAAGCGGTGATGGTCGAGGAAGCGCCGGGTGTAGTCCAGCTTCGCGCCGGTCTCGCGCAGGAAGGCCTCGAAGCTTTCCGGGGCGGCGATGCCGCTAAAGGCGCCGATGTGCTTTCCCGCCAGCGTGGAGAGCGGGAGGCGCTCGCCGTTGTCGATGCGCTGCAGGTATTGCGGCTTGTGTGCGCACTCGATGATCTCCGCCCCCGGGTTGAACCGCCGGATCATCGCCTCGAGTTCGTCGTCGCGCACGCCCTTGGACTTGGTGAGGAAGACGTAGGAGGCGCGCTTCAGGTGCTTGATGGGCTCGCGCAGGATGCCGCGGGGCAGCAGGTGGCCGTTGCCGAAGGGGTTGGTCTTGTCCACCAGCAGAAGGTTCAGGCGGCCCTTGAGCGGGAGGTACTGGAACCCGTCGTCGAGGACCAGCGTGTCGCAACCGAACTGCTTGATCGCATAGGCGCCGGCCTTCACCCGGTCTTTGTCCACCAGCACGACGACCCCCGGCAGGTTGCGCGCAAGCATGTACGGCTCGTCGCCGGCCAGCTCGGAATCGAGCAGCACCTTGTGGCCGTCGCTCACGATGCGCGGCGGGGCGTCCTCGGTGTGATTCAGCCAGAACCACCACTTCTTCCAGAACGGCGGGGCCTTGCTCTTGTAGCCGCGGCTGAGGATGGCGACCTTGCGGCCGCGGTCCAGCAGGGCGCGGGCGAACATCTCCACGATCGGCGTCTTCCCCGTGCCGCCGACAGTCAGGTTCCCCACCACCACCACGAGGCAGCCCAGCGGCTGGTCGCGGAAGATGCGGTTGCGGTAGAGCCAGAGTCGGAGCTGCACAATCCCGCTGAAGAGGTACGAGCACACCTGCAGGAAGGCGCCGAAGAGCGCGGCCAGCGTCCCCTCGCGCCGGCCCATGATGACGTCGATGGCGAATTGCTCGAATTCATCGGCCTTATGACGAAACCATCGGTGGGACATGAGCAAATTGGCTTTGACGCTTGGTGGGTGGCGGGTGGTAGTTTGTGCTAGCTGCTGGTCTTGCGACATGCAACACCCGCTTCACCACCATGAGCTATAAACTCTTCATCCCCGGCCCCATCGCCGTCTCCGAGAAAACGCTGCGTGCGATGGCGCAACCCATGATTGGGCACCGGAGCACCGACTTCGTCGCCCTGTACCAGTCCATCCAGCCGGACCTCCAGGCCCTGTTCTACACGAAGGACCCGGTCTATCTCAGCACCAGCAGCGCCTGGGGTGTCATGGAAGGCTCCCTCCGCAATGTCGTGAAGAAAAAGGTGCTCTGCTGCATGAACGGCGCCTTTTCCGACAAGTGGCTCGATGTTGCCCAGCGCTGCGGCTTCGCCGCCGGATCGCTCAAGTTTGAGTGGGGCCAGCCCGTGGACCCCGCCGCCCTGCGCGCCGAGCTGGCCACCGGCCAGTACGACGCCGTCACCCTGATCCATAACGAGACCTCCTGCGGCTGCATGAGCGACCTCCCGGCCCTCGCCGCCGTGCTGCGCGAGTTTCCCGACGTCATCAGCATCGTGGACACCGTCAGCTCCTTCAGCGCCCTGCCGATCAAGAAGGACGAGCTGGGCCTCGACGTCATCGTCACCGGTTCCCAGAAGGCTCTCGCCCTGCCCCCCGGCCTGGCATTCCTGTCCGTGTCCAAGCGCGCGCTCGACCGCGCCGCCACGCTCACCGGCCGCGGCTATTACTTCGACTTCGTCGAATTCCAGAAGAACCACGAGAACGGCATGACCCCGAGCACGCCGGTCATCCCGCTCATCTACGCCCTCAAGTCCAAGCTCGAGGACATCAAGACCGAGGGTGTCGAGGTGCGCTACGCCCGGCATGCGCGCCTGAACAAGATGGTGCGCGACTGGGCCCTCGCCAAGGGTTTCAAGCTGTTCCCCAAGGAGGGCCATGGGTCCGTCACGCTCAACTGCTTCGCCAACACGCTCAACGTCGATCTCCCGGCGCTGAACAAGATCCTGAAATCCAAGCACCAGCTCGTGATCGACGGCGGCTACGGCAAATTGAAGGGCAAGGCGTTTCGCATCTCCAACATGGGTGACGAGACCGATGCGACCATCGCGTCATTGCTCAAGTCGCTCGATGCGGCGCTGGCGGAATTGGGCGTGAAATAAAGGCGCGGGCGAAATCGCCCGCGCTTCATCAGGCGGACGTTTTTTGCGCCTGATTTCCGGAGCCGCAGCGACCCCGCTGCGAACTCCGCGGAAAAAGTATTGCTTGATATTCTGGACGGCGGGCCCTAACGGCTCGCCCCCACATGAAGTGTCTCATCATCGCCGAGAAGCCCTCCGTCGCCGCCGACCTCGCGCGCGCGCTCGGGAAAATCCCGAAGAAGGCCGAGCACTATGAGAACGACGAATACGTGATCTCGTCGGCAGTCGGCCATTTGGTGGGACTCCAGATGCCGGAGGACATCGACAAGAAGAAATACGGCTTCTGGCGGCTGGAGACGCTGCCGATCATCCCCGACGAGTTCCAGCTCCAGCCCCTGCCCGAGGGCAAGGAGCGTTTCGCCCAGCTCAAAAAGCTGCTCGCCCGCAAGGATGTCACCAGCGTCATCAATGCCTGCGACGCCGGCCGCGAGGGCGAGCTGATCTTCACCTACATCTACCAGCTAACGAAGTGCAAAAAGCCGTTCAAGAGGCTCTGGCTGTCGTCCATGACCAACGAGGGCATCCGCGAGGCCTTCCAGCACCTCCGCACCGCCGAACAGATGCAGGGGCTCGCCGACGCCGCCCGCTGCCGCAGCGAGAGCGACTGGCTCATTGGCATCAACGGCACCCGGGCCCTGACCAAGCGCATGTTCGGCTCGCGCGCGGGCAACGTCGCCTCGGTCGGCCGCGTGCAGACCCCCACCCTCGCCATTGTCTACAACCGGGAGCTCGAGATCCGGAATTTCGTGCCGCGTGGCTACTGGCGCGTCACGGCGCGCTTCGGCGTCGCCAAGGGCGACTACGAGGGCATCTACCAGCGCCCGGACTTCAAGAAGGCCGAGGACGACGAGCACGACCGCATCGACCGCCTGTGGGTGAAGAAGACAGCCGACGCCATCCTCGCCGCCTGCCAGGGGCAGCCCGTGGCCGCCGTCACCGAGGAAAAGAAGGCGAGCACGCAGATCGCCCCCCGCCTCTACGACCTCACCACCCTCCAGCGTGAGGCCAACGGCCGCTTCGGCTTTCCCGCCAAGCGCACGCTCCAGATCGCCCAGGCCCTGTATGAGCGCCACAAGATGATCACCTATCCCCGCACTGACTCGCGGGCCCTGCCGGAGGATTACATGCCGCTGGTGCGCGAGACGCTCGCCAATCTCCACGGCGACCTGAAGCCCCATGCCCAGCGCGTCCTCGAGTCCGGTTGGGTTCACCCCAACAAGCGCATTTTCAACAACGCGCAGGTCTCCGACCACTTCGCCATCATCCCCACGCAGCACGAGGCCAAGCATCTCGACGAGTCCGAGGCCAAGCTGTTCGACCTGATCGCCCGGCGCTTCGTCGCCACCTTCCACCCGGTCGCCGAGTTCGACATCACCACCCGCACCAGCACGGTGGCCGGACACAATTTCAAGACCGAGGGCAAGGTGCTCACGGCGCCCGGCTGGCTGGCGGTTTACGGCAAGACCACCGTCGATGACGACTCCCCCGACTCCAAGGCCCTCCCCGCCCTTTCGCCCGAGGACAAGGCCCGGGCGAAGACCCTGGAGGCCACCCTGCACAGCGAGACGACCAAGCCGCCGCCGCGCTACACCGAGGCCACGCTCCTCTCCGCGATGGAAGGCGCCGGCAAGCTCGTGGAGGACGAGGAACTGGCCGAGGCGATGAAGGAGCGCGGCCTGGGCACCCCGGCCACGCGCGCCGACACCATCGAGGGCCTCGTCAACCAGAAGTATCTCGACCGGCACCAGCGCGAGCTCGTCCCGTCCACCAAGGCCGAGCAACTCATGCAATTCCTCACGGCGGTGAAAGCCACCGACATCACCAGCCCCGCCATGACCGGCGAGTGGGAATTCCATCTCCGCGAGATGGAGCACGGCAAGTTTCCCCGCGAAAAATTCATGGCCGAGATCGTCAAGGAGACGAAGGGCATCGTGGAGCGCGTGAAGGGCTTCGAGGAGGATGACTCCGTGGCCCGCACCACTGACATCATCTCGCCAACCGACGGCAAGCCGATGAAGGAGACCCTCCGCGGCTACAAGTCCCAGGACGGCGAGCTGATGGTCTACAAGATCGTCGGCGGCCGCCGCATGGAGGAGCCCGAGGTCAAGCAGCTCGTCGAGGCCCGGCAGGTGGGTCCACTCGACGGCTTCATCTCCAACAAGACCCGCAACCGCTTCTCCGCCGTGCTCAAGCTGGAGGTGGTCGAGGAGACGAAGAAGGACAAGGCCACCAAGCAGGATGTCACCACCAAGAAGTGGAAGACGGCCTTCGATTTCGGCGACAAGGTGGACATCGCCACCCTCACCCCGTTCTGGACCGATCCGAAGACCGGGGCCGAGATCTGCGAGAGCGGCAGCAGCTACATCGTCCGGGAAAAGAACGCCGCCGGCGCCTGGGAGCAGACCTTCCGCGTCGGCCGCATCATGTGCCAGAAGCCCATCCCGCCCGAGCAGGCCATCAAGCTCGTCGGCGAGGGCAAGACCGACTTGATCGAGAATTTCATCTCGAAGAAGGGCCGCCCGTTCAGCGCCTTCCTCAAGCGCGACGGCGGCAAGTTCTCGTGGGAATTCCCGCCGCGCGCCCCGAAGTTGGACAAGGATGGAAAGCCCATCGCCCGCAAGGCCCGGCCGAAAGCCGACCTGTCCAAGGCCAAGGTGCTCGGGGAAAGCAAGACGCACCCCGGCGGCCAGCTCGTCGAGGTCGGCGACGCCTACTACGTCCGCAAGCCCGACCAGGACAACCGCCAGGTCTTCAAGCTGTCCAAGAAGCTCTGCGAGGTGGACCTGCCGGTCGAGCAGGTGCAGAAGCTGCTCACGGACGGCCGCAGCGACCTGATCGAGGGATTTGTGTCCAAACGCGGCAACAAGTTCAGCGCCTACCTGGTGCTCTCGCAGAAGCAGGACAAGGCCGACTTCGAGTTCCCACCGCGTTGAGGCGGGAACATGGCGAGACCGACTGGGCGAGTTCTGCAGGGATGCGTCGAACCGGGTGCCACTCGGGCGGTGCGATCCCGCGTCAAACTTCGCCGCGCCAGACCGATACGCGTGCGCCGGACAAACGATGCAGCGTTTTTGACACGAATAGAGCCGGGAATAGGCTTGTGACACCTCTGTCGCGGGAGGTAATTTTACAACGCCATGATCGTCACGACCGCCCAACTCTTCAAACACGCCTACGGCAAGTACGCCGTCGGTGCGTACAATATCAATAACGCCGAGCAGGCCATGGGTCTCTTCAAGGGGGCCATCTCCTCCAAAGCGCCCTTCATCATCCAGATTTCCAAGGGTGCGCGCAAATACACGGACAAGAAGATGCTCGAGGCCATTATCCGGGCCGCCTCCGACATCTTCCCCGAGGCCATCTTTGCCGTCCATCTGGACCACGGTGACGAGGAGACCTGCTACGACTGCATCAAGTCCGGTTTCTACAGCTCCGTGATGATCGACGCCTCGCACGATCCCTACGAGAAGAACGTCGCCATCACCAAGCGCGTGGTCGACGCAGCCCACGCCAAGGGCATCTCCGTCGAGGCCGAACTCGGCATGCTCGGCGGCGTCGAGGAGGACATCAAGGTCGAGGAAGGCAACGCCTGCCTCACCGATCCGGCCGAGGCCGAGGATTTCGTCAAGAAGACCGGTTGCGACTCGCTGGCCTGCGCCATCGGCACCTCGCACGGCGCCTTCAAGTTCAAGGGCAAGCAGTCCCTCCACTTCGATGTGCTGCAGAAGATCAAGGCCCGCCTGCCCGGCTACCCGCTGGTCATGCACGGCAGCTCCAGCGTCCCGAAGGAAGAGGTTGACCGCATCAACAAGGCCGGCGGCACGATTGCCGGCTCGATGGGCGTCGATGTCAACGAGTACCTGCCCGCCGCCAAGCTCGGCGTCACCAAGGTCAACATCGACACTGACGGCCGCCTGGTCTGGACCCGCGTGCACCGCGAGTTCTTCCGCGACAATCCCAAGGAGTTTGACTTCCGCCCCCCGGGCAAGGTCTTCATCGAGGAATACGCGAAGTTCATCGCCAGCCGCAACGTGCTGCTCGGTTCCGCCAACCAGCTCGACGACCTCCGCAAGAGCCTCGGCAAGTAAACCGTCTGCACAGCTTCCCTCTCAACGCCGCCCTTTTGGGGCGGCGTTTTTCTTGCCCATCGAAAGAAGCTGAAGTCAGTGCCCTGTCTGCCTCGCTTTCTCCCTTCCGCGTTTCCGCGTTTTCTGCCTGATTCATTTCATGCTGCCAGACTTCGCGCCTCAACTCCGCGCCTATGCCGAAGTGATCGTGCGCGTCGGGTTGAATCTCCAGCCCGGGCAGCCCCTGCTGATCACCGATCCCTATGAACTGCAGGGCGTCCATCCCGAGTCCGCCGCGCTGGTCGAGGCCGTCCGGGCCGCCGCCCCGGGACACGAGGTCACTTCCATACCAGCCGACCTCCTGCGATTGCGGGAATTGGCAGACACCGACAATCTCCGGGGGTTTGAAGCGCTGGTATACACCCACTGCCGGCGGATGCAGCGGCATCTCGACGAGGGCGGCGCCTTTCTATTCCCCCTCGGCAACCAGTCCCAATTACTGGCCGGACTGCCGGCTGAGCGCCTCGACCGTTTCAACCGCGGCAAATGGCGGCTGATCGGGCCCCTGATCCAGCAACTGGTTCGCGGCGCAACCCAGTGGACCCTCTGCCCCGCACCCTCGTCAGCCTGGGCTGACTCCGTTTATTCCGACCTGCCGGAGGCGGATCGGCTGGCCGCATTGTGGCGAACCGTCTTTGCGTCTCTTCGCCTGGCGGGGTCAGATCCAGTCTCAGCGTGGCAGACGCATCTCGCATTGCTCGCCCGGCAGCGCGGCAATCTCGAGGCCGCCCATCACCGGAAGATACGCTATGTGGGTCCCGGCACCGATCTCACTTTCGCCCTGCCCCGTTCGCACCAATGGTGCACCGCCCAACTGAAAACCAAGGGCGGCATATCTTTCGTGGCCAACCTGCCAACCGAGGAGATCTTCACTGCACCTCACAAGCATTCCGCCAACGGCCGGTTGCGGGTTGCCCGTCCCGTCCTGCACAGCAGCAGCCTCATCGACGGAATCGAATTGGAGTTCCAAGGGGGGCGCGTCGTTCAAGCCCGCGCATCCGCCGGATTGGATGCTCTGCAGTACTTGCTCGTGACCGACCCCGGAGCTTCGCGGATCGGTGAGGTAGCCTTGGTCCCGGAGGCGAATACTCTCACCCGGGACCGGCGGCTTTTTCATCACTCCCTGTTGGATGAGAATGCCGCCCCTCACGTCGCACTGGGTGAGGCGTATCGATTTTGCAGCGGGGCCCTGCTGCCGCTGGCGCTGAACTCCAGCCAAATCCACGTCGACTTGCCGCTTGATGCGGAAGTCACCTTCCCGGACTAGGAACAGCTGTCCCTCCCACCGGTCCCTTCCCGCTTCCCCCTAGTGCCCGCCCCCACCCCAGCCACCCCCGATGTCGATCCCGACTTGCTCCGCCGCGCCCAGGCGGGAGACGAGGCGGCCTTCGGCGTGATCATGCGGGCGCACCACGAGCGCACCTTCCGCCTGGCCTATGCCATCGTCCATCATGAAGCCGATGCCCGCGACATCTGCCAGGAGGTCTGGCTTACCGTCTGGAAGCAACTGGCCACATTCCGCGGCGACTCCCGTTTTACTACCTGGCTTCACCCCATCATTACTCGACGCTGCCTCGACCACCTGCGCAAGCGCCGCCGCTGGTTCGATCGTTTCCTCCCCTTTGACACCGGCGACTCGTCCGTCGCCTCCGTGCCCGAACCCGCCACCACCGACGACGCCCGGCAGCAGGCCGAGGGGACCGAGACGATTCAGCGCGTTCGCTCCGCCCTTGCCAGCCTGCCGCCCAAGCACCGCGCCGTGCTTGCGTTGCGTGAGGTTGAGGGGCTTTCTTATGAGGAAATCGCCCAAGCCACCGGCCTGCCCGCCGGCACCGTCATGTCCCGTCTTTACCATGCGCGCCGTCTGTTGGCGCAAAAACTAGGAGCCAACCCATGAAGACCATCCGCCTCATCCTGCTTTTCTCGCTGCTCAGCGGTCTCGCTCACAAGGCCCATGCCGCGGACCGCTCTTCCCTGCAGGGGATACTCATCTCCGCGTCCAACGAGCCCGGTCAGACCGACCGGCGCCTCGCCTCCTACGAACCGACCCTCCGGCGGATCTTGCGCTTCGAGAGTTTCAAGTTCCTCGGCGATGACACCGCTTCGATCTCCGCACCCGACGACGTCCGGCTGTCCATCGGTGACGGTCACCAGCTCGCGGTGACGGTTGAGCGGGTGGATGAAAAATCCATCCATGTCACGGTGCGCTGGACGGGTGGCGGGCGCACCCTGATGAACACGGGGCTCGTGCTCCGACCCGGCGTGCCCGCCGTGCTGGGCGGGCCCTCCACCGGCAACAAGGGTGAAGTCTACGCCGTGATCCTGATCGGCCGGTAGTGATTTGGCCGCTCAGGCGCGCTCGCCCAAGAGCACCCGCTCGACGGCGTGGGCGAAATCGGCCGCATCGTAGGGCTTGGACACCATGCCGCGGAATCCATAGGCTTGGTAGTTGGCGAGCACGAGGTCGTTGGAATAGCCGCTCGACACGATGGCCCTGACGGCCGGATCCAGCTTGAGCAGTTCCTCCATGGTCTGCTTGCCGCCCATGCCGCCGGGAATGGTCAGATCCAGGATGACGACCGCAAAGGGCACACCGGCCGCCCGCGCCCGTTCATATTCGGCCAGGGCCGCGGCCCCGTCATTGACCGCCACCACCTGGTAGCCATAGCGGGTGAGGATGGCGCGGGCCAGATCGCGGATGAACTGCTCGTCATCCATGACCAGAACGCGTTTGCCACTGGCGGCGAGGGATCCGGCCGTGCCCATCGCGAACAGGGGCTTGGCCGCCGAGGCATCCACCTCGGCCGCGGGCAACCAGATCCGGAAGGTCGTTCCCTGGCCGGGGGTGGATTCCGCACTAACGTGACCGGCGTGCTTCTTGACGATGGAATGTACGGTGGCGAGTCCCAGCCCGCTGCCGTGTTTCTTGGTGGTGAAATACGGATCGAAAATGCGCGAGAGATCGGCTGTCGGGATGCCCGGCCCCTGATCGGTGAAATCGACGCGGACGTACCGGCCGGGGGCCAGCACCTTCCCCATTTCCGGTCCGACCACCTGGTTGGAGAGAGCAAAGCTGATCACCCCGCCGTCGGGCATCGCCTGCAGGGCGTTAAGCACGATGTTTTGCACGACCTGGCCGATCTGGCCCTTGTCCACGTTGGCCGGCCACAGGTCGGGGGGCAGGTCAAACTGGCAGCGAACCTTGGAGCCATGCAGCGCAAATTCAGCCACTTCATGGA
>Ga0255338_1005508_pt1 | contig 11598 bp, 9 predicted proteins | sample MeOH1_35cm_T4_19_FD_203715 | JGI IMG/M metagenome (GOLD analysis project Ga0255338, IMG submission 203715) | Sandy soil microbial communities from University of British Columbia, Vancouver, Canada - MeOH1_35cm_T4_195 | ecosystem: Engineered > Artificial ecosystem > Sand microcosm > Unclassified ... | reverse complement strand
ACTACCTCACCGCGATCGCGCCCGACGGTTCGCGCGAAGAATTTCCCCAGCGCTACAACGCGCAGTTCGATCGCGTGCAGACGCTGCGCTACGGCGAGAATCCGCATCAGGAAGCGGCGTTCTATCGCGACGCGCAGCCGGCGCCGGGCGGCATCGCGAGCTACCGCCAGCTGCAGGGCAAGGCGCTCTCGTACAACAACATCGCGGACGCCGACGCCGCGTGGGAATGTGTGAAGACGTTCGCGACGCCGGCTTGCGTCATCGTGAAGCATGCCAATCCGTGCGGTGTGGCGGTCGGCGCCGATCCGCTCGCAGCGTATCGCAAGGCGCACGCCACCGACCCGACATCGGCGTTCGGCGGCATCATCGCCTTCAACCGTGCGCTGGACGCGGACGCAGCTTCGGCCGTGACGCAGCAATTCGTCGAAGTGCTGATCGCGCCGGAAGTCAGTGCTGCGGCGCGCGCGGTATTGGCGAAGAAGACGAATGTGCGCGTGCTCGAAGTGCCGCTCGCCGACGGCGCCAACGAATGGGACTACAAGCGCGTCGGCGGTGGCTTGCTCGTGCAAAGCCCCGACACGCTGAACGTGAGCGCGAGCGCGCTCAAAGTCGTCACGCGCCGGCAGCCCACCGAGCGCGAGCTCGCCGACCTCCTGTTCGCGTGGCGCGTCGCGAAGTACGTGAAGTCGAATGCGATCGTCTACTGCGTGAACGGACAGACGCTGGGTGTGGGCGCCGGGCAGATGAGCCGCGTGGATTCCGCGCGCATCGCCAGTATCAAGGCGGCCAACGCAGGCCTCACGCTCACCGGCTCCGTGGTTGCCTCCGACGCTTTTTTCCCGTTCCGCGACGGCGTGGACGTCGTCGCAGCGGCAGGCGCGAAGGCGGTGATCCAGCCCGGCGGCAGCATGCGCGACGAAGAGGTCATTGCGGCGGCCGACGAGCACGGGCTCGCGATGGTATACACCGGCGTGCGCCATTTCCGGCATTGAGCAGGGAGCTAGGCATGAAGAGTGACGCGTTGGCGCGCGCTGCGCGAAGCTCGGTGTTACTCTTCATCCCTCAATCCTCACTCCTCACAGCATCATGAAGATTCTCGTCATCGGTTCCGGCGGCAGGGAGCACGCGCTCGCGTGGAAGCTCGCCCAGACGCCCAAGGTCTCGCGCGTGTTCGTCGCGCCCGGCAATGCGGGTACCGCGGGCGAAGACGGCGTCGTGAACGTCGCGGCGACGGCCATTCCCGATCTGCTCGAGCTCGCGCGCAACGAAGGGATCGCGCTCACCGTCGTCGGTCCGGAAGCGCCGCTCGCCGAAGGCGTGGTGGATGCGTTCCAGGCGGCGGGTCTGCGCATCTTCGGGCCGACGCGGGCCGCGGCGCAGCTCGAGAGCTCGAAGCAGTACGCCAAGGATTTCATGGCGCGCTACGGCATACCGACCGCGCGCTACGCGACGTTTTCGGATGTTCGGGCCGCGCACGCGTACGTCGAGGAGCACGGGGCGCCTATCGTCGTGAAGGCGGACGGCCTCGCCTCGGGCAAGGGCGTCGTGGTCGCGGCGACGAAAGACGAAGCGCACGCTGCGGTCGACGCGATGCTCGTCGACAACCGCATGGGCGCGGCCGGTGCGCGCGTCGTGATCGAGGAATTTCTCGCGGGCGAGGAAGCGAGCTTTATCGTGCTCGCCGACGGCCGCCATGCGCTCGCCCTCGCAAGCAGCCAGGACCACAAGCGGCTGAAGGACGGCGATCAGGGTCCCAACACCGGCGGCATGGGCGCGTACTCGCCCGCGCCGGTCGTCTCGCCGCGCGTGCATGCCAAGGTGATGCGCGAAGTGATACAGCCCGCCATCAACGGCATGCAGGCGGAAGGCACGCCGTACGTCGGCTTTCTCTACGCCGGCCTCATGATCGCGCCGGACGGCGGCATCAAGGTGCTCGAGTTCAACTGCCGGCTGGGCGACCCGGAGACGCAGCCCATCATGCTGCGGCTGAAGAGCGATCTCGTGAGCCTGATCGAGCACGCCATCGACGGCGAGCTCGACCGCGTCGAAGCCGAGTGGGACCCGCGGGTCGCCTTGGGCGTGGTGCTCGCCGCGCACGGCTATCCCGATGCGCCGCGCAAGGGCGATGTCATCACCGGGCTGCCGGAGCCCGGCGACGACTATCGCGTGTTTCATGCCGGCACCGCGTTGCGTGACGATCACGTGGAAGTGAGCGGCGGGCGCGTGCTGTGCGTCACCGCGCTGGGACACAACGTGCGCACCGCGCAGCGCCGCGCGTACGAGATCGCGAACCGCATCCGTTTCGACGGCATGCAATACCGCCGCGACATCGGCTACCGCGCCCTCGACGCCCGCAATCCTGCGGCGCCGAAGAAAGACGGCGGCTAGGAGCGGGCGGTGAGTGCCGTGTCCGCGTTCGATCGCCGCGTCGACGATCTCGGCAACATCGTTGCGCTGGAGCACGTGAACGTCACCGTGCCCGATCAACGGCTCGCCACCCTGTTTTATGTTGCAGGCCTGGGCTTCACGCGCGATCCGTACCTCATGGTCGGCGACGAGAACATGTGGGTGAACGTCGGCCGGAGCCAATTCCATTTGCCCACCCGTGAGCCGCAGGTATTGCGCGGCCACGTGGGCCTCGTCGTCCCGGATCTCGATGCCTTGGAACAAAGACTTGAGCGCGTCGCCGCGAAGCTCGCCGGCACGTGCTACGCGTATACACGCGAGAGCCAGTGCGTTGTTGCCACGAGCCCGTGGGGCAACGTCGTGCGTTGCTATGCGCCGCAGCCCTGCTTCGGCCGCATGGCGCTCGGCATGCCGTACGTCGCTTTCGATGTGCCGCGCGGTGCTGCCGCCGGCATCGTGCGTTTTTACGCGAGCGCCTTTCGCGTCGCCGGTCGCTTGAGCGCGGATGGCGGGACGGCGCACATTCCGGCGGGCCCCGACCAGGAGCTCATGTTCCGCGAGACCGACGCGCGGCTGCCGCCATACGACCGCCATCACGTCGCCATCTACGTCGCCGACTTTTCGGGCCCGCATCGTTTTCTGCAGGAGCGCGGGCTCATCACCGAGGAGAGCGATGCGCATCAGTATCGCTTCCAGATGCTGATCGATCCGGAAGGCGGGGCACCGCTCTTCGAGATCGAGCACGAGGTGCGCAGCCTCCGGCACCCGATGTGGGGCCGCCATTTCGTGAACCGCAATCCCGGCCAGACGCAGCAGCATTACGTGCCGGGCCGCGACGTCTTCCCGTGGTGAGCCGGGCTACGATGGACGTAGCCGGCGTCAGGCAGTTCCTGATCGGCCTGCAGCAGGCGATCGTCGATCGCCTCGAAGCGCTGGACGGCAAATCGTTTCTGCGCGACGAATGGCAGCGGGGCGAGCAGGAACGGCTCGGTGGCGGCGGCATCACGCGCTTGCTGGAAGAAGGCAATGTCTTCGAGCGTGCAGGCGTAGGCTTTTCGGACGTGCGCGGCGGGAGTCTGCCGCACAGCGCGACGGCCGCGCGTCCCGAGCTCGCGGGCCGCTCGTTCCAGGCGATGGGCGTATCGCTCGTGCTCCATCCGCGCAGCCCGCACATCCCGACCGTGCACCTCAACGTGCGCTTCTTCATCGCGGAAAAAAGCGGCGCAGCGCCGGTGTGGTGGTTCGGCGGCGGCATGGACCTGACGCCGTACTATCCGCAGCGCGAGGACGTCGTGCATTTCCATCGCACCTGTCGCGATGCGCTCGCGCCGTTCGATCCCGCGCTCCATCCGCGATTCAAGCAGTGGTGCGACGAGTACTTTTACCTGAAGCACCGCAACGAGCCGCGCGGCGTGGGCGGGCTGTTCTTCGACGATCTCAATCAGCCTGACTTCGACACGTGTTACGCGGTGACGCGCAGCGTGGGCGAGCATTTCATTCCGGCGTACGTGCCCATCGTCGAGCGTCGTCGCGATCTGCCGTACACCGAGCGCGAGCGCGACTTCCAGGAGTACCGCCGCGGCCGTTACGTCGAGTTCAATCTGGTGTACGACCGCGGCACGCTGTTCGGCCTGCAGTCGGGCGGGCGCACGGAATCGATATTGATGTCGATGCCGCCGCGCGTGCGGTGGCGCTACGACTGGAAGCCCGAGCCTGGCACGCCGGAAGCGCGGCTCTACACGGATTTCCTCGTCGCGAAAGACTGGCTTGCTTAAGGCAGTGACTCGTGACCCGCGACCCGTGATTCGTGGTCACCACGCGGCGCTTCACGCAACCAGTAACCAGTCACCAGTAACCAGTCACGCCTCACCAAGATAGGCATGCCGCACCTGCTCGTTCACGAGCAGCGCGTGCGCTTCGTCCGCGAGCACGATGCGGCCACTCTCCATGACATAGCCGCGGTGGGAAATCTCGAGCGCGAGCTTGGCGTTCTGCTCGACGAGGAGCAGCGTCGTGCCGTCCGCGGCCACGGCCTTGATCGTCTCGAAGATGCGCTGCACCATGATGGGCGCGAGCCCCATGCTCGGCTCGTCGAGCAGCAGAAGCTTCGGCCGGCTCATCAACGCGCGCGCGATGGCGAGCATCTGCTGCTCGCCGCCGGAGAGCGTGCCCGCGAGCTGGCTGCGCCGCTCGGCGAGACGCGGGAACAAGCCATAAGCCCGGTCGTAGTCCGCTGCGATGCCCGCCTTGTCGCTGCGGATGTAGGCGCCCATCGCGAGATTCTCTGCCACCGTAAGGCGCGGAAAGACGCCGCGGCCTTCGGGCACGAGCGCGAGACCGCGGCGCACCAGCCGATGCGACGGCATGCCGGTGACGGTCTCGCCTTCGTAGCGCACGGTGCCGTCGGCAGGATGCAGCATCCCCGCGAGCGCTTTCAACGTCGTCGTCTTGCCGGCGCCGTTCGCGCCGATCAGCGTGACGAGCTCGCCGCGCTGAACGGTGAAGTCGATCCCTTTGACGGCGTTGATGCCGCCGTACGCGACGTGTAGCCCCACGACCTCAAGCAAGCGTGCCTCCGAGATACGCTTCGATCACCGCAGGATCGGACTGCACCTGCGCCGGCGCGCCTTCGGCGATCTTCTTGCCGTAATCGAGCACGGCCACGCGGTCGCACAGACCCATGACGAGCTTCACGTCGTGCTCGATCAGAAACAGCGTCACGCCGTCGGCGCGTATGCGTTCCAGCAGCCGCTTCAGCGTCCCCGTCTCCGTCGCGTTCATGCCGGCCGCCGGCTCGTCGAGCGCGAGCAGTTGCGGCTCGGTCGCGAGCGCCCGCGCGATTTCCAGGCGCCGCTGATCGCCGTAGGCCAGCTCGCGCGCGAGCTCGTTCGCGCGCGGCGCGATGCCGCAGTATTCGAGAATCTCGTGGGCGCGGCGCACCGTGTGCGCTTCCTCCGCGCGTGCACGGGCCGTCCGCAGCACCGCGCCGATCAACGTCGTGCGCGTGCGCGGGTGGCGGCCCACCATGACGTTCTCCAGCGCCGTCATGTTTCCGAACAGGCGTATGTTCTGAAAGGTGCGCGCGATGCCGAGCTGGGCGATGCGATACGGCTTGGCGCCCGCGATGTCGTGACCCGCGAACGACACGCTGCCGCCGTCCGGCCTGTAGATGCCCGTCAGCACGTTGAACAGCGTCGTCTTGCCCGCGCCGTTCGGACCGATCAGCCCGAAGATCTCGCCGCGTCCGACGGCGAGGCCCACGTCGTCGAGCGCGGACAAGCCGCCGAAGCGTTTGACGATGCCGCGGGCGGCGAGCAGCGCGTCAGCCACGCGGCGCCTCCACGGCTTCCTCGTCGTGTGCGACGTCGAGCTCGCGGCGACGGGTGGCGGAAGGCAGTATGCCGGCAGGCCGGAAGAGCATCATGAGCACGAGCGCGAGCCCGAAGAGCAGCATGCGCAGATCCGACGGGTCGACGTAGACTGCGCCCAGCCACCGCGCCTGCAGCGGCGCCGCGTAGCGCAGCGCTTCGGGCAGCGCAGTGAGCAGCAGAGCGCCGAGCACCACCCCGGCCACGTTGCCCATGCCGCCCAACACCACCATGCACAGCACCATGATCGAATCGAGCAGCGTGAAGCTCTCGGGGCTGATGAAACCCTGGAACGAGGCGAAGAGACCGCCCGCGAGACCGCCGAAGGTCGCGCCCATCGCGAACGCGAGCAGCTTCACGTTGCGCGTGTTGATGCCCATGGCGGCGGCGGCGAGCTCGTCCTCGCGGATGGCGATCCACGCGCGGCCTATGCGCGAGTCTTCCAGCCGGCGCGAGATCAGGATGGCGAGCACCACACAGACGAGGAACACGAAGTAATAGCTGTGCACCGAGGCGATGGTGATGCCGCCCAGCGTGTAGGTCTTGCTGAGCGACACGCCGCCGATGTGCAGCGGATCGATGAGCGTGATGCCCTGCGGCCCGTTGGTGATGTTGTAGGGGCGGTTCAGATTGTTGAGGAAGATGCGGATGATCTCGCCGAAGCCGAGCGTCACGATGGCGAGATAGTCTCCGCGCAGGCGCAGCGTCGGTGCGCCGAGCACCACGCCGAAGACGGCCGCGACGAGCGCGCTCGCAGGCAGCACCGCAAAAAAAGGCGCATGGATGCCGAACTGCGGCGAGGCGAGCAGTGCATAGCAGTACGCGCCGACGGCGAAGAACGCGATATAGCCCAGATCGAGCAGGCCTGCGTAGCCGACGACGATGTTGAGACCCAGGCCCAGCAGGACGAACAGCAGCGCGACGTCAGCGATGCGCACCCACGCCCGCCCCAGGGTGAAGTCGATGGCAAAAGGCAGGACGAGCAGAACGGCGGCAATCGCGATCCAGACCGGGATCGGCGGCGAGGCCGCACCCTGCATCCGGATCACGGCGCGGCTCACGCGCGATCGGCCGTGCGCTGCCCCATGAGGCCCGAGGGCCGTAACACGAGCACCAGCACCAGCACGAGAAAGGCGAAGACGTCGCGGTAGTTGCTGCCGAACACGCCGCCCGTCAGATCGCCGATATAGCCGGAGGCAAGGCTCTCGATCACGCCCAGCAGGAGGCCGCCCAGCATCGCGCCTGCGACGTTGCCTATGCCGCCCAGCACGGCCGCAGTGAACGCCTTCAAGCCCAGCATGAAGCCCATGAAATAATGTCCGAGCCCGTAGTAGAGCACCACCATCACGCCGGCCAGCGCGCCGATCGCCGAGCCGAGGAAAAACGTGTAGCTGATGACGTGATTGACGTCGATGCCCATGAGGCCGGCGACTTCGGGGTTCTGCTCCGTTGCGCGCATCGCGCGCCCGGCGCGGCTCGCCTTGATGAGCCACAGCAGCCCCGCCATGACGGCGCAGGCGAGCAGAAAGATGTAGGCCTGCAGATCGGTCAGCTGTGCGCCGCCGAGCACGATCTGTGTCGGCGTGATCAACGCCGGCATCGAGATATATTGCTTGCCCCAGATGAGCGCCGCGGAATACTGCAGCAGTATCGAGACACCGATCGCAGTGATGAGCGGCGCAAGCCGCGGTGCGCGGCGCAGCGGCCGATAGGCGACGCGCTCTATGGTGACGCCGAGCGTTACGCACACGAATGTTGCGGCCAGCATCGCGAGGATGAGGACCACCGGAGCGGGCAATCCCGACGCGGCCAGCGCCTGCGCCACCGCGAGCGTGACGAGGGCCCCTATCATGACGATGTCGCCGTGCGCGAAGTTGATGAGGCCGAGGATGCCGTACACCATGGTGTAGCCCAGGGCGACCAGCGCGTAGATGCTGCCGAGCACGAGGCCGTTGATCAGCTGCTGCAGGAAGATGTCCATCAACGCGAAAACGGCACCGTTAAGGTGCCGTCTGCCCGCGATCGCAGCCTGCGTGCCGGCCGCGTGCCGCTATTTCTTGTCCGCGACACTGGTCTGCGGTGTTGCGGCTGCCGTGGCGCCTGACACGATGGTCTCGAGCGGGACCCACTTGCCGTCCTTGACGCCGTAGATGGTGAGCGGGCTGTTCTTGAGATCGCCTTTGTCGTCGAAGGCGATCGGGCCGATCACGCCCTGGTATTGCGTCCTGGCGACTTCGGCAAGCACCTTGTCGGGCTCCGTGGAGCCGGCGCGCTTCATGGCATCGACGAACACCATCACCGCGTCGTAACCCATGGGCGCGAAAAGCTGCACCTCGGTGTTGAACTTCGCTTTGTATTTCTCCATGAACTGCTTGCCGCCGGGCATCTGGTCCTTGGGCAGACCGGGGATCGAGGCCATCACGCCTTCGGCCGACTTGCCCGCGAGCTGGATGAAGTTGGGCGTCTGGATGCCGTCGCCGCCGATGAACTTCGCCTTGATGCCGAGCTCTTCCATCTGCTTCGCCATGGGCGCTGCTTGCGGATCGATGCCGCCGAACATGATGAGGTCCGGCTTCTGGCCCTTGATCTTGGTGAGAATCGCCTTGAAGTCGGTGTCCTTGTCCGTCGTGTGCTCCCGCGCCACGATGTTCGCTTTCTCGGCCTTGGCCGTCGCTTCGAATGTGTCGGCGAGGCCTTGCCCGTACGCCGTGCTGTCGTCGATCACGGCGATGTTTTTCGCGTGGAGCTTGCCGACCGCGAAGCGCGCGAGCGCCGGACCCTGCTGATCGTCGTTCGCCACGAGGCGGAAAGTCGTCTTGAAGCCCTGCTGCGTGTATTTCGGATTCGTCGATCCGGGCGAGATCTGGGGTATGCCGGCATCGGCGTAAATCTTCGAGGCCGGTATGGAAGCGCCCGAATTGAAATGGCCCACCACGCCGGACACCTTCGCGTCGACGAGCTTCTGCGCCACGGTGGTCGCCTTGGTCGGATTCGCTTCGTCGTCCTCGGCGATCAATTCGAGCTTGAGCTTCCTGCCGCCGATCTCCACGCCGGCGGCATTGGCGTCGTCGATGCCCAGCTGCACGCCGTTGCGGATGTCGATGCCGATGTGGGCCTGCGGTCCGGTGAGCGGTGACGCGGAACCTATCTTGACGACGAGCGTCTCGGCTTCTTTCGCCCCTTCCGTTTTCGGTGCCGGCGGCGTGGATTCTTTGCCGCACGACGCAACGACCAGCGTCAGCGCGAGCGCGCTCAGGACATGCCGACGGTACATAGAGGCTCCCCGTAGAGATTGATAAAGAAGTACCAGTCGATTATCGGCACCGACTGTGCCGGTGTCAATTTGCCGGCGGCAATAAAAAGCCGGCGCTCGGGCCGGCTTTCAGGACATGCGCCCGGAGGATTACTTGACGCTCAGTATCCAGTGGACGAGGCTCTTGATGTCCGCGTCCTTGACATGTGCATTGGGGGGCATCGGGATATCGCCCCAGACGCCTTTGCCGCCGCTCTTCACTTTCGTGAACAGCTTCGCTTCGGCGCCTTTGTCGTTGCGGTACTTCGCAGCTACGTCCTTGTACGACGGCCCGACGATCTTCTTGTCGATGCCGTGGCAGGTCATGCAGCCGCTCGCCTGTGCGAGCTTTTCCTGCGCATTGACGGGGCCGGCGGCCAGGATGCCGACGGCCGCGACAGCCATCCATGCTGCTTTCATCATTGCTCCTCGAGATCAAAAACTGGCGCATTGTAGCGCGAAGCCGCAAGCGCGGCACCCCGGCCGCGGTCAGACAGCGGCCGCTCCCGCGCCCAGCGCGGCCCGCAGCGCGGGCAGGCTGGTGAGCACGGGCAGACACGTGGTGCCCCGGCACAGCCAGCCGTGAACCGCGCCGGGTGCGGACGGCGCCGGCTTGTTCATCGCCTGCGGCAGGCCCGCGACATCGGGGGCAATTGCAAATATCGAGGCATCCGGCCGGTACGCGCGGGCGAGCGCGTCGCGCCATGGCGCGAGCGCATCCGAAGCGCCGCGCAGCACCGCGATCTGCGGCGGCTGCAGCCACTCTTCGAGCGCGGTGATCAAGCTTACGTGCGCGCTGGGGCTTTGCTCGAGCGCCGGATAGTAGAGGCGGATCGTGCGCTCCGCCGCTTCCAGGTAGCGCGGCTCGCCGACGGCGTGTCCGAGACGCTGCAACGCGTAAGCCGCAACGCCGTTGCCCGACGGCGTTGCATTGTCCGGCCCGGGCTTCGCGCGGTAAATGAGCCGCTCGTGATCGTGGCTCACGAAGTAAAAGCCGCCATAGCTGCGGTCCTCGAACTGGTCGAGCAGCGTATCGGCGAGCGCACGCGCGAAGTCGAGATCCGCCTTGCGGAAGTCCGCTTGCATCACCTCCAGCAGGGCATCGAGCAGAAAGGCGTGGTCATCGAGGTAAGCGTTGAGATGCGCCTTGCCGTCCTTGCAGGTGGCGAGCAGCCGTGCCCGGTCGTGCGCGCCTGTTTCGCGCCACAACGTGCGCCGGATGAAATCGAGCGCCGCACGTGCGGACGCAAGCCATGCAGCGTTGCCCCACACCCGTGCGGCGCGCGCCATGCCCCGGATCATGAGCGCGTTCCAGCTCGTGAGGATTTTCTCGTCGCGGCCGGGGTGGACGCGCGCTTCGCGCGCCGCGTGGAGCTTGGCGCGCGCCGACGCGAGCAGCGCCGAGCAGGCTTCGATCGACAGCGACAGCTGCTTCGCCACCGCAGGCAGCGGCTTCGCGACGCGCAAGTGCCAGTGGCGCCTCTCGAAGTTGGGCGGGCCGTCGAGCCCGTAGTGGGCTGCGGCGATGCGATATTCGTCGAGCGTCAGCAGCGCACGCACCTCATCCGGCGTCCACACGTAGAACTTGCCTTCCTCGTGCTCGGAGTCCGCGTCGAGGGACGAGTAATAACCGCCCTCCGGTGATTGCATCTCGCGCATCGCCCATGCGGCCGTCTCCCGCGCGATCCGTTCGAACAGCGGGTTGCGCGTCACGCGCCACGCATCCGTATAGAGGGCGAGCAGCGGCCCGTTGTCGTACAGCATTTTCTCGAAATGCGGGATGTCCCAGTGCGCGTCGACGCTGTAGCGGCAAAATCCGCCGCCGATCTGGTCGTAGATGCCGCCTTCGGCCATGCGCGTCAGCGTGAGCCGCGCGATGGTGAGCGCGATCTCGCCGCCGTCGAGCGCATGGCGGCGCAGGCAATACTCGAGCTCGTACGGATGCGGAAATTTCGGCGCCTGCCCGAGGCCGCCGTTCACGTCGTCGAAGCTTTGCGCCAGCTCGCGCACCGCCTGGTCGACCGGCCCGCGCCGGGGCTCCTGGCGCGCGGCCGGCTGTGGCACGGTCTGCACGAGCGCAGCGACGAGCGCCTCGTTCTGCCGTCCGATCTCCATCTGCTGGTTGCGATAGACCTCCGCGATGCGAGGCAGCAAGTCCCTGAAGCCCGGCATGCCGTAGCGCGAGGTTTTGGGGAAGTACGTGCCCGCGAAGAACGGCGTGCCCTCCGGCGTCAGCACGAGCGTGAGCGGCCAGCCGCCGCTGCGGCGCGTGAGCATGTGGTGTGCGGTCTGGTAAATCTGGTCGAGATCGGGGCGCTCTTCGCGATCGACTTTCACGTTGACGAAGTGCCGGTTCATTTCCGCGGCGACTTCCGGATCTTCGAAGGATTCGAGCGCCATGACGTGGCACCAATGGCAGGCCGAGTAACCGACGGACAGCAGCACGGGCTTGCCCTCGTTGCGGGCTTTGCGAAAGGCGTCTTCCCCCCAGGGATACCAGTCCACGGGGTTGTCGGCGTGTTGCTGGAGGTA
>Ga0255338_1005507_pt1 | contig 11600 bp, 13 predicted proteins | sample MeOH1_35cm_T4_19_FD_203715 | JGI IMG/M metagenome (GOLD analysis project Ga0255338, IMG submission 203715) | Sandy soil microbial communities from University of British Columbia, Vancouver, Canada - MeOH1_35cm_T4_195 | ecosystem: Engineered > Artificial ecosystem > Sand microcosm > Unclassified ... | reverse complement strand
CGTGCCTTACCGAGAGCTCACACCCCAAGAAGCCCTGGAGCGGATGCAACTGCCGGAAGTGGTGGTCCTGGACGTGCGTACCCTGCCCGAATGGGTGGGTGGCCACATCCCGGGAGCGAAGCACATCCCGCTGCATGAGCTGACCAATCGCTACCAGGAGCTGGACCCGGAGGTCGAGACGCTCGTGGTGTGTCAGCACGGGGTCCGCAGCCAGGCCGCTGGTCAATGGCTGGTCCAGGCCGGCTTCGACGACGTGGTGAACGTGCGCCACGGCATGAGCCGCTGGCCCGGCCCCATAGAGCTCGGCGACGGCTCGACCGTTTTCAATGCCTAGAGAGTCAATGAGGGAAATGAGTTAAGGAGGAAAAGAGGGACGCGAACGTTCGGCCCTCGTGCCGGCGAAATTCGTTGCCCCATTTCCTCCTTAACTCATTTCCCCGTTTACCTCCCGTGGGTCAGCATTCCAGGTAGCGCACCGCCTGCGACGGCGTGGACGCCACGTGCGCGTGCTGATCCAGCCCCAGCAGCTTGAGGGCGCGCTCCACGGGCGGACTATGGTCCACCAGCACCAGCGTACCCCCTTCCTCCTGCAGTCGCTCCAGCGCTGCTTCCAGCGCCTGGGCGCAGTCTGGGTCCAGGAACCGGACCCCGCGGGCATCGATGATTACATCCGTATGCCCGGCCCCAATCAGTTGATCGATGGCTTCGGTGAGTCGTACGGCTCCGCGGCGCTCTCCTTCGCCGTGGAGATGCACGCATGGATAGCCCTCCTGTTCGTCTACCTCTACCTCCAGGGTGTCGCACCACACCTGTTTCATTAGTCCCATCCCTCCGTACGCGCTTGACACTCCGTAATCCCCAATGAATCCGGATGGTAGACATTCGTTCTGGTGTGGATTTAGGCGCCGTGTGGGTAGGAAATGAAAACCGCCGAGTGTCTCGCACGAGTGCGATGCTGCGGTGCGGTGAGTGTTCCCATCGGTGGGGTCGGAGTAAGGGAGTGTTGGCGCAATGGAGTAATGGGATCAGATCCAATACTCCCTTACTCCAGATGGGCGCGACCTCGTAGTGTGGAGAAGGGGGGCGGACCGTGAAGAAGGTGAATCGCCTGGTGCCAGCAGCGGCTGGCGGACCGGGGTACGGAAGTGGTGGAGCGGCACCTCGCCGCCTACGGCGTGAGCCGCGCGATGGACCTCCCGGAAGAGGGCAAGGTGCGGCTGATGCGAGACCTCCAGGGCTTCTACTATGAGGAGCTTCCGGAAGGCCTCCAGATGATCGACCCGAGCGACATCGGCTGGCGCGGCGCCCTGAAACGTGCCTGGACCTTCCTCCGCGGTGGCAGTCGCCGGCAGTCGATCTAAGGCCGCCCGAGCAGGCGATTGACGACCGTTGGCCCGTACCTCCTCGCGCGAAAGGGCGTGGGAGGGCGAGGCTCCCGCCGAGCCGCGTGCCCCGTACCTGCTCCGCGGAAGCTTCGCCCTCCCGGATTTAGCAGGCAGCAACGCAGCGAGGGGGAGCGCTCCGAAAAGCGCTCCCCCTCGTGTTGTTTTTGTCGGATAACCGGGGCCTAGCTGCCGCAGCCGCCGCTGCCACACCCGCCGCCGCCACCGGTGCCGCACCCGCCACCGCTCGTGGCCGCGCCTTCAGCGCCGCCTTCGGAGGCGCTGAACGAGCTGCCGCAGCCGCAGGTGGAGGTAGCGTTCGGATTCTCTACCTTGAAGCCCTGGCCAAGGAGCGCATCATCCACGTAGTCCACGCTCGCGCCGCGCAGGTAGGGGAGGCTCATCGAGTCGATGAACACCTTCAGGCCGTTGTATTCGAATACTTCGTCGTCCGGGCCTGCTTCGTTGTCCAGCGCCATGCCGTACTTGAAACCGGAACAGCCGCCGCCGGCGATGTAGACGCGCAGCCCGGCATTCTCCTGGCCCTGCGCTTCCACGATCTCCCGGACCTTAGCCGCCGCCGCATCCGTGAGGGTTACGGCAGGCTTAGTGATCACGTTGAACATCTATCGTCCTTTCAACCGGCCCGCTTGCGTGGGTCCGCAGAGAGACCAGGCCGCACTCAGCTCTTACTAGGAAGGTGACCCGGATAGTTCCTACCCGTCATCGCCTCACGGGTAGACTCGCGTCCCGTATCTGGAGCCTATTATAGCGCGTTGTCAGGAAGGCCGTAAATACGCAGCCTTTCCACCAAGGTCCCGCGGCCCGGCGCACGGCTAGCAGGTTGATCGCTTGCGGCAATCAAACAGTCCATCAACCGCCCTGCCGCCATGTGAGGCCCCATGCCCCGCCGAATGCCGCCGTTTAGTTTTCCTATTGGATTGGCGCTGGCCGCATTAGCCGGAGCCGCCTTCGTCGCCGGTCGCGGCGCGTTGACAGACGAGGCCGCCTACTACCATACCGAGGGAGACCTCCGTGGGTCGCTGCGGAGCGAGGCCGCCCTGCCGCTCTACGACCCCGACCCGGCGCACCGCTGGAACCGGCTGTTCGCGGCGCTCTACACCCGTCGCAGTGAGCTGCCATCGGTGCAGGGCGGCCCGGCCGTGAAGCGGATCGAGGGCGGGGACGTGCTGGAGTTCCTGGGCTGGGGACAGACGACCTACTGGTCGGAGCCCGGGGTCACGGAGCGGCTCACCACTCTTTTGGAGGAGTTCCTGGCCAAAAGCGGAGAGAAGCAGGTCACCGATCCCGTCAAGCGGGTACTGCTGCAGAGCGACCTCTGGGCCGCGCACGACCACCTGGTGGGGCAGAACATCGCGTGGTTGGGCACCCGCGAGGAGCGGCAGCGGCGTGCCCGCGTGGCAACGCTGCTCGCCCGCGCCATCCGTGCGCTGGCCCTGCCCCGCGCCGCCCTGGAAGCGCTGCCGGACAACTACGCCCAGGCCGTGCAGAGCGGCGCCTTCTCCCCCACGCACGACTGGGACCCGAAGCGCGACTACCTCCCCGCCACGCTTTTCACCGCTCCGCAGACCTGGGCCGAGATCGACTTCTTCAAGCCGAACCTCCACGAGGACATCGACGGCCGGTTCATCATGCTCCACACGCGCCACTTCCGCGGCCGCTCCTACTTCCGCTCTTTCTACCGCTTCCCGGGCGGGCGGCCCCAGCTCCAGGAGTACCTGAAGTACGTGGAGAGCGAAGGCGCGGACTGGAAGTTCGGCGCGCAGAACGGCTTCCTGCGCCTGAAGCCGGGCCTGAAACAGCTCCCGCCCGGCACCGAGGTGGCGCTGGTGCAGTTCCTCATCGGCCTCGATACCGACCTGCAGCCGGTGCCCACGCGGCTGGTGCAGTCGGTCCGCCTGCGAACTTTCAAGAACGCCGAGGGCACAGACGATGCGAGCACTCACTCGGGGAAAGGGATGAACGTCTACGAATACGTCCTGCGGCGCCGGCTCCTGTTCGACGGCGTGAAGCAAGGCGGCCTGGAGCGCGAGCCGAACGACCTGCCCCAGTACCGGCTGGTCTTCGAGGGACAAGCGGCACCGGACTGGGGCCGCCGGGGCCGGTTGGACCGCGTCTCCACGCAGTGCGTGAGCTGCCATACCGGCCAGGGGCCGGGCGTTTACAGCCTGGTGACCCTCATCAACCAGGGCGGCTTCGACGCCGGTGCGATGCAGGGCATCGCCCACACGCTGGAGCCGGGCGCCCCCAGTCCCCACGGCCCCCGCGCCGCCCGCTGGAAGCAGCGAGACGAGACCTACCGCCGCCTGCTGGAAGCAGCGGGAGAAGGGTAACGGAAGTCGTGCCCAGGCCAGACCGGGAGAACGAATGCTCAATGACGCCGTGCGTGGCGCTCCACACCGCTGCCCGCCGCTACTGTCAGGAGCGAATTGCCTACTGGCACCAGCGGTATGCCACCTTGGGAAGTCCGGGAGGTGGGGCCGGCTGGACCTATTCGGACCGCCATAAGGACGTTTTCCCGCGCTACAACGTGCTCGACGGGATCCTCGTCGGAGTTGAGCGACTTTGGCCGGAGTCGTTCAACGTCCTGCCAGCTTTGCGGAATGAGCTCTGGAGTATCGGGCAGTCGGCGCAGGGTCACGGCACGGAGGGCGTCACGGATACAATCCAGCAACGCGCCATGCAGGAGGAGCGGGATCGGTTCTCTGCGTTTGTCGACACGCTCAGGAGCGAGGAGTTGGACGCGGTGGAAGCCCTGCCATATCGAAGGACGCTTCTCGATGAAGAGAGCAGTCTCATTTGGGACCGCTTGCGTCAACAGTTCGGCCTGAGTCGAAACCCCTACTGGTATCCGCTGCAGGGTGAAGCCCCGGCTGATACCGCCGCCTTCGATGCGGAAGTATTTCACCGGCATGTCCCCGCCGTCCGATTACAAGAAATCTTGGCGGAGACCGGGATCAAGCGCCTCTGGGAGCTTCGAGAGTACGGGCCTGAGTACGAAATCGATCTCACACTCCTGGAGCCGATCTACAACGGCGCGGAGGGATTCTGGACGGCCGACGCCATGGATTGGCTGCTCTACGCGTCGCACGAGTCCACCCTCACGTTATCCGGGACATGGTTGGTCTCGCGAGTTCAGGCGGCCTGGCCCACCTGGCGAGAGCATCGCGTCGGTTAAGGGTCGGTTCCATGAAGCACCAGCGGCAGATACTTACGGAGACGATCAGCGTCATCCTGTTCGCGGTCCTGGGTTACGGAGCGCTCGCCATCCTCAACGACCTGTTCTCGATTGCCGGGAAGTGGGAAGGCAAGGTCCGCAGCGCCCTTCCCTCGGTTGATGGCTGGTACGTGGCCGAGGTCTCCGATTGGAACGGCGGGGCGACGACAGGCTTCGAGACCCGAGTCGCGCTGCGGCAGCGCTCGGCGCGGGACACGGTCACCGGCGTAACGCGAAGTAAGGGCACGGTGGCCGTGCTGCTCGGGTCGCCGCCGGTGAGCGCGCGGTGGCTGGGCCCGCAGCAACTGGCGATTGAGAACCCGGACAGCAATTTCAAAGAACGCCAGGAGAGCTGGCGGGACGTGCAGATAATCTACTGCAAGACGGAGGGACCCCTCCGAGCAGGCCGGCAGCACGAGGAGCGGAGCGACGGGGCAATTCGCTCGACCGATAGTAACCACCGGGCGAAGCGCTCGGGATTACCTGACATCGTTCGGGATTGCCACACTCCGCTTCGCTTCGTTCGCAATGACTCGGCTGGTCGAAAGGCTCCGGGTTGCCTGTGATCGGTCGGGATTGCCACAGCCGGACCCGCGATGCGGGTATCCCTCGCGGCTCGCAATAACACCCGTGGTGCGGGGCTCTGGGTTAGCTATGGGCGGTGTTAATAACGAGAATTGACAAAGCTTGTTATGCGCCTGATGCTAAGGGGACGCTGAGATTTGAGAGGTCATGATGAACGTATCGCTCACTCCGGAACTCGAACGCCTGGTTCAAGAGAAGATAGCCAGCGGCCTGTATGGCTCCGCCAGCGAGGTCATACGTGAAGCACTTCGCCTGATGCAAGAGCGGGATCAGATCCGGCGAGTGCGGTTGGAGGAGCTACGCCGAGACGTTTCCATCGGTATCGAGGCCGCCGACCGGGGCGAGCTGGTCGACGGTGAACAGTTCTTCGAGGAACTGCAGGCCGAATTGGAGATAGCAGACCAAACCACGCAGACGCGATGAAGCGGTATCAGCTCTCCGGCCCAGCCCAGCGCGATCTCCGAGAGATTCGGAACTTCATTGCGGCGGACAGCGTCACGGCGGCGATTCGATTCGTGGATCTACTCAAAACGAAATGCCAGTGCCTGGCAGAGTTCCCCGGAATGGGCCGTGAACGCGAAGAGTTAGGTGCAGGTTTGCGCAGCTTCGCCGTGTCCAACTACCTGGTCTTCTACCGCGAGCGTAATGAGGGGATCGAAATCGTGCGGGTACTCCACGGAGCGCGCGACATCGATAGCCTCTTTCCTTAGGAGCGCTAAATTGCCGAAGCACGTCCCCGTCTCTATCGCGACGACTTCCGATGTTGTCATTACGAAGTGGGTCCGAACAGTCACCCGGAGTTGGTGCGGTTGAGTATAAGGATGCGAATCGGTCAGCTTGATGGTTGGATTGGCAAGGCCGCCTGGGAGTGTGTCCGGTTCATCCTGGGAAGTGGGGCGATAGAAGACTGGGAGTTCCATACCCGCACAAGAGTCGATCGTGCCGATGCGCGGGACGCGCTGTCCCGATGGCCCCATTTGGCGGACGCGGACCCAACCTCAGTAGACCATGTAATTGTCAACAACTGCTTCAATGAGGTGTGTCATGGGTTTACAATCTCCGCGGAGGAGTGGCCTATTTGGTTTACGAGTTCCCACGAGCGCGTTAGCGAGGCGTATGCACACTGGCGGCCACTTGATGCGGATGGGGAGTGGTGAGCTACCTCTGGCGTGCCGGGCTGTAGATGCCACGGAAACGGATCGGCAAGATGCCGCTGCCACGGGCAGAGTACGGCACGAGGGAGAAGCCAGCGCGACGTGGTGGTCAGCCCAGCCCCCCCCTGGTTCCATTGGTCGCTGGGCTCTGGGTTGCCTGTGATCGGGCGGGATTGCCACAGCCGCAAAAAGCGCGGCTTCGCAATGACTCTACTTTCGGGGCAACGGTCACTAGGTGGCGTTCTGGGTCCGGGAAGAGATCCCTCGGCAGGTGGCCTTGGCCTGCCTGGCGGGAGGGACTACCGCTCGGGATTACGGCTGGGCGGGTGGTTGGCGCTTCACGGAAAGCGACCCGAAGCCGTCTGGCGCCAGGCACTTCGACGGCCACGGTGAAAGCGCTTGGCGGCATCCCGAACCTGTAGCACCGGTCGGTAAGTAGCGCTACCTACCGAGTACCGGTGCATCCCAGCTGAGACGGTCCCCGGTGGGGGGCCGTCGCTTGAAGGCACGGGGGCCAGCCCGTGAACCAATTCCTGGACTGGTTCCCACTCAGCGGCGCGGGAAGCCGGCTCCGTTGCGGTAGCCCGGAGCCGCCCGCTAGCGAAGCCGGGACGTCTTTCCCCGGCGCAGCGCGGGTACCCACGCAGTGGGTGGGCGAGCGGAGGGCCCCTCGGCGCGGGAGGGCTGGCCCCCGTGACAAGGGCGCGGGGGGGACCTCCGTAAGAAGTGTACCCCGTCTATTTCGGAACCTGCTCATCCGCGTGGTAAGAGCTGCGGACCAGCGGACCACTCTCCACGTGCTTGAACCCCATCGCCAGGCCGTCCACCTTCAGCTGGTCGAACTCGGCGGGGGTGACGTAGCGGATGACGGGGATGTGCTTCACGGAGGGGCGCAGGTACTGGCCCAGCGTGAGCACGTCGCAGTCCACGTCGCGGAGGTGCTGCATCGCCTCGCGGGTCTCGTCCAGCTCTTCGCCGACGCCGAGCATCATGCCGCTCTTGGTGACGATGGTGGGGTCCATCTCCCGCACGCGGCGGAGCAGCTCCAGCGAGCGGGGGTACTTCGCCTGCGGGCGTACGATCTTGTACAGCCGGGCGATGCTCTCCATGTTGTGATTGATGATGTCCGGATGGGCGTCGACCACCATGGCGAGCGCATCCCAGTTGCCCTCGAAGTCCGGGATCAGCACTTCGATGCCGGTTTCCGGGCTGCGGCGGCGGATGGCGCGGATCGTCTCCGCGAAGATCTCGGCGCCGCCGTCGTCCAGCTCGTCCCGGTTCACGGAGGTGATGACGGCGAAGCGGAGGCCCAGGTAGGCGACCGCTTCGGCCACTCGCTCCGGCTCCTCGCGGTCCAGCTTCAAGGGACGACCGGTCTTGATGGCGCAGAAGCCGCAGGCTCGGGTGCAGATATCGCCCAGGATCATGAAGGTGGCGGCGCGGCGCTCCCAGCAATCGCCGATGTTGGGGCAGCGGGCGCTCTGGCACACGGTGTGGAGGCGGAGATCGTCCACCAGGCGGGTGAGGTCCGTGTAGTTGGGACCCATCGGGGCGCGCACCCGCAGCCAGTCCGGACGGGCGGGGCCCTGCGCGGTGAGCGGGCCGCCGATGCGGACCTCCCCCGGCTTGGGGCCGCAGCCGCCGCCGGTGGTGGCCCGGGCGGGCTGCAATACGGGAAGCTCGTTCATAAAATCCCTTTCGGTGGCATCACCACCAACTCGTCCGTATGGATGCCCGGGGGCTGCTCCAGCACGAAGCGGATGGCCGCGGCCACGTCCTCCGCCCTAAGCATGTCGGCCGGATCGAACCCGTGACTGATCTCGTCCCAGAAGGGAGTTTCGATCGAGCCGGGGCAGAGCGCCGTCACGCGGATCCCTTCCCGCCGCACTTCCTCGGCCAGCGACTTCGTTAAAGCCAGCCCGCCCCACTTGCTGGCGCAGTAGGCGGAGGAGCCCGGAAACGTTACCTTCGCGGCCACGCTCAGCACGTTCACGATCTGCCCGCGCCCCTGCGGCTGCATGACCCGCACCGCCTCCCGGCAGCAGAGGAACATCCCGAACAGGTTCACCTGCACGATGCGGCTCCACTCCGCCGCGTCCGCCTCCGCCACCGGCGCAAAGCTGCCGGTGCCCGCGCAGTGGACCAGCGCGTCCAGCCCACCGAACGTGGAGTTGATCTCCGCGAACGCCCGCTGCACCGCCGCCTCGTCCTCAACTGCGGCCACCAGCGGCAGGGCCTCGCGGCCGAGGTTGCGCACCTGGGCGGCCGTCTCTTCTAATTGTGTCGCAGTGCGCCCCAGAAGGGCCAGGTTCCAGCCGTGACGCGACAGCTCCAGCGCCGTCGCCCGCCCGAGGCCCCGGCCTGCGCCGGTGATGAGTGCGATCATCGATTACTGCGGCTCCCATCCGCCGGGTACTGCGTTCGTGGGAATCGGCAGGCGATCCGTCACGGCGGCCGCGGGCTCGATCTCGGCGCGGAACTGGCGCGGAATGTCCGCGAAGAACTGGAGGTAGCCACAGTCCGTGCACACCCGGGAGGAGATCGTGGAGCGGTGCTTGGCGGCGCCCAGCCGGTTTCTCTCCCGGCCGTGGCACTCCAGCACGGTCACGACGCTACACTGCGCCACGGGGCCGGCACAAAGCGGACACGATTGCTTGGCCATAGGGGGTTCGTTTTGCATTCGAGATATCTCGGAGGTAAATGGGGTAATGAGGAAATGGGATGCCGGTGCTCGACGCCCTCCATCCCCCGTTTCCCCATTTCCTCATTTACCTCCGAACCGGCCCTAGCGGCCATTGCCGCGGAGGAGCTCCATGAACTCCTGGCGGGTGGCGTGGTCTTCGCGGAAGGCGCCGAGGACGCAGCTGGTGACCATACTGGATTGCTGCTTCTCTACGCCGCGGGACATCATGCAGAGGTGCTTGGCCTCCACCACCACGGCCACGCCGCGCGGCTCGATCGCGTCGTTGATGGCGTGGGCGATCTGGTGGGTGAGGCGCTCCTGCACCTGGAGGCGGCGGGAGAACATGTCCACCACCCGGGCGATCTTGCTGAGGCCCAGGATCTTCCCCTGCGGGAGATAGCCCACGCTCACGCTGCCGAAGAACGGCACCAGGTGGTGCTCGCAGAGGCTGTACATCTCGATGTCCCGCACGATGACCATGTCATCGAACTCTTCCGAGAAGACGGCCTGATTCAGGACCGTGGTCACGTCTTGCGAATAGCCGCGCGTGAAGTCCCGAAAGGCGCGGGCGGCGCGGTCGGGGGTCTTCTGTAGGCCTTCGCGGTCCGGGTCTTCGCCGATCTCCAGTAGGATCTCGCGGTATAGCTCGGTCAATCGGTCCGTCACTTCGGGTCTTCTCCGTGGTAGGTGAATAGGTTGCGCTCCGTCTCCCGGATGGTCACGGACCGGAGTATTCCGGCGGGCAGGGCCGGCTCCAGCCGCTCCCAGATCACCTTCACCAGGTTCTCGGAAGTGGGGTTCAGGGTGCGGAATTCTTCGATGTCGAGGTTCAGGTGGCGGTGGTCGTACCGGTCGACGACCTCCCGATGGACCACCTCGTCCAGCAGCCCCAGGTCGATGAGGAGCCCGGTCCGGGGGTCCGGATCGCCGCCCACGGTGACCTCCAGCACGTAGTTGTGCCCGTGGCCGTGGGGGTTGTTGCACTTCTCGAACAGCGCGCGGTTCTCCGCGTCGGAGAGCTGCTGGCTGTGCAGGCGGTGCGCCGCCGCAAACTCGTAGGTGCGGGTGAGCGTGACCATGGGTTCCTCGTCTGATCCAGTTTTGCGCCGACAACAGTCCGCCCAGAGGCGGCGGCTCTCCGCCATCCGCACGCGCTCCAGGGTCGCGGGCAGGGGCGCGAGAGCCGCTGCTAGGCGGTCCCACGCGATGCGCGCCAGCACCTCCGTGGCGGGGATCCGGCCCCCCAGCAGCGGGTGCTCCGCCGTGAGGTAGACCCCGTCGAACGGCGCCACCACCTCCGACTGCAGGATCGGCTTGAGATCGGAGATGTTGACGACCATGCCGTTGGCGGGATCGATCCGGCCGCCGACCGTCACCTCGGCAGTGTAGTCGTGTCCGTGACCGTGCGGGTAGGCGCACGGCCCAAACCGCCGCCGGTTCTCCTGCTCTGAAAGATCGCTCAGGTAGTACCGGTGCGCCGCGGAGAACCGCACTTTACGCGTTAACAGCAACATCGAATCGTTCTTACGAAAAGCAGAGGGTAGGCGGTGCCGAGTACCTGCGGTCCAGTACGGAGTAATGGAGTAGCGGAGTATTGGAGTAATGGAATTGAAAATTGACAATTCTCAATTGACAATTGTCAATTGCCCCAACCTCTATCCCCCAACCCCCATCCTCGGTATATCCGCTTTTACCCCCGAACGTACGGCTGGGCCAGGGCGGCGGGTCCGGTGGTACGGCCGGAGCGGAGCGTGAGCGCGGCGAGCGTGGCCAGGTACGGGAGCGCCAGGAGCACCACCTCGATGGGCCGGCCGCTGCCCTGGCTGCTGAAGACGGCGCCGAACCCCCAGGCGATGCTGAAGACCGCCGCGCCACCCGCCACCCCCCACGGCCGCCATCGCCCGAAGATGACCAGCGCCAGGGCGATGAACCCCTTGCCGGCCGTCATGTTCTCCGCGAAGGTCACCACGTGCCCGATAGAGAGGAACGCTCCGGCGGTACCGGCCAGCGCCGCTCCCAGCAGGATGGCCAGCAGCCGCAGCCGGCGCACGTTGACCCCCGCCGCCTCCGCCGCCTGCGGGTACTCGCCCACCGAGCGGAGCTGCAGTCCCCAGCGCGTGCGCTGCAGGAAGAGCGTGGCGAGCGGTACCACCAGGAACGCGGTGTAGACCAGCAGGTTGCCGGTGAAGAACGTGGGGCCGAGTACCGGTAGTTGGGAGAGGCCGGGAAGGGGCCAGTCCGGCAGCTTCACCCCCACGAGGCGGCTGGCGCCCTGGGCCGTGAGCCGTTGGGTGAGCGTGATGTAGACCGCCCCGGTGGCGCCCAGCGCCAGGAGGTTGAGGGCAGTGCCGGCCACCACCTGGTTCGCGTTCCGGTAGACGGCCACCCCGGCGAACAGCAGCCCCAGCGCCATCGCTGCCAGCATGCCCGCCGCCAGCCCGAGCCAGGCGCAGCCAGTGGCGTGGGAGACGACCACCGCGGCGAGCGCCGCCACCAGCATCTCTCCCTCCACCCCGATGTTGATCACCCCCGCCCGCTCCGTGAGGCACTCCCCCACG
>Ga0255338_1005506_pt1 | contig 11600 bp, 9 predicted proteins | sample MeOH1_35cm_T4_19_FD_203715 | JGI IMG/M metagenome (GOLD analysis project Ga0255338, IMG submission 203715) | Sandy soil microbial communities from University of British Columbia, Vancouver, Canada - MeOH1_35cm_T4_195 | ecosystem: Engineered > Artificial ecosystem > Sand microcosm > Unclassified ... | reverse complement strand
CCCAGCAGCATCACGATGCCGATCGCGAAGGCGATGTCGGTGGCCGCCGGGATGGCCCAGCCGCGCAGCGCCTGCGCATCGCCCCAGTTGACGGCCGTGTAGATCAGCGCCGGCACCGCCATGCCGCCCAGGGCGGCCACCGCCGGCAGCACCGCCTGCGAGCGCGTCGCCAGCTCGCCGGCGACGAACTCGCGCTTGATCTCCAGCCCGACCAGGAAAAAGAACACCGCCATCCACAGGTCGTTGACCCAGACGATCAGCGGCTTGGCCAGCACCAGGGCATCGCCGCCGATGCGCAATTCGCCCGGCAGCTGCGTGAAGGCCCGATAGGCCTCGCCCCAGGGCGAATTGCTGACGACCAGGGCCAGCAGCGCGGCGATCGCCAGCACGATGCCGCCGCTGGATTCGCTGGCGAAAAACTTCCTCAAACCCTCGGTCATCGGCACTCCCTTAAACTTCGGGCCAGTTTCTCAGAGTTTCTTCCCCTGTCCGGACTTCCCTCATGAGCACCACCGCCCCCGCAACAATCAGGTACGCCGACCTCGTCGACAGCGTCGCAGCCGCCCTGCAGTACATCAGCTACTACCACCCGGCCGACTACATCCAGCACCTGGCGCGCGCCTACGAGCGCGAGCAGAGCGCCGCGGCCAAGGACGCGATCGCGCAGATCCTGACCAACTCGCGCATGTGCGCGGAAGGCCGTCGCCCGATCTGCCAGGACACCGGCATCGTCAACGTGTTCCTGAAGATCGGCATGGACGTGCGCTGGGCGGACTTCCCCGGCTCGATCCAGGACGCGGTCAACGAGGGCGTGCGCCGCGCCTACAACCATCCGGACAACAAGCTGCGCGCCTCGGTCCTGGCCGACCCGATCTTCGAGCGCAAGAACACCAAGGACAACACGCCCGCGGTGATCTTCATGGAGGTCGTGCCGGGCAACACGGTGGACGTGATCGTCGCGGCCAAGGGCGGCGGCTCGGAGAACAAGAGCAAGGTCTACATGCTCAACCCCAGCGACAACATCGTCGACTGGGTGCTGAAGACCGTGCCGACCATGGGCGCGGGCTGGTGCCCGCCGGGCATGCTGGGCATCGGCGTCGGCGGCACGGCCGAGAAGGCCGCCCTGCTGGCCAAGGAAGCCCTGATGGACGACATCGACATGTACGAGCTGCTGGAGCGCGGCCCGCAGAACAAGCTGGAAGAGCTGCGCATTGAGCTCTACGAGAAGGTCAACGCGCTGGGCATCGGCGCCCAGGGCCTGGGCGGCCTGACCACCGTGCTGGACGTCAAGATCAAGACCTATCCGACGCACGCGGCCTCCAAGCCGATCGCGATGATCCCCAACTGCGCGGCCACCCGCCACGCCCACTTCGTGCTGGACGGCTCGGGCCCCTCCTACCTGGAAGCCCCCAGCCTGGACCTGTGGCCCGACGTGCACTGGGCCCCGGACTACAACAAGAGCAAGCGCGTCGATCTGAACGCGCTGACCCCGGCCGAGGTGGCCAGTTGGAAGCCCGGCCAGACCCTGCTGCTCAACGGCAAGATGCTGACCGGCCGCGATGCCGCGCACAAGCGCATCCAGGACATGCTGGCCAAGGGCGAGAAGCTGCCGGTGGACTTCACCAACCGCGTCATCTACTACGTCGGCCCGGTCGACCCGGTGCGCGACGAGGTCGTCGGCCCGGCCGGCCCGACCACGGCCACGCGCATGGACAAGTTCACCGACATGATGCTGGAGAAGACCGGCCTGATCGCGATGATCGGCAAGGCCGAGCGCGGCCCCGTGGCGATCGAGTCGATCAAGAAGCACAAGTCGGCCTACCTGATGGCGGTGGGCGGCTCGGCCTACCTGGTCTCCAAGGCGATCAAGGCGGCCAAGGTGGTCGGCTTCGAGGACCTGGGCATGGAAGCGATCTACGAGTTCGACGTGGTCGACATGCCGGTGACGGTGGCGGTGGACGCCGGCGGCACCAGCGCCCACATCACCGGCCCGGCCGAATGGCAGCAGAAGATCGCCAGCGGCAAGGCCGTCAAGATCCCGGTCACGGCCGGCTAACCCCCCGCCCGCCCCGCCTGCCCCGTCCACACAGGCCACCGCATGCGGTGGCCTTTTTCATGGCGCCGGGGACGGTGCGCCCGCGACACGACCTGACCCCAGGCCACCGCGTCGCCTGCGCGACGGGCCGCGGACCGGCGCGCTTGCACAATCGCGGCCTGCCCCGCAGGAGCCCGCCGCCATGACCCACCCCGCCCTTCCCGCCCCCATCCACGCCTGGGCCGCCACCGCCAAGGGAGGGCCCTTGCAGCCCTTCAGCTACCAGCCCGGGCCGCTGGGCGAGGAGGAGGTGGAGATCCGCGTCGAGCATTGCGGCATCTGCCATTCGGACCTGGCCCTGATCGACAGCGAGTGGTTCCCGAGCAGCTATCCGCTCGTGCCCGGGCACGAGGTGGTCGGCGTGATCACCGCGCTGGGCGCCCGGACCAAGGGCCGCGAGATCGGCCAGCGGGTGGGCATCGGCTGGCACACCGCCAGCTGCAGCCACTGCCGCTTCTGTCTGGGCGGCGAGCAGAACCTGTGCGCCAAGCGCCAGCCCACCATCGTCGGCCGTCACGGCGGCTTTGCCCAGGCCCTGCGGGCCCACTGGAGCTGGGCCGTGCCCATTCCGCCCACCCTGGACCCGGCCGCGGCCGGGCCGCTGATGTGCGGCGGCGGCACCGTCTTCCTGCCCTTCGTGCTGAACGACATCCGGCCCACCGACCGGGTTGGCGTGGTCGGCATCGGCGGCCTCGGCCATCTGGCCCTGAAGTTCGCGCGCGCCTGGGGCTGCGAGGTCACGGCCTTCACCTCCTCGGCCGCCAAGCGCCAGGAAGCGCTGGCGCTGGGTGCGCACCGCACGGTGTCCAGCGTCGATGCGGCCGAGCTGAAGGCGGCCGCCGGCAGCCTGGATTTCCTGCTGGTCACCGTCGGCGCGCGCCTGGACTGGGACGCCCTGATCAACACCCTGGACGCCAAGGGGCGGCTGCACCTGGTCGGGGTGGTGACCGACCGCATGGAGCTGCGCAGCGGCTCCTTGCTGAGCTGGCAGAAGAGCCTGTCGGCCTCGCCGACGCCCTCGCCCACCCTGCTGGCCCGGATGCTGGAGTTCGCGGCCCGGCACCGCATCCTGCCCCAGGTCGAGCGCTTCCCGATGAGCCGGGTCAACGAGGCGATCGAGCATCTGCGCTCGGGCCAGGCGCGCTACCGGGTGGTGCTGGACGCCGATTTCGACTGAGCCCTTCCCTCGCTGGGGGGATGGCGGGGTCAGGTCTTGATAGCCGAAGATCCACTCCCGCAGGAGCTCACCGACAAAGCACCCGGCGCCACTCGCGCGCCAGGGTGCGGGCCCTGCCCGACGGCTTGGGAGGGCCTATGTGGATATCGTCTTTCTGGTACGAAAAACTGCCGCTGCTGTACGCGGCCGCCGGCCTGCTGTGCCTGCTGCTGCTGGGCAAGGCCGCCGGCTTCAGCGCCCTGCTGCTGTTCGGCGCGGCGGCCCTGGTCAGCTGGCAGCGCTACCAGTACCGCCGGGCCTGAGAAGGCCGGGCCCGCCGGCACTCAGGCGACGCGGAACACCCGCACCAGCGCGCTGAGCCGGTCCGCCTGCTGGCTCAGGCTCTGGGCCGCGGCCGTGCTCTGCTCGACCAGCGCGGCGTTCTGCTGGGTCACCTCGTCGAGCTGGCCGACGGCCTGGCTGACCTGCTGGATGCCGCCGCTCTGCTCGTCGGTGGCGGTGGCGATCTCGCTGATCAGGCTGGAAACACGCTGCACCTGGGACACCAGCTCGCCCATGGTCTGGCCGGCCTGCTGCACCTGGCGCGCGCCGTCCTCCACCTTCTCGACGTTCTCGGCGATCAGGCCCTTGATCTCGCGCGCGGCCTGGGCCGAGCGCTGGGCCAGGCTGCGCACCTCGGCGGCCACCACCGCGAAGCCGCGCCCCTGCTCGCCGGCCCGCGCTGCCTCCACCGCGGCGTTCAGCGCCAGGATATTGGTCTGGAAGGCGATGCCGTCGATCACCGTCGTGATGTCGGCAATCTTCTTGCTCTGCGCGCTGATGGCGCCCATGGTGTCCACCACCTGGCCCACCACCGCCCCGCCCTGGCTGGCCGCTCCGCTGGCGCTGGCCGCCAGCACGGTGGCCTGGCGGGCCGACTCGGCGTTGTGCTGCACGGTGGAGCTCAGCTGGTCCATCGAGGAGGCGGTCTCCTGCAGGCTGCCGGCCTGATGCTCGGTGCGGCTGGACAGGTCCTGGTTGCCGGCGGCGATCTCGCCCGAGGCCAGCGCGATGCTCTGCGCCGACTGGTTGACGTCGGCCACCAGGGCGCGCAGCGCGTCGCGGGTGCGCAGCAGGGCCGACATCAGGCTGGCGCCGTCGCCGGCACGCACCGGCACCTCGGCCAGCAGGTCGCCGGCCGCCACCCGCTCCAGCACCTCGCGCGCGGTGGCGGGATCGCCGCCCAGCTCGCGCTGCACGCAGCGGCGCAGCGCCAGCAGGAAGCCGATGCAGACCACCAGGCTCAGCGCCGCCAGCGCCAGCACGGTCCAGCGCGCCGAGCCCATGGCCTCGGCCGCGGCATTGCGCGTGTGCTCCTTGTCGGCGCCGCTGACCTTCTTCAGCGCCAGCAGCTCGGCCCGCAGCTCGCGCCAGGCCGGGGTTTCCACCTTGTTGAGCAGGCTCACGGCGGCAGCCCCGTCCTGCTGCACCAGGCCCAGCACCTGCTGCTGCACCTCGCCCAGCTTGGCGCGCATCGGCGCCAGCGCGCGCAGCTTGGCCAGCTGCTCGTCCTCGGCCGCGGCCTGCGCCTGCTTCTCGGCCTTGTCATAGGCCTTGGCCGCGTTGTCCAGGTTTTCGTAGGCTTTCTTGTTGGACGGGTCCAGCACCACGTTGCGCAGGGCCTGGCCCATCTGCAGGCCCTGGGCATACATCTCGTTGATCTCGGCCGCCAGCGCATCCTCGTGGGCGAAGTAGTCGGCCAGCCGCCGCTCCATCGAGTAGGTGCCCCAGGTGACGGCACCGCCCAGCACCAGCACCAGGGCCGCCGGCGCCGCCAGCGACAGCATCACACGCTGCATGAATCTCATAACCATCCCTTGATTGAGCCGATCGACTCATAAAGGCGGAATGGTAAGCAGCGCGGCCGCGCTCAGCGCCGCTCGACAGGGCCGAAATCAGGCACTATTGCGCGCCCGGTGCAGCACGCGTTGCGGGAAGGGGATGTCCACGCCCAGCTCGTTGAGGGTGCGCAGGATGGCCAGATTGACCTCGGAGCGCACGCCGCCGGCGCCGTTCTCGGGATCGGCGATCCAGAAGCTGAGGGTCAGCTCCAGGCCATCGGCGGCGAACTGGCTCAGCTGCACGGCCGGCCCCGGCTCGGCCAGCACGCGCGGCACGGCCGCGATCGCCGCGCTCAGGCGCGGCATCACGGTCTCCAGGTCGGTGCCGTAGGCCACCTGGACCACGGTGTTCAGGGCCACGCGCGGGTCGGCCAGCGAGGAGTTCTCGACCCGCTGCGTGATTAGCATCTCGTTGGGCACGACGGCCTCCCGGCCGTTGAGCGCGCGGATCACCGTGTAGCGGGTCTTGATGTCGCTGATGCGGCCCTCGAAGTTGTCGATCCTGACCATGTCGCCGATGCGCAGCGAGCGCTCGGCCAGGATGACGAAGCCCGACACATAGTTGGCCGCCACCTTCTGCAGGCCGAAGCCTATGCCCACGCCCAGGGCGCCGCCCAGCACGCCCAGGGCCGTCAGGTCGATGCCGGCGGCCGAGAGCGCGAACAGCAGGCCCACGAAGAGCAGCAGGGCGCGCGTCACGTTGACGGCGATCTTGCGCAGCGAAAGATCGGTCGTCACGTTGCGCAGCAGCCGGGCCTCGATCACCGAGGACAGCCACAGCGCCAGCACCAGCACCAGCACGGCCGTGAACCCGCCTTCCAGCAGCGAGCGCAGCGAGACCGGATGCGCGCCCATCTTCCAGCGCACGCCGTCCAGCTCGTCCAGCAGCACCGGCAGCACGCCCGTGATCCAGAGGATGGAGCCCAGCCAGGCCAGCCAGGAGACGCTGCGCTCGATCAGCTTGGCCCAGTTCGACTCGGGCAGGGCCAGGCGCAGCACGCGCGCGGTCAGCCGTATCAGCAGCAGCGAGACCAGCACCGGCAGCGCCAGCTTGAACAGCGCCGGCGCCACGCCCAGCAGCGGCAGCAGGCGCCGCGCGCCCAGGGCCAGCAGCAGGGCCGCGACCGGGAACAGCACGCCGTCCACCAGATGGCGGCCGAACAGCACCGAGGGCGGGCGCTGCTGGCGGCCGCGCAGGCGCCAGACGATCAGCCAGGCCAGGCCCAGGCAGACCAGCAGCAGGCCCAGCTCGGTCAGCGCCGCCGGTTTGAGCAGGGCACCCCAGAGGGTCTGCAGTTCTTCGAAGCTGAGGGTGTGGGAACTCATGCGGGAATGGACGGGGCCGGGTCGACAAGGGATGGGGCGCTATTGTGGCCGCCCGACACGCCCCGGGGTCCGTGAGCCTGGGAGCCGGGCGGCTCAGACCCCGGCCAGGGCGCGCAGGTGCACGCCGACGCTGCGTGCCAGCGCTCCCAGGTTGTAGCCCCCCTCCAGGCAGGAGACGATGCGGCCCCGGGCATGGCGCTGTGCGACATCCATGATGCGCAGCGTCATCCATTCGTAGTCGGCCTCGACCAGGCCCAGCTGGCCCAGATCGTCCTCGCGATGCGCATCGAAGCCGGCCGAGATGAAGATCATCTCGGGCTTGAAGCGCTCCAGCGCTGGCATCCACATCGCCTCTATCATCTCGCGCACCTCGCCGCCGCGCGTGTAGGCGGGCACCGGCACATTGAGCATGTTCTCGCCCTTGGGCACGGCGCCGCAGTAGGGGTAGAGCGGGTGCTGGAAGATGCTGACCATCAGCACGCGCTCGTCGCCGGCCAGGATGTCCTCGGTGCCGTTGCCGTGGTGCACGTCGAAGTCCACCACCGCGACGCGCTTGAGGCCGCGCACGTCCAGCGCATGGCGCGCCGCGATCGCCACGTTGTTGAAGAAGCAAAAGCCCATGGCCTGGTCGCGCGTCGCGTGATGGCCCGGCGGGCGCACCGCGCAGAAGGCGTTCTCGGCCTGTCCGTCCAGCACCAGGTCGGTGGCCTGCACGGCCGCCCCGGCGGCGCGGCGGGCGGCCAGCCAGGTGTGGGGGTTGGCAATGGTGTCGGGATCGAAGGCGCGCGACTCCCCGCTGGCCGACAGCGCCTCCAGCTGGTCGCGCAGCTCGGCCACGTAGCGGTGGCTGTGGGCCCGCTCGACATCGGCCAGGTCGACGGTCCGGGCCTCGTGGCGCTGCAGTGCCACGTCCAGGCCCGACCCTATCAGCCAGTCCTCGATGGCATCCAGCCGCTGCGGGCATTCGGGATGGCCGGCGCCCATATCGTGGCGGCGGCAGTCGGGGTGACTGATGTAGGCGGTGGACATGCGCGGGCGGTCTCGGGCGGGCGTCGTTTTTTTGGGTTAAGGTGAGCCGCATGACAAGCGGACATCAGCTGGCGCAGCAACTCGGGGCGCTGCAGCGCCAGATTAGCACGATCATCAAGGGCAAGCCGGCGCAGATCCGCGACTGCGTCGCCTGCCTCATCGCCGGCGGCCACCTGCTGATCGAGGACCTGCCCGGCGTCGGCAAGACCACCCTCGCCCACACCCTCGCGGTCTGCCTGGGCCTGCGCTTCTCGCGCGTGCAGTTCACCTCCGACCTGATGCCCTCCGACCTGCTGGGCGTCAGCATCTACGAGCGCGAGCGCCAGGCCTTCGCCTTCCATCCCGGGCCGGTGTTCACCCAGGTGCTGCTGGCCGACGAGATCAACCGCGCCGGCCCCAAGACCCAGAGCGCGCTGCTGGAGGCGATGGAGGAGCAGCAGGTCAGCGTCGACGGCCAGACCCATGCCCTGCCCCAGCCCTTCTTCGTGATCGCCACCCAGAATCCCAGCGAGCAGCTGGGCACCTACCCGCTGCCGGAGTCGCAGCTGGACCGCTTCCTGATGTGCATCTCGCTGGGCTATCCGGACGAGGGCGCCGAACGCGAGCTGCTGCTGGGCCAGGACAGCCGCGACGCGATCCGCGCGCTGGCGCCGGTGATGAACCCCGCCCAGCTGCTGCAGGCGCAGGCGGCGGTGCGCGCCGTCCACGCCGCGCCGGCCCTGCTGGACTATCTGCAGGCCCTGCTGGCGGCCACGCGTTCGGGCCAGTGGTTCGTCGAGGGCCTGAGCCCGCGCGCCGGACTCTCGGTGCTGCGCGCGGCCCGCGCCCGAGCCCTGTTGGACGAGCGCGACTATGTCTCGCCCGACGACGTGCAGGCCATCCTGCCCCAGACCATCGCCCATCGCCTGCGCCCGCGCGCCGGCAGCGGCCGTGGCGCCCGCGAGCAGGTGCGGGCCATGCTCGAGGCCATCCCCTTGCCATGAGCCTGCGCCAGCGTTGGCAGGCCTGGTGGGACGCGCGCCATCCGCGGCGCGACAGCCATCTGATGGGGCAGCACAACATCTACATCCTGCCCAGCCGGCCGGGGCTGTTCTTCTGCCTCACCCTGGTCGTGCTGCTGCTGGCCTCGATCAATGACCAGCTCAGCCTGGGCTATGCGCTGACCTTTCTGCTGGCCGGCGCGGGCTTCGCGTCCATGCACGCCACCCACGCCAATCTGCGCGGCCTGAACCTCGACCTGAAGGCCCCGGCCCCGGTCTTCGCCGGCGACGAGCTGCAGCTGGAGATCCGCCTGCACAACAGCGGCGGCGCCCGCTTCGGCGTCGGCCTGCGCGTGCCGGGCGGCGCACCGGGCGACGAGCCGGCCTGGACCGATGTGCCGGCCCGCGGTCACAGCCTGCTGCAGCTGCGCTGCCCGGCGCCGCGGCGCGGACTGACCGGCCTGCCGGCGCTGCGCATCGAGACGCGCTTTCCGCTGGGCCTGTTCGGCGCCTGGAGCATCTGGCGGCCCGCGGCCCAGGTCTGGGTCTATCCCCGGCCCGAGCCCGCCGCGCCGCCGCTGCCGGTACAGGCCACCGGGGCCGATGCCGACACGCCGGCCGCGGCCCTGCTGCTGCTCGGCGAGGACTTCGAGGGCGTGCGCCCCTACCGCCATGGCGACTCGCTCAAGCAGGTGCTGTGGAAGAAGGCGGCGCAGGGCGGCGAGCTGCTGGTGCGTGAGCATCTCAGCCCGGCCAGCCGCCAGCGCTGGCTGGACCTGGCCGACACCGCCGGCCTGGACTGGGAGGCCCGGCTCGCGCGTCTGGCGGCCTGGGTGCTGCAGGCCGAGCAGCAGGGACAGCCCTGGGGCCTGCGCCTGGGGGCACGCGAACTGCCCCCCGATCTGGGAGCGCAGCAGCGCGAGCGCGCCCTGCAGCTGCTGGCCGCGGCGGAGCCCTCGGCATGACCGGGACCGCCACGACCGGCGGCTGGCGCAGCCGCCTCGCGCACCTGCCGCGCGAGACCCGCGACACCTTGTTCCTGCTGGCCACCATCGCTGCCACCGTGCTGCCCCATGCCGGCCATCTGCCGATCTGGTGCACGGCGCTGACGGGCCTGATGCTGCTGTGGCGCGGCCAGCTGGCCTGGCGCGGCGCGGCGCTGCCGGGGCGCTGGAGCCTGTCGCTGATGCTGGTGCTGGTGGCCGGCCTGACCTGGCTGAGCCACCGCACCCTGCTGGGCCGCGAGGCCGGCATCACGATGCTGGTGATGCTGATGGCGATGAAGACCCTGGAGCTGCGTGCGCGCCGCGACGCCTTCGTGGTGTTCTTCCTGGGCTTCTTCCTGGTGCTGACCCAGTATCTCTACTCGCAGTCGCTGCTGACCGGCTTGTGGACCCTGGTCAGCGTCTGGGCCCTGATGAGCGCCCTGGTGCTGGCGCAGATGCCCGTGGGCCAGCCCAGCCTCAAGCACGCGGCCCGGCTGGCGGCGCGCAGCACCCTGACGGGGCTGCCGGTGATGGTGCTGCTGTTCGCGCTGTTCCCGCGCATCGGGCCGCTGTGGGGCGTGCCCGCCGATGCGGTGGGCCGCACCGGCCTGTCCAACGAGCTGCAGTTCGGCGCCATGAGCGAGATCGCCAACGACGACGGCATCGCGATGCGGCTGCGCTTCGAGGGCCCGCCGCCGCCGGCGAGGGCCCTGTACTTCCGCGGCCCGGTGCTGAGCCGCTTCGACGGCCGCAGCTGGCGCGCCCTGCCCTCCGCCGGCCCGCTGGCGGCGCGCGGCCCGGCGCCGCGGCTGCGGGGTCAGGTCTTGCGCTACGAGCTGACGCTGGAGCCGCTGCGCCTGTCGGTGCTGCCGCTGCTGGAGATGAGCCCCGAGGCTCCGGGGGCGCGCCTGGAGGTGCAGGGGCTCGAGCTGTGGCGCGGCAGCGAGCTGCAATGGCTGGCGCCGCGCCCGATCACCGAGCGCCTGCGCCTGAGCCAGCAGGCCGGCCTGGACTATGAGGCTGGCCCGCTGGCGCCGGCCGACCGGCGCAGCCGCCTGGCCCTGCAGCCCTATCTGGAGCTGCCCGCCGGACTCAACCCGCGCACCCTGGCCTGGGCGGCCGAGCTGCGCCGCCGGCCCGAGTTCGCCGGGCTCGACGAGGCCGCGCTGGCGCCGGCCCTGGTGGCCGCGGTACTCAGGCACATCGCCAGCGCCGATTTCGCCTACACGCTGGCGCCGGGCCGCTACGGCCAGGACACGCCCCACCTGATCGACGAGTTCTGGCTGGATCGCCGGCTGGGCTTCTGCGAGCATTTCGCGGCCGGCTTCGTGGTCGTGATGCGCGCGCTGGATATCCCGGCGCGCATCGTCACCGGCTTCCAGGGCGCCGACCGCGTGCTGCAGGACGGCTATGTGGTGGTACGCAATGCCCAGGCCCATGCCTGGGCGGAGGTCTGGCAGCCCGGCCGCGGCTGGCTGCGGGTGGACCCGACGGCGGCGGTGGCGCCCGAGCGGGTCGACCAGGGCCGCACCCTGGTCCCAGCGCCGGGCCTGCTGTCCGGCGCCCTGGGCCAGGTCAGCCCGGCGTTGTGGCAGAGCCTGCGCCGCGGCTGGGAGGTGCTGAACAACCGCTGGCAGCAGACCGTCCTCAACTACTCGCGCAGCGACCAGTTCGACCTGCTCAAGCGCCTGGGCTGGAGCGCGCCCGACTGGCAGGCCCTGGGCCAGCTGGTGGCCCTGCTGCTGGCGGGCCTGGCGGCGCTGGGCGCAGCCTACGCGGCCTGGCAGGCACGCGCGCAGGACGGCTGGGCGCGCCTGCGCGCTGCCATCCTGCGCGAGCTGCATGGGCTGGACCTGCCGGCCGCCGCGGCCCACCAGGCGCCGCGCCAATGGGCGGCGCTGCTGCGCCTGCGCCATGGTGCGGCGGCCGAGCCGCTGGTGCGTCAGCTGCTGGCGCTGGAGCTGGCGCGCTATGCCAAGCAAGACCCGACCCCGCCGCCCGGCTGGCTGGCGCGCTGGCGCTGGCTGCGCGAGTTCCGCGCCGCAGGCCGTATGCTGCGGGTCCAGACCAAGAAGTCGTCCTGATGCCGCCGTCCCGTTTTGCTCCCCTCCTCCTGTTGAGCCTGGC
>Ga0255338_1005505_pt1 | contig 11600 bp, 11 predicted proteins | sample MeOH1_35cm_T4_19_FD_203715 | JGI IMG/M metagenome (GOLD analysis project Ga0255338, IMG submission 203715) | Sandy soil microbial communities from University of British Columbia, Vancouver, Canada - MeOH1_35cm_T4_195 | ecosystem: Engineered > Artificial ecosystem > Sand microcosm > Unclassified ... | reverse complement strand
GCTCGAGCTCGAGGGCTCCGACAACATGATGCACAAGCAGCCCGCCATCATGACCGACCTCTCCGCCGGCGGCATCTCCCTGCTCATGTTCATCGAGCCGCCCCACACGAAGAGCTTCCAGATGACCCTGAACATCCCCGGGCTCGAGGGCGTTCCGATCGAGGCCGGCATCGTGCGCGTCCACCAGAAGGGCGAGACCTACAGCGTCGGCCTCGCGTTCCGGAAGATCTCGCGCGAAGCGCAGAAGGCGATCGAGAAGATGGCCGAGGACAGCGCCGACTGCCAGACCCGGACCTCTTTGGGCCTGCCCGACGCCTGCGGCTCCGACTGTCCGTTCCATTCGCTGTTCTCCGGAAAGGCGAAGACCGCTCGCAAGGCGAAGTAAACCTGGGTGAGAAAGGCTCGAGCGGCGCTCGCGCTTCTTCTCGCCTTCGCCGTCCCCGTCCGCGCCGAGACCACGACCGATCCGCTCTGGTACCTGCTCTCGACCTACGTCCTGGCCCCCGACGCGAAGGCCGTCGAGGCGCAAGGCGACGGCCCCGCCGACTCGAAGGGCCTCGCGGCGCTCCAGGCCGACCTCCTGGTCCTGACCGACGGCTTCGAGGGCTTCCGAGACGAGGCTCAGGTCAAGGAGACGCTCGAGCGGCTCAAGCCGCGGATGTCGCCGGAGCTCAGACCGTTCTTCAAGGACCGGGCCTCCAGCCTCGACGCGATCTACCGGACGCTCGCGGTCACGGATTACACCTGGGCACAGCGGTTCCCGGAGCCTCCGTGCGACCCCGGCGAGACACGCCGCAAGCTCCTTTCCAGCCGGGACGGCTTGTTCCAGACCGAGAAAGGCGAAGCCTCTCCGTGGCTGTCAGCCCTGCTCGGCCCGCAGGCGGAGGGGAAATCCGCGGAACAGGCCCTCGACCAAGCCTCGTCCCAGGCGAAGCTGACCGGCGCCGAATACGAGAAGCTCCGCGCCCGGGTCCGCACGCTGACCATGGCGCTCGCCTCGGACAAGGCCGTCGGCGCCGCCCGCTCCAAGCTCTACTGTTCGCGCGCGGCGGCGTTCGCGGACCTGGCCGCCGTTCAACGGGTGAAGGACGCGGCGCTCATCTCGGCCGGACGCGTCGTCGCCCAGAAGCCGGAGGAAAGCGTCTTCGTCGTCGTATGGAAAAACCAGCGTGCCGCCGCCACCTTGCTCAGAACGAAGAACGGCGCCGTCCTCATCACTGACGCCGCCATCGTCTCCGACACCGACCATCCCAACCTCTTCGCCTATTCCGCGAACGCGAAGCCCGTCCAGCTCACGGCTACGGTCGCCCGCCGCCATCCCGAGCTGAGCGTGGCCGTACTCACTGTTGCCGAGGATCCGGCTCGACCTGCCCTCTCGCTCGCGGAGACGACTCCGGCCAAAGACGAACTCGTCACCGCCATCGGGCACACGCAGATATCCGGCCTTTGGACGAAAACGTCCGGCCTCGTGACCAAGGTCGGGGAGGTCAGCTTCCAGACCGACGCCGCCATATCGCCCGAGTTCAGCGGCGGCCCGGTCCTCAACGACGCTGGTCAAGTCGCGGGCATGCTCGTGTTGCGCCCGGCCGACACGGAAGAAGGCCGTTGGCCCGTCGCCATACCCGCGACCGTTCTCCTCCGTTGGCTCGACGATCCCGCAATCACTTTACCGGCCGCGCAAGCCGAGGTCATCGAAGACGACGGCACGGCCGCCGTCCTGACGCGCGCCCGTCCCATCGACTTGACCGAGGCGGGGCTCGGCGCCTGGAACATCCCCAACCTTCCTCCTCCGCCGTCGGTTCCGCACGGCGTCTGCGTGCAGAACTGCGGCGGTGGGAGTTCTTCTGGCTCATCTTACTCCAGCGGGTACTCCGGCACCGGCGGCGAGGAGTTGGGGAAGGCGCTCGGAGAACTCGGAGCCGTGCTTATCCTAAAGGGGATTCCTGCGCTTTTCCGGGGAATTGGCAAATTATTCAAAGGCGCGGGGCAAACGAGCGCACAATCTTCGAAGGCAAACCATTCCACACCCGCGAAAACCCAGCCGCCTCGCAGGCCCATACCCTTCAAACCTATTGCGATTGCCGTGACTGCGGACAAAGAAAGTGTCAGAGCGGGAGAAGTCATCAAATTGATTGCAACAGTCCTCTTTAGCGGCGACACAGGGAGCAAGGCTGGCATCGCGATTACCTTCACCAAAAACACAGATGAGGCTGAATTCCCGGCTGGCTCCATCTCGAGTACTGATTCAAATGGCATAGCAACGGCGAGCCTGTATATGAAACCCGATCGTTCAGCCGAGGCTCATGAAGATTTAGATCGAGAGAGCCGCCTTCATGACGGGAAATCTGTTGGGGCACGAACTCAACGAGAACTCCCAATCAATTCCAAACCAGAGGCTAAGGTAGAACACGCTGCCGCCAAGGCCTTCGCTGGACTCGAAAGCACTACAGATGAACCGACGGCCGAGTTGCCGTCACCGGATAGTTCCGCAGATTCGGGTCCGATTGACGCAGGGTTTAACATCAACGGAACGCCGCCTATCACCGCCAAGCCCCTCCCGGCGGCTTCACAAATCGAGGTGACCGCCACGGGCGTCGGTATCACCGGGAAATACACAGTCAATGGGAAGGACAAGGGGGAATCTCAGAGCAGAGAGAAGAACTGCAATGAGCTCCGGAGAGATGCAGACCGGTTGTGTACCGAGGATAGGAATTGCTCAGCCGCCGCTACGTGCCCCGAAAATAAGGATATCCGGAAAAATCTCATTGAATGTCAAATAGCTCGGCACAAAGTCGCGGAAGAATGCAAGACGCCCGAAGACAAAGAGCGCTACGACGAAATCAAATCGCGCGTAAAAAACTGCGGGGCAGTCATCGCAAGGCATTGTTGTCCAAATTGGACAAAGGCGCTTGAAGCGCTGAAAAATGCCGCATGCGAGCGGGGCGCATGTGCCGTAGGCGATCTATGCCCGGAGCTTCTTCAGAAACTAGCGGCAGCTCGGCAATGCAAGCATCTTCGCCGACTTCAGAGTCGCCTTTGTTACGACGGGTATGAAGACGTCGGCCATAAAACTGCCATCGACCAGGTAGATATCATGATCGGTGATTGCATTGGGTGGATGGCCACAGCCCAAGAGCGCGGGATGTCCCGAGGGTCCTGCGTCGAAGGTCCTCCAGGAGAACAGTGACACCAATAGCTGCAGACCAGTTCGCAAATTGGTTCAAATTCGTCTTCGACGCCAAGCGCCATGCAAAGGTAAAGGCGGCGCCGAGCACAAGAGAGCAATTGCTCGCTGATCAGAAGATCGAAGCTGATTGGGCGTCGGACAAGGAGCGCTTATGCGCGTTCTTGACCCATACGTTCAAGGACGCGGGAAGCCTGTTAACACGGATCGACGACCGCGACGCCGAGGCGGGCTTGTGGCATATCATCGGCGCGGGACGGACCTTGCAGTATGTTCTCCGAGGATCCACTCCCTACGGAGTCAACGAACCGCCATTGCCCTCCTGGGAGGCGCGCCGCGACTGCATTCGGTCGACCTACTATCTTTTTTCCGATTACCTCGGCGGCCACGGCTTGACCGTCGACGGCATGTGGTGGGAGGAATTCCCCAAGCCCTATCCCAATGCGCTTAGCATCAAAGAGGGGGAATCCCTACCGTCTGAATCTCAGGCCTATTACGGTGAAGTCCTTGATGTTCTGGAGCGGCTACTGAAACATCCCGATCGGAAACTGGCCAAACTCGCATTCCAAGGCCTTGCCTTCTGGCAGGAACCATCGGGCCGAGCCAAAAACCTTGAGATCCGGTATAAGACAATTAATGAATAAGAAGGCTCTCGCGGCGGGAGCCCCTGCCTGTCTTGTTCTCGCCGGCCCGACGGCCTCCGGCAAGACCGATCTCGCCGTATCGCTCGCCGAGGCGCTCGGCGCGGAGATCGTCTCCGCCGACTCGCGCCAGGTGTACCGCCGGCTCGACGCCGGCACCGCCAAGCCCTCCCACGAGCAGCGCGCGCGCGTGCGCCACTGGCTGCTCGACTGCGCCGACCCGTCCGAGGCCTTCGACGCCGCCCGCTGGGCGAAGGAAGCGTCCGAAGCCATCGCCGACATCCGCTCGCGGGAGAAGATTCCGCTCGTCTGCGGCGGCACCGGCCTGTACCTGCGCGCTTTGCTCGAGGGGATGTCGCCGCTGCCCCCGAGGGACGAAAACGTGCGCGCGCGCCTGGCGGAAGAGGCGGAGAAGAACGGCCGCGCGGCCCTGCACGCGCGCCTGGCCAAGGCCGACCCGGAGGCCGCGGCCGGCATACCGCCCGCCAACATCCAGCGCGTGATGCGCGCCCTCGAGGTGCTGGAGCTGACCGGCAAGCCGATCTCGGCGCACTGGCGCGAGGGGCGGGACGGGGGGCTGAAGGCGACCCTCACGCTCCGCCTCGACATGAGCCCCGAGCTGTCGCGCGAGCGCATCGAGACCCGGGCGCGCGGGATGTGGCCGGGCCTGCTCAGCGAGGTGACGGCGCTCGTGCCGAAGGTGTACACTGGCGCGGAGCCCGGGTTCACCAGCCTCGGCTACCGCGAGGCGCTGGCCTGCACGCGCGGGAAGATGAAGGAGGACGAGGGCCTCGCGGAGCTGATCCGCGCGACCGTCGCCTACGCCAAGCGCCAGCGCACCTGGTTCCGCAACCAGCTCGACGCCGAGGCGCTCGACGCGGCCGCCGGACCGGACGCGCTGCTCGCGCGCGCCCTGAGACTTTGGGAGGAAGCCCGTGAAAAAACCGCCGCTTAAGCCGGGACAGCAGCCGCCGTACACGACGCCCTACCTGCTCGGCAGCCTGTTCCTGTCCGGCGCGTCGTGCCTCGTGCTCGAGCTCGCGGGCGCGCGGCTCATCAGCCCCTTCTACGGCTCCTCGATCTACACCTGGTCGGCGATGATCACCGTGACGATGGTCGCCCTCGCCCTCGGCTACGCCTGGGGCGGACGCCAGGCCGACCGCCAGCCCTATCTTCTCCTGTTCGCGCGCATGCTCACCGCCGCGGGCCTGACCGTCGCCGCGGTGCCGTGGCTGCGCGCGCCCATCCTGCGCGCGACCTTGCCCTTCGGCGTGCAGGCCGGGGCGCTGGCCAGCGCCGCCGCGCTGATGGGGCCTGCTTTGGTGCTACTGGGGGCGCTCGGTCCCGTCGCGGTGCGCCTCACGGCGACGGGCGCGTTCGACACCGGGCGCAAGTCGGGCGACGCCTGGGCCATCTCGACGGCGGGCAGCGTGCTCGGCGCGGTGCTGACCGGCTTCGTGCTGATCCCGCACCTGCCGATCTCCAAGATCCTGTACGGCATCGCGCTGATCCTGATGCTGCTCGGGGCGCTCGGCTCGTGGCTGTCCCTGCGCGCGCTGCCGCTCGGCCAGCTGGCGGCGTGCGCCGCCTGCGTGGGGCTGATGCTGATGCCGGCGCCGGGCCCTCGCCACGCGATGTCGGTGCGCGAGTCGGCCTACGGCCGCATCTCCGTGATGGACCTAGGCGACAAGCGCTACCTCCTCGTCGGCGGCACGAGCCAGTCGGTGATGGAGAAGGCGGGAGGGGAGAGCGAGTCGCAGTACATCCGGGGCCTCGAGTGGACGCGCGCCCTGCGGCCCAAGGCGAAGCGGGCTCTGGTCGTCGGCCTCGGCGCGGGCCTGCTGCCGAAGGCTCTCGAGCGCCGCGGCCTGACCGTGGACGCCTTCGAGATCGACCCCGCGATCGCCGAGGCGGCGCGCCGGGATTTCGGATACGAGCCGAAGGGCCAGGTCGTCATCGGCGACGGCCGGGCCCTGCTCGAGGCCGGCCACGGCCCGTGGGACCTCGTCTTCCTCGACGCGTTCGGCGCGGAGTCGCCGCCCGCGCACCTGTTCACCGCGGAGGCGTTCGAGCGCGTGCGGGCCTCGCTGACGGCGGACGGCGTGTTCGCGATCAACCTCGTCTGCGCCGTCGCCCCGCCCGACGACATCGCCTGGAGGTCGGTGTACCGCACCTTGGCCTCGACCTTCCCGCACGCCCGCGTGTTCGTCGCCAGCGAGCCCAACGACGGCCTCTCCAACATCCTGATGTTCGCCTCCGCCGGCCCGCTCGAGGCGGGCCCGCCCGCGTCGCCCGAGCGATCGTCCAAGGAGGTCTCCCTGATGCTCAGCCGGGAGCTGCGCCCCGTCGACCACGACCTCGCCGCGGCCCCGGTGCTCACCGACGATTTCGCCCCGCTCGACGCCTTGCTGGCCCCGACCGCGCGCCGCTGGCGCACCTTGCTGCAGAAGTCCATGTCCGAGGTCCTGCTCGACTGATGGCGCGCAAGACCGGCGTCCGCAACGTCTCCCGCGAGACCCGCGCTCCCATCGAGCGCGCGGTCCTCGTCGGCGTCGGCCCCAAGTCGCAGACGGACGTGATCCGCACGAGCCTCGGGGAGCTCAAGCGCCTCGTGGAGACGGCGGGCGCCCTGGTCGTCGGAGAGACCACGCAGGCGCTGCAGCGCTTCAATTCGGCCACCTTGATCGGGGAAGGCAAGGTGGAGGAGATCGTCGGGATGTGCGCGGGCCTGCGCGCGGGCACGGTGATCTTCGACCTCGAGCTGAGCGGAGCCCAGCAGAAGAACCTCGAGAAGGCGATGCCGAAGGTGAAGATCGTCGACCGCACGCGCCTGATCCTCGACATCTTCGCCCGGCGCGCGCGCACGAACGAGGGCAGCCTGCAGGTCGAGCTGGCCCAGCTGTCCTACATGCTGCCGAGGCTGACCGGCATCCGCGCGTTCTCCCAGCAGGCCGGCGGCATCGGCACGCGCGGCCCCGGCGAGCGCAAGCTCGAGTACGAGAAGCGCCACATCCAGTACCGCATCAAGCACCTGCGCGCCGAGCTCGAGCGCGTGCGCTCCTCGCGCCGCCTGCGCCGCGAGCGCCGCGCCGGCGTGCCCGTGCCCCAGGTGGCCCTCGTCGGCTACACCAACGTGGGCAAGTCCACCCTCTTGAACCAGCTGACGGGGGAGTACGCCGCGTACGCCGACGACAAGCTGTTCGCCACCCTCGACCCGACCGCGCGCCGCGTGCGCCTGCCCAGCGGCGGCTGGGCCGTGATGACCGACACCGTCGGCTTCATCCAGCGCCTGCCGACCTCCCTGATCGCCGCGTTCCGCTCCACGCTCGAGGAGGTGGAGGCCGCCGACTGCCTGCTCGTCGTGCACGACGCCTCGTCGCCCGAGCTCGACGGGCAGCACGCCTCGGTCAAGCTCACTCTCGAGGACCTCGCGACCGGCGGCATACCGCGCGTCGAGGCCTTCAACAAGGCCGACCGCCTGAGCCCCGCCGAGCGCGGCGACCTCGTGCGGCGCTATCCCGACGCGATCCTGATGTCCGCCGCCTCCGGGGACGGCCTCCCCGAGGTCCTCGCCCGCGTCGAGGAGGCGCTGTCCCGGAAATGGCTGCTGCGCGAGATCGACGCGCCCGCCGCCCAGGCCGGCGCCTGGACCGCGCGCTTGTACGAATCCGCCCAGATCCTCGAGCGCAAGGTGCTGGGGGAGAAGATCCGCTTCCGGTTGAGGGTGACGGCCGAGAACTGGAGCAGATTACAGTCCTTATTGACTCCGGCCGCCTGACAGGCTATTCTCTGGGGTATACGGCCCAAGGCAAGGCTGGATAACGCTGAAAATAATGATAGATTTCCGCGACGCCGCCCTCATCCTGTTCGGCTACTTCGCCGGCGGCATCCCCACGGGATATCTCGTCGTCAAACGCCTCAAGGGCTACGACATCCGCACGCGCGGCTCGGGCAACCCCGGCACCGCGAACGTGTACCGCAACGCGGGCGCCCTCGCCGGAGCCATCACCCTCGTCGTCGACGCGCTGAAAGGCTACGCGCCCGTCTATCTCTCGATCGCCTTCCAACCCCGCCGGCCCGAGCTCGCCATCGCCGCCGGCGCCGCCGCGATCATCGGCCACAATTGGACGCCTTTGCTGGGATTCAAAGGCGGAAAGGGAGTCGCGACCTCCGCGGGCGTGTTCCTGGCGCTCCTCCCCTGGCCGATGGCGGTCACGATCGGGGCCTTCGCGCTCGCCGTGAAGATCTCCGGCCACATCTCGGTGGGCTCCATGACCGCCGCGGTCGCGCTTCCCCTCGCCGCTTTGGCCTTCCGGGAGAAGACCGCGTATTGCATCGCGGCCGGGGTCGCGGGATTATTGATCATCTACAAGCACATCCCGAATCTGAAACGACTGCTTGAGAACAAGGAGCTGGGAATCCATGGCCCGTCAGCTTAAGGTAACGGTTTTAGGCGGGGGGATGTGGGGGTGCGTTCTCGCCCAACACCTGGCGAACAAACGCGCCAAGGTGACGATCTGGGAATTCGTTCCCGAGCTCGCGATGTCGCTCCAGAAAACTCGTCGTCATAAACAGATCCCCGGCTTTCGATTGGATGGGGCCATCAAGGTCACCCACGACGTTGCCGTCGCCGTCAAAGACGTCGATGTCCTTCTTTTCGTTCTGCCGTCCCGAGCGTTGGCGGCGACGGCGAAAAAAATCCGAGGAATCGGTTTGCCGCACACCGCCGTCGCCGTCAACGCGTCCAAAGGCGTCGAACCCCGCACCTTGGCCACGATGGGCGACATCATCTCCCGCGAGCTGCCGGGCCTGAGGGGGAAGGTGTGGACGTTGTCCGGCCCGTCCTTCGCCCGCGAGGTCGCCCGCGGCGTTCCCACGGGAATGATGCTCGGCGGACCGGAAGGCGCCGACGCGAAAGCGCTCGTGCGCTTGTTCGACGGCGGCGCCCTCAACGTGACCCACTGGCCCGACCGCCACGGCGTGGAGCTCGGCGGTTCTCTGAAGAACGCCATCGCCATCGGCGCCGGCATCCTCGACGGCCTCGGGACGGGGGCGAACACGAAAGCCGCCTTGCTCGTTCAGGGCCTCGCCGAGATGGCGAGCCTCATCCACGCCCGCGGCGGCCACTACAACACCATCTACGGCCTCTCGGGCCTGGGCGACCTGATCGCCACCGGCACCTCTCCCGAGTCCCGCAACCGCGGCTTCGGCGAGAAGCTCGGGAAAGGCCTTTCCCCGAAGCGGGCCCTCGCGCAGATCCCGACGGTCGTGGAAGGCATCGAGGCCTCCGCCAGCGCGCGCGAGCTGTGCCGGCGCTACAAGGTCAAGGCGCCCCTGCTCGAGGCGATCTGGCGCGCGACGCGCGGCGCGCCCGCGAAAGGCGTGCTCAAGGCGCTCGGATTTTAACGGAGAACCCATATGGCCAAAAAGGAAGGCGGCGACAAGGACAAGGATAAGGATAAAGAAGCCTCTCCAGTCCCGCCCAAGGGCGGGACTGGAGAGAAGGAGGTCCGCATCTACTCGCTCGCGACCACGGTCAACGAGTGCATCATCTTCCTGGAAGAGCTGTCGGGAAGCCGGCTGCTCCCCATTTGGATCGGCATCACCGAGGGCCAGGCCATCGCGATCCGCTTCTCCGGCATCGTCCTGCCCCGCCCGCTGACCCACGACCTCCTGCTGGCCGCCATCCAGGAGCTCGGCTTCGAGGTCAAGAAGATCGTGGTCAGCGACATCAAGGAGAACACCTTCTACGCGAAGATCCACGTCAGCGACGGCAAGAAGACGGCGCAGCTCGACAGCCGCCCGTCCGACGCGATCGCCATCGCGGTGCGCGCCGGCTGCCCGATCATGGTCCACGAGAGCGTCTTCGAGCGCTGTCAGACCTTGCACAAGCCCATCTCGGAGGACGAGGTCTCCAAGTTCAAGGAGGACCTCAAGAGCCTCAAGCCCGAGGACATCTTCAAAGACCTCAAGAAGAAACCGGAGGGCGGCGAGCCGCCGCCCAAAGGCAAGGAAGGGGGAGACGCCAAATGAACCGCCTCGACATCATCAAGGCCGTCGCGAAAGTCCTGACCACGAAGGGCGAGGCCGCCCTCGCGGTGGAGACGACCTTCGAGACGATCCGCGCGTCGCTCAACCAGGGCGACAAGGTCGTGATCTCGAACTTCGGGACCTTCCGGGTGAAGGCCCGCCAGCCGAGGAACGGCCGCAACCCGAAGACCGGAGAGCAGGTCAGCGTGCCCTCGCGGCGCGGCGTGCGCTTCAAGGCCTCGAAGAACCTCCTGGAGTAGCCTCCGTGGAGCTGCCGTTCCTGCCCGACCGCGATTATTTCACCATGCGCGAGGCCTCCCGCCTCGCGCAGGTCCCGCCGCACACCTTGCGCTACTGGGAGAACAAGTTCGGCGAGCTGAAGCCGTCCCGGCGGGACGGCGGGCACCGGCGCTACTCGCGCGCGGACCTCGAGCTGATCCTCGAGATCAAGGACCTCCTGCACCGCCGCAAGATGACCGTCGCCGGCGCGCGGCGCGCGCTGATCGACCGCAAGCGCGGGAAGACCGCCCTGGACGCGCCCCTGACCGGCGCCGCGCCCGCCGACGGCGCCCAGACCAAGCTCCTCCGCGAGGTCCGCAAGGAGCTCAAGGCCATCCTCGAAGAGATGGGCCGCTAGGTCCGGCAACGAAACAGTTGCGCCGGAGGGGGTCAAAGGATTAAAATACCCCCGACGAGTGGTTCGGCCGTTCGCCGGCCGCATGTCGCGCCCGCGGTCGGGGACTGGCTCAATGGTAGAGCGCTCCCTTGGGGTGGGAGAGGCTACAGGTTCGATTCCTGTGTCCCCGACCGCGGGCGTGACGACCGTTCGTTGACGGGCATCGGGGTATAGCTCAATTGGCAGAGCGCTTGGTTCGGGACCAAGAGGTTCTCAGTTCAAGCCTGAGTACCCCGACCACTTTGACGGGAAGAAGGGTAACGACGATGTCGTTACCCTTCTTCTTTTTGACTTGTGTCTTTTTTGTGGTTGCCCCTTGCGCCCGCTCTTGACAAACATTTAGAATGTCAATCAGAGACCCCTTGACGCGTCGACATGTCGTCTTCCGTGGCCGCGTCCAAGGGGTCGGGTTTCGATGGTTCGCGAAGGAAACGGCCGATTCTCTCGGCCTGGCGGGCTGGGTGCGGAATCTGAGAGACGGGTCGGTCGAAGCGGAAGTCGAGGGAACGCCTGACGCGCTGGACGCGTTCGAACGGCGCATGAGGACGGGCAACCCTTCGGCCGAAGTGGACGAGATCGTGGCGGCGGCGTCGGCCGTGAAGAACGAAAAGACCTTCAGGATCATATAAGGGGAAAACATGGAACCGTCCACGGATACAACGAGCCAGTACTTCAAAGGGATCCAGAAGCTGGCCCTCGTCACCCGCGAAGAGATGCACGAGCTGTGGAAGAAGGCCAAGAAGGGCGACCGCGTCTCCAAGCAGCGCATCATGGAGGCGAACCTGCGCCTCGTGGTGCCCATCGCCAAGAAGTACCACCGCCAGGGCATCGATTTCATGGACCTCGTCGAGGAGGGCAACCTCGGCCTGATGCACTCCATCGACAAGTTCGAGCCCTCGAAGGGCTACCGCTTCTCGACCTATTCCTCTTATTGGATCGAGCAGTCGATCCGCCGCGCGGTCGAGGAGACCTCCAAGACCATCCGCATCCCTCCGCACGCCTGGGAGGCCCTGCGCAAGTGGCTGAAGATGTGGGAGAAGATGCACGTCAAGCTCGGCCGGGACCCGTC
>Ga0255338_1005504_pt1 | contig 11604 bp, 9 predicted proteins | sample MeOH1_35cm_T4_19_FD_203715 | JGI IMG/M metagenome (GOLD analysis project Ga0255338, IMG submission 203715) | Sandy soil microbial communities from University of British Columbia, Vancouver, Canada - MeOH1_35cm_T4_195 | ecosystem: Engineered > Artificial ecosystem > Sand microcosm > Unclassified ... | reverse complement strand
GGCGCAGCCGCTCTCAGATACCGACATTGAAGTGTCGCTCAAGCTCGAGGGCAAAGCGGAAACGGCCGGCAGCCTGATGTTCGGCTTCGAGCTCGAGTTCGCCGGCGTCTTCCGCATCCTCAACGTGCCGCAGGAAAGCTTGAACGCGATCGTGCTGATCGAGTGCCCGCGTCTGCTGTTCCCTTTCGCGCGCGAGATCATCGCGACGGCGGTGCGCAACGGCGGCTTCCCGCCGCTGCTGCTCGATCCGGTCGATTTCGTCGCGCTGTATCGTCAGAAGATGGCGCAGTTGCAGCCGAGCGAATTCCCTCAGGCGTAAGCCGCGCGCAATACGCACATTCAATCGTTGTCATTTGTCATGGCCGGGACTCGTCCCGGCCATTTTGCTTTTGCGCTGCGCACGCAACGGTTCGCGTTTCCCGATAGTGCGCATCGACGATTACACGCAAAACACGCGCGATTACGCCTCATTGGGCAATGCTTCATTAACTGCATGTGTTTATCTGTGAAATAGCCGGGTGAAATGTTGTTCCGTCTTGAGCCGTCCGTACAGCCGTTTTCACAAAGTCATTGATGCAAGCGTCTTGGCCTGCCTGTCTCTCGGCGGTCTCTACCTTGGCGCGCGGATGGGTCTGGCGCCGCGCGATACAACAGCAGGCGTCGCGGTCGTGTTCTCTCCGTGGACGAGCGCTGCCAACACGGTCGCGCAATCGGTCGCGCATCATGGCCGCTTCATGCGGTTTGGCGGTGCGCCGTTCATCGCGGTCGTGATGCCCGAGAACGATCGTTACGTTGACGAGACGCTGGCGATGGGCGCCTGGCTCGTCTTGGATTCACGCCTGCTGGCTGCGTGCAGCACTGCGTTCTCGACCTCCGCGGCCGCCATATGAAGAATCTCGCCTCTTTTCAGAAGTCGGTGGCGCGAGCGCTCGCGGCATTGACGGTCGTGCATGTGCCGCTGCTCGCCTTGTTCGCGGCCGCCATCAGCCGGCCGGTCTGGCCGAATGTCGTCGTCGCCGCCGCACTTGCGGCCGCGCCGATCCTCGCTTTGCTTTTGAAGCGGCCGGTCATCGTCGTCGCCATCGCCCTCAGCATCGCGCTGGTCGGACAGACGTCGCTGCTGGTGTTCATCTTCGACGGCCACCCATGGCAGGTCGAGATGCACTTCTACTATTTCACGGTGCTGGCATTGCTGTCCGGCTTCTGCGAGTGGCAGGTGCTGGTGGTGGGCGCCGGCCTGATCGCCTTGCATCATTTGAGTCTGAACTTCGCGCTGCCGTCGGCTGTCTATCCCGGCGGCTCCGATCTGTTCCGCGTCGGCTTTCACGCCGCGGTCGTGATCGTCGAAACGGCGATGCTCGTGCGCATCAGCATCGCCATTCGCGCGGCCTTTGCCGATGCCGATGCCGCGCAACGTCAAGTGCAGGCGGCGGCGGAGGCCCTCGCCAAGAACGCACGCGAACGCGAAGACGAGCTTTCCGCGACGACCTATCGCGCCGACCACTTGGCGCGGCTGCTCGCGCGCTTCCAGCACGAAATCACCGAATCGACCGAGCTCCTCTATGAAGCCGCGCAGCAATTGCAGCGCGATGCCGATGGTCTCGACAAGACCGCAGCGCAAGCCACTGCGCAGTCGGCCACCCTCGTCGCCGCATCCGAACAGACTGCCGATAAAGTGCAGTCGGCCGCGCATGCCGGCGACGAGCTGGCGCAGACCATCGCCGCTATCGGCTCGAACGCCGCCCGTTCCTCACAAGTCGCGACGGCGACCGTCGCCGAGGCGGCGCAGACCACCGCCACCATCGACGAGCTCGCGGTGGTCGCAAGCGAGATCGGCAAGGTCACCGATCTCATCAGCTCGATCGCGAAGCAGACCAACCTGCTCGCCCTCAACGCCACCATCGAGGCCGCGCGCGCCGGCGCCGCCGGCCGCGGCTTCGCGGTGGTCGCGCAGGAAGTGAAGATGCTCGCGTCGCAGACGGCCAGCGCGACCGACGAGATCGAGCAGCGCATCGGCGCGATGCAAATCGTCACCACGCGTTCGGTCACGGAAATCCAGAGGATATCGGCGACGATCAGAGAGCTTCACCAGTTCTCGTCGGTGATCGCCGACACCGTCGACCAGCAGATCGACGCCACGCACGCGATTGCCGCCAACGTCAATGCCGCCGCGGCCAGCGTCCTGCAGATCGGCAGTGCGATCGGCAAAATCGAGAACATGGCCAACCAGGCCTCGCGCTCGGCCAACAAATTGAACGACGCCGCTTCCGGCGTGACGCAGCAGGCTCAGCGCATCCGCGAGCAGATGCGCATCCTCACCGAGGAAATGAAATCCGTGCCGGATTGTCCGTTGAACGCATTGTCCCGCCGCAACTTACTCGAGGCGGTGGCGGCGTAATCAGTTGCCGCCCTCCGGCCGATAGCTGCGCCAGAGCGGGCTTTCGCCGAGCGTAGCGACAAAGGCGCGGTGCGCGGTGCGCTCCTCTTCGGTCACGCGTGGCGCAAGCGGCGCCGGTCGTTGCCGCACGGCAATGACTCCATCCACGCCCGCCGGCCGCTCGAGGCTGATATCGGCAAGCCCGAGCGAAGCCTGACGGCCACCGATCAGCTCGAGATAAACCTCGGCCAGGATCTCGGCGTCAAGCAACGCACCGTGTTTGGTACGGCGTGAATTGTCGATGCCGTAGCGCGAGCAGAGCGCATCGAGATTGTAGGGACCTGCCGAATGCCGACGGCGCGCCAGCATCAGCGTGTCGACCAGCCGGTCGCGCGAGGGCAGCGTGCGATTGATGCGCTTGAGCTCGGCGCAGATAAAACCGTAGTCGAAGGTCGCGTTGTGCGCGACCAGCGGTGCGTCGCCGATGAAGGCGAGGAAGTCGTCGGCGACCTCGTGAAAGCGCTTGTGGCCGCGCAGGAACTCTTCCGACAGTCCGTGCACCGCGAAGGCCTCGGCCGGCATGTCCCGTTCCGGATTGATATAGACGTGGAAGGTGGAACCGGTCGGGATGCGGTTGAGCAGCTCGACGCAGCCGAGTTCGACCAGGCGATGGCCCTGGTTGGGATCGAGGCCGGTGGTTTCAGTGTCGAGGACGATCTCGCGCATCATTCACTCCGTCATCCGGGACACGAGCAAAGCGAGCGAACCCGGAATGACCAATCTAGTTTCGATTCGCCATCTTAGCGACGCGCGCGAGAATATCACGCACCTGCCGATGTGCCGCCTCGTAGCCGAGCGACGTATCCACGACGAAATCGGCGCGGGCGCGCTTTTCCGCATCGGGCATCTGCTTGGCGAGAATGGCGGCGAACTTCTCGTCGGTCATGCCGGGCCGCTCGAACGCCCGCGCCCGCTGCACCTCGGCCGGCGCCGATACCACCACGACCGCATCGCAACGCGCATCGCCGCCGGTCTCGTACAGCAGCGGAATATCGAGCACCGCCACCTTGGCGCCGCTTTGGGCCGCCTCGCGCAGGAAACGTTCGCGCATCTCGGCCACCAGCGGGTGCACGATTGCCTCAAGCCGTTTGATCGCGGCGGCATTGCCGAGCACCTGCTTGGCGAGCTTGTCGCGATCGACTTTGCCGTTCGCGGTCGTGCCGGGGAACGCCGCTTCGATGAGCGGCACCGCCTCGCCTTCATAAAGCTTGTGCACCGATGCATCGGCATCGTGCACCGGCACGCCCTCCTCGGCGAAGAACTTCGCCGTCGTCGATTTGCCCATGCCGAGGGAGCCGGTGAGTCCGAGGACGAACATGTTCAGCCGTCCACAAACCCATTCTCGCGCAAGAATCCCAAGAACGGCAGCAGCGGCAGACCGAGGATGGTGAAGTAGTCGCCTTCCACCTTCTCGAACAGATGGATGCCGATGCCCTCGAGCTGATAGGCACCGACACTCGACATCGCCGCGTTGCCGGCCATATCGAGGTACTCGTCGAGAAAGCGATCGGAGAAGTCGCGCATCGTCAGACGCGCCGTCTCGATGCAGGAGAACAGCAACGCGCCGTCACGCACCAACGCCAGCGCCGAATGCAGTTCGTGGGTGCGCCCGCGTAAGGACCGCAATTGCGCGGCCGCGGCGTCGCGGTCCACCGGCTTGCTCAGCCGCATGTCCCCGCATGCAAGAGTCTGATCGGCGCCGAGCACCGGTCGGCCCGGAACCGTGGCCGCGATGGCCTCCGCCTTGGCCCGCGCGAGCACGCGGGCGGCATCGGCGGCGGCGCTGACGCCAGTTTCGGCTTCCACCGCCCGCTCGTCGATCTGCGCCGGCCGGATTTCGAAGCGTAGCCCGGCGGCGGCGAGAATCTTACCGCGAATATCGCTTTTCGAAGCGAGCACCAGCGGCTGACGCGGAAGCCAAAGCGGCATGAAGGAGTTCCCTATTCGCCGCCCGCAATAGCGCTTTTAGGACAATTATGCCACCGGGGCCCGACGGCGCTCCGTCAGGAGCCGCATCACCGCCGCCGCGGTCTCTTCGATCGAGCGGCGCGTCACGTCGATGGTCGGCCAGTTATGCTTGGCGCAGAGGCGCCGCGAATACTGGATTTCCTCGGTAACCGCCGTCTTGTCGATGTACTGATCGTCGTCACGATGAGCCTTCAGGCCCAAAAGCCGGTTCTCGCGGATCTGCACGATGCGCTCGGGACTGGCATAGAGCCCAACCACCAGCGGCCGTGTCAGCTTCTCCACCGACGGCGGCAGCGGTACGCTCGGTACCAACGGCACATTGCCGGTTTTGACGCCACGGTTGGCGAGATAAATCGACGTCGGCGTCTTCGACGTGCGCGAAACGCCGATCAGCACGACATCAGCTTCCTCGAGCCCGTCCACCTGCTGACCGTCGTCATGCATCATCGTGTAGTTGAGCGCCTCGATGCGCTGGAAATATTCGGCGTTGAGCACGTGCTGTGCGCCGACGCGATGGATGGTCTCGGCGCCGAGATAAGATTGGAACAGCCGTAGCACCGGGCCCAGCACCGACATGCACGGCAAGCCCAGCTCGCGGCACCTTTCCTCCAGGAGCTGGATCAGGTCCTCCTCGAGCAGCGTGTAGAGGACAAGCCCCGGCGCCTCGGTGATCTCGGCCAAGCAATGGTCGAGCTGCTTCTTCGAACGCACCATGGGGTAGAGATGCTCGACCGGCTGCACGTTGGCGTATTGGGCCGCAGCGGCGCGCGCGACCGTGATCAGCGTCTCGCCGGTCGCGTCCGAGACGAGATGGAGATGAAAGTAGCCAGTGTCAGGCATTGGGACAGGCGCCGGATGAAGTGTGAATTATTGGGGAGGAGGCCACGCCTTTTGAACAGAGGCAAGCCAGGGCGGCCAAATCATCCAACTACCATCCACATCGGTGGCTGCGGGACGGCGGTTTGGCAAAGTTTGACGGATCGCCTATCCCATGTGGATAGCCGTCTGGGGAAAGCCGGGGATAGCGGACGAAATTCGCCGTAAACAGCCCTGTACGGCTGTGGACGGCGATCGAGGTGATAGTGCGCGATTCTTGATGGCTGACTTGCCCATAGTGGACAGGCTGTTGAGCGATAAGTACGAGTCAAATCAACCGTCTAATAACCAATAAACCTAAGATTCTAAGAGTCTTAGAGAGATGGAGCCTGATCGGCCGTGCATGTGGGTAAAAAATTTCTTAACGTGCTCTCCGGTCAACGCGAGGCCGTGCCTCCGGTCTGGCTCATGCGGCAGGCGGGGCGTTATCTGCCGGAGTATCGTGCGCTCCGTGAGCAGGCCGGCGGGTTTCTCGATCTCTGTTTCAATCCGGAGCTTGCGGCGGAAGTGACGTTACAGCCGGTGCGCCGGTTCGGCTTCGACGCGGCGATCTTGTTCTCCGATATCCTGGTCGTGCCGCTGGCGCTCGGACGGAAGGTCGAGTTCCTCGCCGGCGAAGGGCCGAAACTCGAACCGCTGACCGATGTGGCCGGACTGAAGACGTTGCGGCCGGCGATCGACCCATCAGTGGTCGGCCAGGTCTACGAAACCGTGCGGCGCGTGAAATCCGCACTCGATGACAAAACCACGCTCATCGGTTTCTGCGGCGCGCCCTGGACGGTTGCGACTTATGTCGTGGCCGGCGAAGGCACACCGGACCAGGCGCCGGCGCGCATGTTTGCATACCGCGATCCAGACACGTTTGCGGCATTGATCGATCGGCTAGCTGATGCCTCGATCGACTATCTGACAGGTCAGCTCAACGCCGGCGCCGAATGCTTGCAGCTCTTCGACACCTGGGCCGGCGTGCTGTCACAGGCGGAATTCGACCGCTGGTGCGTGGCGCCGACGAAAAAGATCGTCGACGGCGTGCGTGCGCGTGTGCCGGGCGCGAAGATCATCGGTTTTCCGCGCGGCGTCGGCAGCAAACTGTGGCGCTACGTCAAGGATACGGGCATCGACGCTGTCGGTCTCGATTGGATGCAGGGCCTGACTTATGCTCGCGAGCACATCCAGACGATCAAGCCGGTGCAGGGCAATCTCGATCCGCTGGCATTGCTGGCCGGCGGCGGTGCGCTCGACCGCGAGACGGATGCCGTGATGCAGGCGCTGGCCGGTGGGCCATTCATCTTCAATCTCGGTCATGGCATTCTGCCGCAAACGCCCATTGCCCACGTTGAGCGGATGCTCAAACGCGTCCGCGGCTAACGCTCGGCGGAATTTTTGGCCGGCTGTTGCTGCAGCGTCAGCATGAACACGGTCGGCGAATGGCATGCCTTTGCTGCGATCGTTCAGCTCACTGGTCGCATCGCCTCGACCGTCTCCGCGATCTTGGCGGGTTCCAAAACCGGCAGCGAGCAGGTCTCGGCGACGCAGACGAATGCCGCGCTGCCTGCGAGCGCCTTGAGTTTGTCCTGCGCGGGATGCGTGGCCGGCAGGTCGGAGCTTGCAGCCGCGCGTAGCACAATGCGATCGCCGAACGGCAGCCTGAGCGCCAGCTGCGCGAAGTGTTCGGCATCCGGCCCGACGCAGACGATCTCGGCCGCGCGCAGGCGCAGATCGAGCGCGTTGAGCAGGGCGACATGGCCAAAGAGATTGCGTGCCGAGGCCGACAGGACATAGTCGAACAGCCGGTCGGCTTTGGTGCGGAAACCATCGTCGCCGGCGAGCACGGCCAGCCGCACCAGATTGCCCGCTGCGACCGCGTTCGGATTTGGCGTCGCGTCATCGCTGGTCGAATGCGGCCGCACGAGCAGATCGGCCGCGTCATCGGCCGTGAGATAATAAGCGCCCGTTTCGCTGTCCGCATAATGCGTGTCGAACGCGCGCTGCCAAGCCAACGCCTGATCGAGATAGCTCTTCTCGCCGGTCGCCTCATGAAGCGCGAGCGCCGCGCGGATCATTGCGGCGAAATCGGAGGCCAACCCGGGAAACAGCACTTTGCCGTCGCGATATGAATGACCCAGCCGATCGTCGCGTGTCATGTCGCGCGCGATGAAAGCGAACGCGCGCTTGGCCATGTCGAGCCATTTCGGCTCTTCCAGAATGATGCCGGCATTCACCAGCGCGGCGATCATCAGCCCGTTCCAATCGGCCAGCACTTTGTCGTCGAGACCGGGCCGCACGCGGGCCGCGCGCGCGTCGAGCAGGATATCACGCAAATGCGAGAGCCGCTGTTCTTCGGCCGGCCCGCGCTCCACCGACTGTAGCCGGTTGAGGATGTTGTGACCCTCGAAGTTGCCATCGTCGGTGACGTCGTAATGATGCGCGAAGAATTCGCCGGCATCCGGCCCGAGCAGTTCGATGATCTCGTTCTTAGACCAGACGTAGAACTTGCCCTCCTCGCCTTCGGAATCGGCGTCGAGCGATGCACAGAAGGCGCCCTCTTTCGTCGTCATCTCGCGCTTGAGCCAGGTAACCGTCTCGCGGGCACGCTGGGCGAACAGCTCCTTGTGGCTGCGCTGATAGGCCAGCGCCAACAGCTCCAGAAGCTGCGCATTGTCGTAAAGCATCTTCTCGAAATGCGGCACCAGCCAACGCTCGTCGACCGAATAGCGCGAAAAGCCGCCGCCGAGATGATCGTAGATGCCGCCCTCGCTCATGCGCTCGAGCGAATGCTCGGGCACCTCGAAGAAACGCGAGTCGCCGGTTCGGAGTCCCGCGCGCCAGAGCATCTCCAGCAAAGCCGGCTGCGGAAACTTCGGCGCACCGCGCAGACCGCCAAGCACGGAATCGAACATATTGCCGATCTGCTTGGCGGCGCCGTCGAGCTCTTCGAGGCCGATGACCACCTTGCCTTCCGGCCGTGCTTTCTGCGCGAGACGTGCGAGCAGCGCCGTGCGGTTCTGCTCGACCTTCTGCGGCTCCTCACGAAACAAGCGCGAGACTTCGTTGAGAATGTCGACGAAGGCGGCGCGGCCGTAGTGCGTTTCCTTCGGAAAATAAGTGCCGCCCCACACCGGCTCGCCGGCGGGCGTCAGGAACATCGTCAGCGGCCAGCCGCCCTGCTCGCCCAGCATGTGCAATGCATTCATATAAATCTGATCGATGTCCGGCCGCTCCTCGCGGTCGACTTTGATATTGACGAACAATTCGTTCATGACGCGCGCGGTGGCCTCGTCCTCGAAGCTCTCATGCGCCATCACGTGGCACCAATGGCAGGCGGCATAGCCGACCGACAGCAGGATCGGCCGGTTGCTGCGCTTGGCCTCCGCCAGCGCCTCCGGCCCCCACTGCCACCAGTCGACCGGATTGTGCTTGTGCTGCAGGAGATAGGGCGAGGTCGCCTGCGCCAGGCGGTTTTCGTGCGCGGTGTTCTGCGATGCTGACATGAGGGTACTCTAACGCGGTCTCTCTCAATTGAAACGCACGAGTTCGAGACGTGTTCGCTACTTCTTCTGCAACATCTCGATCCGGCCTAGCATCAATCCGCCATCCGGTGAGGGTTGATAGGCCTTGATGAGAGCCGCCGCCTCGTCCAGCTCTGCTCCGGCATCACAGCCGTGCACGGCGAACCAGATCAGCGCGTTGAACCGGTCGCCGCGGCCGAACCGCCCGATAAGCTCATCATAGGGCCGCGGATCGTCCGGCTTCGGCTGATAGATCGCGATGAATTGTTTGCGCAGATTGTCGAGGCCGGCGCGGCAGAGCGGCGGTGTCGGTTCGATATCGAGCCGCCCGATGTTCTCCATCAGCACACGCACGAGAAAATCGTCGGTCTTGAAAATCTCAATGGCATCGGCGGTGCGATGGTCGAGCTTGGCGGCGCCGGCGATGGCCTGCGCGCGGAAGCTCCTGTCGTCGACGAATTTCAGCCAGGCCTTCAGATGCACGCGCGGGGTCAGCTGCGAGAACTTCTCGGGATCCTCGTAGAGCGCGCGGCCGAGCCGTTTCACCTCCTTGAGATCGCGCAGCTCGTAGATCGCGTAGCGCGGCTCGCGATAGGCCTTGGCCATCGTCTCCCAGGCCCCGGCCTCCGGCATCGCCGCGCAATCGTAATCGATCAGCCAGCGCAAGGCCGCGACCGCGCCGTCGACTTCCGTTGCGATATCGCTGAACGGCTTCGACTCCGGCGTTGTCAATGTCAGCGCCGCCGCACGCTGTCGCAGGTGGCCGCGCGCCTTCTCGCAGAGCGACGTCGTTGCATCGAGATCGAAGCGCCCGAGATAAGCGAGCGGGAAGTCGCCGCGCGCGATCATCGTCTCCGCTTCGGCCTGACGGTTGGGCAAGGCGCGGATGCGCGCCACGACCTCGTCGAGCTTCACGTAATTGCGCGTATCGAGAAACGGCGTCAGCGCCCACAGCGGCGCATCGGCCGGCACGGCATTGAGCGCGGCTTCGTACTTCGCGAGGTCCGCTGCCTCGCGTGCATGGACGGCATCGCGCACCTGCTGCAGGGGCATGTACGCGACGCACAGCAGCAGGACGAGACCCCAGACGACACCGCCGGCGATCGGCGCGGACACGTGCGTATGCGTCACCGGCAACAGGGCCCAGAGACAGAAGGCGATCACCAGAGGCGGCACGGCGGCAGGAATAACCAGCGGCCAACCATAAGGCGCGAGCTTCGGCGTGGTCATCAGCCCGAGAACGCCGAAGGTGACCAGCCCCGAGACGGGGATCAACACGGCCGCGGCCACCGCGGCCCAGCGAGGCATGTCGCCTTTGGCGAAGGCGATGATGGCGATCAGCGCCAAGAGGCCCCAGAGAAGAATGATCGCGATGGCCGCGAAGCCCTGCGTCATGCCGTTGCCGGCGGCATCGCTGCCGGTGAGGCTGTTGAGCATGGACAACTGGAGCAGCCAGAGCAGCAGCGCGATGACGCTCAGTACCGCCGTGATCGTGACGGCCACCGGTGAGGCTTGGATCGGCGACGCCATGCGAATCCCCCGCGCCCGCGCAGGCGGGCTCCTCTTCTGTCGCATCGGACGCGGCGGAGGTTCAACCGGCTCGAACACAGAGCAGACGCTCCCGTGTCTCTGTCCCTGGCCGATCCCTTCGGCGCGTTACTGCGTCAATATGGACGGATAGAGCTTCTTCCAGAACGCACAGTTGCTCACCGTGCCGGCGTCGAAGGGACCGACCTTGCCCGGATCGAAACGCATCACGTCACCGTCGGTCTTGAACAGCGGCCAGACGGGCGAATCCTTGGCCACCGGTTTGCCGTTGCGCGCGAAGCTCGTCCAATACGCAGTCATCTGTTTGGCCAGCGCGAGCGAGGCCGGCTTCAGATCCGGTCCCGCGACCTTGCTGGTGTTGTCGAAATGCGGGAAGAAATACGGCAGCTCCGACGAGTGCACCGCGCCCATTTCAAAACCGGGATCGGCCGTCACCGGCGGCGCATCGCGATCGCCGAACACGAGCTCATACACCGGCACGCGCTTGCGCATCAGCTTGCCCTGTTCGAGATAAATGCAGTTGTTGAGGCCCACCGACGGGTTGAAATCCGACATGACGCTGCCGAGCGCGGTGGGCGCGGACGAGTAATTCGACACGGGATACTTCGCGAGCACCGCGTCGGTGTTAGCGCCGTAGACGGCCTTCAGCTTGTCGGCGTAATTGTCGGCGGTGATCTTCTCGCCGGCTTGCACGTCATAGGCGACGTAGAGGCGCAGCTCGTCGCGGGTGCCGCCGTTCATCACCGGCACGCGCACGAACTTGCCGGTGCGGAACGCTTCCGCCGCTTGAAGCGGCACCGTCCTGGCGCCGACCGCCGGCGCAAAAGCCAGGAGGTCGCTGCCGCCGACTTTGCTCGCCGCGGCCGTGAGATCGGCGACAGGCTTTCCGCGCATGCAGGCCACCGCCGTCTTCGCATCGGTGCAACCGACGGCTTCGGCGACCTTCTCGCCGGTTTTCGCGGCTTCCGTGACCGTGTGCAGCGGTGAGGCGCAGCCTGCGCTCTGCATGATGGCGCGATTGTAAAGTCCCCGCGTCTCGTTCGGCGCGATGAGGTGCATGCACACGCCCGCGCCGCCCGCGGACTCACCGGCAATGGTGACGTTGTTCGGATCGCCGCCGAAAGCCGCGATGTTCTTCTTCACCCAGGCAAGCGCAAGGCGCTGGTCCTTCAGGCCGTAGCCGCCGTTATAAGCCTTGTCGAAACCCGGATGCGCCATGAAGCCGAACACACCGAGCCGGTAATTCAGCGACACCACGACAAGATC
>Ga0255338_1005502_pt1 | contig 11608 bp, 12 predicted proteins | sample MeOH1_35cm_T4_19_FD_203715 | JGI IMG/M metagenome (GOLD analysis project Ga0255338, IMG submission 203715) | Sandy soil microbial communities from University of British Columbia, Vancouver, Canada - MeOH1_35cm_T4_195 | ecosystem: Engineered > Artificial ecosystem > Sand microcosm > Unclassified ... | reverse complement strand
GCGGGCTGGCGTGCTGCGCGCGCGCCGGTCATCGCTTTCACCGACGACGACACCATACCGGCACGCGACTGGCTCGAGAGCGGCATGGCAAGCCTGCCCGGCTGGGCAAGCGCGGCCGCGGGTCGTGTGCGCGTGCCGCTGCCTCGTACGCCGACCGATTGGCAGCGCTCGAGCGCGGGGCTCGACGGCGCCGAATTCGTCACCGCCAATTGCTTCGTGCGCCGCGCGTCGCTCAACGTCATCGGCGGCTTCGACGAGCGCTTCGCGCGGCCGTGGCGTGAAGACTCCGACTTGTACTTCTCGCTGCTGGAGAAAGGTTATCGCGTCGTTGCGGCGCCGGCCGCGGTCGTGCTCCACCCGGTGCGTGCGGCCTCGTGGGGCGTGAGCATCAAAGTCCAGCGCAACATGCTGTTCGATGCGCTGCTCTACAAGAAGCATCCCGAGCTCTACCGCTCGAAAATCTCACCGCGTTTGCCGCTGCAGTACTACGCCGTCGTCGCCATGCTGGCGCTCGCCCCCCTCTTTGCCGTGGGCGGCAGCGGCAGTCTCGCCGGCGTGCTCGCGCTCGGCTGGCTCGGATGGACGCTGTGGTTCACGACGCAGCGCCTCGCCGGCACGCGCCTCGACGCGCGGCACATCGCGGAAATGCTCGTCACCTCCGCGGTAATACCGGCGCTCGCGGTGTTCTGGCGCCTCGCCGGCGCTCTGCGCTATCGCGTGCTCTTCGCATGAACGCACCTCGCATCCCGCTGCCGCGCTTCGTGCAGATCGAACCCGTCGGCCAGTGCAACCTGCGCTGCGCGATGTGCCCGATCCAGTACCGGCACGCGGGGCCACCGTGGGGGGCGCCGGCGCTGATGCCGTACGCCGACTTCGAGCGACTGCTGGCGAGCTTTCCGGACGTGAAGGAGCTGCACCTGCAAGGGTTGGGCGAGCCGTTGATGCATCCCGACTTTTTCAGGATGGTCGAGCACGCAGTCGGCAAGGGGATCACCGTGTCGACCAATACCAACCTCACGCTGCTCACGCCCCGGCGCGTCGAGCAATGCGTGCGTAGCGGGCTCCATGCGATGCACGTCTCCATCGACGGCGCGAGCGCGCCGGTGTACGAGAAGATCCGCCGCGGCGCGTCTTTTCACAAAGTGTTGCGCAATCTCGAGCGGCTGGTCGCCGCGCGCATGGCGCTGCGCAGCACGACGCCCGAGCTGCGCATCGTCAACGTCGTGATGCGGTCGAATCTGCACGAGCTGAAAGACCTAGTCGCGCTCGCGCACCGCCACGGCGTGACGTCGGTCTTCGTGCAGCACCTGTCTCACGACTTCGGCGAAGGCACGTTGCCCCACGCGTATTACGCGATGCGCGATTTCGTCCGCGGCGAGTCGCTGCTCGCGGAAGATTCGGCGCGGGTCGCCCGCTGCTTCGGCGAAGCGCGGGCTGCCGCCTCGACGCTCGGCATCGAGCTGCGGCTGCCATCTCTCGATACGGCGCCAGCGGGTCCGCGTGCGCGCGGATGTCACTGGCCATCGCAGGGCGCTTACGTCACTTTCGAGGGCGATGCCCTGCCGTGCTGCATGGTGAGCACTGCGGACCGGATGAACATGGGCAACATGCTGACGGATGGCGTGGCGGCCGTGTGGGACGGTGCCGCTTACGGCGAGCTGCGCGAAGGCTTGCGCGCCGGCAGTCCGCCGGCGATCTGCCGCTCGTGCGCGGTCTACAACCGCACGTTCTGAAGCGAGGAGTGAGGTGTGAGCAGCGAGAGTTCGAGTACGGCGCCGATGCGCCACAAGCCACCGTTCACGAGTCACGAGTCACGAATTCCGGCAATGCTGCCATGACCGCCCTGCTCGATCCGCCGCCGCGCAGCATCGCGATCTTCCGCGCGCTGCAGCTTGGAGACCTCCTGTGCACGGTGCCGGCATGGCGGGCGTTGCGCGCCGCCTATCCCGACGCGCGCATCACGCTGATCGGTTTGCCATGGGCGCGCGATTTCGCCGCGCGCTACCACCATCTCGACGACTTCATGGAATTCCCCGGCGTGCCGGGTCTGCCCGAGCGCGAGCCGAACGCTGCAGCGTATCGGGTTTTCCTGCGCGCCATGCGGCGGCGGCAGTACGATCTCGTGGTGCAGATGCACGGCAGCGGCGAGCTCACGAATCCGCTCGTCGCGACGTGGGGTGCGCGGCGAATCGCAGGCTTTCACGTCGCACCGTACCTGCGCGTCGGCCCGCGGCTGATGCTGCCGTGGGACATGAGCGGTCCGGAACAGGCGCCACAGCATGAGTCGGAAGTACTGCGTTACCTGCGGCTCGCGGCAGCGCTCGGCGCCCCCTCGCAAGGCGACCATCTCGAATTCCCGATACGCCCCGAAGAGCGCCGCGAGCTCGCGCGGCTGCTGGAAGGTATCGATGCGCGCTACATCTGCATCCATCCGGGAGCGCGTCATCCTTCGCGGCGCTGGCCCGCGGAGCGCTTTGCAGCCGTCGCCGATGCGATCGCCGCGCGCGGGCTGCAAGTGCTCATCACCGGGTCGGCGGCGGAAGCATCGCTCGCGCGCGACGTGATGAACGCCATGCGTTACCGGGCGCTCGATTACACGGGCAGAACGACACTGGGCACACTCGCGGCGCTGGTCGAGAACGCGCGCCTCGTCGTCGCCAACGACACCGGCATGTCGCACGTCGCTGCGGCAGTGCGCACGCCGAGCGTCGTCATCTCCTCCGGAGCGGACGCAGAGCGCTGGCGCCCCCTGGATGCGCGGCGGCACCGCACGTTGTGGCAGCAGGTACGCTGCCGGCCGTGCAGCCATGTCGTCTGCCCGACCGGCCACGAGTGCGCGCTCGGCGTGACAGTCGATGCCGTCGTGGCGGAGGCGGAGCGTCTGCTGGCGTGGGAGCAGGCCCGTGCCGCGTAGGCTGCGCATACTCACCTGGCACGTCCACGGCAATTACCTCTACTACCTCACGCAGGTCCCGCACGACTTCCTCATGCTCGCCGACGAGGCGCGATCCCCCGGTTACGCGGGCCGCGCGGGCAGTCTGCCGTGGGCCGATAACGTCATCGAGCTGCCCGTGGCGGAGGTGGCGCGCGCGGCATTCGACTGCGTGCTCTATCAGGCGCGCACGCACTGGGACCACGATCGTGAACGGCTGCTCACGTCCGCGCAGCAGGGCCTGCCGCGCATTTACCTCGAGCACGACCCGCCGCAGGAGCATCCCACTTCCACGCGCCACTTCGTCAGCGACCGCGAGACGCTCGTCGTCCACGTGACGCCGTTCAACCGCCTCATGTGGGACATGGGAGACACACCCGCGACCATCGTCGAGCACGGCGTGTCGCTCCCACGCCCGGCCACGTACACCGGTGAGCTCGCGCGCGGCATCGCCGTCGTCAACCATCTCGCCCGGCGCGGCCGCCGCCTCGGTCTCGACGTCTTCGTGCAGATGCGAGACCAGGTGCCGCTCGATCTCGTCGGCATGGATTCGGCGCGCGTCGGCGGGCAGGGAGAGATCGAGAATACGCTGCTCGCGCAGCATCTCGCGCGCTACCGCTTCTTCTTCAATCCGATCCGCTGGACGAGCCTCGGACTCTCGGTGGTGGAAGCCATGATGGTCGGCCTGCCCATCGTCGGCGTCGCGACGACGGAAATGGTGACGGTGGTACGCAACGGAGAGACCGGCTACGTCGACACACGGCTCGATCGACTGGTGGAACACATGCGGCGCCTCATCGACGATCCCGCAGAAGCGCGGCGGCTGGGCGCGAACGCGCGACGCGATGCGCTGGAGCGCTTCAACATCGAGCGTTTCGTGCGGGATTGGATGCAGGTGTTTGCGGCCGTCACGGCGTGAGGCTGCAGAGGCGTGAGTGGTGAGTGGTGAGTGGTGAGTGGTGAGTGCGCATCGTCGGGCGGAGGTCGCCGGTTCCAATCACGCGGTTCAGGTTTTGCTCAGTATCCTCGGCTGCGACGTCACCGCTTCGCCGGTACGGTGCGCCATGCGGCGCACGCCGCGCACCCCGAGTATTCCGCCGGCAATGCCCAGCAGCAGCGACAACAGCACGGTCGCGGCCAGCCACAGTGTCGCCGAGCCCATCGCGTCCGCCGCATCGCGCACGGCTTCCCGCGTGGTCGCCGACGCCGAACGCTCCCCGCGCGATGCCGTAAGCTCGTCCACCACGGCGCGCGCCTGCTCCGGTGACATGCCGATCTCGGTGAGCACGTCCAGTGCGCGGGTGCGCTCGCTGTCTGCGGCCGCTGCATTGCCGGACATTGCCCGCTGGACCGCGTTGCCGGCGTCGGACCCGAGCAGCCCGAAAAGTCCCGTCGTCAGGCCGCCGATCGCCGTCGTCGCGAGCGCGGCGTACAACAACGTCGTGGCTGCCCACGACACGACGCCGTGCAGCACGCCATCGCCGGTACGGCGCAAGCCCGAGCACCGGCCCGCGACGTAGCCGCCCACGAGCGAGGCGATCAGCATGCTCACCGCGCCCCAGCTCGCGGCGGCCAGCGTAATGGTCTCGCTCCCGTCGTCGGCCGCGCCCGCTGCGTTCACACCCAGCGCGAAGCCGGCGAGCGTGAGCATGAGCTGCACCGCGATGCCGACCGCAAGTGCAGCGAAGATCGCAGGCCACGAGATGCCGGGAAAACGGGCACGTACGACGGAAGGCGAGAACTCCACGGGCATGCTGGCTCCTCCGCGCAGGGCGCCGTGAGGATCTATCGTTTCCGCGGGCGGGTGCGCCGCGAAGCGGGCGCCCAGCTCAGGCTGATGGTCGAGGGCGGTGCCGAAATGCGACGCAAAAGCTGCAACAGCTGTGCCCGTTGATTGCGGCGCAATGCATTGCCGTTACGCAGCTCCCCCGCGAGAAAAGCGTCGATCACCGCCGGATGCACATAGCACTTGCGGCACATCGTCGGCGTGTTGCCGAGCCGCGCGGCCACCGCGCACAACATGTCTTTCACCTGCGCCTTCGCCTCGCGCGCGGTGCGAAATTCGCGACCGTTGAGTTGGGCGAGCGCGCTGATCGTCGCGTACCACGTGCGAAAATCCTTGGCGGTGAACGGCTGGCCGGTTGCCTCACGCACATAGTCGTTGACATCGCCGGAGCTCACGTCCCGCCGCGCGCCGTTCTCGTCGACATACTCGAACAAGTCCTGGCCCGGCAGCTCCCGACAGCGGCGCACGACGGCCGCAGCGCGCGGGTCGGCCACCGTAATGCGGTGCCGTATTCCGTGCTTGCCACGGAACTCGAACTCGATGACGTCGCCGTGGACCGCGACGTGGCGGTTGCGCAACGTGGTGAGCCCGTACGAGTGATTCTCGCGGGCGTATTGCTCGTTGCCCACGCGAATCAGCGTCGTCTCGAGCAGGCGCACCACTGTCGCGAGCACCTTGGGGCGCGGCATGCCCGGCAGTTTCAGATCCTGCGCGATGCGCCGGTGGATGCGCGGCAGCGCGCGACCGAAATCCAGCATGCGCCGGAACTTGTCCTCGTCGCGCACCTGTCGCCAGCGCGCGTGATAGCGGTACTGCTTGCGGCCGCGAGCATCATGGCCCGTCGCCTGCAGGTGGCCGTTCGCCTTGGCGCAGATCCACACATCGCGGTACGCGGGCGGAATGGCAAGCTTGCGGATACGCGCGAGCGTCGCTTCGTCCTTCACGGCACGCCCCGACGGCGCCCGGTACACGTAACCCGCGCCGCAACGTTGGCGGCGGATACCCGGCTGTACGTCGCTCGTGTAGACGAGTTCGCCGTTGGCTGCAGGGACCAGGCGGTCGAGCTGGGCGCTTGCCGGCAAGTCCGAAGCGCCGCCGCGAGACGCCGTCGCCGTGCTGCGAGCCGGATCGGAACGGGCTCTCATACGCTCCCGCCGCGCAGCGGAGCAGCGATTTCCTCATGCTCGCATCGGCGTGCCGCCCTCATCGAGACATCTCCGGTTCTCCGTCGTAAGAACTGCACGGAATGGGCAATTGTTACCCTGGTAGCTGAATGCATCAACAGTGTGTGCCGACAGACGTCCCTGTCGAATAATCGCGGCGCGCTGGACAGGGGACCACCAGGCACACCCGGCCCGAGCTCGAGAACTGCACACGCTATGTGATGCAGCATCTTGAATCTGCGCGAAGTTGCGCCGTCGGCGGACTGGGGTCTGCATATGCCATACCCGTAATATGGCACACCTCTTGCAGCAGCTCCCCGCAACGTCTCGCGCAGGCTCAGGCTTCGATCATGGAAGCTTTGACGCGTCATCGATCGCCCGCGAGTACGAGGGACCCCAGGTACGACGAGGACGCCGCAACCGCAACCTGCGTCCAAGGCAGCGTCCCTGCATGGAAAGATTCGAGCCGGCTCCTGCCGCCGCAGCGGCGGCGACTGCCGCGACTCTCCAATGAACACAAAGCTGGAGGATGCATATATGGCGAATATCCAAGACGAAAGCACGCTGGACACGACGACGGGCGCCGGCGCAACGCCGGGCGAGCTCGCGGGCAGCCAGCGCAGCCCCGAGGGTGCAGCCATCGTCGGCGGCGCCACCCGGGCCGGCAACGAAGGGCCGGGGCCGCGCGTCATGTCGGCGAGCACGCTCGAGGGCGACGACATCGTGAACCGCGAGGGTGAGAAGCTGGGCGAGCTCGACGAAGTCATGCTCGACGTGGCGACCGGACGTATCGCGTACGCAGTGCTGTCGACGGGCGGCTTCCTAGGCTTGGGCGACAAGCTCTTCGCGATACCGTGGCGCGCATTGACGCTCGACCCGGAAAACCACTGCTTCATACTCGACGTCGCCAAGGAGCGCCTCGAGCAGGCACCCGGCTTCGACAAGGATCACTGGCCCGCGATGGCCAAAGCCAGCTGGGCGAGCGAAGTGCACACGTTTTACGGACAACGCCCCTATTGGGAATAAGCGGGACAGGCGGGCCTGGTAGCGCCCGCCTCGCTCGTAAAACAGGAGGAAATGCCATGAGGCTGCTCGACGCGAGATTCAAGTACACCCCGTCCACGAGTACCAACGTCGCCTCGACGTGGCGCCGCTTCGGCTTCCGTCCGACCACGGACGCCGAGCGCATCGCCCGCCAGCGCCGGCTGCAAACCGCTGCGCCGACCGCCGAAGTGACGACGCTGCTGCCCGCGAAACGCAAGGTGGTCACTGCGCCCGCGTTGCGCCTGACGATCAAGAAATAGCTTCATCCTGCGACCGCTGCGGCCGTCCGGCCGCGGCTCTCGCCGCCTGCTCGCCGCGATAAGGACATCGGCATCGCGGCAGCGTCGGCGTTTCCGGTCATTTCTCTCCCCGCCGTCGCGGCCGCGCTCCAGCGGGCGCGATAAATGCAACATGGCGTGCGGCAAATTGAGCACCTCCGGCGCCGCGTGCTGACTCCCATCCCGATCGATCTTCCTCCCGCCGGGCGCCTCGCGCATGCGCGAGACATCCATGCCGGCGCGCATGCGCCCGATCGTGCAGCCGAACGTCTGCGGCTCGCCGTGGTGACCGAAACCTATCCGCCCGAGCTGAACGGCGTCGCGCTCACGGTCGCGCACAGCGTGCGCTACCTGCGCTCGCAAGGTCATCGCGTCACCGTGTTGCGGCCGCGCCAGGCCGGCGAAGCGAAGCGCGCGCAGGCGGACGAAAGGCTGCTGCCCGGCATCGGCCTGCCGCTGTACCCGGGCATGCAATTCGGCCTGCCCGTCCTGCTGCGGCTGCAGCGCTGCTGGCGCGAGGACCGGCCGCAAGTCGTGCACATCGCCACCGAAGGACCGCTCGGCTGGGCGGCCCTGCATGCCGCGCAACGGCTCGGCATCCCGGTGACCACCGACTATCGCACGCAGTTTCATCACTACAGCGTTCATTACGGAGTGGGCTTGCTCGCGCCCGTGATCGAACGCTATCTGCGCGGCTTTCACAATCGCGCAGGCACGACGTTCGTCTCTACCGAATGCCTGCGCGCGGAGCTTGCCGCGCGCGGCTACCGCAACCTCGTTACCGTCGGGCGCGGCATAGACACCGATCTGTTCAATCCTGCTCGCCGCGATGCCGCGTTGCGCGCGTCATGGCGCGTCGGCACGCACGATCTCGCGGTGTTGTACGTGGGCCGGCTCGCGCCCGAAAAGAATCTCGATCTCGCGGCACGCGCGTACGAAGCGGTGCGGCGTCACCATCCCCACGCGCGCATGGTCTGGGTCGGCGACGGTCCTGCACGCGCGAGATTGCAACGCACCTATCCGCATCACGTGTTCTGCGGCGCAGTGCGCGACGAGCGGCTCGCGGCCCATTACGCCTCTGCGGATCTCTTCGTATTTCCCAGCCTGACGGAAACCTTCGGCAACGTGACGCTGGAAGCGCTCGCGAGCGGGCTTGCCGTGATCGCCTACGATTACGGCGCAGCGGCGCAGCACGCGACGGACGGCCACGATGCCCGTCTCGTGCCTTATGGCGACGAAGCAAGTTACATCAACGCAGCAGTCGAGCTCGCCGCATCGCCCGATCTCATTGCACGCCTGCGCGCCGCTGCGCCGCACGCAGCAGCGTCGCTCGCGTGGCCGCGGGTGCTCGCCGCTTTCGAGGCACATCTTGCCGCACGCGCCGCCCGCATCGGCGCACGTCATGGACATGCCACCCCCTGAGCGCGTGCATCTCGAGCGCTTCCTCGAGTGGGAGCGCGCTTGCACGCTGCGGCTCAACCGCACGGCCATCTCCGGTGAATGGGTGCGCATGCTTGCAGCCGTGAGCCGGCTGAGCGATGGCGGGACCTGGATCGTGCTGATGGTGGTGCTCGCGCTGATCGGCCCCCACGGCATGAAATGCGCGCTGCACATGCTCTTCGCCGGCGCCACCGCGGCGGTGCTCTACAAGCTGCTCAAGCGCTGCGCGGGGCGGCCGCGGCCGTGTGTGTACATCCAGGGAGTGCAACTGTGCGTGCCGCCGCTCGACGAGTTCAGCTTCCCCTCGGGCCACACGCTGCATGCCGTGACCTTCACCACCGTGGCCATCGCCTACTATCCCAGCCTCGCATTGGGCCTCGTGCCTTTCACCGTGCTCGTCGCAATCTCGCGGGTGGCGCTGGGCCTGCATTACCCCAGCGATGTCATCGCCGGCGCCGGCATCGGTGCGCTCGTGGCGCTACTTTCCTTTTACTTCGTATAGCGCCGTCACGCGTTACGCACAGCGACCGTTACCTGCTTTCATCATCTTTTTGCTTCAAAGTACTTCAAAGCTTTCGCGCCAACTGCGCATACTCGATCTTCGTCATACCGGTGCGCCCCCACCGCATCCTGTCCAGCACGCGTTGAGCGTGCGCGACCAACTCGGGGTGCTGCGCATCGGCGGGATGCAGGCCCAGTCGCACGAGCGGCGCCTCGCGCACGGCGCCGGACAACACATCGTTCCACTGCTGCGACATCCACCGGCGCCACGGCGAGCGCGCGCTGTACACGAGGCTGGGTGCCCGTATGGAGCGCCCCTCGCGCAGCAGGTGAAAGCGGCCCAGCGTCGTCGTGTACTGGAAGTCGAACGCCGACAGCGCATCCCATGTGCCGCGGCTCATGAGCCATGCGGGCGCCACGAAGCCATGCGCGCGCCAGCCCTGCGTCGCGCACCAGCCGTCTGCCGCAGCAAGCTTGCGCAGCGCTGCTTCCCGGCTCAATGCGGCGAACTCGCCCTCGCCTGCCGTGTAGAAGCGGCGGCGCAGAGCGTCGCTCATGCCGGCCGCCGGCGGCGCCTCGTCGCGATGCGTGTAACCGTGGAGGGCGATCTCGTCGCCAGCCGATATGCGGTGGTTCAGCCAGGCGCGATACCCTGCCGGCACACCGTGCCCGAGCGCGTGATAATCCGGCACGACGAGCAGCGTGAGCGGCAATCGGGGATCGACTTCGGCGATCGCGGCCATGAGCGTTCTGCACGCCGCCCACGTGGCAGGCGCGACGTCGTGGATCGAGACGCACAAGGCTCTCATCGTCTAAGCGGCCGCCAGTGTCCGATAGCGGGTGAGCATCTGCTCGAGCAGAGGATGCCACGCGTAGCGCTCCGCAGCGCGGCGCGCCGCGTTGCCGACGGTCGTAACGTCGCTCTCGAAGAGCTGCCCGACGCCGGCAGCGAGCGCCTCGGCGCTGCGCGGCGCGACGAGCACACCGCCGCCCTGTGCCAGTATCTCTTCGATCCCCGCGGCGGCTGCGCCGATCACGGGCAGCCCGCAAGCCATGGCTTCCAGCACCGCGAGACCATACGTCTCCTGGTCTCCCGCATGGACGAAAGCGTCGCAGCTCGCGAGCACCGTGGCGAGCTCCGCGCGGTCGCTCACGAACGGCAGCACGCGCACTTTCTCCGACAACGGCTCGGGTAGAGCGCCCGCGCCCACCAGCACCAGCACGTAACGCCCATCTAGGGCACGCATCGCTTCCACGAGGCGGTCGATGTTTTTCTCTGCAGCGAATCGTCCTGCGTAAACCAGCAGGCGTGTATCCGCATCGACCTCGAGCCGCGCGCGCAGCGCCGCAGAGCGGCGGCGCGGATGGAAGACGGTGAGATCCACGCCGAGCGCCTGGCGCTCCACTTGCGGTATGCCAGCGAGGGTCAATTTGCGCGCGAGGAATTCGCTGGGCGCGAGAACGAGATCGAATTGCCGATACAGGCGCCGGCAGTAACGTGCCGCCAGACGTTCGGCACGCAAGCCATAACGTCCACCGACGAGACGCGGCAAATCCGAATGACAGAAGAGGACGGCCGGAGCGTGCAAAGCATCCCGGGCGCGCAGCGCGGCCCAGGCCAGATGATAGGGGTCTCCCACCTCGATGAGATGCGGCTTCAGGCGCACCAGCGCTTTCGCCGTGCTTCGGACGCCGACCGGCAGGCGGTAGCCGTCCGACAGCGGCAGCGGCACGCTGGGCAACGCGAGCATCGACGCATCGAGTGGACAGCCGTTGCGCGCCGGCACCAGCAGCGTATGGCGGCAGTCGCGGCGCTGCAGCCATTCGCGCTTGACGTCCAGGTAACGGCGTATGCCGCCGCTGCGCGCGGCGTAAAACATCGTCACATCGGCGATGTGCATGGCGCGCGCTTCGGTCCGGTGCAAGTCAGGGCGGCGCGATTTCCCGCGCGCCCCAGGCAGGCTCGTCGAGCTCCAACGAGCCGTCGTCGTCCGGCCGGAATCCGGCCGCGGCCAGCGCAGCTGTCGCAGCATCCGCGGCCGCCTGCGTCTCGAACCCCCCTGCTATTAGCCTGGACATTGCAGTCTCCTCGGCTTGTTGTTCCCGATCAGGCTGAAGACCGCAATGCGTGTGCCTTGCCCAGCGTGCGCCGCACCTCGACGCTCGGCACGCGCATGAGCGTCCGGTATTTGGTGATGGTCCGCCGTGCAACGCGCAGGCCCTGCTCGGAGAGCAGCGTCGCGAGCTTCGCATCCGACAGCGGCCGGGCCGGGTCTTCCGTCGTGATGAGCTCCTTCAGCAGCGCCCGCACCGCGGTCGCCGAGCATGCGCCGCCCGCTTCGGTCGCGAGCTGCCGTGAAAAGAAATGCTTGAACTCGAACACGCCGCGCGGCGTGGACATGTACTTGTTGTTCGTCACCCGGCACACCGTCGACTCGTGGAGATTGAGCTGCGCGGCGATGTG
>Ga0255338_1005501_pt1 | contig 11613 bp, 5 predicted proteins | sample MeOH1_35cm_T4_19_FD_203715 | JGI IMG/M metagenome (GOLD analysis project Ga0255338, IMG submission 203715) | Sandy soil microbial communities from University of British Columbia, Vancouver, Canada - MeOH1_35cm_T4_195 | ecosystem: Engineered > Artificial ecosystem > Sand microcosm > Unclassified ... | reverse complement strand
AGTCAGGCCCGCTTCATTATGGGTGGCGACCAGTTTTCCGGTCAGCAGCAGACCCCAGGTGGCGGCGTTGACGAACAGCGACGGGCTGTTGCCCAAGTGCGGCTGCCAGTTGCCGGTGCTGATTTTGTCGCGAATCAGTGCGTCGCGAGTGCCTTTGTCCGGGATGCGCAGCAGCGCTTCGGCCAGGCACATCAGCGCCACGCCTTCCTGGGACGACAGGGAAAATTCCTGCAACAGGCCTTGAACAATCCCGGCTCGGCCGCCGGCGCTCTTCTGATTGCGCAGTTTTTCGGCAATCGAGGCAGCCAGCTTGTTGGTGGCTTCGGCCATGGCGACCGGCAAGCGAGCCTGTTCGATCAGCATAGGCACCACTTCCGGCTCAGGACGACGGTAAGCAGCGGTGATCGAAGCGCGCAGTACCGATTGCGGCAGGATGCTTTCGGCGAACTCGAGGAAGCACTGGTGCGCGTGGTCGACATGGACTTCGCCACTGTCGTCAGCTTCTTTGGCGGTCAGGCCGTTCAGCTCGGTCAGGGTTGCACCACCCTCGAGTTTTTCCAGGTAATTGAAAATTGCCTGCTTGATCAGCCAGTGCGGCGTGCGATCAATCGAGGTCGCGGCGGCCTTTAGGCGCTCGCGGGTCGGGTCATCAAGTTTGACCCCAAGGGTGGTGGTAGCCATATTTTTATCCTCATGTTTGCCACGACCGCGTGGCATCAGCTGGCGGCAAGATTAGCTGGGCAATCTTTGAGGTGCAACCGGGTGCAACCCTTTTTTTGTCGGAATAATAAGCAGCTCGTCAGGAATTAAATTCCGGTACGGACGTACCGCACTTGCTTGGTGCTTTTGATTCTAGCAACGGTCGTTGACTGCGCTAAAAGGAAGCAAAAACCGCCTTTTTTCGGGAAAATCCGACTGGGTGCAACTTATTCTCGAGAAATGGGTTGCACCTTATTTGCTTTGTTGAATAGCATTCGCGGCCAAGGTGCAACCGGTCAAAAAGACAGGTGTACCGGCTGATGGCTTTCCTGGGGAAACATCAGTCATAAATGCGCGGGATCCACAATCGTCTGCCAAACGTCGTCGTTTGCGAGCGGTTAACAAAAACCGCCGCTACATAAAAACAAAGCCAGGGCGTAACTTAATGAGCGTAAGCAATCCAACCCTGATCACGTTCGTGATCTACATCGCAGCAATGGTGCTGATCGGCTTCATGGCCTATCGCTCCACCAACAACCTTTCTGACTACATTCTGGGCGGTCGCAGCCTGGGCAGCGTCGTGACTGCATTGTCCGCCGGCGCCTCCGACATGAGCGGCTGGTTGTTGATGGGCCTGCCGGGCGCCATCTACATGTCCGGCCTGTCCGAAAGCTGGATCGCCATCGGCCTGATCATCGGTGCTTACCTGAACTGGCTGTTCGTCGCCGGCCGTCTGCGCGTGCAGACCGAGCACAACGGTGATGCGCTGACTCTACCGGATTACTTCTCCAGCCGTTTCGAAGACAAAAGCGGCCTGCTGCGGATCATCTCCGCGGTTGTGATCCTGGTGTTCTTCACCATCTACTGCGCTTCCGGCATCGTGGCTGGCGCCCGTCTGTTCGAAAGCACTTTCGGCATGTCCTACGAGACAGCGCTGTGGGCCGGTGCTGCGGCGACAATTGCCTACACCTTCGTCGGCGGTTTCCTGGCCGTCAGCTGGACTGACACCGTACAAGCCACGCTGATGATCTTCGCCCTGTTGCTGACGCCGATCATCGTGCTGCTGGCCACCGGTGGCGTTGACACCACGTTCCTGGCCATCGAAGCGCAAGACGCCAGCAACTTCGACATGCTGAAAAACACCACCTTCATCGGCATCATCTCGCTGATGGGCTGGGGCTTGGGTTACTTCGGCCAGCCGCACATCCTGGCGCGTTTCATGGCCGCGGATTCGGTCAAGTCGATCGCCAACGCTCGCCGTATCTCCATGACCTGGATGATCCTGTGCCTGGGCGGCACCGTCGCTGTAGGCTTCTTTGGTATTGCGTACTTCTCGGCGCACCCTGATGTGGCCGGTCCTGTGACCGAAAACCACGAGCGCGTGTTCATTGAATTGGCCAAAATCCTGTTCAACCCATGGGTCGCCGGTGTACTGCTGTCGGCCATTCTGGCTGCCGTGATGAGTACGTTGAGCTGCCAGCTGCTGGTGTGCTCGAGCGCCCTGACCGAAGACTTCTACAAGACTTTCCTGCGTAAATCCGCTTCCCAGGTTGAGCTGGTCTGGGTCGGCCGCGCCATGGTGCTGCTGGTTGCCCTGGTCGCCATCGCTCTGGCGGCTAACCCGAACAACCGTGTACTGGGTCTGGTCAGCTACGCCTGGGCCGGTTTCGGTGCTGCGTTCGGTCCGGTCGTCCTGATCTCCGTGATCTGGAAAGACATGACCCGTAACGGCGCACTGGCCGGTATTCTGGTCGGCGCGATCACCGTGATCGTGTGGAAACACTTCGAACTGCTGGGTCTGTACGAAATCATCCCTGGTTTCATTTTCGCCAGCCTGGCGATCTACATCGTCAGCAAACTGGGCAACCCGACTGCCGGCATGCTTCATCGCTTTGCCGCTGCCGAGGCTGATTTCCGCCTGAACAAGTGATCGGGATGAGCTGAGGCTCTGACCTTTCGCCGAACATGAAAACGGCCCGCTTCCTTTGGAGGCGGGCCGTTTTTTTTGGTCTTCCGGAAGGGGATGAAGCTTCGCAGACCCCTTGTGGGAGCGGGCTTGCTCGCGAAAGCGGTCTGTCAGTCGACATCACCGTTGAATGATTGACCGCTTTCGCGAGCAAGCCCGCTCCCACAGTGGGGCGGTGGCGCTTCCGAAGGTAATGTCTGTAGCCAAACACACCGATTTTCGAAGGAAAAATCTCTAAAAAAACACGATAAATCTGAGTTTCCTGTCCCTTCGTCAGCACCCCTTGTCGCTCATGCAGAATCGCCCGCCTTCATTCTGCAGAGACACATCGGATGTTCGCTCTCGCCAATCAACCGCGCTTCACGCTGACCGTCGACGGCAACCAGAATGGACTCAAGGTGCTTGAGTTCACCGGCAAGGAAGCCATCAGCCAGCCTTACCGTTTTGATCTGGAACTGGTCAGCGAGCGACCGGACATTGAGCTTGAAAGCCTCCTGCATCGTCAGGCTTTTCTGAGTTTTGATGCGCAAGGTTGCGGTGTTCACGGTCAGATATTTCGGGTTGGTCAGGGCGATTCCGGCCAGCGTCTGACGCATTACCAGGTCAGCCTTGGCCCACGCCTGACCTACCTTGACCGGCGCATCAATCAGCGAATCTTCCAGCGTAAAAGCGTGCCGGCGATCATTGCGCAAATCCTTGAGGACCATGGCATTCAGGGCGACGCGTTCAGGTTTCAGCTCGGCCGCGAGTACCCTGATCGCGAGTATTGCGTGCAATACGCGGAAAGCGATCTGGCGTTCATCCAGCGCCTGTGCGCCGAGATCGGCATTCACTACCACTTTCAACACAGCCTCGATGGCCATCTGCTGGTGTTCGGTGATGACCAGACGGTTTTTCCGCTGATCGCCGAACCGACGCTTTACTTGCCTGATACCGGCATGGCGGCAGACGCGCCAGCGATCAATCGCTTCAATGTACGACTGGAAACCCGCACCACGGCGGTAGCCCGTCGCGACTACGACTTCCATAAACCGCGACTGCAACTTGAAAGCCGAATCGACAACGGACACCTGCCGGCCCTTGAGGATTACCACTTTCCTGGCCAGTTCACGGATCGCGAATACGGCGGGGCGCTGGCTCAGCGAGCGCTTGAACGGCACAACGCGGACTACCGTCAGGCTGAAGGGCGGGGCGATGAGTCTGCTTTGGTCAGCGGGCATTTCCTGCACCTGGCCGAGCATCCGCGTCAGGCATGGAATGACCTGTGGCTGATCACCCAAATCGAACACCATGGCCGTCAGCCGCAAGTGCTGGAAGAGATGGCCGGCAGCAACCCGGAAGATGTCCAAGGCTATCGCAATACCTTTCTGGCTACGCCGTGGGATGTTTCGTTTCGCCCGGCTCAGATCGCCAAACCCTCGTTCACCGGTTATCAAACGGCTGTCGTCACGGGCCCGGGTGACAGCGAGATCCACTGCGACGAGCACGGCCGCGTCAAAGTTCAGTTCGCCTGGGATCGTGACGGCAAGCGCAACGAACATTCCAGTTGCTGGCTGCGCGTCTCCACGGGTTGGGCGCATGACGGCTACGGCATCGCACTGATTCCTCGGGTCGGCATGGAAGTGTTGGTGGGGTTCCTTGATGCCGACGTCGATAAACCGATGGTCATGGGCTGCGTGCCCAATGGTGCGAACTCGATACCACTGAATCTGCCCGCCGACAAAACCCGCAGCATTTTCCGCAGCCACAGCAGTCCCGGAGGCGGCGGTTACAGCGAATTGCGCATCGAGGATCGTAAAGGCGCCGAGGAAATCTACCTGCGGGCCCAGCGAAACTGGACTCAGCATGTGCTGCAAGACATGCACGTTCAGGTCGGCAACCAGCGCAGTGCGGTTGTTGGTGCAAACGATACCCTGCATGTTCACGGTGATCGATCCATCACCGCCACACACCAGACTTTCAAAGCGAGCGGACAATTCCACGCAAGCGCCGGCGAGCAAATCGTCATCGACGGTGGTGTCAGCGTCACGCTTCAGGCGGGCGGACACTGGATCAACATTGGCCCTGCCGGAATTTTCAGCAGCGTTCCGATTGGACTCGGTGGTGCACCGATGCCGGCAATGGGCGCGTCGAGCAGCCAAAGACAACTCGCCGCACTCAGCGTCGCACAGATTCTGAGCCTCAAAAGCGACGCGCCGTTCTGCGAGGAATGCGCGCGTTGCAAGGAGGGTGTCTGTGCAGCCTGATCGCTTGTCGCCTCGCGAATGGCTGGAGCGCCAACCGCTGAAACCTTCGGAGCAACTGTTTGCGATCTTCAGCAATGCAAGCTCCGCAGAACCCTTGAAGGCCTGGCAGCGATCGTCCGCCGCTCAAGCGCCCCGTCCGATCTGGGCAGACACCGACTATGCCGAGTGGGAACCGGTCATGCCCTATGTCGGAATCGTCGCGGCGGGCAGTGAGTTTCTGGAGTGGGCGGCCACGACCGAGTCTTGCGACTGGGGTTGGCTCGCGGTGTCTTCTTCGACTCTGGACGTGCTGGTCGAGCATTTGCGCAGCCTTACGCAAGTGCTTTTGCCTAATGGCAGCGCGGTGTTTTTCCGTTTCTGGGACGGGCGTTATTTACTGCCGATTCTGCAGTCTGTCGAGGTCGACGTCGCTGAACTGCTGCCCGTAATGGGGCGTTGCCTGATCAATGGCCAACCACTCGAAGTCGGTGGCGCCGCGCTGAAAAGCTCCAGGGTTTTTCCATGGTGGGAAGTCTCCGAAACGCTGCTGGAACATCTCGCTGAACAGTCAAGCACCACTCGGGTGAACAACTTGCTCAAGTGGCTGAGCGAGGATCGCCCTGATCTTTTCGAAGCGTTTTCCGACAGTGTTTTGCGGCACAAGGTAGCGATCTTTCTGGAAGAGCCGGGCCTGCCGCCAGCACCGAAATCAGCCTTGGTGGACTACCTGATAACGGAGCTGGACTGATGGATCAGATCGTACGGATCGAGCAGGAGCTCGACGGTTTCAAAGACTCCTTGACGCTCTATCGCGAACAACTTGGCAACTGGTTCAACCGCACTGCGGACAAGGTCAGCCGGGCGACGGATATGCCCTCGCTGATGGGCGTGGAACGGCAGATCAAACTCGGCAATACCACCAGGTCGGTGAGCAGTGGCGATGACGACTTTTTCTCCACCGTCGCGCAGTGTCCGAAGAATGGGGTTTTGCTGATCGAGAGCAAGTTCGAGTCGGTTTATGACATTGCGCTGGGGAACATCGATGTTGATGTGATTGCCGTTGATGGGGGCGAAAAGACGACGATCACGCTTGATGAACATGGCAAGGGAGTGTTCGAAGGTAAGTCCGGCAAGTTCTACCACGTTCATGTCCAGAGTGAAGTGACCCCGAAGCAAGTTGAGGCGCTTTTCTCCTCTTACGACGGCCTGACCCAACAGCTGGAAGACTGGCTGCGCAACGAGTGGAAAGGATTCAAACCGCAGTGGCCGCAATCGGCTTTTGCCGCGTCGGGTAACGGGATGCTCGCCGGAAGTTGGGCCGCAATCGTCGGCGTGTGGGACAGCATCAACCTGCTGTCGGACGTACTCCAGGATCCCGGCGAGTTCGTTGAACGATTGGGTAGCGGTGCTGATGAGCTTGCCAAGCTGGCAAAAACTGCGCCGGACGTGATGGCAAAAGTCCAACTGCTGGCCAGTGATGAAGCGGCACTGTGTTTGTTGCTACGCACCGCCAGTCTCTGGTTGGAGATGCTGCCGCCCAGCGAGATCGCCGGTAAAACTGCCGAAGCTGTATCAACAGTAGTCGTGCAACTGCTCATCGACATTCTGATCGGGATCGTCTTGACCTTCGCTGGCGCGGGGGCTGGCATTGCTTATCTGGGTATGCGTTTTGCCAACTATGGCGCCCGCATCGTCAGCGCCGTGCAGGGATTCGTCAAAGCGATTTTCACACTTATCAACAGCTTCATGTCCTACGTCGATCGCTACAAAAAGGTCGCCGCACGGGGTGTCGCGGCCGGTCTGAAAAACGGTCAGATGCAATTGCGTTGGGACGCCAAACGCAACACCACGCTCAAACAAAACGAACACCACGAAGACGTCCCGGTTCAAGCGAAAAATCCCAACGGCGACCCCGCCGATTCCGCCGATAAAACCGCCACCAACAAATGCCCGGTGTCGATGGTCACCGGCGAAGAACTGTTGACCCTCACTGACGGCTCGCTGGATGGCGTCCTGTCCTTCGACTTCACCCGGCTCTATCGCACCAGCGCCGTCGAGATCGATTGCGGGCTTGGTTTCGGCTGGAGTCACAGCCTCGCGCACCGGTTGGAAATCGATGGCGACAACGTCATCTGGATCGACCACGAAAACCGCCGCACCTCCTTTCCACTGCCGACTATCGAGCGGCCGGCCATCCACAACAGCCTCTCGCGCGCGGCGATTTTCCTGGGTGACGAACCCGAAGAAATGATCCTCGCCCAGGCCGGCGATGACACGCGTTTCTATCACTTCATCAACGGTCGACTGACAACGATCAGCGACGGATACGACAACCGACTGCACGTCACGCGCGATCGCCAGGAGCGCATCAAACGCCTCGATAACGGCGCTGGCCGAGCCCTACTGTTGCGCTATGAGCGCAGCCATCTGGTCGTCGTTGATTATCAGGTTTTTGTGCCGTCCGAGACCCTCGATGAGGGTTGGCACACCGAACAGACGCTGATCAGTTACCGCTACAACGAGCGCCGGCAACTGATCGAGGCCACCAACGCTGTCGGCGAAAGCGAGCGTTACGACTACGACGATCAGCACGTCGTCCTGCAACGGCAACTGGCCGGTGGGGCGAGTTTCTTCTGGGAGTGGGAAAGGTCCGGCAAGGCTGCGCGATGCGTCCGACATTGGGCGTCGTTCGCGCAGATGGATGCGCGGTATGTCTGGGATGACGAGGGCAGCGTCACCGTACAGAACATCGACGGCAGCGAAGAGGTTTATCAGCACGACGACCGTGCGCGACTGGTGCGCAAGGTCGAGCTGAATGGCGGCGAACACCTCAAGGCCTACGACGATAAAGGTCGATTGATTGCCGAGCAGGATCCCCTCGGCGCCGTCACCGAATACCACTACGACGAAGTCGGACGGCTGGTCGCGCTGATTCCGCCGGAAGACGAACCCACTTCCTACGAGTATCGCAACGGTTTCCTGCATGCGCAGTCCCGCGGCAGAGCCGTGTCGACGTATCGGCGCAATGCCCAGGGTGACGTCACCGAAGCGACCGATCCTGACGGCCATGTCACCCATTATCACTACGATGAAAAAGGGCAGTTGCTGTCGATCCGGTATCCGGATAGTAGCCGCCAGGCTTTCGTCTGGAACGGTTTGGGTCAACTGGTTGAAGAAACCTTGCCGGACGGTGGTCAGCGGCGGTTTGCCTACGACGCGTTGGGGCGGCGGATTACGGGGCAGGACGAACACGGCGCCGTCACCCGTTACGAATGGGATGCTGTCGGACGACTGATCCAGACGACGCTTCCTACAGGTGCCACTCGCGCCTTCAGCTACAACGCCTACGGAAAAATCACCGCCGAACGCGACGAGCTCGGCCGCGTCACGCGCTACGAATACCTCGACGACCTGCACCTGGTCAGCCGCCGCATCAATGCCGACGGCACCCAGCTGAAGTATCGCTACGACAATGCGCAGCTGTTACTCACAGAAATCGAAAACGAATCCGGCGAAAAATATCGCCTGGACTACACGCCGAACGGCTTGATCCGACAAGAAAGCGGATTCGATGGCCAGCGCACGGCGTATGCCTATGACCTCAACGGCCATCTGCTGGAGAAAACCGAGTTCGGCGATGACGGTTCGCAGCGGGTTACCGCTTATGAACGGGATTCGGCAGGGCGGTTGCTGGTCAAGACGCTGCCCGATGGCATCAAGGTCGAGTACCGCTACGACAGCCTCGGCCGACTGATCAGCGTCGATGACGGCCACGACCACCCGCTGGAGTTCGAGTACGACCCACAGGATCGCCTGATCACCGAGCACCAAGGCTGGGGCACCTTGCGCTATGGCTACGACGCCTGTGGCCAACTCAACCGCCTGCGCCTGCCGGACGGCAGCAAACTCGACTACCACCACGAAAAGGGCGGAGCACTGGCCGCCATCGACCTCAACGGCGCGCGGCTCACCACCCACCAATTTGCCTTCGGTCGCGAGCAGCAACGCCAACAAGGCCAACTCACCAGCCAGTACCACTACGACGAACAAGGTCGGTTGCAAGCCCACGCGATCAACCAGTCAAACCGACCGCTGTACATGCGCCACTACAGCTACGCGGTCAACGGCAACCTGGCGACCATCGCTGATAGCCGTCACGGCCAGCGCAGCTATTACTACGACGCGCTCAACTGCCTGACTCGCGTACGCCACACCCGCGACGACCCACCGGAAACCTTCGCCCACGACCCGGCCGGCAACTTGCTGATGCAGGATCGCCCGGGTGTGGCGACCGTTAAAGGTAATCGCCTGCTGATGCAGGGTGACCGGCATTACGACTACGACGCCTTCGGAAATCTCATACGCGAGCGGCGCGGTACCGGGCAAAAGCTCGTCACCGAATACCGTTACGACTGCCAGCATCGGCTGATCGGTGTCACATTGCCGGATGGACGCTGCGCGAGTTACCGCTACGACGCCTTCGGCCGCCGCATCGCCAAAACCGTCGACGGCCACACCACCGAATTCTTCTGGCAGGGCGACAACCTCGTCGCCGAAAGCAGCCGCGAGCACTACCGCAGCTACGTCTACGAACCGGGCACATTCCGCCCATTGGCCATGCTCGACGGCAAAGGCCCGCGCAAGGCCTGCCCGTTTTACTACCAGCTCGATCACCTCGGTACGCCGCAGGAGCTCACGGATTACAGCGGCGAAATCGTCTGGTCGGCGAAGTACAACGCCTACGGGAAAGTTACGCACTTAGCAGTTGGCGGGGGAGAGCAACTCGAACAACCGTTACGGTTTCAGGGGCAGTACTTCGACACCGAGAGCGGCCTGCACTACAACCGGCATCGGTACTATGATCCGGAGGTTGGACGGTACCTGACGCCGGATCCGGTCAAGTTGGCGGGTGGTCTGAATCAGTACCGCTACGCGCTGAATCCGACGGGGTGGGTTGATCCGTTGGGGTTGAGCGGGAATTGTCCGCAGTCGGATAAGCCTTGGTGTAAGGCGCCGGATGATACGACTGACGTTAAGGTTGATGAGGGTGAGCCGCAACTGCCGAAGCTGACAGGCGAGCAGCGGCGGGCAAGGATTGACGAGTTGGCGGAGGCGAATGCAAAGCGGCGGGTCATAGAGTTTGAAAAAATGTATGGCATGCATACTGTTGAGAAGCACAATCCCGAAATCCCGGACAGAGCGTTAAAACAGAGATCTATCGATGGTAGTCACCCGACCAAGAAAGGGAAGAAAGGGCCGATCAGGTCCAGCTCTCAGTTCAAAAGTTGGCTGCTACAACTTAATGCCATAAATGATGCCGTGACCAGGATGGGCAGAAAAAATCCGTTACCAACGCGACACACTCCAGATGGTGATCCTGTTATCAGGAAAGAAATGCCTGGGGGCGGTAGGGGCTACAAACCCAACAAGAAAAACAGGAATAGTCCACGATATATAGAAGATCTAAATTATTCAGAAGTTAGATTCGATCAGGTGACTGGGAAGCCATATACAGCCTTTCCAGATTAGGGAGATACGATGTTAACGTGGCCAAAATTAAACACTCCATTCGAACCCACAATTTTTTATTGGTTGGGAGGGATTTCCATATTCGATCGGGAAGAAACGTTAGGTGCTGCGCTTTGGGTTTACAATCCGAATAAGCAATCGGATAGAGAGCAAATAATAAGAAAATTTGTGCTGAGTAGATTCGATCATTTGACTTATCGACACCGGTTTTTGTTGTTCAAAATTTTGGAGGAGGCGTTATCGGTTTCCGGCTTTGATTTTTCTGTTCAGTTTGAGAGTGACTATGATGCAAATACGCACTTGGCTTGGGACGAAACAGAAATAGACGATCCGCGAGGTTTCTTCGAAGAAATTTATAGATTGGCACGCGAAGAGTGGAAAGGCGACCTACATACAGCCAGTCTTGAAGATCAATCAAAGTGGTGACTATTGCCATTTTTTGGTTGATCGATTTTAGCAGTGCGGGGCGAATATATACTCGCTGCCAGCTTAAGAGTTACTGTCGATGTTAATGAGAGTGGAAATAATACCGCGCTCTTTTGGTTTCTCATAAGTCCGATCTGTCTTCGCTTATTTGTGAGGGCACATAAGATTGGCAGGTAAAAATGGAAGTGTGTCAATGAAAAATTGAGTTTTGACGATTGATCTGTTTGGTCGTGACAAATAACGTGATTGTGTTTGATTGAATTAGTGATCTCTATGGAAGGTGTAGTTGTGTTAGGTAAGTTAAAAAAGGTCAGTTGTTTTTCGGTTTTCCTAGTTGCTACGTCCGTTGGGCATGTACTCGCTCATCAACCGAGAGATCTATTGACAGCGATGGAAGCAGGCCGATGTGATCCTGCGACGGCGCAACTGCATAAAATGGCAATGGAAGGAGATGCTTTGGGGCAGCTAACCTTTGCGCTGGCAGGCAGTAAAAAGCTGTGTGGAGTGCTGGAGCTCGGCAAAGAGTCTTCTTTTTACTGGTATCGTAAGTCCGCAGAGCAAGGAAATGATATTGCGCAAGTGGCGCTGGGAAAGCACCTGTCGAATTCTTGGGTGAGTGGAGATGAAGAAGAGGCGTTCGGGTGGTATCAAAAAGCTGCTGATCAGGGCAATTCCGATGCGAAATTTGGGTTGGCCCAGTTGTATGAACGTGGTAGTTATTCGAAAAAAATACCTAGGAATGATGAGTTAGCACTTAAGCTTTATCGT
>Ga0255338_1005500_pt1 | contig 11616 bp, 9 predicted proteins | sample MeOH1_35cm_T4_19_FD_203715 | JGI IMG/M metagenome (GOLD analysis project Ga0255338, IMG submission 203715) | Sandy soil microbial communities from University of British Columbia, Vancouver, Canada - MeOH1_35cm_T4_195 | ecosystem: Engineered > Artificial ecosystem > Sand microcosm > Unclassified ... | reverse complement strand
TGGTGATTGATCCGACATTAACCTTCTCGACCTACGTGGGCGGCAGCGGCCTGGACTCGGTGAGCGCAATCACGACCGATAGCGCCGGGAACATCTACTTAACGGGATCTACAAATTCTCCCGACTTTGTCAACCAATCTGCGTTGCAGCCGGCCCTCGCGGGCGGATTTGACGCCTTCGTTCTCAAAGGTGTGCCGGCAAACGGTGGTTATGAACTGGCGTACAGCACCTACATCGGAGGCGCAAATAGCGATGCAGGGAGTGCCATCGGGGTGGATGCGTCGGGTTACACCTACGTGCTGGGAATTACGGGGTCCGCCGATTTTCCGACCAAATTCCCGCTGGGAAGTCAGTTGAACGGTAATGGCACGGAAGGGCTGTTAGACGCATTCCTGCTCAAACTCACCAGCACCGGCGACGCCCTGGTCTACTCCACATATATCGGTGGCAGCGGGGACGAGAGTATACCGGGCAGGGGCGGCAGTCTCAAGGTGACGAGCGCGGGTCAGGCCTACATCGTAGGGAATACTCGCTCGGCGGACTTTCCGGGATCGACGGGCACCTACCGCGAGACTATCCAGGGAGGCGAGGACATCTTCATCGGCATGCTCGCTCCCGACGGTCAGGACGGTACCGCGACCCTGATCGGAGGGCTCTCGAGTCTGCCGGAAGAGGGTCTCGGGATTGCGGTGGACAGTCAGGGGAGCATCTACGTCTGCGGTGACACCCAGAACGCAGACTTCCCCACTACTGCTGGTGCCTTCGACAGCAGTTACAGCGGCGAAACGGATGCCTTTGTCGCGAAATTGCGCCCGGACCTCACCGCACTGGTCTATTCGACCTATCTGGGTGGGACCTCCATCGACTTGGCGAATGCCATCGACGTGGATGCCGCCGGGTTCGCGTATGTCGCCGGGTTCACCGGCTCCGCAAATTATCCCGTTACTACGGGTGCCTTCCAGACAACGTTCCACGGCACCGATGGCCTGGATCGGGATGCGTGCCTCACCAAGTTAGGTCGCACCGGGTCCAGCCTGGCGTACTCCACCTTCCTCGGTGGCACCAGTTACGAGATCGGGACCGCCCTGCGGGTGGATCGGCTCGGCTCCGTTTACGTGGGCGGCTTCACCGAGGGAGCGGGCTTTCCGGTGGTCGATCCCATCCAGGCCGCGAATGCGGGTAACTCGGACTGTTTCGTGAGCCGCTTCCTGAACACCGGTAAGTCTCTCGCGTTTTCCACGCTACTCGGTGGCTCGTTGACAGATACCCCTTCCGGCTTGGCGCTGGGTGCGGATGGATCGTGCTATTTGGGTGGAACCACTTACTCAACCAACTTCCCCGTGCAGAACTCTTCCGGTGGTTTAGCAACGGGCCCGGATGGCTTCGTTAGCCGGATTAGCGACCCGGTGGTGGCATCCGGACGCGCGGTCACTCCGAAACTGGTGAGCGCCGGCACGGCAAAGGTGAGCACCTCGCGGACCAAGAAGGTGAAGATCAAGAACACCGGCACGGCGGTACTGTACGGGATGGTAGGCTTGCCAAGTGCGCCGTTTGGCGTGACCGACGGGGCCGGCAGCTTTGCCCTAGCACCCAAGAAGAGCCTGACGGTAGCGGTGCAGTTCTCGCCGACCGCTCCGGGCAGCTTCACCGGCACGCTGCCTATCGCAACGTCCGACGCGGCGCACATGCAGATCAACTTGAGCCTTAAGGGGAAGGCCAAGTAAATCGAGCATGAGGACGGGGCCGGGGTTGGTGCCCAGCCCCGTTACTCGTTTCTGGGGCGATGGAAGTGAAGGAGACCTCACCTCGGGCTTCGCCCACCCCGCTCCATTCTGCAGAATGGAGCGGGGCTAGTGGCGAGGAGCGGCTGTTTCTTGGCGAGGCCGCCTGGAACCCCTAATGCGCAGTGGCGGGTTGGCCGACCTCGCTGGGGGCCTCTGCGGGTGGGTGGAAGTAGAGGGCGAGGAGGATCGCGGCGGCGAGCGCCATCCCGACCGGCACCAGGAAGAGAGACTGGTAGTCGACGGTGCCGCCGCGCGTGTAGTGGCCCTGCAGCGGGATGAAGATCCACTTTGCAGCCAGGTCACCAATGCCGAGGATCAGCAGGTTGAAGAGGCCCTGGGCGCTGGTGCGGATATCGTGCGGGAACGCGGCGTCGATGTAGATGTAGAGGGTCGCGAAGAAGAACGCGTAGCAGATGCCGTGGAGCACTTGAACCAGCACGATCACCGGGATGCTCTGGCTCATGAACGCGAACACCGCAAAGCGCGCCGCATGGCCCAGGATGCCGATGACCATCGTCGTCTTCCAGCCGAGCTTCTTGAGCACCATGCCGAGGGCCGCCATGGTGACGATCTCGGCGATCTGGCCGAGGCTCATGACCGGCATGATGTTGTCCGGCGCAATTCCGATGTCGCCCAGGAACTTCCCGGCCATCACGAAGTAGCCGTTGTGGATGGTGGAGTCCGCGAACGTGACCAGGAAGAGCACCATGATGTGCGGCACCGCCAGCAGTTTGAGCGCCTTGACCCAGGCCAACTTGTCCTCGCCCGCGACCGCGGTCTTCGGCGGGGTGTGCGGCAGCGTCAGGCTGAAGCCGGCCAGCGCCAGGGAGGCGACACCCGCGACCAGGAAGATAGCGCTCTGGGCGCGGATCAGGTCGTCGCCGCTGGCGCCTTTCAGGAGGAAGTAGAGCGGCCAGGAGGCGAGGATCCAGCCGATGGTGCCGCCCATCCGCACGATGCCGAACTCGCGCTGAGCGTCCTTGAGGTTCGCGAACGCCAGGGAGTTGGAGACGGAGATGGTGGGCACGTAGACCAGTGCGTGGACCAGCATCAGCACGAAAAACGGCACGAAGCTGCGGGTGAAGTACAGCCCCAGCAGTGCCAGCCCGCCGATGAGGTGGCTGGCGGACATGAACCGCTCCGCCGAGAACCGGCGGTCGGCAAACTCGTTGCTGAAGAAGATGGCGACGATGGACGAGATCGCAAACGCGCTGCCCACGAGCGCCATCTGCCCCTCCGTGAAGCCGATGTTGCCCATGTAGGGAAAGACCAGCGGCAGCCACGCACCCCAGATGAAGAACTCCAGGACCATCATCACGAACAACTTTATCTTGGTGCCGGAGTGGGCCGGGGAACCGGCACTCGAAACGGCGGCGCCGCTCATGGGGATCTCCTTTGGGGTCTGATGAACCGGTGGGCGCAGTGAGATCTGGGCATACACCGCTCCACGCAGGTTCGCTTCGGGCGAGGTCCATTCCTACCGTGGATCCGCACCACAACGGCACGAAGACACAAAAGGGAATGGATTTAGCCCCGCCGTTCGGACGCTGATTAGCAGAGGACTTCGATGGTGAAGCCGCCTGGTGCCTCGAAGTAGAAGGTCCAGGAGCCGTGCATGCGGGCCGGCGGGGGCACTTCGAAGCCATCGTTTCGCAAGCGCTGATTGATCTCGTTGACCAACTCTTCGCTCTCCTGGCCGAACCCGATGTGAAACGTGGCGGGATACACCACCTCGGTGTCCCGCTTGGCGCGGATCATGCTGAGTACCAGGCCGTTGTCGTCGGTCAGGAACGCCATGCTTGCGTTCTCCGCGATCTCGCCGGTGAGGCTCTGGAGCCCGAAGTACTTCATCAGGAAGGCCGCGGTTTCCGAGGGCTTGGTGACGGTGAGGTTGAGGTGGTTCAGCTTCATTGGAAAGGGTCCTCTACGACTCTGCTCGCGTTTTCCGAGCCCGAGGCACCTGGCCCCGCGTCAATGGCTCAGTCTTTTGGTGGCAAGTCGTAAACCGTTACGGGTACTTCTCGGGACGTCAATTCTTCTTCCACCATTCGGCTGACCTCTGACCACTCTCCGCCCGCCAACCCGCAGCCGATGCGCGGCATGTGGACACCCGCTCCACGCTTCCGGGCAAAGTCGGCGACCCGGGCGAGACCAACTCGGATCGCATCGTAGCGCACCGGGGGCTTTCCGCCCTCGCGCCGGATTCCCCGCTGGCCAAGTAGGTTGGCGACCCATAGTCTCGGCTCGACCTCCACAAACTGTACCTGCCCTAGTTCGAAGGGCAGCGGGCCGCCGATTCGGTGCCATTCCCGATACTGGTGCTCTGGCTGCTTCCATCGCCGGGAAATGGCCAGTACAAACCCTGCTCCCCAACCGCCGATATCGTTGCAGACGTGCACGATGATCTTCGGACTTTCCCCTTCGGGATGGGTTGCATCTCCGATTGTATATTGAATATCCATTCCTATTCCCTACTCTCGATCCGCTAGCCGTGGCGATTATTTCTTCTGCCTGTTAAGGACCGCAGCGATCCATTCGGGTACATAGGGGCTAGTGCAGCCCTTGTGGACCGGCCGATCATCGAACCGGCCGAGGCGCTCACCCAACTCAATGCAGCGCTGCCGGTAGTTCGGCGTCTGGATGCCAATCTCGGCCAGGACCCGGTTCATCACTTCCTGCTTGGGCTTGGGCGTAGTCAGGATCTCCGCCTCGATTTGCGCCAGGAGGGCGTCGTAGTCGAGCCCTTCCGTGTCGCCGCGGGTGATCCGGGCGACGAGCAGCTGCCAGCCGGCGCGACCAAGCAGCCCCTCGGGAGCATTCATCCAGCGTAGGCGCAGCTCTTCCGCGAACGGCGTGTGCACCAGTACGTTGCCCACCAGCTCATCAAGGGGCTTGGCGTAGGTCAGCGGCTCCGCCATCGTTTGCGCGTCCGCCGCGGTGAGCTGACCGGGGTCCATCACCATCGTGGCGAGGATCATGGCGTCCGAGTTACCGGACGCCCAGAGCTGCAGCGCCAGCGGGTGGTTCTTCTTCAGCTTCTTGGCCAGCCCGCGCAGGTCGCCGAGTTTGACGCCGAACTGGTTCGCGCCCGCCCCCTGTTTGGCATACAGCCTCCGCACGGATTCGTGACCGAAGTCCTCGAGCTGCTGGTAGACCTGTTCGAAAGTGAGTGACGCCGTCTTCATCTGGATCTCCTCTTTCACTGATGTCGGCTGTCCGGCGCGCCACGCAGGAGGAGGCATTTTTCACTACCAACAGTGCCCCCATGGGGCAGTCCGGCGCGCCCGCACCTGTGTCCCGCATCGCGATGAGGCGAGTGAACCATGGGAAAGGGCAACGAAGCGGAGGCGAAAGTGCCGGCAGCTAAGCCGAAGGGCACCGTGCCGCTGGCGGAGCGACGGGGGATCTCCAAACTACTGAAGGGTGGCTGGTCGGCGCTGGTGGTGCACGCGCCTGGCGGCACGGGAGACGCGGATGCCCTGCTCGAATTCATGCTGCAGGCGGGCTGGATCGGTGGAGCGCGGCGCGACGTAGCGACGGAGCTGCTGGCGGGTCAGGTGCCCCGGCCGGTGGGCCCCTGGGGCCTGGTGATCCAGCTGGCCGGGCATCCCTGGCTGTACCTCTCGGGAGATGGGTTGCGGTACGAGTGGGTGAGGGAGCTGGCGGCGGGGCTCGGCCGCAGAGCGGCGCTCTTCCAGCTCAGCGGCATGCATGGCACGCTCTACGCGCGGGCCTACGAAGGCGACGAGACGCTGTTCGAGTTCGAGTGCGGCGGGTTCCTTGCAGACGACGGCAGGGAGCGGGTGCGCCTTCGCAAAGAACCGTTCGATGCGGCGATCTCCGGCAAGCTCTTTGATGCTGCCTGGCTGCGCCAGTTCAAGCGCGGCCCCGAGGTGCTGGAGGCGCTGGTGCATGAGCTGGATCTCTACCTGCCCGTCCTCGGTCACCGGTCCGAGAAGGGTCAGGCGGACCTCTATGGGCGGGACGCAGCGGCGTTCAAGGCCACGGATTATAGCCGGATCGACCTGATCGTATTCGGTGATGCCTCGACCCTGGAGCCAACTCCCGCTGCGTTCGCTCTGGCGGAAGCGATCCACGCCGGCGATGCGGAGGCGGTCCGCATCGCGGTGTCCCAGGGCGCGGACGTGCGCTACCTCCCGGAGAGCGACGGCTCACCGCTGGATGCCGCGCTGGCGCTGGGACAGGGCGGCCTCTACGATTGGAAATACAAGCGGATCAGCCGCGAGCAGCAGCTGGAGGTGCTGGCGGCCCTGCTGGACGCGGGTGAACAGCCAGACCCGCCCGGCGAGGAGCCCGCCATCCACCGAGTACTGCACCACGGCGAGCATGGAAATGAGCGGACGGTGATCCGCCAGCTCCGCCTGCTGCTGGACCACGGAGCCGATCCAAACGCCGTGGGCACCTTCCTCCGCAGCTCCGGGCAGAGACCGCTGCACGTGGTGGCCATGCAGTACGGCTGGCCAGCCGTGCTGAAGCTGCTGCTCTCCCGGGGGGCAGACGCCGCGCTGACGAATGCCGCCGGCAAGACTCCACGGCAGGCGGCGGAGGCGCGCCTCGACTTCCTGAACGGCCCGCTGACGATGCCGGCACGGGGCGAGCTGGCGCGGCTGCGGACGGCGATCGATCTCCTTTCGGCCGCCGAGCGCGGAGAAGCCGACCTGTCCGACATCGACGAACTGGCAGAGGCCTCCTGGCAATCGTGGAGCGAGGAGCAGGAGCGCAAGTTGGCCGCCCGGAAGGCCGAGAACCCGGACCTGTGGCGGGAGCTGCACGGAGAGGATTGAGCGCAGGGTCACGCACCTGCGCGTCATCCAACGCTACGGCGATTGCCAGGCTGGCGGTGCGGTGCTGGAGTACGGTGTCGCCTCTTGAGCGAGGCATTGACGCCGATACTCGACCGACTGGAGGAACTTCTCCCGGTGGTTGTTCCAGAGATCCTCTGCCTCCTTGGTGTGTCCACAGACAGCAGCGGGCGCCCGCTCCGCGGTCAGTGCCAGCAGCTGATCGACCTCCGCCTCCTTGACCTCGCCGCGCACCACCTGCTTGCCGTCGACGGTCCAGAGGTGAAAGGCGTAGCTCTTCCGGATGGTAATGATGCCGTAGTATTTGTGCGCCGTCACGTGCTTGTAGCACCAGGCGACCGACGGAAAGTAGACGGACTGCACCCCCCAGCGGCCCACCTCCAGCATCCAGTCCGCCGTAGCCAGCACCGGCCCCACTTTGACCGCGCCGGGAGCGTTCAACACGTGCTGGAGGGCCTGCCGCACCTGGGAGGGAGCACCGAAGGCGGGGCACACGAACGCCGGGTGCTCATCCAGGTTGTTCCGCCAGCGCAGGTTCCGCCGGAAGTTCCAGATCCCGTACCACGGCATCGCGATGGCCGCGATGGCGAGAAATATCCCGCCCAAAAAGCTACGCCCCCGGAGCATAGACGGAACGTTAAAGAATGCCAGGGCGTCCAGCACCAATCCCGCCAGGACCAGCAAGACGCTGAAGATCAGCTGGTTCCTGATCGCTCGCCGTACTTCGCTGTCGATGCTCCGCTGCACAGGCGCCTCCGTCAAATCGCGCGTCTACGGCCTTCGCCGTCTTCCTCGAGATCCACTAGTGAGCTGACAGTTAGCTGCTGGTTGCTTGATAACCTCCCGCAGGCTGGCTGGCTGCCGCTTCGGAGTCAGCCAGCCAGGCGATAGGAACCGCCTGGCTACATCAGCGCCGTCCGGTGACCTTCCGTAGATGAGTACTCATGTGTCCACCGAGACGTTCCGCGGAATTCTTCTTCAATAGAAGAGTCATCACGAGGAGCGCAGTGCATGCATCCGTATGGACGACGTGGTGATCCAGCACAACCACTGGTAATCATGGGCGCAGACTTCGGGGCTGCCGGTAGGCGGAGGAGATTGCCGCGCTTCGCTCGCAATGACTCTGCTTGGCGGCGTTCTGTTCGGTCACGTTTCCAGAAGCGACTGGTAGAAGTCCGTCCACGTAGGGTTCTGCTCTTCGATCAACGCCCATTTCTTCTTCCGGGAACCAGCCTTAATCTTCTTCTCCCGCTCAATCGCGGTGGAGGCGTCCGGAAAGCTTTCAAAGAAGACCAGTCGAGTGACGTTGTAGCGTTTGGTAAACCCTTCGACACGCTGTTCCCGGTGCTCAGTCATGCGGCGGAGCAAGTCATTAGTGACGCCGGTGTAGAGAACCGTACGGTGAACGTTGGTGAGGATGTAGACGTAATACTCGCGTGCCACGGGTGGATGCTGAGTTGTAGACGGCATCCGCATTAACGGTCACGCCACCTACCGAAAGCAGAGTCATTGCGAGCGAAGCGCGGCAATCCCCTCCGTCATTAGGTGATCATCGAACGACGGGTCGATTAGATTGGCTGTAAGTGGATGGGATCGCCGCGCTTCGCTCCTGCCGTCGCTCCGCTCGCGATGACTCTTCTTATCTGTACAACCGTCGTTACAAAGACGGTAGTCTTGATGCCAATACCAACGCTCGAAGTGCTCAAGCGCCTCGGGCGATCAACCCCGAGGAGGTCTCAACTGCCACACGCGAACCTGGCTTCGGCGATGTAGTTCTGCAGCGTCCAGGCCGAGAATTGCCATGACATAACCGAACTGCCCATCTTCCGAAGAGCTTATAGCACAGTAATAGCGCTCGGCAGCACCGCCGAGGCAAATCCGAAGATATCCCTGCCATGGGGATCCACGAGAAATGAGCTTGGCCAATGTACTGCCATGGCGGTGCAGAGACGTCTGATACGAGCCTGTACCGTCACGATTTATTACAGCAGAGGGTGCATAGCCAGTGTCTGTTTTTCGAAATATAGCGAAAGTTACGTTCCAAGCATTAAGTTCACAGATCCGACGAACACAGGTTTCCCTGGAAACATCCCAGCGATTACTTAACCATTCAAGAGCATCCAAGCTTGGACCAGTACTCAATGCATCTCGAAGGAACGGCCCTGGTGGCATCAGGAATTCGGCGGCGCCGAAATTGCAAAGAGCTTCTTCGGCCTTCCAATGTGAATTGCCACCAGCACCTTGATCCCGGCTACGTAACAATTCTGGTACATGCTCGAGGAAAAATGTATGGCTGAGTTCGTGGGCTAGTGAAAATCGTTGGCGGCGACGGGGCGCACTAGCGCGGAGCTCAATATCGTAATTCTCTCCGTCTTTGATGATCTGTCCATCAATCGGTATGGACGCTCTTAAGATCCGACGAATTCCGCAGCGCGCGGCCACACGGTACAGGTTCACCGGTGGGTCCATTTGACCAGTCGCAATTAAGAGTTCATTTATTTTATGACGAAGAATCAATCGAGCCCTTTCGGTGTTGGATCGCACGTACAGTGCTTCGATCCTTTCGCCAGGCTCGGTAGTAATTAGCTCAGCCAGTTCGCGATTAGCTGCTATGAAGGCTGCTACTGAGTTAGTGTTCGGATTGGTCATCTTCAAATATGTCTAGGCGAGGCTGAAGAATATCTTTCCGAATGGGGATCTCCTCGTTAATATTTATGAAGCTTTCTGAAGTGCTATCCCGCTGTCTGACGGGTATTCGCCCCTTGATGCTCGGCTTCGGAGTCGGTGCAAAGAAGTCACCAAACGGATCTTCGTCCGGATCGCCACCATAGATACTAAAGATCGTCATTGTCTGCAATCTCCTCTTTGGATTCGCATGTTGTAAGTTGGTTACAGTCAAAGGCGGATTTAGATGCCAATTTTATCACGCTGGCTTAAGACCAATAACTGCGCTCAGGAGAGTGTCTCGGAGGAGCAGCTCAATTGAGCTGCTCCTCCATGTTATTAGAGTCACTGCCGCCAGGCGGCTTATCCCTACCCGCAGCCGCTTGTGGCGCCGCAGTTATCGCAGCGGTAGCAGGCTCCGGCGCGGACCATAATGTTGCCGCACTCGCTGCAGGGCGGGGCGTCTTCCTGCATCTTGGCAATGGCGTTCATCCCTTCCATCAGCGGGCTCATCTGGATGGAGTGGCCGTTGCTGCCGTTGGTGTAGCCGCTCGCGGGGGCAGGCGCCGAAAGCACCGGGGTGGTGCCGCCGTAGCCGGCATCCTTCTCCTGGTCGTCCCGCGGCATGAAGCGGTTGCCCATCCAGCGGAACAGGTAGTCCATGATCGACTTCGCGAACGGGATGTCCGGGTTGGGGGTCCAGCCGGCCGGCTCGAAGCGCATGTGGGCGTATTTCCGCACCATGACTTCCAGCGGCACGCCGTACTGCAGGGCGAGGCTGGCGCTGGTGGCGAAGGCGTCCATCATGCCGGAGATGGTGCTCCCCTCTTTAGACATCGTCACGAAGATCTCGCCCGGGGTGCCGTCGTCGTAGAGGCCCACGTGGATGTAGCCTTCGTGGCCGCCGATGCTGAACTTGTGCGTCACGCTGTTCCGCTCGTCCGGCAGGCGGCGGCGGTACGGCTTGGCCACCAGGAGCTCCGGGTTCCGCGTTTCGGGTTTCGGGCTCTCGGCTACTACAGCCGCGGAACTCGGAACTTTCAACTCGGAACTCTTCTTGCCGCCGCCCATGCTCGTGGAGAGCGGCTGGGTGCGCTTGCTGTTGTCCCGGTAGATGGCAATCGCCTTGATGCCCAGCTTCCACGCCTGGAAGTAGGTGTCGCCGATCTCCTGCGCGGTGGCTTCTTCCGGCACGTTCACCGTCTTGGAGATGGCGCCGGAGAGGAACGGCTGCGCGGCGGCCATCATCTTCACGTGGCCCATGTGGTGGATAGAGCGGGTGCCGTTCTGCGGGCGGAAGGCGCAGTCGAACACCGGCAGGTGCTCGTCCTTCAGGCCGGGCGCGCCTTCGATGGTGCCCTGCTCTTCGATGTACTGGATGATGTTGGAGATGGCGCCTTCCGTGTAACCCAGCTTCTTCAGCGCCTGCGGCACCGTCTGGTTCACGATCTTCAGGAAGCCGCCGCCCACCAGCGTCTTGTACTTCACCAGGGCGATGTCCGGCTCGATGCCGGTGGTGTCGCAGTCCATCATGAAGGCGATGGTGCCGGTGGGGGCCAGCACGGTGGCCTGAGCGTTCTTGAAGCCGTACAGCTCACCCAGCTCCAGCGCGTCGTCCCACACCTGATGCGCCACGTCCAGCACGGAGGCGGCCACCAGCTCCGGGTTCACGTCTTCCACGGCGTCCCGGTGCATGGCGATCACGTCCAGCATCGGCTCGCGGTTCTTGTGGTAGCCGGGGAACGGCCCCAGATGGGAGGCCATCTTCGCCGACTGCCGGTACGCCGCACCGGTCATGATCGCGGTGAGGGCTCCGGCCAGCGCGCGGCCTTCGTTGCTGTCGTACGGCAGGCCCAGCGCCATCAGGAGGGCGCCCAGGTTCGCGTAGCCCAGTCCCAGCGGGCGGTACTCGTGGCTGTTCTCGCCGATCAGCTCCGTGGGGTAGCTGGCGTTGTCCACGATGATCTCCTGCGCGGTGATGGTCACCTCGCAGGCGTGCACGTACCGCTCCGCCTCGAAGCTGCCGTCCTCGCGGAGGTACTTCAGCAGGTTGATGGAGGCCAGGTTGCAGGCCGTGTCGTCCAGGAACATGTATTCGGAGCACGGGTTGCTGGCGTAGATGCGGTCCGTGTTCTTGCAGGTGTGCCACCGGTTGATGATGGTGTCGAACTGCATGCCCGGGTCGCCGCAGATCCAGGTAGCTTCGGCGATCTGGCGCATCACGTCGCGGGCGTCCAGCTGCTCCGCCTTGTCGCCGCCGATTACGTGCTTGGTCCAGAACTTCTCGTTCAGCTCCACGGCGCGCATGAACTCGTCGGTGGCGCGGATGGAGTGGTTGGCGTTCT
>Ga0255338_1005499_pt1 | contig 11619 bp, 10 predicted proteins | sample MeOH1_35cm_T4_19_FD_203715 | JGI IMG/M metagenome (GOLD analysis project Ga0255338, IMG submission 203715) | Sandy soil microbial communities from University of British Columbia, Vancouver, Canada - MeOH1_35cm_T4_195 | ecosystem: Engineered > Artificial ecosystem > Sand microcosm > Unclassified ... | reverse complement strand
GGCCTGGGCGCCTGCGAGGCCTACCCGGGCGTGTTCCAGCCCTTCGGCGGCTATTCGAAGGACTGCGAGATCCGCAACGCGAAGGTCCGGCCCGGCGAAGCGCCGGGCTTCGGGCTGGAGCAGAAGACGGAACTCGCGCCGTTCATCCGGGAGCTCACGCGGTAAGGCCAGCGGACCCCAGGTGGCTGAGGCTGGTCAGCAGCATCTTGTCGGGTGCGTTGGGATGTCGGCCGCGGGCCGCCAGGTAGTTACGCGAGTCATCCCAAGTGAAGCGCGGGGGAACGAGCTGCAGTTGGAGGACTTCGGCTTAAGGCACGCGTGGCCGCCAGTCAGCGCCGGCTTCGGTCGAAGACGCACTCGCCGGCGACCCAGGTCTGCAGGACCTCTGTCTTCCAGATGTCGTCGGGCGGGATGGCGAACGGGTCGCGGTCGACCAGGATGAAGTCGGCCCATTTGCCGGGTTCCAGGGAGCCGAGGATGTCTTCCTGGTGCTGGGCGTAGGCTGCGTCGAGGGTGAAGGCGCGCAGGGCCTGGCTCGGGCTCAGCGCCTCGTGCGGCTGCCAGCCGCCGGGCGGCTGGCCCTGGCGATCCTGGCGGGTGATCGCTGCGTGCAGCCCGTAGAACGGGTTGGCCGGTTCGACCGGGAAGTCGGAGCCGCCCGCGACCACGGTCCCTTGTTCGACCAGTGTGCGCCAGGCGTACGCGCCTTCGAGGCGCCGGCGGCCGATGTAGGCCTCCGCGATGTTCATGTCCGTGGTGGCGTGCGTCGGCTGCATGGATGCGACCAGGTCCAGCGCCTTCAGGCGCGGCACGTCGGATGGCGCGAGGATCTGCGCGTGTTCGATGCGATGGCGCAGATGGCGGCCGCCCACCTGCTGGTACACCGATTCGAAGGCATCGAGCACCTGGCGGTTGGCGGCGTCGCCGATGGCGTGCACGCACACTTGATAGCCGTATTCGATCGCCGTGCGGATCTTGGCCCGCATGGCGCCGTCGTCCATCATCAGCAAGCCCCGGAAGAGGCCGGCGCCGCCGCTGCGGTCGCTGTAGTCGTCGAGCATGGCGGCGCCGTGGCTGCCCAGCGCCCCGTCGGCAAAGAGCTTCACGGTCCGCAGGTTGAAGCGGTCGTCGAAAGCGTTGACGAGGGGTCCCGCTTTCGAAAGCTGCGCGAAGTCCTCGGTCACGTCGCCGATCATGGCGTAGATGCGCGTGCTGAGTTTTCCTGCGGCCGCGTACTCCTGGTACAGCTGCACCTCGCGCGGCGTCACGCGGACGCCGGCATCGCCCGCTCCCGTGACGCCGATGCTTCCCAGGTGCCCGAGCGCGGCGTCGAGGGCCCGGCGCTGCGCGGCATCGTCGGGCGGCGGGACGTGCTCCAGCAGCATCGGCATCGCCTTGTCGACCAGGATGCCGGTGGCCTTTCCCTGTGAATCGCGTGCGATGTGGCCACCGGCCGGATCGGCCGTGGCCGCGCCGATGCCCGCCATCTCGAGGGCCCGGCTATTGGCCCAGAGTGCATGGCCGTCGATCCGGCGCAGGGCCACCGGCCGGTCCGCGACGACCGTGTCCAGGTCGGCGGCGGTCGGCATCCGCCCGAGGTTCCAGTGCGATTCGTTCCAGCCACGGCCGAGGATCCACTGCTCCTGCGGGTTGGCCCCCGCGTAGGTGGCGACTGCAGCCTGCGCCTGGGTCAAGCTCGTCATCCCACCCAGGCCGACCTGGCTGAAGTAGTAGCCCAGGTTGAAGATGTGCCCGTGGACGTCGATCAGCCCGGGAAGCAAGGTTTTCCCGTTGCCGTTCAACCGCTCGGCCTTCGGATGGCGCCGCAACAAGTCGACGCTGTCGCCCACGGCAACGACCTTGCCGCCCTCGACCAGCATCGCCGAGAACGTCCCGAAGCGGTTCCCGAGAAACGAATACCCGCGTATGTCATGTACCAGCATGGACTCTCCGGCAGTGGTGTCCGCCGAGTCTCCACGAACTTGCTTCATCACCGCGTTCCGTCAGGTTGACGTCAATCAATTCGCCTGCTGTTGAGTTGCCGGATCATTCGCCGGTTGACCCCCATCAAGGAGACGGCAATGTGGAAGAAGCTGGTGCTGGCTGCGGCCATCGTGTTTGCCCACGGCGTTCAGGCGCAAACGCCTGAAACGCCACGCAAGGGAGGCACGATCCGATTCACCGCCCCTTACGGAGCGAGCTTCGGCGGCATGGACATCCATGCCACCAACCTGGCGCAGGACGAGATCTGGGCGCGTGCCATCCACCGCGCTCTCTACAAATGGGATTCCGCGCTGAACAAACCGGTGCTGGAACTGGCGAAGACCGTCTCGGTCTCGTCCAATGGGCTGGTCTACACCTACCAGCTGCGCGACGACGCCTTCTTCCATCACGGCCGCAGGATGACGGCCGACGACGTGATCTGGTCCTTCAACCGGATCGTCGAGCCCGGCAAGTCCTATCCCGGCGCCCGCTTCGTGCGCGCGATCAAGGGTGCCGTCGAGGTCGAGAAGGGCGAGGCCAAGACGATCTCGGGCCTGCGCAAGATCAACGACTTCACGATCGAGATGACGCTGGCCCAGAGGATCGATCCGGCGTACAACTTCAACCTGGCCGTCACGGCGATCTATCCCGCGGACGAAGCGGTCAAGGAAAGCTTCGCGCGCAAGCCGATCGGCCTGGGACCGTTCAAGTTCGCCGAGTATGTGCCCGGCTCGCGCATCGTGATGGAGCGCTTCGACAAGTTCTACGCCAAGGGCAAGCCCCACGCCGACAAGCTGGTGATCTACGTGATGGGCGACGCCGCGGCACGCGACGTGGCGTTCCGCAACAAGGAGGTGGATGTCTCCGTGCTCGGGCCGGCGCAGTACGTGGCGTATCGAGGCGACGCGAACCTGTCCAAGAGCATCCTGGAAGTGACGGAGAACTACACCCGGTACATGGGCATGAACTCCAGCTTCAAGCCGTTCGCCGACAAGCGCGTGCGCCAGGCGGTCAATCACGCCATCGATGCCGACCTCATCATCAAGAAGATGGTCTACGACAAGGCCTACCGCGCCAGCGGCTGGCTGCCGACGACCTCGTCGGCTTTCGACAAGAACCTGAAGCCCTATTCGTACGATCTGGCGCTGGCCAGGAAGCTGTTGACGGAAGCCGGCTATCCCAATGGGTTCGAGTTCGAGATCACCGCCAGCAGCAACGAGAGCTGGGGCAGTCCGATCGCCGAGGCCTTCATCCCGATGCTGGCGAAGGCCGGCATCAAGGCGAAGATCGTGCCGGTCGATGGCACCGTGCTGGGCGAGCGCGTTCGCAAGGGCGACTACCAGGCCTACCTGTGGAGCAATGGCTCGGGCCCCGATCCGCTGGCCGCCCTCAAGTGCTTCCACTCGGCCACGCCGCGCTCCGCCTGCAACTACACCGAGTTCAAGAGCCCGGCGGTCGACAAGATCCTGGACGATGCCGATCGCATGGGCCCGGGCAATCCCAAGCGCGACGAGGTGCTCAAGCAGGCCAATGCGCTGGTCTACGACGAGGCACCGTACTGGTTCTTCAACTACAACAAGGCCGTGCTCGCGCACCAGCCCTGGATCAAGGGCCTGCAACGCAACGCCAACGAGATGGCCTGGCAGAACTACGAGGACATCTGGGTCGACGCCAGCTCGCCGGCGGCCAAGTAAGGCACCCTGCGGCACCGTATGACCGCCTATGTGCTGCGCCGCCTGTGGCAGATGGTGCCTATCCTGCTGGCGGTCGCCCTGCTGATCTTCGTCATCTTCAGCGTGGTGCCGGGCACCTTCGCGTCCGCCACCGCGGCGGATGGCCGCAACGTGGTGGATGCGCAGGTGCTGGAGCGGATGAACCGGGAATTCGGCCTGAACGATCCGGTGCACGTGCGCTTCGGCAAGTACGTGGCGCAGCTGGCCACATTCGATCTCGGCATCTCGCTGCGGAGCCGCGAGCCCGTGACGGTGGTCCTCGGGCAGCGGCTCTGGCCGACCCTGCAACTGACCTTGGCGGCCATGCTCCTGGCGCTCGCGCTCGGGGTACCGCTCGGTTTCGTGGCGGCCCTGAAGTCGGGCGGCTGGGTGGACTCCCTGTCGATGGTGTTCGCCATTTCCGGCCTCTCGGTCCCGCTGTTCTGGCTCGGACTGATGCTGATGTACCTGTTCGCCCTGGTGCTGGGCTGGTTGCCCAGCTTCGGCTACGGCGATCCCAGCCACCTGGTGCTGCCCGCGCTCGCGCTGTGCGTGTTTCCCATGGCATTGCTGGCCCGCACCACGCGCGCGGTGGTCCTCGAGATCCTGCATGCCGACTTCGTGCGTACCGCGCGCGCGAAAGGCATGAGCGAAATGCGGGTGGTTCGCTGGCACCTGGTGCGCAACGCCATGGTGATCGTGCTGACGATGGCCGGCTTGCAGTTCGGTTCGGTGATCGGCCAGGCGGTGGTCATCGAGAAGCTGTTCGCGTGGCCGGGGCTGGGGTCGTTGCTGGTGGACAGCGTCTCCACCCGTGACATCCCGGTTGTGCAGGGCTGCATCCTGTGCATCGTGATCTTCTTCCTGTTCAGCAACCTGCTCGTCGACGTGCTGTCCGCGCGCATCGACCCCCGGATCAAGTACACATGAGACTGACGCGGGCGAACCTGGTCCTGGGAGCCTTCCTGATCGGTGCGGTGGTGATCGGCGGCGTGCTGGCGCCCTGGCTGGCCCACACCGACCCGGTCATGGACGCCAACCTGATGAACGCCGAAACGGCGCCCGGCCGCGAGTTCTGGTTCGGCACCGACGGGCAGGGGCGCGACGTCTACAGCCGGGTGCTGTACGGAGCGCGCACCTCGCTGACCGTCGGCATCGTCTCCCAGTTGATCAACAGCGTGATCGGCGTGACGCTCGGCGTCTCCTCCGGCTACTGGGGCGGCTGGTGGGACGACTGGGTCAGCGGCCTCACCAACATGATGCTGGCGATTCCTTCGCTGATCTTTGCCCTGGCCATCATGGCGATCCTGAGTCCGGGCATCACGAGCCTCCTGATCGCCCTGGGGCTCACCAACTGGTCCTACAGCTGCCGCATTTCGCGTGCCGCCACCTTGAGCTTGAAAGGCCAGGGCTTCGTCCAGGCGGCCAAGATGCTGGGCTACGGCGACGTGCGCATCATGCTGACGCAGATCCTGCCGAACATCCTCGGCCCGATCATCGTCATCGGCACGCTGGGCATGGGCGGCGCGGTGCTGGCGGAGGCAGCGCTGTCGTTCCTGGGCCTTGGCATCCGTCCGCCCGCGCCGAGCTGGGGCAGCATGCTGTCCAACGCGCGCGAGCAGATCACCACCGCGCCGTGGGTGGCGATCTTCCCGGGGCTGGCGATCTTCTTCACCGTGCTGGGGCTGAACCTGCTCGGCGACGGGCTGCGCGACCTCCTCGATCCGCAGTCGAAGGCGCGGGTATGAAGCCTGGTGGGATCGCGTTGCTGGAGGTCGAGGACCTGTGTCTCTCGGTGACCGCGGGCGGGAAGTCCTGCGACGCGGTCGCCGACCTGTCCTTCGCGATCGAACGGGGCCAGATCTTCGGCCTGGTCGGCGAGTCGGGCTGCGGCAAGAGCATCACCGCGCTGGCGCTGATGGGCCTGCTGCGCCGGCCGCTGGCCTGGCGGTCGGGCAAGATCCGCTTCAAGGGCCAGGAGATCCAGGCCCTTGGCCCGGAGGCCATGCGCCACCTGCGGGGCAAGCACATCTCCATGGTGTTCCAGGAGCCGATGACGGCCCTCAATCCGCTTGCCACCGTCGGCCGGCAGATCGCGGAGATGTTCGTGCTGCACGAAGGCATGGGCTGGCACGAGGCCGAGAAGGCCGCCGTGCGGGCCCTGGCGAAGGTGCGCGTCGCCGCCCCCGACCAGCGGGTGAAGGACTATCCGCACCAGTTGTCGGGCGGGATGCGGCAGCGGGTCGTGATCGCCATCGCGCTCGCGTGCAAACCCGAGCTGCTGCTGGCCGACGAGCCAACCACGGCCCTGGACGTGACGGTGCAGGCCGAGATCCTGGAGCTGATCCACGACCTGTGCGCGGCGCAGGGCACGGCCGTGCTGTTGATCAGCCACGACCTGGGCGTGATCGCCCAGAGCTGCGAGCGCGTGGCCGTCATGTACGCGGGGCGGATCGTCGAAGAGGCCGGCGCGCAGGAGGTCTTTCAGCGCCCGCGCCATCACTACACGCGGGGACTGATCAGCAGCCTGCCGCTGCTGGGAGCGCGGGCGATCAACGCGGCGAACGGCCGCACCAAGCTGCAGGAGATCAGGGGCATGGTGCCGGCGGTCACCGACTTCCCGGCCGGCTGCTCCTTCCATCCGCGGTGCGGCATGGCGACTCAGGCCTGCATCGACCGCGCCCCGGGCCTCACGCGCCTCGAGGGCGGCGCTTCCGTCCGGTGCCATCACCATGCATGACCTGCTCGAGGTCCGCGACCTCGCGGTGCACTTCCCGCTGCCAGGCAGGAAAGGATCGGTGCACGCGGTGGACGGCGTCGACCTGACGCTGCGCCGCGGCGAATGCCTGGGCCTGGTGGGCGAATCCGGCTGCGGCAAATCCACGCTGGCACTCGCCTTGCTGGGCTTGCAGCCGCCGACCGGCGGCCGCGTGCTGTTCGAAGGACGAGACGTGGGTGCCATGAGCCGCCTCGAACGTGCGGGCCTGGTGCAGATGGTGTTCCAGGACCCGTTCGCATCGCTGAACCCGCGGCAGACGGTGCACGATACGCTGGCCACCCCGCTGCGGCTGCATGGCATTCGCGGCAAGGCCGAGGTCGCCGCGCGGGTCGAGGAGGTGTTGCGGCAGGTGGGGCTCAGCCCCGACCAGTCCAGGCGTCTGCCGCACGAATTTTCCGGCGGGCAGCGGCAACGCGTGGGGATCGCGCGGGCGCTGGTATTGCGGCCGCAGGTGCTCGTGCTGGACGAACCGGTCTCGGCGCTCGACGTGTCGATCCGCGCCCAGATCATCAACCTCCTGATCGACCTGCAGCAGAGTCTTGGGCTGGCATACATCATGATCAGCCACGACCTGGGCGTGGTGGAGCACATCAGCGACCGCGTGGCCGTGATGTACCTGGGCCGCATCGTCGAGACCGGCCAGTGGCAGCAGATCTTCGCGCAGCCCGTCCACCCGTACACGAAGGCATTGATCGGCGCCATTCCGGACCCGTTGAAGCGCCGGGCCGCTGTCAAGTTGAGCGGCGAGATCCCGAGCGCCATCCATCCCCCGTCCGGGTGCCGGTTTCACCCTCGTTGCCCCGAACTGCGCGATGCCTGCCAATCCGAGCCGGGCCCGGCGCTGCATGCGATCCGGCCGCTTCACTTCGTGCGCTGCCGCCGCGCGACCGAGCTGATGGCCGGCGCCGATTCATGCCCGGCCGCAGCCGATGCCGCAGGACCGGTGCAGGAAACCATCGAGCTCGACCCTCCATAATCCGCGCATGTCCCGCCCGCTGCCTTCCGTCGACATCCGGTCGGCCCGTGTCGAAGACGTCGGACTGATCCTGCGGTTCATCAAGGAACTGGCCGCCTACGAGCGCGCGGAGCACGAAGTCGTGGCCACCGAGGCGGGCCTGAGCGAGTCGCTGTTCGGGGCTGGGCGCCGTGCACATGCCCTGATCTGCAATGTCGGCGGTGTCGACGCCGGGTTCGCCATCTACTTCTTCAACTACTCCACCTGGCAAGGCAGGCAAGGCCTCTACCTCGAAGACCTCTACGTGGCGCCGGCCCACCGGAAGGCCGGTGCGGGCAAGGCGATGCTGCGGCACCTGGCGCGCGTGGCGGTGGCGCAAGGCTGCGGCCGCTTCGAGTGGAGCGTGCTGGACTGGAACGAGCCCGCCATCGCGTTCTACCGCTCGCTCGGCGCAGTTCCCATGGATGAATGGGTGCGTTATCGCCTCGCCGGCGAGGCGCTGGCCAGGTTCGGTGCAGCGGACGATTCGACGACGGCCGCATAGGCGCAGGCATGAAATGGGCCGGCAACCGATCTTCCCTCGCCCGCTCCAAAGCTGATCTAACTCAAAGTATTCCCCTTCGGACTGATGTAAGCAGTGCGTGGGGTGACATGCGTTGAGAGCACCGGCCAAGGCTCCCGGAGGCAAAGCCTCGTGGGCCGCTCACCCTTTGCCTCCGCGACCAAAGGAGTGTTCCCATGGCAGTGTGCAAGGAAGCGAGAACCTGTCTGGTGGTGATGGCGGCGATCTTGGGCGGCTGCGCTGCCGTCACGCCACAGGTCGGCGTAGGCTCCTGGAAGCCCGCTCCCGTTGGAGCGAGCTGGGCGCAGGCGCAACGCAATACCGGCAGCTTCGGGCAGAACAGGCAGACGACCACGACGCGCGTCGCGGACGTGGATTGGAAGGGCTCGCCGGCTGTTGCACTGAAGACGCCGATGGGAACGCTGCTGCAGCGACCAGCCGATGGCCGCTGGCTCGCTTTCATTGCCCCGGACGGCAAGCCGGCCATGACGTGGGACCCGCCGGCCGGATGGGACCTGCCCATCGGGGTGGGAAGCAGCTGGAAAAGTCCGCGGAAGATGACGAACCTGGCCACCGGGAAGACGCTTGAATACGACTGGAGCTGCGCGGTACCGGCCTACGAGAAGGTGACCGTGCCGGCTGGCACATTCGATGCGTTCCGGGTCGAGTGCAAGAGCAGCACGGACAGCGTGGACACGTATTGGGTCAGCCCGGCCGTGCATCCGTTCCTGAAATCGAAGACCGTGCGCGGGCCGAAGAACCCGAATGGACCAGGGACGCAGGAAACGGAACTGCTCAAGCTCCCGTCCTGATCGCCGTTGCGCGGTGCGGAGCGGCAGCCGGCAATGCCCGCGCATGACGCCGCGTCACGATGGCGTACGGCGGCGGCGTGCTCCGCAGCGGCGACTCCACCACCTGCCGGGCAGTTGCGCGCGCAGGGACACGAGCAGCTGCGGAATCAGCGCGCTGATCAGGTAAGGCGATGCGCCCAGCCGCAGCCGCAGCCGTCCGCCGCCGGACGCCGCGCGCAGGGCCGCGTCGCGCGCCTGCGGGTGGCTGGCAAGGGGACGGTGGTTTCCGATGGGCTGGTGAAACGAAATCCGTTTCAGCTGCGACGGATCTACGGCTAGCCTTGTTGCCCCCGGACTCCTAGACTGGGCCACCGCGAAGGAGCAACCCCCATCATGAAGACCGCCCCGGCCAACGGAGCCCGGCTCGCCTGGCGCATCGACGGCCCGCAGGACGCGCCGGCCGTGATGCTGTCCAACAGCCTGATGTCCACCCATGTCATGTGGGACCCGCGTGCGCAGCGAAGTCGAGACCAACCGCGCGCTGGTGCGAAAGGCCAACATTCCGCTGCAATGAGCCACGACGACGCCCTGGCGCCTCCCTGCGCGCCGCCGGACTTCGCGCCGCGCGCGCCGCACCTGCGGCTGCCGCCGGGAGCGTGCGACTGCCATGCGCACGTGATCGGGCCGGCGCAGCGCTACCCCTTCTTCGCGGAGCGTGTGTACACGCCGCCGGATTGCCTGCCCGAGGACTACCGGCGCCTGCGCGCCACGCTGGGCATCGAGCGCGCGGTGCTGGTGCAGCCCAGCGTGTATGGCACCGACAACCGCTTGCTGCTGGACGCGCTGGCGCCGGACCCGCTGCACCTGCGGGGCGTGGCCGTGGTGGCGGACGATGTCGGCGATGGCGAACTCGAGCGGCTGCACGGCGCGGGCGTGCGCGGCCTGCGCCTGAACCTGGTCGACCGCCGTGATGCGGGCGGTGCGTTGCCGCACGCGATGATCGCGCAGCTGGCGCGTCGCATCGCGCCACTGGGATGGCACATCGAGTTGCTGATGCATGTGGACGAGCATGCCCAGGGCCTGCCGCGGCTGGGTGACCTGGGCGTGCCGGTGGTGCTTGGGCACTTCGGGTACCAGACGGTGGGCGCGGCCGAGGACCACCCGGGGTTTCGCGCGCTGCTGCGCTTGCTGGCCGGCGGTGCCGGGTGGGTGAAGCTGAGCGGACCGTATCGGCTGACGCGCGAGCCGCTGCCTTATGCAGCGTGCGATGCGCTCGCCGCGGCGCTGCGCGAAACGGCGCCGGGGCGATTGCTGTGGGGCACCGATTGGCCGCACGTGATGCTGAAGGGCCGCATGCCCAACGACGCGGAACTGGTGGACCTGCTGGAGCGGTGGCTGCCGGACGCGGCCGTGCGTGACCAGGTGCTGGTGCGCAATCCGGCGCAGCTGTACGGGTTCGCACAGTAAGGCGCCGGCGCGCTGCCATGCCTGAGTCAGTGCGCTCAACCTCGCGCCGCGGCGTCCTGATCGCTGGCGCCGCCTCGCTCCTGCTGCCTGCCAGGCACGCGCGCGCGGCAGGTTGGCCCGCGCGGGCGCCCGGATCCGAAGTTCCAGCCGTTCAGGAAGCACTCGAGTCGGCTGCGCGCGTGGGTGCGCTGCGTGCGATCGCCGTCGTGCGCGATGGCCAGCTGATCGCCGAGCGCACATACGGTGGTGCCGCGCCCGATACGCTGTTCCGGATCAACTCGGCCACCAAGAGCATCAGCTCGATGCTGGTCGGCATCGCCCTCGCGCAGGGCAGGCTGCGCGACCTGTCCCAGACGCTGGGCGAGCTGCTGCCGGAGGCCGCCGCCGCGCAGCCCGGCTCCGCCGCGGGGGCCGTGACGCTGCGGCAGGTGCTCACCGGCAGCACCGGTCTCGGCTACGACTGGACGACGCAGTTCCGCGCCCTGGCCGGCGCACCCGATCCCGTGCAATATGCGTTCGCGCTGGCGCGCGACGGGCAGCCCGCCGGCAGCTGGTCGTACAACGACGCCGCCATCGGCCTGCTCACTCCCATCCTGGAGCGCGCCTACGGCCTGCCGTTGCCGGAGGTGGCGCGACGCGACCTGTTCGGTCCGCTCGGCATCGACCGGTTCGACTGGCAACGGGATCGCGCTGGCCGTGTCACGGCCTATGCCGGCCTGCGGCTGCAGGTGAGCGACTTGCTGAAGCTCGCCTGGGTGATGGCCGACGCCGGGCGCTGGGAGGGCACCCAGGTCGTGCCCGCCGAGTGGGTGGCCGAGAGCACGCGGCGTCACGTGGGCGGTGCGTGGCCCAACCCGCCCATCGCCGACAGCGGATACGGCTATTTGTGGTTCACGGGAAGCTACAAGGGCGTCCCCGTGGCCTGGGCCTGGGGCTACGGCGCCCAGTTCGCCCTGCTTGCGCCATCGCTGCGAGTGGCCGTCGCCACCGCCGCGGCCGAACCGCCGCCGCAGCACCTCCCGGCGCAGAACCGGGCGGTGGCGACCGTGGTCGCCCGCATCCTGGATTCGATTGCCGCGGTGCGCTGACCGCACAGCGCGGCACCGCAGGCTCGTGCCGCGCCGCGTGCGCCTCAGCTCACGTCACCGGGCGGGGAACGCAGGCCCTTGGCCTCGTGCCACTCCGCGAGCGACATGCCGGGATACTCATCGAAGCGCGGATCCCTGGCGCTGCCTTCCACCTGGACCCATGGCGCCTTCGAGCCGAGCATGATGTGCACGTTCTCGGGCGCGGCCGGAAGCGGCGTGTCGATCGCGCCGGCGTGCGGATGCACGAGTTCGGGCCACCTCGGATCCCACACCCAGAGGGCG
>Ga0255338_1005497_pt1 | contig 11624 bp, 8 predicted proteins | sample MeOH1_35cm_T4_19_FD_203715 | JGI IMG/M metagenome (GOLD analysis project Ga0255338, IMG submission 203715) | Sandy soil microbial communities from University of British Columbia, Vancouver, Canada - MeOH1_35cm_T4_195 | ecosystem: Engineered > Artificial ecosystem > Sand microcosm > Unclassified ... | reverse complement strand
CGGCTTCCACCGCCGCGTTCAGCGCCAGGATGTTGGTCTGGAAGGCGATGCCGTCGATCACGCCGATGATGTCGCTGATGCGGCCCGAGCTGGCGTGTATCTTGCCCATGCTGCCGACCACCTGGCCTACCACCTCGCCGCCGTCGCGGGCGACCTGGGCCGCATCCAGTGCCAGGCGGTTGGCTTCGGCGGCCGAGTCGGACGAGTTGCGCACGGTGGCGGTCAGCTGCTCCAGCGTCGAGGCGGTCTCCTGCAGATTGCTGGCGGTCTCCTCGGTGCGCTCGCTGAGGTTCTGGTTGCCTTCGGCAATCTCGGTGGCCGCGAACTTGATGTTTTCGGCGCTGGCGCGCACCTCCCGCACCAGCTGGCGCAGCGAAACCACCATCTGGTTGAGCCCCTGCTGCAGATCGCCGATCTCGTCGCCGCGGCCGCGCTCGTCCAGCTGCACCGAGAGGTCGCCGGCACCGATGCGCCGCGTCGCGTCCAGCGCCTGCTTCAGCGGCGGCACGATGGAGCGCGTCATCATCAGCGTCGAGACCACCAGCATCGCGACCACGGCCGCCAGCACGGCGGCGGTGAGCAGCAGGTCGGCGTGGCGCGAGCGCTCGATGCGGCCCGCCAGGTCCACCGCCAGCCGGTGCTGCAGGTCGACGAAGGCCTGCTGCGCGTCCAGGTAGAGGCCCAGGTCGCGGCGCACGCCGGCCAGCTGCGCCCCGATGTCGGCACCGCCGGCACGCGCCTTGGCCGCCGCATTGCGCGCCTCGATATAGGTGGCGCGCGCCTTGGCGATCGCGGCCAGGCTGGTTTTCTCCTCGGCCGAGTCGGACTGCGCGTCGATCTTCTTCTGCAGCTCGGAAATGCGCGCCGAGGTGGCATCCATCTCGAGCTTGAGCTGGCCGGCCAGGCCCGCGTCCGGGCTCATCAGGCCGGCGACGGTGCGCGCCGCGTTGGCCTGGGTCAGGCCGTACCACTGCAGCGCCAGCTCCAGCTTGTCGCGCTGCGCGTTCTGTTCGTCCTGTTCGGCGTCCAGCGCCCGCGCGGTGCGCCAGCTGGAAACAAGGGTGGCGCTCAGCAGTACCAGGGCGGTGACGACGGTGGGCAGCCAGAGGCGGACGGAAATGCCGAATTTCTTGTTCACGATGTCTCCTGCGCATCCCTGGACCCGGGATGTCCCGGTCCATTGAATGAGCCTGTCACGAGACTGTCAACAGTCCGCCCCGCGGGTGGTTCTCGCTGCGCCCGGGGCCTGCGCGGGAGGACTTTTTACGTGACCGAGTTCACGCCGGGCTGTGGCGCCGCCGCGCCGTCGCGCAAAAAAAAGCAGCCCCCGGCAGGGGGCTGCGTGTGCCTGGGCGCGCCGGATCGGGCTCAGGCCTGGCGCCACTGGGCCATCAGGCCGTCCCACTTGGCGCGCGCGGCGACCAGATGGCGGTGCTTGACATGGCCGTAGCCGCGGATCTCCTCGGGGATGCGCGCGATCTCGGCGGCCAGGGGCAGGCGCTCGGCCGTCAGGCCCTTGGCGAGGATCTCGTCGATGCTGGCGCGGTATTGCTGGATCAGCGCGCGCTCGGTCTTGCGCTCCTCGGTGCGGCCGAAGATGTCGAAGGCCGTGCCGCGCAGACCCTTCAGCTTGGCCAGCAGGCCGAAGGCCGGGCGGATCCAGCCACCCATCTGCTGCTTGATCAGCTCGCCCTTGTCGTTCTTCTTGGCCAGCAGCGGCGGGGCCAGGTGGTGCACGATCTTGTAGTCGCCCTCGAACTGCGAGCGGATCTTGTCGAGGAACTTGGCGTCGGTGTGCAGGCGCGCCACCTCGTACTCGTCCTTGTAGGCCATCAGCTTGAACAGGTATTTGGCCACCGCCTCGCTGAGGCGGGTCGAGTTGAGCGGGGCTTCGGCCGCGCGCACCTTGTCAACGAAGGCCTGGTAGGCAGCCGCGTAGGCGGCGTCCTGGTAGTCGGTCAGGAAGGCCACACGCTTGGCGACGATCTCGTCGACGCCGGGGCGCTTGACGATGCTGATGACCTGCTGGGCGGCATAGAGCGACTTCACCGCGGCCAGGTCATGGGCGCAGCGGCGGCCCCACTCGAAGGCGGCCTTGTTGTTGTCGACCTGCACGCCGTTGAGCTCGATCGCGCGCATCAGCGCGGCATAGCTCAGCGGCACCTTGCCCTGCTGCCAGGCGTAGCCCAGCATCAGCGGGTTGGTGTAGAGCGAGTCGCCCAGCAGCTTCACGGCCACTTCCTCGGCGTCGAACATGCCCAGGTGCGTGCTGCCCACGGCCTTGGCGATCGCGCTCTCGCAGGCGGCGCCAGGGAAACTCCAGTCGGCGTTGTTGACCAGGGTCGCGGTCGGCGAGCCATGGGTGTTCAGCGCGACGAAGGTGCGGCCCTCGCGCATCACGGCCAGCGAGCTCTTGTTGGCGGCGACGATGGAGTCGCAGGCGATCACCAGGTCGGCCTCGGCGGTGCCGACCTTGGTGCAGTGGATCGCGCTTTCGTCGTTGGCGATCTGGATATGGCTCCAGGTCGCGCCGCCCTTCTGGGCCAGGCCGGCGGCGTCCTGCGTGATCACGCCCTTGCCCTCCAGATGCGCGGCCATGCCCAGCAGCTGGCCGATCGTGATGACGCCCGTGCCGCCGACGCCGGCGACGACGATGCCCCAGGCGTTCTCGGCGTTGGGAATCAGCGGCTGCGGGATGGCCGGCAGCGCGGCGTCGAAGGGGTTGACGCGCTTGTCCTTCTTGGGCTTCTTCAGCTCGCCGCCCTCGATCGTGACGAAGCTGGGGCAGAAGCCCTTGACGCAGCTGTAGTCCTTGTTGCAGGTGTTCTGGTTGATCTGGCGCTTGCGGCCGAAGTCCGTCTCCAGCGGCTCGACCGACAGGCAGTTGCTCTGGATCGAGCAGTCGCCGCAGCCCTCGCAGACCAGCTCGTTGATGACGACGCGCTTGGCCGGATCGACCAGCTTGCCGCGCTTGCGGCGGCGGCGCTTCTCGGTGGCGCAGGTCTGGTCGTAGATGATGGCGGTGGTGCCGGCGATCTCGCGGAACTGGCGCTGGATCGCGTCCAGCTCGTCGCGGTGATGCACGGTGACGCCGGCCAAGAGCGAGACGCCGTTGTACTTGCCCGGCTCGTCGGTGACGATGACCAGCTTGGCCACGCCCTCGGCGGTCAGGCTCTGCATGATCTGCATCACGCTATGCCCTTCCGGGCGCTCGCCGACCTGCTGGCCGCCGGTCATCGCGACCGCGTCGTTGTAGAGGATCTTGTAGGTGATGTTGACGCCCGAGGCGATGCTCTGGCGGATCGCCAGCAGGCCGCTGTGGAAGTAGGTGCCGTCGCCGAGGTTGGCAAAGATGTGCTTCTCGGTCGTGAAGGGCTGCTGGCCCACCCAGGGCACGCCCTCGCCGCCCATCTGCGTGAAGGTGGCGGTGTTGCGGCCGGGCATCCAGCTGACCATGTAGTGGCAGCCGATGCCGGCAACGGCTCTGGAGCCCTCCGGGACGCGCGTCGAGGTGTTGTGCGGGCAGCCCGAGCAGAACCAGGGCGTGCGTTCGGCGCCGCCGGCGGTCTTCTCCTCCGCCTTCAGCGCCATCTCCTTCGCGTCGATGATCGCGACGCGGGCATCCAGGCGTGCGGCCACGTCGGCATCGACGCCCAGCTTCTTCAGGCGCTTGGCGATCGCGCGGGCGATGATGGCCGGGGTCAGGTCGGCCTGCGGGCGCAGCAGCCAGTTCTTGCTGGGGTTGGCCTGGCTCCATTCGCCGCCGCTCATGTCGCCCTCGACCTCGTCGAACTTGCCCAGCACATTGGGCCGCACATCGGGGCGCCAGTTGTAGAGCTCTTCCTTGACCTGGTACTCGATCATCTGGCGCTTTTCCTCGACCACCAGGATCTCCTGCAGCCCTTCAGCGAAGTCGCGCGTGATCGTGGCCTCCAGCGGCCAGACGACATTGACCTTGTGCAGGCGGATGCCAAGGCGCCGGCAGGTGTCGTCGTCCAGCCCCAGGTCATGCAGGGCCTGGCGGGTGTCGTTGTAGGCCTTGCCGCTGGCGATGATGCCGAAGCGGTCATGGGGCGTGCTGATGACGTTGTAGTTCAGCTTGTTGGCGCGCACATAGGCCAGGGCCGCGTACCACTTGTAATCCATCAGCCGCGCTTCCTGCTCCAGCGGCGGATCGGGCCAGCGGATGTGCAGGCCGCCCGGCGGCATCTGGAAGTCCTCGGGCAGGACGATGTTGACGCGATCCGGGTCCACGCTGATCGAGGCCGAGGACTCGACGATCTCCTGGATGGTCTTCATGCCAGACCACACGCCCGCGAAGCGGGAGAGGGCGAAGGCGTGCAGGCCCATGTCCAGGATGTCCTGCACGCTGCTGGGGAAGAACACCGGGAAGCCCACGGCCTTGAACACATGGTCGCTCTGGTGCGCGGCGGTGGAGCTCTTGGCGATGTGGTCGTCGCCGGCGATGGCGATGACGCCGCCGTGCTTGGCCGTGCCGGCCATATTGGCGTGCTTGAAGACGTCGATGCTGCGGTCCACGCCCGGGCCCTTGCCGTACCAGAGGCCGAACACGCCGTCGTACTTGTTCTTCTCGGGGAACAGGTCCAGCTGCTGCGAACCCCACACGGCGGTGGCGGCCAGTTCCTCGTTGACGCCGGGCTGGAACACGATGTTCTGCTTGGCCAGGTGCTTCTTGGCCTGCATCAGCATCTGGTCGTAGCCGCCCAGCGGCGAGCCGCGGTAGCCGGAAATGAAGCCGGCGGTGTTCAGGCCGGCCAGCGCGTCGCGGGTGCGCTGCAGCATCGGCAGCCGCACCAGCGCCTGCACGCCGCTCATGAAGGCGCGGCCATGGTCCAGCGCGTATTTGTCGTCCAGCGAGACCTTCTCCAGGGCGCGCAGGATATGTTCGGGCAGCGGTGCATTCATTTGGCTTCGGGCTCCTGTGGGGCGGGATGCGCAACAGCAGCGGCGGCCGCTCGTGACGGCCGTGCTGTACGCAGTATGGGCTTTTCCGGCCCGCCGCGCAGTGTAGGGAAAGCGGCTCGCGTGGTGCTTTCTATTTGGCGCGCGAAATACGGTGGTTGAGCAATAATCTTGCTCAAGAAACGCTTGGAAATTCGGATTGGCTTCCAAAAAACCAGATTCAGGGAAAACCATAGGTTCCGCGGCGCCGCTCGCCGAGGAGCCGGGCGAGGGCCTGGACCGCTATCACATCGCCATCCTCGGCGAGCTGCAGCGCGACGCGCGCCTGTCCAATGCCGAGCTGGCCGCGCGCATCGGCCTGTCGGCCGCGCCGACCTGGCGGCGCGTGCGCTGGCTGGAGGAGCAGGGCTACATCACCGGCTACCGTGCCGAGCTGGACCGCCGCAAGATCGGCCTGGGCGTGCTGGCCTTTGTGCGGGTCGACACCGAGCGCAGCGCCGGCAGCGCCACGCGGGCGCTGGAGGCGGCGATCCGCGAGCTGCCCGAGGTGATCTCCTGCCACTACATCTCCGGCGCCGGCACCTTCGAGCTGCAGGTGCTGGCCACCGACCTGGACGCCTTCAGCCGTTTCTCGATCGACATCCTCTTGAACCTGCCCAATGTGAAGGACATCCACACCAGCTTCTCGCTGGGCGAGGTCAAGGCCGGGGCGGTGATGCCGCTAACGCATTTGCAGACTTCGAGCAATCGTGCCGGGGGCAAGACGGGCAGCTGAGTTAGGCTCGCGCTCGATGTTTTCCCGCCTTGCCCCCGTGGGCGATCTGCTGCTGACCACCGTCCCCGCCCAGCGCCTGCGCCTGGCGCAGGCCGGACTGGCCCTGGTGCTGATGGGCCTGTGCATGCTGGTGATGCAGTACGCCGTGCGGGTGGCCGATGCGCCGCCCGGCCTGGTGTTCTGGTGGAACCTGCTGTCCTTCGGCGGGCTGCTGGGGTTCTACCTGCTGATCCGCAGCGAGCTCAGCCTGCGCTTGGCCGATCCGGCCCTGACCTTGCCGCAGATGGCCTATGCGATCGCCAGTGCCGCGGCCGGCTATGCCCTGGCCGGGCCGGTGCGCGGCGCCGTGTTCCCCATCCTGGCCGTGATCCTGATGTTCGGCATGTTCCAGCTGCGCGAGCGCGCCGCGCTGGGGGTGAGCCTGTATGCGCTGCTGCTGTTCGGCGCCGTGATGCTGGCGATGGCAAGGGTGCGGCCGACGGTCTACCGGCCGGCGGTGGAACTGGGGCATTTCATGATGCTGCTGGTGATGCTGCCGGCGGTGTCCCTGCTGGCGGGCCGGCTGAGCCAGATCCGCCAGCGTCTGGGGGCGCAGAAACAGGCCCTGCAGCAGGCCCTGCAGCAGATCCAGACCATGGCCACCCGCGACGAGCTGACCGGCCTGCCGAATCGCCGCCGCGGCCAGGAGCTGGTGGAACAGGAGCTGCTGCGCAGCCGCCGCACGGGCCGCGGCTTCTGTCTGGCCCTGCTGGACCTGGACCATTTCAAGCGCATCAACGACGGCCATGGCCACAGCGCCGGCGATGCGGTGCTGCGCGCCTTCGCGCCTGCGGCCCTGGCCGCGATCCGCGCCTCGGACGTGCTGGCGCGCTGGGGCGGCGAGGAGTTCGTGCTGCTGCTGGCCGACACCGGCCTGCCAGCGGCCCGGGCCGCGGCCGAGCGTCTGCGCGAGCAGGTCGAGCGGCTGCAGGTGGCGGTCGGCGCGCAGCCCTTGGCCGTGACCGTCTCGATCGGCCTGACCGAGTACCGCTCCGGCGAGACCATGACCCAGCTGCTGGAGCGCGCCGACCTGCTGCTCTACGAGGCCAAGGCCCAGGGGCGCAACCGGGTGGAATCGGACTGAGCACCCTGACGAGCGGCCGGCCTCGGCGCATCGGTTAGGCTGGAAGCATGAGTTCCTCCGCCGCCTTGCCTCTGCGCCACCTGCTGCTGGCGCTCGCCGTCGTTGCCATCTGGGGCAGCAATTTCGTCGTCATCAAGCTGGCCCTGGGCACGCTGCCGCCGCTGCTGTTCGCGGCGCTGCGTTTCGCCTTCGCGGTGCTGCCGGCGGTGTTCTTCCTGCCGCGGCCCGCGACCGGCTGGCGCAATCTGGCGGCCTACGGCCTGCTGATCGGCGTCGGCCAGTTTGGCGTGCTGTATCTGGCGATGCGCTCGCAGATCTCGCCGGGCCTGGCCTCCCTGGTGGTGCAGACCCAGGTCTTCTTCACCTTGCTGCTGGCCATGCAGCTGGCGCGCGAGAAGGTGCAGGGCTATCAATGGTTGGCCCTGCTGCTGGCGGCCGCCGGCATCGCGACCATCGCGGTGCACACCGACGGCAGCACCACGGTGCTGGGCGTGGCCATGGTGCTGTTTGCGGCCTTCTGCTGGGCCAGCGCCAACATCGTCGGCAAGCGCGCCGGCAAGGTCAATATGCTGGCCTATATGGTCTGGACCAGCGTCTTCGCGGTGCCGCCGCTGATCCTGCTGACCCTGCTGGTGGAGGGGCCCACGGCCGTGGCCCAGGGCCTGCGCGAGGCCACCTGGGGTACCTGGGCGGCCGTGCTGTGGCAGTCCTGGGGCAACACCCTGTTCGGCTACGGCATCTGGAGCTGGCTGCTGGCCCGCCATGCGGCCGCCACCATCGTGCCCATGGCCCTGCTGGTACCGATCTTCGGCATGGGCTGCTCGGCCCTGCTGCTGGGCGAATCGCTGCCCGACTGGAAGCTGGGCGCCGCGGCTCTGGTGATGAGCGGCCTGGCGCTGAACCTGCTGTGGCCGCTGCGGCCCTGGCGCCGCTGATGCGCCTGTCTTGCGCCGCGCTCGGGCGGCAATTGCTGCTACTGCTGCTGCTGTTGGCCGATCCGGCGCAGGCGTTGCAGGACCAGCGCGAACAGGAGATCGCCCAATGCCTGCCCGGCGAGGCGCAGACCTGGGGCGACGGGCGCGACGGCCCCTCGGCCAGCGCCGCCTGGCTGTTCGTCTACGAGGGCGCCGGCGCGCCGGCCTGGCTGGACGAGCGCCTGGTGCTGCAACTGCTGCAGCGCGCCGCGCAGGGCTGGGCGCCCTGCGGCCTGCCGGTGCAGATCGTCGCGGCGGGCGCGGCGCCGCGTCCCGACCCGGCGCAGGCGCTGGTGCGCGTGCAATGGAGCGATGCCGGCGCGCGCGGCAACTTCGGCCTGGCCGATGTCGGGCGGCGCAGCCTGTCGCTGGGGCCGGCCGCCTTCGCACTGCTGCGCCAGCGCAATCCGGCCCATCCGGCGGCCCAGACCCTGCAGATGGTGATCGCCCACGAGATGGGCCATTTCCTCGGCCTGATGGCGCATTCGCGCCGCTGCGTCGACGTGATGTCCTACTACCACGACGGCCGTGGCGGCCGCTGCAGCGCGCGCGACGACAGCCTGCTCAAGGCTTATGTCGAATACCGCTCGGCGCTGCCCACGGCCTGCGACCTCCAGCGCTGCCGCGCCGCGAATGGGCGTTAGCCCACCCCCTACGCGCTGCGCGCGCCCCCTCAAGCGGGCGAGCCCGACGGACCGGCAGAGCCGGATCCATGGGCTCCGCGCGGGAATTCAGGGGCGGCGCATCTTGAATTTCTCGCCCAGCTCGAAGTAGTCGGCCGGGCCGCCGCCGCGCAGGATGGGGCGGGCCGCGGCGGTGTCGTAGATGCCGTCCACCAACAGGCGCTCGGCGATGTGCACGCCCACCACCTCGCCTATCGTCAGCCAGGCGTCGGTGGGGCTGCCGTCGGCGCCCTGCAGGCGGATGATCTGGGCGACGCGGCATTCAAAGGCCACCGGGCTGGCGGCCACGCGCGGCACGCTCACGACGCGCGAGGGCGCCGTCGCCAGGCCGGCCAGCGCGAACTCGTCGACCTCGGGCGGCACCAGCGCGCTGCTGGCATTCATGGCCTCGGCCAGCTCGCGCGTGGCCAGGTTCCAGACGAACTCGCCGGTGGCCTCGATATTGTTCAAGCTGTCCTTGCGGCTGGTGCTGGAGAAGCCGATCAGCGGCGGCGTGTAGTTGAAGGCGTTGAAGAAGCTGTAGGGCGCCAGGTTCAGCACGCCCGCGGCGCTGCGCGAGGCGATCCAGCCGATCGGCCGCGGGCCGACGATGGCGTTGAAGGGGTCGTGCGGCAGGCCATGGCCGAGGCGGGGTTCGTAGAAATGCATGGCCGGCATGCTAGCCTGGGAGCCTCAAAAAAGCGGGAGTGGGGCCATGCAGCCGGGCGAAAACGAAGAAGCAGATGGCGGCGCGCGCCTGCGTGCGCTCTACGCCGCCAGCGGCGGCCTGCACGCGGTGTTCGGCGACAAGGTGGCCGACTACCAGGCCTCGCGGCCCGACTATCCGGCGGCCCTGTTCGAGCAGCTGGCGCAGGGGCTGGGCGCCGAGGCCGCGATCGGCGATCTGGGCGCCGGCACCGGGCTCCTGACCGAGGGCCTGCTGGCGCGCGGCTGGCGGGTCTGCGCGATCGAGCCCAACGAGGGCATGCGCGCGGCCTGCGACCGGCGCCTGGGCGGGCGCCCCGGCTATCGCAGCGCGGCCGGCTCGGCCGAGGCCGTGCCCCTGCCCGCTGCCAGCCTGGACCTGCTGACGGCGGCCCAGGCCTTCCACTGGTTCGAGATCGAGGCCGCGCGCGCCGAGGCGCTGCGCGTGCTCAAGCCGGGCGGCCAGGTGGCCCTGATCTGGAACGACCGTCGGGACGACACGCCGCTGCATCGGGCCCTGAACGAGATCTTCGCCCGCCATGGCGGCGCGCGCCGCGACGCCCTGCTGGCGGCGGAAGACCGCGGCCAGCTCGACCGCTTCTTCCTCAGTGCGTCGCCGCCGCAGCAATGGCAATGGCCGCACTCGCACCGGCTCGACGCGCGCGGCCTGCTGAGCCTGGCGTTCTCGCGCTCCTACATGCCCCGGCCCGACAGCCCGGCCGGCCAGGCGGCCGCCGCCGAGTTGCTGGCCCTGTTCGAGCGCCTGGTCGAGGCCGACGGCCGGGTCGAGGTGGCCTACACCACGGTGCTCTTCCTCGGCCGGCCCTGAGCTGGTGGCGGGGGCGGCGCCGCATCGCGCGCGATCAGGCCCTGCACCTCCTCGCGCAGCAGTTCCACCAGGGCCTGGGCGGCCTGCGAGAGGCGCCGGCCGCGCGGCGTCACCAGGCCCAGCGGGCGCGGCAGCTGCGGCTCGACCAGTGGGCGGCGCAGCACCTGCGGGCCCTGGGCCACCAGGGCCGCCAGCTCGGGCAGGGCGGCCACGCCCAGGCCCGCCGCCACCATCGCGTTGATGGTGGCCAGGTGCTCGACCTCGTAATGCGGCGCGAAGCGCAGGCCGTTGCGCAGCAGGGCCTCGTCGGCGTACTGGCGCACGCTGGTGGGCCTCGGCATCGAGATATGCCGCAGCTCCGCCGTCTCGGCCCAGCGCAGCGGCCCGTGCGCGGCGGCCAGCGCATGGCCGGCCGGCAGCAGCAGCACGAAGCGGTCCTCGCCCAGGGGCTGGTACTCCAGGTCGGCATAGGCGGGATTGGCCGCGGTCAGCGCGAAGTCGGCCTGGCCGGCGCGCACGCGGTCGAAGGCCGGGCCGGACAGGGTGTCCAAGAGCTCCAGGCGCACGCCGGGATGGCGGGCCGCGAAGCGGGCGAAGGCGGCCGGCACCGCGGTGGCGGCCAGCGAGGGCAGGGCGGCCACGCGCACCCGGCCCTCGCGCAGTTCGCTGATGTCGCGCACCGCCTGCACCGCCGAATCGGCCTGCTGGCGCAGCAGGGCCACGCGCTCCTGGAAGACCTGGCCGGCCGCGGTCAGGCGCACCGCCCGGGTGCTGCGCTCGAACAGGGCCGCGCCCAGGCCCTGCTCCAGGCGCCGGATCACGCCGGAGACGGCGGGCTGGGACAGGTGCAGGCGCTCGGCGGCCCGGCGGTAGTTGAGCGTGTCGGCCAGGGTCAGGAAGACCTCCAGCTCGCGCAGCGAGGCATTGATCAGCATAGGTAATCAATTTATCAAAACTTGCGAATGGACGTATCAATCGGCCCTTCCTAGACTGCGCTGCAACAGGACTTGAGGACGCAGGCGATGCGAACGGACGAGGTGTTGGACGGACGGGTGGTGGTGGTCGGGGGCGGCACCATGGGGGCCGATGTGGCCGTGGTGCTGGCGCGCGGCGGCTTCGACGTGACGGTGATCGAGCGCCATGCCGAGCGGCGCGCGGGCCTGCGCGCCTATGTGGCCGAGCGGCTGGCGCCGCTGGGCCTGGATCTGCAGGGCCTGGAGCTCGCCGGCGAGCTGGCCGAGGTGGACTGGGCGGCGACGGGCCTGGTGATCGAGTGCATCCCGGAGCAGCTGGCCCTGAAGCAGGCCCTGTTCGCCGAGCTGGAGACGCTGGCGCGGCCGGACTGCGTGCTCAGCAGCAACAGCTCCAGCTTCCCGATCGGCGCCATCGGCGCGGGCCTGGCCACCCAGGCGCGCATGCTGGGCCTGCATTTCTTCATGCCGGCCCATCTGGTGCCCCTGGTCGAGGTGGTGATGGGGCCGCACAGTGATGAAGACCTGGCCCTGCGCCTGAGCGCGACGATGCGGGCCTGCGGCCAGGTGCCGGTGCTGGTGCGCAAGGACAAGCCGGGCTTCCTGGCCAACCGCCTGCAGCATGCGCTGGCGCGCGAGGCCTTCGCCCTGATCGACGAGGG
>Ga0255338_1005496_pt1 | contig 11625 bp, 8 predicted proteins | sample MeOH1_35cm_T4_19_FD_203715 | JGI IMG/M metagenome (GOLD analysis project Ga0255338, IMG submission 203715) | Sandy soil microbial communities from University of British Columbia, Vancouver, Canada - MeOH1_35cm_T4_195 | ecosystem: Engineered > Artificial ecosystem > Sand microcosm > Unclassified ... | reverse complement strand
TGGGACCGGCGCCCTTGCCGTCATGAACAACGCCAAAATCCCGCTCGCCGTCGCCTGCTCGCTGATCTTCTTCGGCGAATCCGCTGACCTTCCCCGCCTCGCCATCAGCCTCGTTCTCCTCTTCACCGCCGTCTGGCTGGCGGAGGATCGTTGATCTCGTATACCTATCCTACCGCCCGGCGGGATTTAAGGGTTGGCGGTCGTGTCATAATCCCCATGGTCGGTCGGACATAACCGTTCATTACACCCCTATGACCGACCAGTCCGGCCTCAAACGCTTCCTCCCTGCCATTGGTTCACCCGCCTATCACGTGATGCTTTCCGTGGTGGCCATCACGATCCTCGGACCGCTCGGAGGCATTTCCGCGGCGTTCATGAACTTCTCCATTGGTTTCTTTGTCGGCGGGCAGGTGCTGGCCGGCATCCTGGGCAGCGTGGTCACGCTGCCCTACGGCCCCGAGGGCAAGCACGGCGCCAACTACATGCAGACCATGGCGGCTTCCGTCGCCGGCATGTGCGCCATGGCCGTGCTCATCCAAGCGATGGTCTGGCTCGGACTGCCTCCCGTGCCCGACTGGAAAATGATCCTCTTCCTGACCTGCATTGGCATGTTCGGTGTCGGTGTCGGCATGCTCTACACCCCGGTCCTCGTCGACCGGATGCAGCTCACCTTTCCTTCCGGTTACGCGGTCGCCAACATCCTCCGCGCCCTGACCGACCCCGCGCTGCTGCGCCGCTCGATCGCCAAGCTCGGCGGCGGCATGCTCGCCGGGTATACCGTCGGCTTTGTCGCCTTCAAGGGCGCGGCCCTGGGCGCATTCGGAGCCGCCGTCGCCGCCGTGGGCGTGTCAGCCTCTACCGTCGGCGCCGGGTTCATCGTCGGGGCGCGCATCGCCATTCCGGCGTTGGTCGTGGCCCTCATCGGCCTCGCCGTGAAACCCCACCTCATCGAGATCGGCTGGCTCGCGGCCGGCGACCCATACCGCAAGATCGGCTTCATCATTTCCCTCGGCACCATCCTCGGCGCCGCCGGCCTGGACATCACCCTCATCCTCATCGAGGCGGCGAAACGCTACAAGCAGCAGACCCCCGTCGCCGCCGACCCCGATTGGAAACGAGTCAACATGGTGCGCCTGCTCCTCTGGATCGCCGGCTGGGGCGCGGGCCTCGTGATCCTCGGCAGCCAACTGCTCCATCAGCCAGTCTTTTTCCTCGTGGTGGCGCTGGCCCTTGTCTTCGTGTTTGTCCTGGTCAACGGCATCTCCCTCGGCATCTCCGACTGGAACCCGATCTCCAGCGCCTTCGTCATGGCGGTGTTCATCATGGCCGCGCTCGGCCTGAAGGACCCCGGGGTCGGCCTCATGTGCTCCGCCATCCTGCTCATCTCGTGCAGCGTGGGCGGTGACATGCAGCAGGACCGCTCGACCGGCTGGCGCCTGGGCACCAACCGGGTCAACCAGTTCCGCTACCAGGTCATCGGCATCGCCTGCGGCGCGGTGCTGACCGTGGTGCTCGCCAAGGTGTTCATGCGCGCCTACCCGATCCTGCAGGCCGACCAGTTCAGCAATCCCCACCTGGAGGGCGCCCAGCAATGGCAATCAGCCATGACCTACAAATTCGTCGGCGCGATCAAGGGCATCACCACGTCACAGCCGCATGTGATGAAGGCACTGTGGCTCGGCATCACGATCGGCCTCGTGACCATGGTCGTCCGCAAGCTCATCAAGCGCACGGCCGGCTACCAGGCCTTTGTCGCCCGCTCCGGGTTCGGCCGCGCCACCGACTTCACCGTGGATGTCGTCCTGCTGCCCAGCCCCTACGCCTCCTCCTTCGGTGGCTTTGTCGAGCTCCCCACCGTCCTGTGGTGGGCGGGCGGCGGCATCTTCGGCTCGCTCTACACCTCCTGGGCCGACCGGCGCAAGAAGGCGGCCGATGCCAATGCCCTGCCCTCCGACATGAGCACTATGTCGTTGGTCGGCGGCGGCCTGATCGCCGGCGACTCGCTCGCGGCGCTGAGCGTCGGCATCTACGGCCTGTTGCAGACCGTGCTCTAGCCCGAGGCTTGCACCCCTGCTCCTTCCGCGTAGAAACACCGCCATGTCCGACTACCAAGCCCCTGTTTTCCTCACCGAGCTGCTCAAGGCCAAGTCGCCCTCCGGCGCCGAGGCCCAGGCCCAGGCTGTCTATGACGCCCACGTGAAGTCGCACGCCGACGCCTACGCCAACGACGCCCTCGGCAACCGGCTCGCCTCGCTCAACCTCAAGGGCGGCCCCACCCTGATGATGGCCGGCCACATGGATGAACTCGGGCTCATCATCATCTTCGTCAGCAAGGACGGTTTCCTCTACTTTGACACCATCGGCGGCCACGACCTGAGCATCATCTCCGGCCGGCGCGTCATGATCCAGACCGCCCATGGCATCGTGAAGGGCGTGACCGGCAAGCGAGCCATCCACCTGATGGACGAGGAGGACCGCAAGAAGGTGCCGAAAAAGCACGAAATCTGGATCGACATCGGCGCCAAAACCAAGGCCGAGGCCCTCCAGCGCGTCGCCATCGGCGATGTCGCGACCTACGATCATGAATTTGAGTTGATCACCGGCAGCATCGGCACCGCCCGGGCCTTCGACAACAAGGTCGGCGCCTATATCGTGGGCGAGACCCTCATCCGCCTGGCCAAGGAGAAGGCGAAGCTGAACGCCAAGGTCGTCTCGGTCGCCACCACGCAGGAGGAGATCGGCACCCGGGGCGCCCAGACCTCGGCCTTTGCCGTGGATCCACATGTCGCCCTGACCGTCGACGTCGGCCACGCGACCGACCACCCCGATTGCGACCAGCGCAAGTTTGGCGAGACCAAGCTCGGTGGCGGGCCGATCATCTGCCGCGGCCCGAACATCAACCCGAAGGTCTTTGACCGCCTCGTCGCCTGTGCGAAGAAGGCCAGGATCCCCCACCAAATCGAGGCCGACCCCCGTCCCACTGGCACGGATGCCCGGGCCATCCAGATGGCCCGCGGCGGCGTGGCATGTGGCTTGGTATCCATCCCTCTGCGCTACATGCACACGCCCAGCGAGGTCGTGGACCTGCAGGACGTGGAGAACTGCATCAAGCTGTTCTCCGCCTTCGCCAAGTCGGTCGGCAAGGACGAGTCGTTCAACTGGTAAGCCAACCCACCCTTCAGCAAAAAGGCGCGACCGTCGGGTCGCGCCTTTTTGTTGAAAGTAAGCCTCCACTAGGCGGCGTTCTTGTCCGTGGACGCCCCGCGGCCCGGTTTCTTGAGCTGGGGCTTGCGGCGGCCCTCGACCACCGATTGGTCAATGATGACCTCCGAGATGTCGTCGCGCTGCGGCAAGTCATACATGACCTCGAGCATGATCTTCTCAAGGATGGCCCGGAGGGCGCGGGCGCCGGTCTTGAGCTCGATGGCGCGCTTGGCGATCGCCACGACAGCGTCGCGGGTGAACTTGAGATGCACGCCGTCCATCGCGAAGAGCTTGGAATACTGCTTCACCATCGAGTTCTTGGTGCGCAGCAGCACCTTTTCCAGGTCGGCCACCTTCAGCTCGTCCAGGACAGAGACGACCGGCAGGCGGCCGATGAACTCAGGGATCATGCCGAAGCGGATCAGGTCCTCCGGAGCGACGCCGCGCATCATCTCGTCGGGCGTGAGGTCGTGGTCCTTGGCGTTGATGTGGAAACCGAGCGAACGCTGGCCGAGGCGCTTTTTGATGACCTCGTTCAGGCCGACGAAGGCGCCGCCGCAGATGAAAAGGATGTTCGAGGTGTTGACCTGGATGTATTCCTGGTTCGGGTGCTTGCGCCCGCCCTGCGGGGGGACGTTGCAGGTCGTGCCCTCGAGGATCTTGAGCAGCGCCTGCTGCACGCCCTCGCCGGAGACGTCGCGGGTGATGGAGACGTTTTCCGTCGTGCGGCGGATCTTGTCGATCTCGTCGATGTAGATGATGCCGCACTCCGCCTTCTTCACGTCGTAGTTGGCGGCCTGGAGGAGGCGCAGGACGACGTTCTCCACGTCCTCGCCGACATAGCCGGCCTCGGTGAGCGTGGTGGCATCGGAGATGGCGAAGGGCACGTCGAGGATCCGGGCGAGGCTGCGGGCGAGCAGGGTCTTGCCGGAGCCCGTGGGCCCGACGAGGAGGATGTTGCTCTTCTCCACCTCGACGTCACTGAACTCGGCCGGCAGGGCGGCGGCATCGGCCGCGTTGCCGTGGTTGGCGTCGAAATTGAGACGCTTGTAATGATTGTAGACCGCGACGGAGAGGACCTTCTTGGCGTGGTCCTGCCCGATGACGTGATCATCGAGGACCTTCTTGATCTCGGACGGCTTGATCAGGCGGAAGGCGGGCTTGGCGGCGGTGCCCTCGGGGGCCGCCGGGGCCTTCACCTCGCGGTCGATGATCGTCTTGCAGACGTTGACGCACGAATCGCAGATATACACGCCCGGGCCCGCAATGATCTTGCGGACTTCGGCCTGCGATTTGCCGCAGAACGAACAGAGCGTCATGCGCGAAGATTTAGCCATTGCTAGTTATAATCGGCCCCAGCCGGGTTTAGTCGAGGGATTTTCCACCGCGTGACGCGGCAGGTTAAAATGCGCTCAGGCCGCGCTTTGCGCGATCTGATGGGCGTCGCGGGTGGAGGTGACCACGTGGTCCACGATGCCGTAGGTCTTGGCCTCCTCCGCACTCATGTAGTAGTCGCGGTCGGAGTCCTTCTCAATCTGGTCGGCCGTCTTGCCCGTATGCTTGGCGATGGTCTCGTTAAGGGTCTTGCGCCAGCGGATGATTTCCTTGGCCTGGATGGCGATATCGGCCGCCTGGCCGCCGGCGCCGCCCGAGGGCTGGTGGATCATCACGCGGCTGTTCGGCAGGCAGAAGCGCTTGCCCTTGGTGCCCGCGGCGAGGAGCACGGTGCTCATGCTGGCGGCCATGCCGATGCAGTAGGTGACGAAATCACACTGCAGGAAATTCATCGTGTCGTAGATCGCCATGCCGGCGGTCACGCTGCCGCCGGGTGAATTGATGTAGATCTGGATGTCCTTCTTCGGATCCTCCATCTGGAGGAAGAGCATCTGTGCGATCACGACGTTGGCCACGCCATCGTCGATGGGTGTGCCAATGAAGATGATGCGGTCCTTGAGGAGACGGCTGTAGATGTCCATGGACCGCTCGCCGCGGCCGGTGTTCTCAAGGACGATTGGGACGTAGTAGCTGCTCATGCTTGGGTGGGTGCCGTCTTAACGGTAGCCTTGGAGACGAGGAAATCAAGGGTCTTGTCGAAAAGGAGCTGCTGCTGGACCGCCCGGACCTGGTCGCGGTCCTTGCTGAGGTCCTTGGCCAGCTTGTCCGGTCGCTGGCCGCTGCGCATGGCTTCGCGCATGAGCCAGTTGTTGAAGTCCTTCTCGTCGACCTTGAGCTTCTCGGCCTCGGCGATCTTCGCGAGCAGGAGCTGCACCTTGACGCGGTTGACCGCGGCCTTGGACGCACTGTCGAAGAGCTCCTTCTTGTTCTCCTCGAGCTTCTCCTGCGGGATGCCGTTCCTCAGGTTCTCCTCTATGAATTGGCGCAGGATGCCGTCGCGCTCGGAGGCGATGAGGCTCTCCGGTACCGGGAAATTGGCCCGGGAAGCGAGCGTGTCAGTGACCTGACGTCGTTGGGCGGAGCGGTTGGCGTAATCCTTGCGGGCAGTGAGCTGGGAGCGGACCTGGGCCTTCAGGCCATCGAGGTCGTCCACCTGGTGGGACTTGAAGAATGCTGCGTCCATCGGCGGCAGCACGCGCTCGCGGACTTCCTGCACCTCGATGGCGTAGGAGGCCTTCTGGCCGGCCAGTGCCGGCACCGCGGCAAAATCGGCGGGGAACGCCACCTCAATGGTCTTCTTGTCGCCCGCCTTCAGGCCGGCGATCTGCGTCGAGACGCCCGGGAGCAGGCCCTCGTTGGCCCCTTCAACCTCTTCCCAGGTCTGGGGGGCGGCGGCGTAGATGGCCTTGTCGCCGACGATCTCGGCCAGGGGCTTGCCGGCGAGCGTGCCGGTGTAGCCGAAGCGGACATAGTCACCCTTGGCGGCGGCGCGCTCGGCGACCTTGAAGTCGGCACGCTCGGCGCGCAGGCCCTCGATCACGCGGTCAATCTCCTCCGCATTGGGCTCGGTGGGCTGGATTTCCAGCTCCAGGCCGGTGTACTCGGGTAACTTGATGGCGGGACTGACATCGACGGTCAGCTTGATGGCGGCGGACAGACCTGGCTCGATGGTCCCCTCCTCCACGTCGACCAATGAAAGAACCTCTAGTTTGGACTGCTCCAGGCCGTCGCGGTAGGCCTTGCCCACGACCTTGCTCTTGAACTCATCCTTGAGCTCCTTGCTGAAACGCTTGGCCACCATGGCGGCCGGGGCTTTGCCGGGACGGAAGCCGGGCAGATTGACCTGCTTGGTGAACTCGCCCAGCAGGACGGTGTATTCGCCTTGGACCTCACCCTTGTCGAGGGTGACGGTCAGCGTTTTGCGGGTCTCGTTGATGTCGGTGATTTGAACGTTCACGGTATTAAAATGGGCGGATTTCTGCGATGAACCGGTCAACGTAGGTCACGAGCCTCCCCGGTCAATGCCAGATTGGGTTTGCGCGTTGTTCTGAAACCAACGTGGACATTTGCCCGACCCGGCCCAAGCTGCTCCTCGCGTAATGCCTTCGCTCACACAGCTTTTGGCCAGCCATGGCCGCCTGCTCCTCCTCGACGCCGCTTCCTCGCACGTGCACGTCGGGCTGCTGCAGACGGGTGCACCCGCCGTCTGGCACAGCTCCACCCAGGAAGCTGGCATCGGACTCTTTGCCGGCGTGGAAGCGGTGCTCAAATCAGGCCGACTTGGACTTCCCGACATCGGCGCATTTGCTTTCTGCGAGGGTCCGGGTTCGATGCTCGGCACCCGGACTGTGGCCATGGCGATCCGTACCTGGCTGGCACTGCAACCACGCCCAGCTTTCCACTACCAAAGTCTGATCCTGCTGGCCCATGAGATTCGCCGCGCGAACAAGTCGGCAACGTTCTCAATCATCACCGATGCCCGGCGCGACACCTGGCATTGTGTGACCTCGACTGCCACAGGAATCCAACCGCTGCGGCGTATCGCGGTGACTGAACTTGCGGCTCTAGAGGGCGACCTCTTCCAGCCCACTGCATTCCGCGCCTGGGCCACGTCCCCCCGCCCCGTCAAGGATTACGCATACGATGTTGCCGCCCTGCTCGCCACTCACGCTGAGGATGACCTTTGCACCGCGACCGACGCCCCCGATGCCTTCCAGCACGAGGCGCCCGAATACAAGAAATGGTCGGCCGTGGGCCACAGTGCAGCAACCGCCAGTCCACGATGAGTGCCTCCGCCCAACTGCCCCGCCGGTGCTGGGTCGAGATCGACCTCGCCGCCCTTGAACGCAACCTGAAGCACATCCGGGCCACCCTGCCCCCGCACATCAAGTATGTGGCCGTGGTGAAGGCCGACGCCTACGGCCACGGTTTGCCACAGGTGGCGGCGCGACTCATGCAGGCCGGGGCGGATCTGTTTGCCGTCGCCAACATTGCCGAGGCCGCGACGATCCGCGAACTGAGCGCTGACTGGCCGGTGTTGCTGCTCAGCCCCGTTTTGCCGGATGAGGACCGCTATCTCGCCGAGTATGACCTTGCGGCCACCGTTTCGTCAGCCGACGAGGTCCGCCGCTTTGCCGCCGTCGGCCGGGCTGCGGGCAAGCCCGTGGCAGTACACCTGAAGATAGATACCGGGATGGGCCGGCTCGGCGTGTGGCACACCCAAGCAAAGGAACTCTACACGGCCATCAAGGAGACGAACGGGCTAAGGCTCGCCGGCGTCTTCACCCACTTCTCCAGTGCCGATGAGGATCCAGCTTACACCACGGAGCAGCGCCGGCTGTTTCTGGCCACCCTGGCCTCCTTTCCCGGCTTCGATCCCGTTGGCCTCTATCTTCATGCCGACAACAGCGCCGGGCTCGAGACCACGCCCGGGAAGAGCGCTTTCAATGCCGTGCGGGTCGGGCTCCTGCAATTCGGCATCCTCCCCCACCCGCACTCGATGCTGGCCCGCGTAAAAGCCGAGCCGGTGTTCAGTTTCCATACCCGCATCGGCCTGGTGAAGCAGCTGCCCGCCGGCACGAGCGTCAGTTACGGCCGGACCGTGAAACTCCAGCGGGACACGCGCGTGGCCGTGCTGACCGCCGGCTATGGTGACGGAATCGCCCGGGCCAGCGGCAACCGCGCCGTGGTGCTGATCAACGGGCAGCGCTGCCGGGTGCTGGGCCGCATCACCATGGACCAGACCATGGTCGACATCACCGACGTGACCGGGGCGGTCGTCTGTGGTGACAGTGTCGTGCTGGTCGGAAGACAGTCGAAGGAGGAAATTTCCATCACGGAATTTAGCGACTGGTCCGACACGATCCCCTGGGAAACACTCTGCTCCGTCACCAAGCGCGTGCCCCGCCACTACCGGAACGCCAGCGGGGTCTAGGCGGGTTTGCCGATGCCGGAAGCGCGGAAGCCGAGCTTACGGAGAGTCGCGAGGTCAACGATGTTGCGGCCATCGAACAGGAAGGCCGGTTTGGGCATACCCGCGATGATCCTCGCGTAGTCGAGGGTCTTGAACTCGTCCCATTCGGTCACGATGGCGATGGCGTGGGCGCCGGCGCAGGCCTCGTAGGCGTCCTTGGCGATCGTCAGGCGGGGATTTTCCACGCCCTTGCCCAGGGTATCGGCCTTGATCTCCTCGGCCGGCACCTTCGGGTCGTACACGCTGACCTTGGCATCCTCGGCGAGCAGGTACCGCACGACATTGATGGCCGCGGACTCGCGGGTGTCATTGGTGTCCTTCTTGAAAGCGAAGCCCAAGATGGCGATTTTCTTGTCAGCCACCGTGTTGAACAGCTCCTTCACAATGCGGTTGGCGAAGCGGTTCTTCTGCCAGTCGTTGATCCCCACCACGCCCGTCCAATAGGCGGCGACCTCGGGCAGGCCGAAGCTTTCGCACAGGTACGTCAGGTTGAGAATGTCCTTCTGGAAGCACGAGCCGCCGAAGCCGACGGAGGCCTTCAGGAATTTGGACCCGATCCGGCTGTCCTTGCCAATGGCGTTGGCCACCTCGTCCACGTCGGCGCCGGTCGCCTCGCAAAGGGCGGAGATTGAGTTGATCGAGGAGATGCGCTGCGCGAGGAACGCATTGGCCACGAGCTTGGAGAGCTCCGACGACCACAGGTTGGTCGTGATGATGCGGTCGCGCGAAATCCAGTGGGCGTAAACCCCGGCAAGGGTTTCCATCGCCTTCTCCCCGTCCGGCGTACGCTCGCCGCCTATCAGGACCCGATCCGGCTTCAGCAGGTCAGCCACCGCCGTGCCTTCGGCCAGGAACTCGGGATTGGAGAGCACCGTGAACTTCAGGCCCTTGGAATTGGAGGCGAGGATGGCCTTGATGGCGTCGGCGGTCTTCACCGGGATGGTGGACTTCTCGACGATGATTTTGTTGCTCTCGGCGTGCTCCGCGATCGTCCGGGCTACGGACTCGATGAACCGTAGGTCGGCAGCCCGGCCGGCCCCGACCCCGTAGGTCTTGGTCGGAGTGTTGACGGCCACGAAAATGATGTCGGCCTGCTTGATCTGCCCGGCGACGTCGGTGGAGAAAAACAGGTTCCGGCCTTTGGCCTGGCTCACCACGTCGTCCAATCCCGGCTCGAAAATGGGCAGCTTGCCACTGTTCCACGCTGCGATGCGGGCCGCGTTCATGTCCACCACCGTGACAGTGATGTCGGGGCATTTCAGGGCGATCATGGCCATGGTCGGCCCGCCCACGTAACCGGCGCCTATGCAGCAGATGTTCATAAGGAAAGAGGCCGGCATGCTGCCGGCCTCCAAGGAGAAAACCAAGGATGTTTTGCCTCAGGCCGGGCTGGGCGCCGGGGTGGCCGCCGGGCCGCTCGAGGCCGCGGGGGCGGCCTTGTCCGCAGTCTTGGGCGCATCCGCCGGGGGCAACTTGGGCGGCTTGACCGCAATGATGGGAGACTGGATTTCGCCGTGCTTGAGGATCTCGAGCACATGCCGTCCCTCGATGGTCTCGTGCTCCAGCAGCGCGGAAGCGACCTTGTCGAGGGCGACGCGGTGCTCGGAAATGATCTCCTGCGCCCGCTTGTACTGCGAGTTCAGGATGTCGGAAACCGCCATATCCACCTTGCGCGCCGTGTCCTCGCTGATGTGCTGCGACCGGGTGATGTCGCGCCCGAGGAAAACTGTGTCCTGGTTCTCGCCCATCGCGATCGGGCCGAGTTCGCTCATGCCGTAGTCACAGACCATGGCGCGGGCGATCCGGGTGGCCTGCTTGATGTCACCATAGGCGCCGTTGCTGAAGTCGCCGGTGACCAGTTCCTCGGCCACGCGTCCGCCCATGGCCATGCACACCTCGTTGAGCAGCTTCTTCTTCGGGCGGGTGAGAATGTCCTTGGTCGGCAGATAGGTGGTGCTGCCGAGGCTCTGGCCGCGGGGGATGATCGTGACCTTGTGGACGGGCACGGTGCCGTCATCCAGCACGGCCTGCACAATGGCGTGGCCGGCCTCATGCCAGGCGATCAGCCGCTTCTCGGCGTCGTCCATCACGCGGCGGCGGGAGAGGCCCCACAGGAGCTTGTCGCGTGCCTCGTCGACATCGGACATCTCGACCTTCTTCTTGTTGCGCCGGGCGGCCAAGAGGGCCGACTCGTTCAACAGGTTGGCGAGCTCGGCACCGGACAGGCCGGGGGTGCCGCGGGCGATGACCGCGAGGTCCACGTTGTCGGAAAGGGTGATCTTGCGGGCATGGACGCGGAGAATCTGCTCGCGGCCGATGATGTCGGGCAGGTCGATGCTGACCTGGCGGTCGAAGCGACCCGGGCGCAGCAAGGCGCTGTCGAGCACGTCGGGGCGGTTGGTCGCCGCGATGATGATGACTCCCTCCTGGGTGTCGAAACCGTCCATCTCGACCAGCAGCGAGTTTAGCGTCTGCTCGCGCTCGTCGTTGCCGCCGCCGAGACCGGCGCCGCGCTGCCGGCCGACCGCGTCGATTTCATCGATGAAGATAAGGCAGGGGGCGTTCTTGCGGCCCTGCTCGAACATGTCGCGCACACGGCTCGCGCCGACGCCGACGAACATCTCGACAAAGTCCGAGCCGCTGATGGAGAAGAATGGTACGTCGGCCTCACCGGCGATGGCCTTTGCGAGGAGCGTCTTGCCGGTGCCCGGGGGGCCGACCATCAGGATGCCCTTGGGGATGCGTCCGCCGATCTTCTGGAACTTCTTCGGATCCTTGAGGAACTCGACCACCTCACTGACCTCCTCCTTGGCCTCGTCGCAGCCGGCCACGTCCGAAAACGTGATCCGGTCTTTGTCGCGGGTCAGCATCTTGGCGCGACTCTTGCCGAAGCTCAGGGCACCCTTGCCCGCGTTCTTCAATTGGCGCACAAACAGGAAATACAGCAGGCCGATGACCACGACGAACGGCAGCACGTTGTAGAGCAGCTGGGTCGTGGCGGTGGTGGCAGGCTTCTCGACGAGCACTTTGGCCTTCTGCAGCAGCTCGTAATT
>Ga0255338_1005495_pt1 | contig 11631 bp, 14 predicted proteins | sample MeOH1_35cm_T4_19_FD_203715 | JGI IMG/M metagenome (GOLD analysis project Ga0255338, IMG submission 203715) | Sandy soil microbial communities from University of British Columbia, Vancouver, Canada - MeOH1_35cm_T4_195 | ecosystem: Engineered > Artificial ecosystem > Sand microcosm > Unclassified ... | reverse complement strand
GCATATCCAATATGACAATTGTACCGCATTTTCTTTTAGGGGATAAGCATAACTAAAGGTGGCAAAATATATTCGATGCCGCAAAGGCCGTAAAAAGAAAGGAGTTTCAAAATTAATGCTAATCACGGTAATCAGAAGCCTGATCCTTTACGCCCTTGTAGTATTGGTCATGCGTTTGATGGGCAAAAGGCAGGTAGGCCAACTCCAGCCATACGAACTGGTGGTAGTTATCCTGATTTCCGAATTGGCCGCGGTGCCTATGGAGGACACCGGAATCCCACTTCTAAGCGGGATACTGCCAATATTAGTCCTGTTCCTGTCCAGCGTTACCCTGTCCTTTATTTCTCTCAAGAGTGAAAAGGCTCGCGGCATTATCTGCGGCAAACCTACAATTTTGATTGAACGCGGCAGGATACTCTACCCCGATCTGCAAAAACTTCGCTATAACCTGAGTGATTTGTTAGAACAACTTCGGGTGAAAAACATGCCTAATGTTGCCGATGTGGAGTTTGCTATTTTAGAAACCAACGGTGAGTTAAGTGTTATTCCCAAATCCCAGAAAAGGCCGGTGATCCCGGAGGACATGCAGCTTGCCACCAAGTACGAAGGGCTTCCCCTTGTCCTCATCCAGGATGGAAAGGTCAACCTGAGCAATCTCAAACAGGCTAAAGCGGATATGCAATGGTTAACCCAGGAACTCAAAAAAGTTAACTTAACCAACCCAGACCAGGTGCTGCTGGCCAGCCTGGATTCGACTGGCACCCTGTTTGTGCAGGAAAAGCCCGTGCAAGCACAACAATTAAATTAAGCAGGTGATTATATGCGAACCATCAACATGGTATGGATCGGTTTTTTGCTCTTGGTACTATTTGGCATTGGGACTTTCCTCGCCATCAACACCTCATCCACTCAGTTGGCATCTCGGTTCTCAGCGATTGAAGCTTCAATTCAACAGCAAAAATGGGACAAGGCCAAAGAAGACTTGAATGCTGCCCAGCAGAACTGGGGACGAACCAAAAGCTGGTGGAGTGTATTTATTGATCACCAGGAGATCGACAATATCGATATCAGCCTTAAACGTCTGGAGAAATACGTGGAAACTCAAGGCACAACCCTTTCCATGGGGGAAGTCTCCACTTTGGAAATGTTGGTTGAGCACATTGCGGACACTGAGGCCCCAACCCTGACAAATATACTTTAGCAAGATTACACAATTACAGCGGTTATAAGGACTGGCTTGCTTCGTATAATTGAGTTTCAGTTGACAAATCCTACAAATTGAACAGAGTACTTCTGCAAAGGAGATAAGATCATGAATCTAAACAGGGAAACCATCTATGAAGTAAAGGACGGCGAATCGTTACGCAAGGCCTTACTTGAAGCCGAAGTGGTGGAAAAGAAGTGTCAGCTCTACGCAGAAATGGCCCAGGACAACCAAGTGAAAAGCATGTTTGACATGGCTGCCCGCGACATGGGAAGGGCAGTGGAGAAACTCAAGAAAATGACTCCACGCTACATGTAAGAAATGGTTTCAGAAAGGAGGGTACTGATGTCAAACATGAATGACCTGGATATGCTGATTGACTTTGAAAAGGACACCCGGCTGGCCGCGGTTGCCTACCTGACTACTGCCGGTGAAGCACATGATCCTGAACTCAAGGATCTGTTTCTCGATTTCTCCAGAAGTTCGGTGAAATTGCAGGATAAATGCACTGAGATAATTAAATCCATAGGGGGCCAGATTTAAGGCTTACCTGGAAATGTATCCAAAGCTTTGCTAACAGAAGAACCGGTTGAGCTGATCAGCTCAACCGGTTCTTCTATTAGCAAAGCACCCTTTTCAGGGTGCTGGGATTTCTATATAGGTGTTGCAGACTGGATTTCGCAATTAACTGAAGCTTCCGTTAACTGAACCCTCGTTGCGGTAGTGGGCAAAGAATTCTTCCAGAGTATAAGTAACTCCCTTCCCTTTATGTTCTACCGATACTTTGCGCTCTGCGGGATTAAAACCTATGAATTTCATTCCAAGACATTTGGCCATGTTGTTCAACTCAATGCGCAGTCCTCTACCTAAGTCTTTCATGCATCCACGCACCTCTCGCAATATTAGCCAGACCTGTTTAATTCAGCGGTTCCCTTAAAATTCATCCCTCCCTTTATAATATATGATTCGCCGCGACTTAAAAACTTTCCTGCATAACCGGTTCCCGACGCAAAAATTTCATAATTAGCTAAATACACCCTGATAAGGGTGTATTTTAGGCCTACGTAATTTCTGTTATAATCCTGTTCCGCTATCCTTTGCTTTAGATTGAGTCGGTTGAAGCGGAACTTTTTCCGCTGTGAGCTCCTGAATTTTGCTCGCCATGCTGTTCAAGCCGTCCAGTACAGCCCGTTTATACCCCTCTATGCGCACTGGACTTGTGAGGGTTTTTACCTCTTGTTTGACAGTTCTTGCCCCTGAAACCAATGGATCTGCTGTTTTCTGCCCGGTTTCCAGCGCATTACTTACCGGACGGCTATCAATTATATAAGAACCTAACACCAAGACGATAAGCAGCCCGATTAAGATTTTGAGCATTGAACCCATGCTAATCTTCCTTCCAACACTTTTTTTAAATTATTTCCCATAATATTCCGATTTATACCAAGCAAAAAAACGGGGCAGGACCTGCCCCATAAAACATCAGCTTCTATTAACCCCATAACCATTTAAAAATATAATAGCCCAGGTAAGCTATAACAACCACAGCTACAATATGCAGAATCCACCATCCCGTTCGCAAAAATCCCCAGGTGCCAAGGTTAACACTTTCGCGAATATGTTTTAACAACCTTATAACCCCCTTTCTAAAGGATATCATTTACGAACTGAAGCCAACTTATTCACCTGTAGTGGTAAACAGGTGCTACCGCTAAAGAAAGGCTGTACCCCTGAGGGGGAACCTTTATACCAATAGGAAAAAGACTTATAATATAAGCAACCGGACCTGCAGCACACCGAAAGGAGAATTTACATGATAATAGGGGTGCCCAAGGAAATAAAAAATAATGAAAATCGGGTAGCGCTGACCCCAGCCGGGGTTGAATCCTTGTCTCAGGCTGGGCACAAAGTGCTTATTCAGACCGGTGCTGGAAGCGGAAGCGGTTTTACCGATCAGGAGTACATCGAGGTCGGGGCGGGGCTTATGTCCACTGCCGCGGACGTTTTTGGGGCTGCGGACATGATAATCAAAGTAAAGGAGCCCCTTCCAGCTGAATATAACCTGTTTAAACTGGGGCAAATCCTGTTCACCTACCTGCATTTGGCTCCCGAACCTGAACTTACCGCAGCGCTCCTGCGAAGAAAGGTGATAGGTATCGCTTACGAAACTGTTCAGCCGCCAGACGGCACTCTCCCCTTGCTCACTCCGATGAGCGAAGTTGCAGGGCGAATGGCCGTGCAAATTGGAGCAAGACTGCTGGAAAAACCATGCGGCGGTAAGGGAATCCTTATGGGTGGAGTTCCAGGTGTCCTTCCAGCCAAAGTAACCATCGTTGGAGCCGGTATTGTTGGGGCAAACTCAGCAAAGATCGCCATCGGAATGGGCGCGGACGTGACCATCCTCGATATTAGCCCGGCAAGACTTTATCACCTGGACGAGGTGTTTGGCACCAGGATAAAGACTCTGATCTCCAACAGTTACAACCTGAAACTAACAGTAGCTGAAACGGATTTATTAATAGGTGCAGTTTTAATTCCAGGCGCCAAGGCTCCTAAACTGGTTACTGAGGACATGGTGAAAAGCATGAAACCCGGATCGGTAATCGTAGACGTTGCTATTGACCAGGGGGGCAGCATTGCAAGCGTGGACCGGGTGACTACCCACTCGGACCCTACCTTTGTAAAACACGGTGTTGTTCACTACAGTGTCGCCAATATACCAGGGGCAGTTGCCCGCACCTCCACCCACGCTTTGACCAATGCGACACTGCCCTACGCCCTTCGGCTGGCAAACCTCGGTTATGCAGAAGCAATTAGAACGGACCTAGGTCTGGCCAGAGGAGTAAACGTTATCCATGGCAAGCTTACCTATAAGGCGGTGGCAGACTCCTTAAACCTTACCTACACTCCCCTTGGCGAAGTTACCGCAGTCCCGCCCGGTTTCTAGCAATACCCAAAAAGATAAGAAAACGCCGTTTCAACACGGCGTTTTCTTATCTGTGGGCCAAGCAACCGGACTACCACACCCTGGTCAAACCCAGCGGAACTAAAATTCCCCCCATCCCATATTCTACCATATAGGGGTGTGGAGGGATGAGCCTGTATGAGTATACTGCTTACCTTATTCAAGATTTTTTATTCCGGTACAATGGCGGTATATCCGACTATGGGTATGTATGGTTCCGGAATAATCCAGTCAGTCCAGGCCGGTTACCGCCTGTGCAACCATTTTGGATTGGTCAATTCCGGCAGCAGACCGGTCAATCCCGGGCCAATGAACGAAGAAGGCACCTATGTCTGGTGGCAGGATGTAACCTTGATCGGCAAAAACATCTATCCTCTAGTACAAAAAGCTATTCAAGGTTCAGCCGTAAAACCCTAGGAAGTATTAAAGGGCCCTCCAACGGCCCTTTAATACTTGGTAATTGAGGACTTGATCTAAAGCTCATCGACCCTGGCCCAGCGGACAGCTTCCTCGGAATCCTCCTGGTAAATGGCTGCAAGTTTCCACTTGTTGTCCTGCCATACGAATTCCCAAAATTCGTTGAAATACAGACGATTGTCTTCCTCACCGGAAATCACCTTGCCAGAAAGATCAACTGTATAGTCATACAAGCTGGCGAAAATTCTGGCTGCGAACCGCTCCCCTGTTGTATCAAGTTGACAGTGGACAAAGTCAATATTTTGCTCACTCAAGTCCGGATCCCGGACTATATTTCTTTCCCCCCGGGCTTTCATTGCATCAAGCTTGGCCCGGTAGTCTGCCAGCAGGGCTGGAGCAAGGTAGTCCTGTCCTTCACTCATATCCTGGCGCGACCACGCTTCTTGCAGGAAGAAGAAAACTTGCCGAACCCTGCCGTTAAGCATACTGTAATCCCAACGCGGAAATTTCTGTGCGTAATAGTCCATATTCTGGCGGGTATAAGTGATGGCGCTTCCAAAGCGGCTGCGGTCATTCTTGATCGCCCTGCCTTCCAGGTCCACGGGCTGACCAAAATCAACTTGTCTGCCACCTGCAAAATTGCGACCGTGCTCACTGGACCGATTAGAGAACCTGTTCATCAGCATGCGAAACACAAAAAAGGCAATCGCAGCCAAGATGAGTAAGGTGAAAAAACTCCCCCCACCGAAGAAGAAGAAGGGAAAGAAACCGCGGGTGCCCGTGCCAAAGAAACCGCCGCCGAGACCGCCGCCCAAACCCCCTCCGCTCAAACCGCCTCCGCTCAGGCCCCCACTACTGCGGGGAGCAGAAAAGGAGCCGCCTCGTCCGCCTCCCCCCCGGGCCAAAACCGCGGTGGCCCCGAGGGCCCAGTAAAACACTGTAACCCCCAGGACCTTTAAACTTTTACTCATCAAGCCTCACCCCAAACCCAATTTACTAGTTACTGTCTTTCTGCAACGAGGCTTTAAGCTTGGCTAACTCATCATCGACCTCCAGGGAGCCAGAGCTTCGTTTCAGGTCTTCCATTTGGGCGTCAAAACTGGATGAAGCAGTAAGTCGTGAAGCCTTGGCTTCAGCCTCAGTCCGTTGAACCCTGTCGCGCATGCGATCAATATCGGCCAAGGGATCATTACCCATTCCGGACAGCGCATCGCTGGCGCGCTTCATGGTTTGAGCGCGGCGCTGGCGCATCACAAGGTTATCCCTCTCCTCTTTGGCTTTCTCCAGCTTTTCACTGAGCAGCTGAAAGTTTTCCTGCAGGTCTTTAACGATTTGCTCCTGCTCTGTCAACTGGCCTGAGAAATCAACAAGATTTTGTTCTGCATTTTTTTTGCGGCTTAATGCAGTGCGTGCCAGATCGTCCCGGTTCTGCTGGACCGCCAAGGCAGCCTGCTGGCTTAGCTCTTCCACAGCTTTCTTGTTTTCCGCAATCTTTTCTGCCAGAAGAATTCTGTCCGCAACCGCCCGGTTGACCTGAACGGAAAAGTTCCTCACTTCTTCGGTGGCGCGTTCGATATACATATTTAACATTTTTTCCGGGTCTTCCGCTTTAGATATCAAATCTCCCAAATTTGCATTTAGCACATCTTTGAGTCGTGTAAACAACCCCATGATTCAATTCCCCCTATTATTTAGTTCCCCTTAATTTGGTTTGCGTATCCTTGAAAGGAATAAAACTCTGTAAAAGGATTACATCTCGCGGATCCCTCCTACTACTTTATTGTAATCTTTCCAATTACTAAGAACAAGGGTGCAAAATCGAACCTTTATGCGCATTAGATCCCTTTCCGTCCATTCTCGAGCGCTATTGAGATCACAACTGTTTCATTTCCTTGTCCTCATGTGCATATTATATGATCATATTGATCATATGTCAACAACCTTTTATAAAATATTTTTTCATTTCAGTGCCCGTGATCGATATACTCGGCTAATGTTGCCGAGTATACTTTCCTGAGGTATAAGAAATGCCAGGGCAGGACCCTGGCATGGTTGTTTTTCCTGTGAAGTTTGGAGCAGTTTGTTTAGAGGGACGGTTTCCGGCCCTCGACTACCGCTACCACCCCGCCCAGTAAATTGAAATACCTTGTTTCCACCAGCCCGCATTCAGCGAAAATGTTGGTCAACTCCTGTTGGGGCGGAAATTCCATCGCCGAGTCATGCAGGTACTGGTAGGCTTCCCGCCGTCCTGACCAGATCTTGCCCATCAAGGGAACCAATTTATCAAAGTAAAGCCAGTACCCCTGCTTAAACACTGGCAAGGTCGGTTTACCCATGTCCAGTGAAACCAGCTTACCCCCGGGCTTAACCACCCGGGCAAGCTCTTGTATTCCCCTGCGCAAATCCGGCAGATTGCGCAGTCCCCACCCTACCGTGGCCCCGTCAAAACTGTTCTCTGCGAAGGGCAGATCCATTGCGTTCCCCTGAATAAAATTTATCACACCTGCTAAAGGAAAGCGGGTCACGTTTTTCCCGGCTACTTCTAACATCTTTTCGGAGAAATCCAGGCCGATAACCCTGCCCTGGCTGCCCACCGCACGGGCCATCTCCATGCTCAAAAATCCGGTACCACAGCAAGCATCCAACACGCTAGCCCCCGGCTTAACCTCGCAGCGCCTCACCGCAAACTTGCGCCACTTTTGATCCCGACCCATACTCATCAGCGTATTGAGCCTGTCATAATTCCTGGCTATCTCGTTAAAGGTTTGGCGGACAAATTTTTCCTTTTGTTCTGGACTCGGCACCTTACTCAACGTATTTCTCCTCGGCAATTATTCAACATCTTGTAAAGTTCTGCCTGGATGCGGTAAATCCTTTTTCCCACACACCACTATTTTGGGTCTCCCTGGACATCTAGTTCTTGACCAGCTCCAGGATCGCCTTGGCGTATATCTCCAGACACTTTTTAATGTCCTTTAAGTAGATATACTCATTTGCTATATGGGCAACCTCTTCCCTTCCCTGCAGCACAGGGCCGAAAGCTACCGCTCCGTCAAGCTTACGGGCATACGTTCCCCCGCCAATGGAGACCGCTTCTCTGTCGTCCCCGGTAACTTCCCGATAAACCTTGAGCAAACTTTTTACGAGTTTGCTGTCCTGCGGCACAACGTGGGGAGGATCGCAGTCCGTTACCTTTACGCTGAACCCCTGCTGTTCTAATGCCTCTTTCGCCCGGGTAATGGTATCCTCCAGTTTGAGAGTAACCGGAGAACGCACATCGAGCACAACCTCACCCCGCCCGTCTGCAAAACGAACCATGCCCAGATTGCAGGTAAGTTTTCCGGAAACGTCATCTGAGAGAGCTATGTTCAAGCCTTCCCCATTAAGCCCTCGTCCAACCCGGGCCAAAAATCCGACCGCTTGCTTCTGCTCCCCTAGATCCAGATTGCCAAGGGCATCCAGTAAGCGGGTGATGGCATTTTCTCCTTTTTCCGGCATGCTTGCGTGAGAAGACTTGCCTTTGGCGGATATGATGAACTCTTCCCCTTGCTTGGTTACCTCCACCTTATCTGCCACTCCAACTCTTCCTGCAAGATCCGTCAGGTCTGCGGCAAGCTTTACCCGGGCTTCCGCAGTCTGGGGGACGATGTTCGGGCGCTCCCCCCCGCTTAAAGCGAGAATGGGTCCTTTCACCTGCCAGAAAGCCCTAAGGTGCAAAATTCCCTTCTCGGCGAAGATCAACGGGAAATCAGCATCAGGAGAAAAACCCATGGCAGGTTTCTCTTCATGTTTGAAATAGTACTCGAGACAGCGCATGCCGCTCTCCTCATCAGTACCGGCAATCAATCTTACCCGTTTGTTCAAAGTTTGCCCACTCTCTTTCAAGGCTTTAAGGGCATACAGAGCGATCACAGCCGGGCCCTTGTTGTCCACCGCCCCCCTGCCTACAAGTTTTCCACCGTTGACTTGGCCCGCAAACGGGTCACAGTCCCAGCCTGAGCCTGGGGGGACCACATCCAGATGAACGAGTACACCAAGGATCTCCTCCCCTTCTCCATACTCTACATGACCCGCATACCCATCCACATTCTTCACTTTAAAGCCCATCTGTTTAGCTAGGTCTAGATAAGCTTCCAAAGCCCTTGCCACGTCCCTGCCAAAGGGAGCCCCAGGACCTGATGTTTGTTCATCCAGCATACTGGGTATTTTAATCAATTCCTGAATATCTTTAAGCAAGGCCTGTTCGTAACCGTCCAATAACCGCAGTAATTCCATTGCATTTCCCTCCTATAGCGTCCAACCGATCTTTAGTTTCCCCGAAAATCGTATAATGTCGCATCAAAGGTTACAAATCAAGAACCCTACTAGGTAAAGTCATAAATTTGACCAGAGCAAAGTAGGGTGTATGGGGGTGGGAAAGATGCTTTACCCTTTAAAGTTGAAGCCTTTGTTTAAGGAGCGTCCCTGGGGAGGAAAACGCTTGCACACTTTCTACAAGTTGCCGCCGAACAGCGGCCCCATTGGCGAGGCTTGGGTAGTATCCGACCGGCTTGGCAGTGAAAGCCTTGTGGAAAACGGCGCCCTTACAGGCACATCCCTAGGCCAAATCCTTAAGCAACACCCGACTGAATTGATGGGAACAGAGAAGACGCCACCGCGTTTTCCGCTCCTGTTAAAACTTCTCGACACAGGTTCAGATATCTCAATACAGGTTCATCCGGATGATATTTATGCCGCGATCCACGAAAATGACAACGGGAAAACAGAGGTTTGGTACATTCTGTACGCCGGTCCACAGGCCCAAATAGTTTACGGCTTGAAACCCGGAGTTACTCCATCCAGCTTTAGCGAAGCCCTGATTTCCGGTTCAGTGGAAAAGGTCCTGAATCAAGTCAAGGTTAAGACAGGCGACTTTTGTTTTGTACCACCCGGGCTGGTTCATGCCCTGGGGAAAGACATTTTGGCGGCAGAAGTACAGGTGAACTCAGATGTTACATACCGAATTCACGACTACGGTCGCCTGGATAAAAACGGTTGTACTCGTCCCCTTAACATCAGACACGCGCTGAATGTAATAAATTACGGTCTGACCCCCAGAAAAAGTGACTTGAGCAATCCTTTTAATTGTGCCCAGTTCAGTGTTGAACTTATCCAGATCAAAGCTAACCCCTATTTCCACCGTTCTGCCAAGGAGGTAGAGATAATACTGGTAATCCTCGGCAAAGGGCAGGTGGAAACAGATTGTATTTTGTCATTAAAGGCCGGGGACGCTTTAGTATTACCGGCTGGTCTTAATGCAGCAACCATATCAGGCAAGCTTGAGTTCCTGCGCTGCAGATTAGGTCAAACTTCTCATTTGCAGCCAAGTATTAAGCGTTCGGACTTAACATAGCCACGCTCTAGTTCCCGTTTCTTATCCTCAAAACCAGGGCGTCCCATTAAAGCGTAAGTGGCATTTTTGCCCTCCTCCACCCCAGGTTGATCGAAAGCATTGATTCCCAGAAGCTCACCGGCAAAGGCTGTTTCCACTTCCAACAAGTAGATAAGCTGTCCTATGCTGAATTCATTTACCTCTGGCAAGTAAATTGTATTATTCAGCCGGCGGGCTTTGAGCAGGGCATATTCTGTGGCCTGCTGCTCCGCCTGCATCAAGTGGTTAAGAGTGCTCCCCCCCAAGAAGGAGACCGCTGGTATATCGGAAAGGCTGCGAGGAATCGCCATTTCGCTGCGAAACTTATCTACTGCCAAAAAGGTTACTACCTTGTCAAACGGTCCTTCGGTGTAAAGTTGGACCTGGGAATGCTGATCCGTCACTCCCAGTGCCTTTACCGGAGTTTGTCCGGCAAAGATCTCCTTCCCTTCTAAACTAAAGCGTTTCCCCAGGCTTTCCGCCCAAAGCTGCGCATACCAGTCCGCAAAATACTTCAGAGAGTCCGCATACGGCATCATCACTGCGATATTTTTGCCCCGTTTCATGGCCAGGTAGTGGAGGGCAGCTCTTAAGTAGGCGGGATTTTCCAGCACAGGTCCATCCCCACTGAGCCACTTATCCATGTACGCTGCCCCGCTCAAAAGTTCCGCTATGTCAATTCCTGACATAGCGGCCGGCAAGAGTCCAACCGGAGAAAGCTCCGAAAAACGCCCTCCAACTCCCTCTGGTACATAGAAGAGCTTATATCCTTCCTCACGGGCCAGTTTGATCAGATTCCCCTTTTCCCTGTCCGTGGTTGCCACCAGATGTTTGGCAAAATCCGTACCCAAATGTTCCTGAAGGAGAGAGCGGATGATGAGAAATTGCGCCATAGTTTCTGATGTACTGCCTGACTTGGTGACCACATTAAACAAGGTTTCAGCGGGATTGACCACGTCAAGTAAGGCGCCAAAACGTTCGGGGTCAACGTTATCCACAACGTAAAACCGCGGGAAGCCGTTTCTTTGCTCCCCGGACAAATCGTTATAGTGCAAATGATTTAGAGCATGGTGAACAGCCAAGGGACCAAGTGCAGACCCCCCAATCCCAAGCACTACGAAGTTTTTGAACTCACTTCTGGACTTAAGGGCATAGGAGTTTATTTCCTGCGCAATTTCCCTTTGATTATAGGGCAATTCCCTCCAGACCATCTGCCCCCGTTTCTCCTTCAAAGCAAGAACAGCCCTGTTTAACTCTTGCTGCAAGTCCTCGATATCACTAAATGTGAACCCTTCCGGGGCTCCCAGTGAATCTGCAAACATATAGTTCACATCAACACGCAGGGAATTCTGTTTCTGCCAATATACATCCTCATAGCGGGACATTAATAAACCTCCTTAATCGACCAATACCACTAAATTATTCCTCAATAATTACTATACCATTCTTGTCAAAGGGAGGAAATTAATTTTCTTCTTTTTCCCTAAACCTACTCGAATTCCGCCCAGGCTGCTTGGAAATAAAGCTTTACAAGTGATACAATGCTAATAAGAATTGTCCAGCCAGCATTAGACAAAGGAGTTTAACTATGACCCTATTTCACATTTATACGGATGGCGCCTGTTCAGGCAACCC
>Ga0255338_1005494_pt1 | contig 11632 bp, 14 predicted proteins | sample MeOH1_35cm_T4_19_FD_203715 | JGI IMG/M metagenome (GOLD analysis project Ga0255338, IMG submission 203715) | Sandy soil microbial communities from University of British Columbia, Vancouver, Canada - MeOH1_35cm_T4_195 | ecosystem: Engineered > Artificial ecosystem > Sand microcosm > Unclassified ... | reverse complement strand
GCGAGGTGATGCACCCCAACCCGAGGACCATCACGGTCGATGCGCTGGCGGCCGAGGCCGCGGCGCTGATGGAGCAGCACCGCATCACCAGCGTGCTGGTGGTCGACCGCGACGGCGTGCTGGTGGGTGCCGTCAACAGCAACGACCTGATGCGCGCGAAGGTGATCTGATCTTGAGCAACAGGGCCCCCACGCTTGTCACTCCCGCGCCGGCCGCGCAGGCCGCGGCGCTGCCGGGAGGCCCGGCGGCGGGCCCCGCCTTGAGCTTCCCGCCCGAGCTGCTGCTCGCCGGCCAGGATGTGCGCGTCGCCTTCTTCGACGTCGACGGCGTGATGACCGACGGCGGCATCCTGTTCTCCGACGAGGGCGAGACGCTCAAGCGCTTCCACATCCTCGACGGGCTGGGGCTCAAGCTGCTGCAGCGCGCCGGCATCGTGCCGGTGGTGATCACCGGGCGCGATTCGCGGCCGCTGCGGCGGCGGCTGGAGGCGCTGGGCGTGCAGCACGTGCACTACGGCACCGAGGAGAAGCTGCCGGCGGCGCAGCAGTCGCTGGCCGCGCTCGGCTTCGACTGGTCGCAGGCCGCCGCCATGGGCGACGACTGGCCGGACCTGCCGGTGCTGCGGCGCGTGGCCCTGCCCGTGGCGCCGCCGCATGCGCACGCGGAGGTGCGCGCCTGTGCCCGCCACGTCACCCGGGCCGCCGCCGGCCAGGGCGCGGCGCGCGAATTCTGCGATCTGCTGCTGGTGGCCTGCGGGAAGTACGCGCAGCTGCTGGAGGCCTACCGGTGATGCCGCTGCGCGGCTTCGGCCGTGCCTGGGACCGGATCACGATCTACCTGCCCGTCATCCTGATGGGCCTGCTGGCCCTGGGCACCTACTGGCTGGCACGCACCACGCCCACCTTCGCGCCGAGCGCGCCCGAGGCGCCGCCCACCCACGATCCGGACTACTTCCTGCGCGGCTTCTCGGTGAAGTCCTTCGACGCCGCGGGGCGGCTCAAGAGCGAGCTGCGCGGCATCGAGGCGCGCCACTTCGCCGACACCGACACGCTGGAGGTCGACGAGCCGCGCATCCGCTCCTTCAGCGTCGAAGGGGCGGTGGTGGTGGCCAGCGCGAAGAAGGGCATCAGCAACGCCGACGGCTCGCAGGTGCAGTTGATCGGCAACGCGGTCGTCACGCGCGAGCCGCCGCCGCAGCTGCGCGCCACCGAGCCCACGCTGGAGATCCGCGGCGAGTTCCTGCATGCCTTCACGGAGCAGGAGCGGGTGAGCTCCAACAAGCCGGTGACGCTGACGCGCGGCAGCGACGTGTTCAGCGGCAACAGCCTGGAATACGACAACCAGAAGCGGGTGCTGGAACTGGTGGGCAACGTGCACGGCACGCTGCAGCCGAAGTCCACGGCGCCCTGAGCCGCGCCATGGCACCGCTCGCGTTCATCACCGGGGCCTCCAGCGGCATCGGGCAGGCACTGGCCGCGCGCTATGCGCAGGCCGGCTGGCGGCTCGCGCTGGTGGCTCGCCGCAGCGGCGAGATGGAGCAGTGGGCGCGTTCGCAAGGCCTGGCGCCCGGGCGCTGGCGCGTCTACGGCGCCGACGTGGCCGAGGTCGACAGCATCGCAGCCGCCGGTGCGGCCTGCCTGGCGGACCAGGGCCTGCCCGAGGTCGTGATCGCCAACGCGGGGATCAGCCTGGGCGTGGACACCTCGCTGCGCGAGGACATCGACGTGCTGGCGCGCGTGCTCGCCGTCAACAACGTGGGGCTGGCCGCCACCTTCCAGCCCTTCATCGCGCCGATGCGCGAGCGCGGCAGCGGCCGGCTGGTGGGGATCGCCAGCGTGGCCGGCATCCGCGGGCTGCCGGGGCATGCGGCCTACTGCGCCAGCAAGGCCGGCGCGATCGCCTATTGCGAGAGCCTGCGCGGCGAACTGCGCGGCAGCGGCGTGCGCGTGGTGACGATCGCGCCCGGCTACGTGGACACGCCGCTCACGCGCGAGAACCGCTATCCGATGCCCTTCCTGATGCGCGCCGAGGATTTCGCGCAGCAGGCGTTGCGCACCATCGAGTCGGGGCGCAGCTACCGCGTGATCCCGTGGCAGATGGGCGTGCTGGCGAAGCTGCTGCGCGCCCTGCCCGACCCGCTGTTCGACCGCCTGCTGGCGGGGCGGCCGCGCAAGCACCGGCACCGCTGATCGCCGGGCTTTGCGGCTCGGCGCCAGCCTGTCCCACGCAAACCCGAACGCGGCCCCGCAGCGAGCCTTCCCCCGCTGGCGCAGGGTTGGTTGGGGGCGCTGCGGACGCCCCCAAACGACAAAGGCCCCCGAAGGAGCCTTCCTGCATCACGCGCTGGCGCGATCAGTAGTTGTTGCCGCCGTAGCCGCCACCACTGCCGCCGCCGCCACCCGAGCGGCCGCCGCGCGGACCGGCGCCATACGGGCTGCGGAAGCCGCCGTCCTGGCCGCCACCACCGCCGCCGCGGCGATCACCGCCGCCGCCGCCGTAGCCGCCACCGCCGGAGCGGCCGCCACCACCGCCATAACCGCCGCCGCCGCCACCACCGAAGCCGCCGCCACCGCCACCGCTGCCGAAGCCGCGCGGCCGGTTCTCCATCGGGCGGGCCTCGTTCACGACGATGCTGCGCCCGCCGAGCGGCTGGCCGTTCATGCCGTTGATGGCGGCCTGGGCTTCCGCATCGCTGCCCATTTCGACGAAACCGAAGCCCTTGGAACGGCCCGTCTCGCGTTCCATCATGACCTTGGCGCTGGTGACTTGGCCGAACTGGCTGAAAGCCTGTTCGAGATCGCTGTCGCGCACCTGGTAGGGCAGGTTGCCTACGTACAGTTTATTGCCCATTCAATGGGACTCCCGAAAAAAAACATTGATCCGATTAGCGATGGAGTCCCGAAAACGCATTCAACCGACTGACGCGAAAGGCACCTGTCCAACGCAACCCGCGTGTAAAGCTTCGACCACGCGCGGCCATTATGGAGCACACCGCCGGGAGGGTGGCAAGGGGGGCAGACCGGGGTCAGATCAAAAAAGAACGATGGTGCCGTGGCGCCGGCACCCAAACAAAAAGGGCCCGTAGGCCCTTTGATGGATTGCGAGGACTCGCCTGCGCAAGCTCAGTAGCGGTCACGGCCGTAGCCGCCGCCGCCGCCACCGGAGCGGCCACCGCCGCCGTAGCCGCCGCCGCTGCCGCCACCGAAGCCGCCACCACCACCACCGCCACCGAAGCCGCGACCGCCGCCGCCGCCACCGGAGCGCGGCTCCATCGGGCGGGCCTCGTTCACCACGAGACCGCGGCCGCCGATCTGCTGGCCGTTCATGCCCTGGATGGCAGCCTGCGCCTCGGCGGCGCTGCCCATTTCGACGAAGCCGAAGCCCTTGGAGCGGCCGGTGTCACGCTCCATCATGACCTTGGCGGAAGCGACGGCGCCGTACTGGCTGAAGGCCTGCTGGAGGTCGTCGTCGCGGTAGGAATAGGGGAGGTTCCCCACGTAAAGCTTGTTGCCCATTACGGACTCCTGAGAAGAAACGCTGGATAGCGATGGAGTCCGCAAACGCAATCAACAACCACGCGAGACCGACAAACACCGCATACTTGTGCCCCCCACCCGGGGTGCACGGCGGATATTATGCCCCCAGATTCCCGTGGCGCGTGTACGGGTAGGCCCTGAGGCCTTACGGCTGCGCCAGCTGCGGCGCCGGCGCCACATCCGCGCGGGTGGTCCGTGCCGGCCTCACCAGGTGGCTTCGCGCTCCGGCGTCGAGCCGATCTTGTGGATCGCGAGGTCCGCGCCCAGGAATTCCTCCTCCGGCGACAGCCGCAGGCCCATCAGCGCCTTCAGGCTGCCGTAGGTGGCGAAGCCGCCGGCCAGCGCCCAGGCCACGCCCATGAGGCTGCCGATCGCCTGCGCGCCCAGGCTCACGCCGCCCAGGCCGCCCAGCGCCTTGCTGCCGAAGATGCCGCAGGCGATGCCGCCCCACAGGCCGCACAGCCCGTGCAGCGGCCACACGCCCAGCACGTCGTCGATCTTCCAGCGGTTCTGCGTCAGCGTGAACATCACGACGAAGATCGCGCCCGCGGCCGCGCCGACGGCCAGCGCACCCAGCGGATGCAGCACATCGCTGCCGGCGCACACCGCCACCAGCCCCGCCAGCGGGCCGTTGTGCACGAAGCCCGGGTCGTTGCGCCCCGCCAGCAGGGCGGCCAGGGTGCCGCCCACCATGGCCAGCAGCGAATTCACCGCCACCAGCCCGGAGACCTTGTCGATGGTCTGGGCGCTCATCACGTTGAAGCCGAACCAGCCCACCGTGAGCACCCAGGCGCCGAGGGCGAGGAAGGGGATGTTGGAGGGCGGGTGGGCCGAGATCGCGCCGTCCTTGCGGTAGCGGTTGCTGCGGGCCCCGAGCAGCAGCACCGCCGGCAGCGCCAGCCAGCCGCCCACCGCGTGCACCACGATGGAGCCGGCGAAGTCGTGGAATTCCGCGCCGGTCAGCGCCCGGATCCAGCCCTGGATGCCGAAGCGCTGGTTCCAGGCCACGCCCTCGAACAGCGGATAGATCAGGCCGACGACCACCGCGGTGGCGATCAGCTGCGGGCCGAAGCGCGCCCGCTCGGCGATGCCGCCGGAGATGATCGCCGGCACCGCGGCCGCGAAGGTGAGCAGGAAGAAGAACTTCACCAGCGAGTAGCCGTTGCGCGCCACCAGCTGCTCGGCGCCGACGAGGAAACCGCTGCCGTAGGCGACGGCGTAGCCGACCAGGAAATAGGCGACGGTGGAGACGGAGAAATCCACCAGGATCTTCACCAGCGCATTCACCTGGCTCTTCTTGCGCACGGTGCCCAGCTCGAGGAAGGCGAAGCCCGAGTGCATGGCCAGAACCAGGATGGCGCCCAGCAGGATGAACAGGACGTCCGAGCCCTGTTTTAGTGCTTCCATGGATTCCCCTTGGGATGGATTTGCTTCGTTGTGGTGCAGTTCGGGCCGATTTCCGGCCTCTGCACCAAACTAAAGCAATAACCGAGCCATCAGCGTACATGAGCAGGCGCGGCTACAATGCGCGCCAGTCATTGGGGAGTAGCCTCCCTTCACCTCGAAAGGGGCTGGCGTCAACAGACTTGCGCTCTCGCAGCGCATGGCGCCCGCGAACTCACGGTTTGGCGAGACCTTTGACTGCGCAGCCTCCGTTTCAGGCCGGGGATGCTGTGCAGTCAATGGTGCATGCGTACCGGCCGGAGCCCCTTCTTCCATGCAAGCTTTCCTCGTTTCCACCGGCATCGTCGCGCTCGCCGAAATGGGCGACAAGACGCAACTGCTCTCGCTGGTGCTGGCCGCGCGCTTCCGCAAGCCCTGGCCGATCGTGCTGGGCATCTTCGTCGCCACCCTGTTCAACCACGCCCTGGCCGGTGCGCTGGGCAGCTGGGTGACCAACGCGCTCGGCCCGGACGTGCTGCGCTGGGTGCTGGGCGGCTCCTTCATCGCGATGGCGATCTGGATGCTGATCCCCGACAAGATCGACGAGGACGAGGCCGGCGGCACGCCGAAGTTCGGCGTCTTCGGTGCGACGGTGATCGCGTTCTTCCTGGCCGAGATGGGCGACAAGACGCAGGTCGCCACCGTGATGCTGGCCGCGGAATACAACACCTGGGCCGCGGTGGTGGCCGGCACGACGCTGGGCATGATCCTGGCCAATGCGCCGGTGGTGTGGTTCGGCGACCGGATCATGCGCCGGGTGCCGATCCGCTCGGTGCACGCGGTGGGCGCGGTCGTATTCCTGGTGCTGGGCGTGCTCGCGATCCTGAAATGACGGTCCTTGCACTCGCTATACTTGCCTTCCAGCGCCGATTTGCCTCGCTTGCGGGCGCTCAATAAATTCCGCTAAAGAAGGCCGCGACCCGGCCCGCTGCAGCGGGGCCGGGTTTTTTGTTTCCCATGTCCTTCATCGCCACGCCCAGATCCATGCAGTTCGACGCCCCGCTTGCCCTGCAAAGCGGCGCCTCGATCCGCGGCTACTCGCTCGCCTACGAGACCTACGGCACGCTCGACGCCGAGCGCAGCAACGCCGTCCTGATCTGCCACGCCCTGAACGCCTCGCACCACGTCGCCGGCGTCTACGCGGGGCAGGAAAAGTCCGAAGGCTGGTGGGACACCATGATCGGCCCCGGCAAGCCGGTCGACACCGACCGCTTCTTCGTCATCGGGGTCAACAACCTCGGCTCCTGCTTCGGCTCCACCGGGCCCATGCACGTGAACCCGGACACCGGCCGCGTCTACGGCGCCGATTTCCCCGTGGTGACGGTGGAGGACTGGGTCGACGCCCAGGCCCGCCTGCTGGACGGCCTGGGCATCTCGCGGCTTGCGGCCGTGATGGGCGGCAGCCTCGGCGGCATGCAGGCGCTGTCGTGGACGCTGCAGTATCCCGAGCGGGTGCGCCATGCCGTGGTGGTGGCCAGCGCGCCCAACCTGACCGCCGAGAACATCGCCTTCAACGAGGTCGCCCGCCGCGCCATCGTGACCGACCCCGACTTCCACGGCGGCCACTTCTACGAACAGGGCGTGGTGCCCAAGCGCGGGCTGCGCATCGCCCGCATGATCGGCCACATCACGTATCTGTCCGACGACGTGATGAACGAGAAGTTCGGCCGCCAGCTGCGCGAAGGCATGGACCTGCGCTACACCACGCAGGACATCGAGTTCCAGATCGAGAGCTACCTGCGCTACCAGGGCGACAAGTTCAGCGAGTACTTCGACGCCAACACCTATCTCCTGATCACGCGGGCGCTGGACTACTTCGATCCGGCCAGGCGCACCAGCGGCAATCTCACCAAGGCACTGGCGGCGGCGCGGGCGAAGTTCCTGCTCGTGAGCTTCAGCACCGACTGGCGCTTCTCGCCGGCGCGCAGCCGCGAGATCGTCAGGGCGCTGCTGGACAACCGGCGCGACGTGAGCTACGCCGAGATCGACGCCCCGCACGGCCACGACGCCTTCCTGCTGGAGGACGAGCGCTACCTCGCCGTCGTGCGCTCCTATTTCGACCGCATCGCGGCAGAGCCCGCCGAGGCGGCGGTCGAGGATTTGCCCGCGGGAGCGGTTCTATGACCGACAAGGCTACGTTGCGCTCGATCGCGAAGCTGGTGCCGGCGGGCTCGCGCGTGCTGGACCTGGGCTGCGGCGACGGCGCCCTGCTGGACTACCTGCAGCGCGAACGCGGCTGCAGCGGCTACGGCATCGAGATCGCCGACGAGAACGTGCTGGCCTGCGTGAAGCGCGGCGTCAACGTGATCCAGGCGAACCTGGACCAGGGCCTCAGGATCTTCGAGGACGACACCTTCGACGTGGTGCTGCAGATCGACACCCTGCAGCACCTGCGCAACGCCGAACGGATGCTGCGCGAGACGGCGCGGGTGGGCAAGGTGGGCATCGTGGCCTTCCCGAATTTCGCCCACTGGCCCAACCGGCTTTCCATCCTGCGCGGCCGCATGCCGGTGACCAAGCGCCTGCCCTACCAGTGGTACGACACGCCCAACATCCGCGTCGGCACCTTCAAGGATTTCGAGGTGCTGGCCACCAAGAACCGGCTGACGATCCTCGATGCCTTCGGCCTGCAGGACGGCCAGGAGCGGCGCCTGCTGCCGAACCTCACCGCCGGCACCGCGGTGTTCAAGTTCGAGCGGGGCTGAGCCCGGGCGAGCCCTTTGCGGGCCCCGCGGCTGGCGGATCCGGCCGCAGCCCGCGTATGCTTGCCGCTTGCACAACGGAGACAGACGCCAGATGAACATCCTGATCACTGGGGGCAGCGGCTTCCTCGGCGCGCGGCTCGCGCGCACCCTGCTGGCCAAGGGCGCGCTCGCCGTGGGCGGCGGCGCCGCGCAGCCGATCACCGCCATCACCCTCACCGACCGGGCACCGCCGCCGCCCGAGCTGCAGGGCGACGCGCGCGTGCGCTTCGTCGGCGGCGACTTGAACGAGCTGCTCGCCTCCGGCCAGCTGCCGGCCGCCGGCACCGACTGCGTGTTCCACCTGGCGGCGGCCGTGAGCGGCGAATGCGAGGCCGATTTCGACCTCGGCATGCGCAGCAACTTCGCCGCCACGAGCACCCTGCTGGCCAACTGCCGCGCCCTGGGGACCCAACCCACCCTGGTGTTCGCGAGCTCGCTGGCCGTGTTCGGCAAGCTGCCGGACCGCCCCATGCCGAGCGGCATCGACGACTTCACCTTGCCCACGCCGCAAAGCAGCTACGGCATCCAGAAGTACATCGGCGAGCAGCTGATGGCCGACTACGGCCGCAAGGGCTTCATCCGCGCCCGCAGCGTGCGCCTGATGACGGTGAGCGTGCGCCCGGGGCGGCCCAACGGCGCCGCCTCCGGCTTCCTCTCCGGCATGCTGCGCGAGCCGCTGGCCGGCGTGCGCGCGCAGGTGCCGGTGGCGGCGCAGACGCTGGTCGCGCTGGCTTCGCCGGGCCGCACCATCGAAGGCCTCCTGCGTGCCGCCGAAGCGTCGGACGCCGAATGGGGGCCGCTCACCGCGGTCAACCTGCCGGCCCTGCGCACGACCGTCGGCGAGATGGCCGCGGCCCTGGAGCGCGTGGCCGGCAGCGATGCCACCGGCCTGCTGGACTGGACGCCCGACCCCGCCATCGAGCGGCTCGTGAGCACCTGGCCGGGCGACGTGCAGTCCACCCGCGCGCAGGGCCTGGGCCTGCAGCCCGACGCCGACTTCGAGAGCATCCTGCGCGAGTACGTGCGCGAGAACCCGCAGGCCGTCAAGCTGCCGGTGCGCTGAGGAGCCGCGATGCCGCGTTTCGCCGCCAACCTGTCCATGCTCTATCCGGAGCATGCGTTCCTGGAGCGCTTCGAGGCCGCCGCGCGCGACGGCTTCGAGGCGGTCGAATACCTGTTCCCCTACGAGTTCGAGGCCCGGGAGCTGGCCGCGCGGCTGCAGGCCCACGGGCTGCAGCAGGTGCTGTTCAACGCCCCGCCGGGGCGGTGGGAGGCCGGCGAGCGCGGCCTGGCCTGCCTGCCGGGGCGCGAGCCGGAGTTCCGCGAGGGCATCGTGCGCGCGCTGCGCTATGCGCAGGCGCTGGCTTGCCCGCGGGTGCACGTGATGGCGGGCCTGGTGCCCGCCGGCCAGGACCGCAGCGCGCTGCGCGCCACCTACATCGACAACCTGCGCTGGGCCGCGCGCGAGGCGGCGCAGCAGGGCGTGAACCTGCTGCTGGAGCCGATCAACACGCGCGACATCCCCGGCTTCTTCCTCAATCGCCAGGACGAGGCGCACCAGCTGCTGTCCGAGATCGGCGCGCTGAACGTGCAGGTGCAGATGGACCTGTACCACTGCCAGGTCGTCGAGGGCGACGTGGCCATGAAGATCCGGCAGTACCTGCCGACCGGGCGGGTGGGCCACTTCCAGATCGCCGGCGTGCCGCAGCGGCACGAGCCGGACCTGGGCGAGCTGAATCACGAGTACCTGTTCTCGGTGATCGACGAGGTCTCGGCCGCCTGCGGCTGGGAGGGCTGGGTCGGCTGCGAATACCGGCCGGCGCGCGGCGCCCAGGCGGGCGGCACCAGCGCGGGCCTGGGCTGGTTCCGGCCTTTCAGGCGTCCTGCTTCTTCATGATGTTGATGTCGCCGTCGGACTCGAGGATGGCCAGGCGCATGTCCTCGATCTCGCAGTCGGCGGCGCGCAGGGCCTTCTCCACGTCGCTGCGCGGCACGCGTTCGCGCCGCAGCACCGCGTCGTAGATCACGCCGTCGCGGCCCACCAGCACCGGGTTGCCCTGCATGGCGGCATCGAGGCGGCGGCTGCGCGACGTGCCGATGGCGATCAGCGTGTCCAGCGCGAGCAGGGTGGCGGCCGCCAGCAGGCCGCCGGGCAGCGAGGCGTCCTGCGCGTTGATCGAGCCGCTGACCGCTTCGGACAGCAGCAGCACGACCACCAGGTCGAAGGGCGTGAATTGCCCGATGGTGCGCTTGCCGCTCAGCCGCACCATGGCGAGCAGGACCAGGTAGACCGTGCCCGCGCGCACGATGAACTCCCACCAAGGCACTTCCATGTCGAACATCGCTCGGGTTCTCCGTTGTCGATCGTCCGTCGAGTGAAGCAGGCGTGCTGCCTCGACCGCGTCGGACAAGGTCGGCTGGGGCTGTGCGGCCAGGACCCGGGGCAGGCCCGGTCTTCTGCCGCCCAGGCTCCTCGGCTGGGTTAGGCTTTCGCCCATGGCCCTGACCCTGGCGCGCGCCGTCCACAGCGAACTCCTGATCAAGAAAAGCCGCTTCCTCGGCTGCGTGCAGCCGGTGGCGGGGCGCGCCGAGGCGCAGCAGGTGGTGGAAGGCTTGCGCGCCCGGCATCCCGGCGCCGCGCATGTCTGCTGGGCCCTGCTGGCGGGCGGGCAGTCGGCGGCCAACGACGACGGCGAGCCCGGCGGCACGGCGGGGCGGCCGATGCTGGAGGTGCTGCGGCACCAGCAGCTCGAAGGCGTGCTGGCCACCGTGGTGCGCTATTTCGGTGGCGTCAAGCTCGGGGCCGGCGGGCTGGTGCGCGCCTACACCGATGTGGTGGCGCAGGCGCTGCTGCAGGCCGAGAAGCTGCCGCTGCAGCGCACGCTGCACCTCGCCTGCCGGGTGCCGTATGCGCTGGAAGGGATGGTGCGGCGGGAGTTGCAGGCAGCCGGCGCGACGCTTGGCGAGGCGCGGCACGACGAGGCCGTGGAGCTTGCGTTCAGCGTGGGCGAAGATGCGGCCGGCGCACTGCGCGCACGGCTGAATGAAGCGGGCCAGGGGCAGCTGCTGTGGGTGGAGGCAGCTACGAACCCTCTGCCTCCCCCAGCTGCCGCCGGAACTCCATCGCCGCCGCCGGATTGCGCTCCTTCGCGGCGCTGATGAAGAACACGAACGCCTCCTTGGCCGGACCGAGCGCGACCCACTCCCTGGCGCCACGCACCCACGGCGCGATCGCGTCCGGTGCGTAGCCCGTCGCGCAGGCCGATTCGCTGCGCATCAGCCGCAGGTACGCAAGATCGCTGCGTGCATGCGGGATCGCCGGAAACCTGTCCGAATCCGTATAGACCGTGGTGCAGCCATGCCGCGCCAGCAGTTCCAGGTATTCCTCGCAGGCAAAACTCGGATGCCGCGCATCCAGCACGTGGCGCAGCGGCCGGCCCTGCACTTCCCGCGGCAGCAGGCGCAGGAACTGCTCCAGGTCGTCGGGGCGCAACGGGGTGGTCGGCATCAGCTGCCAGAGGATCGGCCCGAGCTTGTCGCCCAGTTCGGCGATGCCGCTGCCGACGAAGCGGGCGACGCCCTCTCCCGCCCCCGCGAGCTCGCGCCGGTGGGTGGCGAAGCGGTGGGCCTTGAGCGTGAAGACGAAGCCCTCCGGCGTCTCGTCGCGCCACTTGGCGAAGGTGGAGGGCCCGAAGGTGCTGTAGAAGGTGCCGTTCACCTCCACGGCCGTCAGCTGCCGGCTGGCGTACTGCAGCTCCTTCGCGTGCGGCAAGCCCGCCGGATAGAAGTTGTTGCGCCAGGGCTCGAAGGTCCAGCCGCCGACGCCGACGTGGATGCGTTGTTGCATGGAGAGGGGCCTGGAGGCCAGGGACGGAAACCGGATTGGGGAGATTCGCACCGCATCCTAGC